>Ga0180061_1000011_pt1 | contig 61056 bp, 57 predicted proteins | sample EasRivT27_16_10D_FD_121769 | JGI IMG/M metagenome (GOLD analysis project Ga0180061, IMG submission 121769) | Soil microbial communities from meander-bound floodplain in the East River, Colorado, USA - East River metaG ERMLIBT27_16_10D | ecosystem: Environmental > Terrestrial > Soil > Floodplain ...
ATAAGGACCTTTTAACTTTTGCCCCTTTTATTGAATTTCTAAATCAAATTGAAGTTGATGCCGTAATCATATCCGATATCGGAGTTCTCTCTGTTTTTAAATCCCTATCTAATATTGATGTTCACCTTTCCACCCAGGCCAGCTGTCTAAATATCGAGGCCGCAAAGTTGTGGAAAAAAATGGGAGTTAAAAGAATCGTCTTAGGGAGGGAAGTTTCCATCCTGGATGCCCAAGAGATCAAGGAAAAATCTGGGCTGGAAGTGGAGATGTTTGTTCACGGTTCAATGTGCATGGCCTATAGCGGGAATTGCGTAATTTCTAATTTCACCATGGGTAGAGATTCTAACCGTGGCGGCTGTGCTCATAATTGCAGGTTTGAATATACCGTAGATATAGAAGGGCAGGAAAAAAGCGCCTATTTTATGTCCTCCAAAGATTTAAAAGGTCTAAATCTACTTAATGAGTTTTCCCAAGCAGGTATTGATTCATTAAAGGTTGAAGGGAGAATGAAAACCAATCTATATGTGGGTACTGTGACCAAAACTTATAAAAGGGCAATTACCTCAATTGGAAATATGGATCTTGAAATTGAAAAAGAGCTGGAGAAGCTGACCCACAGGGAATATACCGATGCATCCCTTACAACTCCCGCAGGAGATGATTCCATCTATTCCAAAAGGGAACATGAAGAAACTGATTATTCTTTTGTCGGAACCATTTTAGAGGTAGTTCCTGATAAGCATCTATTAATAGAAGTTAGGTCGGCATTTTTTGAAAATGAGCTATTAGAAATTATTCCTTTCACCGAAAAAGAAATCTCCCTTTCCGCCACTCCACTAGTAAATATTTTAAACGAAGGAGTAGCTAAGGCCCATCCTGGAATGCTTTTGAAACTTCCTTTTGTCTCTGGAGTGGAAGTTTATAATCTGGTTCGGAGAAAAGCATGAAACTGGTTACCTACCTGAAAAATCCTCAAGATTTGGAAAATCTTCCAGATGTCGACATTTTGCTAGCTCCAAAGGAGTTATCTCGCTTTGGATACCTTACCTTGGATCAAGTAAATCAAACGATAAAAGTTTGCAAAAGGCCGATTTTGGTTTGGGATATTTTAATGACCCAGGCCAATTTTCAAAAGGCCTTGGAATCTCTTAAAAAAATAAATTTGGATTCCCTTTATGCAATAAGAGTTCAAGATCCTGGTGCCCTAAATTTTCTGGTGGAAAATTTTCCAAATATGAAAATTCAGCTGATACTAGAAAATGGAAACCATAATCTTCCAGCAATCTCAAATTGGGTAAAGTTATCAGGTCCAAATTTGGAGAGAATAATTCTCTCCATCGAGTTGCCTAAAGATATTTTAAAAATCTATATCGCTGAGTTGTCCCAAAAAAACATTAAATCCGAGCTTCTTGGACTTGGGCCCATACTCCTATTTTATAGTCCAAGATCCTTGTTAAACCCTTTACTTGAGGAAAAACAAGAGGAAGTAAAAGCACTGGTTAGTTCTTCAGAATCGCCACATAAAGGATTCAGAGTTGTGGAGAATAGAAATGGAACTTTCATGTATAATACCAAAGACCATTTTATTCTTGATGAAATGGAAACCCTAAAAGAAATAGGGCTTAATTTTTTAAGAATCGAGGCCGATGCCCATTTAATATCTCCCATACAATCCCTAATCGAATCGTTCTCCGTGACAAAGTTGGAGGAAATAAAAGAAAAATATCCTTCGAAATTAATGAAGGGATTTTTTTCAGTAAACAAAACCGATGTGTTATTTACCAAGCTTAAAAACTATAAAATTGCTAGAACCGATGAAAATTACTTGGGGGAAGTCGTCGATGTTATTAAGAAAAAATTGATGGGGATCCTCCTGAAAAATCCCAACTTATCTCTTCTTCAAAATGATTCCATTGAAATAAAAACCCCCGAAGGTAAATCCAAAAGACTGAAAGTATTAGAAATAAGAAATTCTTCCCTGGAGCCGGTTACAGAGGGAAAATCAGGTTCAATCGTGTATGTTTCCCATTTGGGTGGAGTAAGCGTTCGTTCGGCAATTTTTAAGGTTTAAATACCCAAAAATTTACCTTGAATCCGCCATTTTTAAAGGAAATTTTTTTTCCTAGATTAAGATGAATTTCCGATGGAACAATAATTCCCAAAAGATTGGGTGAATAGTTTTCCTTTATTGTTTGGATTAGTTTTTTGAAGTTGGGCACTTCCTTAATTCGTTTTCCGTAAGGCGGGTTGACAATAACTACATTCGGAGATTCCTTATCGGAAACTTTTGAAAAAATATCCCTTTTGGCCAAAGTTGCTCCAAGACCCTCAAGGTTTGAGTTTGCATTCTTTAACATTTTTTCATCGATATCAAATCCTAAATGTTTTTTAAATAAACCCAATTTTTTGGGAGAAAAATTCGGGAAAATAATTTTTTCCATTAGCGGAAAATATTTGAAATCGAAATTTCTTTGGTTATTTAATCCATAAAAATTAGCGGATTCCAAGAGAAAAGTCCCCGAACCACACATGGGATCTATAAGAATTTCAGTATTATTTTTTAGATTTTTTTTCAGAAAATACAAAAGGGCGGCAGCCAGATTTTCTCTAATTGGCGCTATTGAACTAAGAGTTTTAATTCCTCTTTTATATAAGGGATCTCCGGATGAATCAATGGAAATCAAACATTCATCGTTTTCAAAACGGACAAATATGGAAAATAAAGGTGCATTTAAACCCTTCTCCAGATTTTTTTTCTTGGGAGGTTGTCTTTTAAAATGTTCCAAAATTCCGTCGTGGAAGCATTTTTCTATTTTTCTTGAGTCAAATATCCTGGAATTTTTTGAGGTGGAATTGATTTCTGGAACCTTTCCTAAAAGGTAGTTATTCCAATTTAATTTAATCACTTTTTTAAAAAGTTTTGGAAAATCTCGGCATTTAAAACTGTCAATTCTAAGAAGTATCCTTGTTGGGATTTTTAAAATTAAATTTAGTGCCATCCCCTGGGATAAATCGGTTTCCAAGTCAATCCCACCTGGTTTTATTTCATTTGGAGGTAGCGGCCCAGTGAAATGAATAGTCCATTTTTCTTGGAGCTCTTCCAATGCGAGGGTTTCAAAACCAGGAGGAATCACTAAGAAAAATTTGTCTGCCATAATTGGTTTAATTTCTAGTATTCTTTGTTCAAAGTCAAACTACCAAAAGGGGAAAAATTGTTTTAAAATGGGAAAATGCAAGGAAAATTGATATTAGTCCCAACCCCACTTGATGATGAATCCCCACTTGAGCCTATTGCCTTTAAAGAATTAACCAAGGCCTGCGAGGATCACGATATTATTGCCATTGAGGATTTAAAACCTGGAAGGAGACGCTGGATATCTTGGGGTCTCCCCAGAGATAAAGTGGATAGTTTTGTTCTTTATAATGAACATACCCATTTGGATCACAATAAAGAACTTTTGGCGCAAATGAAAAAGGGAAAAAACGTTTTTCTTTTAAGTGATGGTGGGCTTCCGGCATTTTGTGACCCCGGAAGAGAATTGGTAGATCTTTGTCATAAATCCAATATCAGGGTAACTTCTACGCCTTTTTGCAATTCAATCTCACTTGCAGTGGCCTTATCCGGCTTAGTTCCAGACAGATTCTTCTTTGCTGGATTTTTACCCCTGGAAAAAGCAGAAAGGGAAAAAGATTTAAAAAATTTAGGGCAATTGAAGGATGCCATTATACTAATGGACACACCTTACCGGTTAAAACGCCTGTTGGAGGAAATTGATGAAAAATTTCCGAATAGGGAAATTTTTTTAGGATTAGATCTTAATTTTCCCACCGAAAAATGTTTGAGAGGATATGCGAAAAAAATTTTAATGGATCTTGAGGACTTTAAACGAGAGTTTATTATTATCCTTGCACCCCTTGGGAAATAAATATGAAAGACATTATAGTTTTGAAATTTGGCGGAACCTCGGTTTCAAGCCTAACGAGATGGAAAAATATTTCTGATATAGTAAAAGAAAGATCTCGTGAAGCCAAAAAAACAATCGTTGTCTGTTCGGCAATCAGAGGAATTTCTGATCGTTTGGAAAAACTTATTGATAATATTTTACGAGTAGATTTTAAAATCGGATTGGATGAAATTAAAACCATCCATTATAACCTGGCAAAAGAACTGGGTATCGATGGTAAAGAGATTTTAAAGGACGAATTTGATTATTTAGAAAGAATATTATTTGGTGCATCTTATTTGGAAGAAAAGGGGCCCAAAATTACCGCTAAAGTCATGTCCTTTGGTGAAATTTTATTAACCCACCTAGGGACAGAATTTTTAAAAAAAGAAGGCCACAAAGCTGGTTGGTTCGATGCCAAAGAGGCCTTAACGACCAAGGATCCTGAAAATTTGCCAGATTGGAAAAGATTTTTGCAGGCGTCTTGTGATTTTCATCCGGAAAAAGATCTAATCCAAATGATATCGAGTTTAAAAGAAAATGTGATTATTACCCAGGGATTTTTTGGAAAAACCCAAAATGGTGATACCGCTCTTTTGGGAAGGGGAGGATCCGATACTTCCGCCAGCTATTTTGCCTCCAAATTAAATGCCCAAAGATTGGAGATTTGGACCGATGTTCCCGGAATGTATACCACCAATCCCTCTATGGTTTCTCAGGCCAGACTTCTAAAAAAACTAACCTATATTGAAGCACAGGAAATGGCCTCTACCGGGGCCAAGGTTTTGCATCCTAGATGTATTGGCCCGGTCATGAAATATAATATTCCACTTCAAATTCTTTGCACTCAAAGGCCGGAAATATCGGGGACTCTGGTTTCAGGAAATAATGAAGAATCTGGAACGGGGGTTAAATCAATTTCAGTTAGGAAAAATATAGCTTTAATAAGTGTTGAAAACGTAATGATGTGGCAAGAGGTGGGTTTTTTGGCCAAACTTTTTTCAAAATTTCAACATCATGGAATTAGCATCGATCTTTTATCAACCAGTGAATCCACGGTAACAGTTTCCATTGATCCATCACCGCATGATGATTTCGAGGAACAACTAAAAAACCTAATGGTAGATTTAGGAAATTTGGGGAAGGCCACAATAATTAGCGATTGTGTGGCCATTACCTTAGTGGGCAATAATATAAGATCTATTCTCTATAAATTAAGCCCTGTCCTAAAAATTTTTGAGGAAAAGAAAATTCACCTATTATCCCAAGCGGCCAATGATTTGAACCTTTCATTTGTAATGGACCAGGAAGGACATGAGAAATTAGTAAGCGAAATTCACAACCAACTTTTTGATACTAGTTATGAAAATGAAACTTTTGGGCCCACATGGCTCGAGCAATTTGGGGAAACCAAAGGGAAGGGATTAAAAACCAAAAATTGGTGGAAGAAAAATAAACAAAAAATTATTAAAATTGCAAATAAGGAAAAATCGGCCTTTGTATATTTTGGTCCAAAAATAAAAGAGCAGGCCGAAAAAATAAAAAGTTTGAAATCCCTGGACAAAATCTTTTATTCCATAAAGGCCAACTCCCATCCCGAGGTTTTAAAATTAATTGAAAAACTGGGGATTGGTCTAGAATGTGTTTCCCTTAATGAGCTAAAATTTGTGGAAAAGCTTTTTCCCAAAATTAAAAATGAAAAAGTTTTATTCACACCTAATTTTTCTTCAAAAGAGGAATACCAATATGCCCTTAAGAAAAAATATTTTGTTACTGTAGACAATGGATATTCCCTAAGAGAGTGGACCTCGCTTTTTAAAAATCAAAAAATTTTACTTCGAATAGATCCCGGAAAAGGAAAAGGACATCATGCCCATGTTCAAACCGCAGGAAACCAATCCAAATTTGGGATTACTCCGGACCAGGCCATTGAATTATTACCCTTAATTAAGAAAAATAAAATATCAGTTGTAGGCCTTCACGCTCATGCAGGATCGGGTATCACCACGCCCCAACATTGGAAGGAAGTGGCCCTATTTCTTTGCAATTTGGCCGAAAAATTCTCCGGTGTAAAATACCTAAACCTAGGTGGAGGATTATCTGTGCCCATGAGGCCTAACGAAAATGAATTTAACCTAGGACAATTGGATGAAGAGTTAATACGAGTTAAAGAATTATATCCCCAATATCAATTTCTGATGGAGCCAGGTAGATTTTTTGTTGCGCAGGCAGGTGTATTAGTTTCACAGGTTACCCAAATAAAAAGGAAAGGGGATATTAATTATCTAGGAATAAATACCGGGATGAATTCCCTGATAAGACCTGCACTTTATGGCTCTTACCACCATATTTTAAACCTAACTAAATTAGATTCCCCACACACATTAAACGCCAATGTTGTAGGCCCGATTTGTGAAACCGGGGACATTCTAGGTATTTCTCGACCTTTTCCAAAAACCCAAGAGGGCGATATTATCCTAATCGATTGTGCCGGTGCTTATGGAAGGGTGATGAGTTCTGAATATAATAAGAGACTACCCGCAAAAGAAATTTTTCTGAAAATCTAAAAACTATTATGTGTAAAAAGGATTGGTGCCTGAGGAATGGTCCGTTTCATCGACTAAATCAACTATGCTTGGTATGGCCTCCTTGAGTGCTACCACCACTCCTCTTTTTAGAGTTTGCAAGGCCATTCCACAACCCTGGCAACCACCGCTCATTGTAATATAGGCCACATGATCCTCCACTCTTAAGAGTTCAATATGTCCCCCATGGGCCGCAATTGCCGGATTTATTTTTTCTTCAATCAGATCAAACACAGCAATTGATTCTGGGTCTTTAAATTTTGATCGATTTGGATTTTTTGCTACCTTTTTTTCTTCTTTAAGGTGTTCTTTAACTCCCTCTCGAAACAAAGGTGCTCCTCCTTCCAAAACCGTTCTCACCACTACGCCTATATCTTTTGCTAAGCTTTTCCATTCTCTTGCGGAATCCTTTTTTATGGTTAAAAGATTGTGAGTGATGGCCACCTCGACTACCCCTTCGATTTGAAACAAGGCCTCAAGGAGTGGAGATCCGTAAGAGTCCACTCGGTTGGAACAAACCAAGGAGTCGTTTGGAAATACTGGCTCTGAAACTGTAAAGCTGCAGATATCGGGAATTTCTGAAGGTTCGGCGGTAATAGTTATTTTAGACATTAAAGGATCTCCCTTTTTTGGATGAACATTCAGGGCATTCGCAAATTTCCCTTAAGAAGGTATGTTTATAAATTCCCGTTCCATGGCCGTCGGAGAAGTGAATATTTAGTCCATATCTACCAGTTTTATTAATTCTTGAGATGGTAATATCGAGGGGAACAGAATCGATTTTAATCTTTTTTTTGTTGGTATTTTCATCCACACAAGTAGCGCATTTACAGCTAAGCCTTAGAGTATATGGAGTGTGCTCCCCGTGATGTCCATCATTCCATTTTATAAGTAATTTTCCCGAACTTTTGACATCGATACTTTCCGGTTCAATTAGTTTTCCTTCCCGAGCAAGCTTTTCAATTCCCTCAAAAAGATTTTTTGCCAATTTTAAAAAAGGGACCACGGCCTTTGAATCTTGGCTTTTTACCACCAAGGGGATTCCTTCATCTCCACTAATCATGACTTCTGGATCAAGAGGAATAGATCCCAAAAATGGGACCTTTAATTCATTCGCAAGTTTTTCTCCGCCTCCAGTTTTAAAAACATTGGTCACTTCTCCACAATGTGAACAGGTAAACCCGCTCATATTTTCTACAATCCCCAAAATGGGAATATTAAGTTCCATAAACATGGAGAGACCTTTTTTTGCGATATTTAAGGAAACTTCTTGCGGAGTTGTTACAATGATGGTCCCGGATAAGGATGCCTGTTGGGCCAAAGTTAATTGAACATCTCCAGTACCTGGTGGTAGGTCGATTAATAAAATATCCAATTCTCCCCAAACTACGTTGGATAAAAATTGCTGGATCATTTTTATCGCCATTGGTGCCCTCCAGACAACCGGACCACCTTTGGGAACTAGAAGTCCCATGGAAATAAATTTTATTCCATTTTTTTCTTGGGGAAATAGATTTGGCCCATCAACTTTTATCCCACTTTTTGGATCTGCTCCCATCATGCCCGGTTGAGAGGGACCATAAATATCTGCATCCATTAGTCCAACTTTATGACCAAGTTTTTCCAACGCATGAGCAAGGTTTATTGAAACACTAGACTTTCCAACCCCGCCCTTTCCACTGCCTACAGCGACAATATATTTTATTTGGGAAATTCCAGGATTTTGGTTTGGCATAAGTATTCTTAATTTTATTCCCAAATTAAAACTTTATAAAGGATAAGAAATCAAATTCGGTGTAAAATAACCTTAGAAACATATTATTAAAGGTTTTTTATTTAAGAACTTGGAAGAAAAAAACTATGATAAATAAACCAAAACATTTAGTTGAAATTGCTCTAAAATACTTAAGTAATGATAAGGGGTTAAGTAAACTCAAAAAGAAAAAATCTCTATGGCCGTTGGCCTTCGTTCAATTTTGTATAAAAAAAGTTGATGAAGAAACTGATCGTGACGAATTAATGAGTAATATTGCAGATGATGAAGGGTTTGGAGGAAATTATTCTCCTTCCTATGGCCATTCCTCCATTTTTGATTTTCATGATTATCAAGAAATTTGGGACAATATAGAAAAGAAATTCAAATTAAAAAAGGCCGTTCCAGGTTCTTTGGTTATTTGGAAAAATGAATCAGGTAGCGGCCATATTGCCATTGTAGAAAAGGCCATTGATTCCCATCGTATCGCGGTCATCGAAGGAAGCGACTCCAAAGTTATTAAAAAAACCAGGTCCCTAACTAAAGAAAAAGATAAGACCTTAATAGGGATTATAACCCCCTGGCATTGATCAATTAAAAATACCAAATTTTTTTATTGCCAAAAATTGCTGCGTAAAGGTATAAGAAGTTCTTTTAAAGAAGATAATTATGAGTAATTTCAACGACTTAGATCAAAGAAAGAAAGACCATTTACAAATGGCCATCTCCGCACAAGTTGATTCCAGTCAAATTGATCATAGGTTTTTTTATGAACCCCTATTTTCTTCTCATCCAGGGCCAGGAGAGGGCCTTACTCCTTTTACATTTTTAGGGAAAAAAATGATGGCCCCATTTTGGGTTTCCAGTATGACAGGTGGAACTAATTCGGCTGGAAAAATCAATAAAAACTTGGCGCAGGCAGTTGCCGAATTTGGAATGGGAATGGGGCTAGGTTCATGTAGACCCCTACTTGATAGTAATAAATACTTTGAGGATTTTAATTTAAGGCCAATTTTGGGGGAGGATCGACCCTTTTTTGCAAATTTAGGCATCGCACAAATTGAAAAACTCGTAGAAGAACAACAAGTAATAAAAGTTGCCCATTTAGTGGAAAGTTTAAGGGCCGATGGACTTATCATTCATATAAATCCTCTTCAGGAATGGCTTCAACCCGAAGGTGACCGACTTAAGCGCCCTGCCATAGACTCTCTTAGGGATTTTTTAAAGGAATTTCCTTTCAAAGTAGTGGTGAAAGAAGTTGGCCAAGGAATGGGACCTTTAAGTCTAAAGGCACTTATGGAGCTCCCTTTAGCGGCCATCGAATTTGGAGCTTTTGGTGGAACTAATTTTTCCAAACTAGAAATTTTAAGGGGAAAAAAAGAATATCTTTATGACCTCGTTCAGGTTGGCCATCAACCTGAGGAAATGATAAAAATCGTTAAAAATTTAATGGATGAGATGGGCGATTTAGCTCAGTGCAGGGAATTCATTATCTCTGGTGGAGTTAATTCATTTACCCAAGCCTATTACCTAAGAGAATCCTTTGGACCCTCCTCGGTAGTCGGTATGGCCAGATCTTTTTTAGAAAAAGCAAATCTTGATTATGCCCACCTCCAAAAATATGTGGCGGAATTAATCGAAGGATATGGCCTTTGTGAAAGATTTTTGAAAGTAAAAGGATAAAATTTGAATACAGTTTCAGGTTTTTCAAAATTTACCAAAATCCAAAAAATTGATTTTTTGGCAGAAAATTATTTTAATGACCCCAATTCAATTAGGGACCTAATACAGAGTTTTTGGCACTCTGATGAAAAATCACAAATGACCTTTGATGAGTTCTCCGAAAATACTATAACCAACTTTTTTTTCCCCTATGGTGTAGTCCCAAATCTTCTTTTAAATAATAAAAGCTATTGCGTGCCCATGGTGATTGAGGAGAGTTCAGTGGTGGCCGCTGCCGCCAATGCTTCTAATTACTGGGCCAAAAGGGGAGGGGTTAGAGCAGAAATTTTATCATTTGAAAAAATTGGTCAGATTCATTTTATATATAAAGAATCTAGGCAAAGTTTATTTGATTTTTTTGAAAGGGTGAAACCCGAAATATTAAGGGAAGTCGCTCCTCTTGCAGATAATATGCAAAAACGGGGAGGAGGAATATTGGAAATGTCCCTGAAAGACCTCTCAGGTCTTGAGGAAGGACTTTTTCAAATTTTTATGACCTTTGATACCCAAGACGCCATGGGCGCCAATTTTATAAATTCAATTTTGGAAATGGCTGGACGATTATTTAAGGAAAAATCTCAAAAGGAAGGAATCTCCATTGAAATTATCATGGGAATTCTTTCAAATTATACTCCAAAATGCTTAGTAAAGGCCTCGCTTTCCTGCAAAATTTCCGAGCTTGAGGATCCAAAGCTTGGGATGTCAGGATTGGATTTTGCCAAAAGATTTGAATGGGCAGTAAAGATTTCAAAGGCAGACGTTTATAGAGCAACCACTCATAACAAAGGAATAATGAATGGGATTGATTCTGTAATTCTTGCCACTGGAAATGATTTTAGGGCAGTTGAGGCCTGCGCTCATGCGTATGCAGCTAGGTCTGGAAGATATCAGGGACTAACAGAGATTGCCCTTACAAATGATACTTTTAATTACTCTTTAGAAATACCTCTGTCCTTAGGAACCGTTGGAGGTTTAACCTCGCTACACCCGTTGGCAAAACTATCCTTAACAATGCTTGGTAATCCAAATGCAAAGGAATTAATGAGGATTTGTGCAGCCATAGGCCTTTTACAAAACTTTTCCGCCATTAGATCTTTGGTGACCTCCGGAATTCAAAAGGGCCATATGAAAATGCATCTTTTAAATATCCTAAATCATATGGGTGCAACCGATGAAGAAAGGGAGTTGGCCAAGGAATATTTTAAGACTAGGATTATATCTTTCAAGGCCGTTTCAGAATTTCTTTCAAGCAGGAGAATATTGCAATGAAAGGAAAAAAGGCCGATCAATATTTTTACGGACACGGAAAAATTCTTTTAACCGGAGAATATTTTATTATTGATGGCGCAAAATCATTGGCCCTCCCCACCTCTTTAGGCCAATCGCTTTCGATTAGTTATTCACCCTCTTTTGACCCACTTTTAACTTGGAAAAGTTATGACCATGATGGAAAACTTTGGGTCGATACCAAGTTTGAATTTTGGCGTTTTGATATTTTAAAACCAAATCCAACGGCAGAAGATATTTATCTTCAAAAACTTCTCCGGGAGGCCAGAAAACTAAACTCGCATTTTCTTCGGGACGAGGAGGATGTTTTAGTAGAAGCCAGATTGGAATTTCCCGTTAAATGGGGTCTTGGATCTAGTTCCTCACTTATTTATAATATCGCACAGTGGGCCTATGTAAGTCCCTTTGAACTCTTGTTTAATACTTCTCAGGGATCTGGATATGATATAGCTTGTTCCCAATCAACTGGACCGATCGTTTATGAAAAGGAACCCTCGGGACCCAGGTGGAGTGTTACCCAATTTGAACCTCCCTTTATAGAAAATCTTTATTTCCTTTATCTTGGCAGAAAAAAGGACACCCAGGACGCGATAACTTATTTTAAGAATAGAAAAATTGATTCTCTGGAGATTATACATAATTTATCTGGGATAACCGAAAAAATTAAAAATGCCAAAACTTTGGAAGAATTTGATAAATTAATTTTAAAACATGAAAAGATCATCTCCTCAAGTTTGGACCTTCCAAGGGTAAAAGAACTTTATTTCAATGATTATTGGGGAGAAATAAAATCCCTGGGGGCTTGGGGTGGTGACTTTGTCCTGATAACCAGTAAAAAATCCAAAGAAGAAACAAAAAAATATTTTGAGCTAAATGGATTTAAGGAATTGATTTCCTTTAAAGATTTAGTTTTAAAGCCTTCACAGAATATGCTTTTTAAAGGGGACCAAAGTGGTAATATCCACCAATTCCTGTTCAGAAGCTAAGACTTCCTGGGCCGCACCCTCAAATATTGCTTTGGTAAAATACTGGGGTAAAAAGGGATTTCAAATTCCGGCAAATGCTTCTATTTCTTTAACCCTTAACAAGGCATTTACAGAAACTTCTCTCTCTTGGGAGCCAAAATCTGGATCAGATTTGGAATTTGAATTTTTCTTTGAAGGGAAAGAAAATTTTAAATTTTATCAAAAAATGAGAGGGGTTCTTTCAAACTTATCCAAGGAACTTCCATTTTTAACCAATTACAAATTAATAATAGAATCTCTCAATACCTTCCCACACTCCACCGGAATTGCAAGCTCAGCCTCCTCGATGGCCGCTTTGGCACTTTGTCTTTGTGAAATGGAAAAAAAAGTTACCGGATCCCAAGATGATTTTTTTAAAAGGGCCTCTTATTTGGGAAGAATTGGATCAGGTTCTGCATCTAGATCGGTTTATGGGGGTTTGGTTCGTTGGGGAGAAATTAATGGGGAAGGATCGGATTTATTTGCCCAAAAATTTGATGGTTATCATCCTGTCTTTTCTAATATGAGGGATACCGTCCTGATTGTTTCAAATGAAGAAAAAAAATTACCTTCAACTATCGGCCATAATTTAATGGATGATTCTTCTACTTCTAAGGAAAGATATTCACAGGCAAATAATAACGTTTTAAAAATGGAAAAAATTTTGAAATCTGGCGATCTATCCGCTTTTGGAAAAATTTTGGAGGAGGAAGCCCTTATTCTTCACTCCCATATAATTAAATCTACAAAGGGAGAAGTGATCCTTCTAAAACCCAATAGCCTAGAAATAATTGAAAGAGTAAGAAAATTCAGGTTCGAAAAAAATTTAGATTTATATTTTACTTTAGATGCTGGGCCAAATGTTCATCTTCTATACCCAAAATGTCAGGAGCATGAGATTAATTCTTTTATAGAACAAGAGCTTTTGCCATTTTGTAAAACCTATATTGCCGATGAAATGGGCAATGGGCCTTGGAAGTTGCTATGACAGGAGCATTTTTTTCTAAGGTAATGCTTTTTGGAGAATATTCAATTATCAGAGATTCTATGGCATTGGCGATTCCCTATAATGTTTATCAGGGATATTTATCTTTCAATTCAACCAATCCCAAAATGGATAATGAATTATTGGCCTTTTATCAATATCTAAAAAACAAGGGAAAACTTCTTATTGAGTTTGACGTTGAGAAATTTTTTTCCGATCTAGGTTATGGGTTATATTTTAATTCCACAATCCCCAAGGGATTTGGCCTAGGAAGCTCTGGGGCACTTTGTGCGGCCCTATATTCAAGATATGGGAAGGAAAGACCAGAAAATATCAAAGTTTTAAAAAAGTTTTTTGCAGAGATTGAATCACATTTTCATGGAGCAAGTTCCGGGTTAGACCCCTTAATAAGCTATATAAATAGTCCTATTTTAATTAAAGAAGGACAGATTAATCCCGTTTCTTTGCCAGAATTCACACCAGGAAAAGGTGGGATTTTTCTTTTAAATACCGGAAGAGATAGAAGAACCGAACCCTTAGTGAATTTATTTCTGGAAAAGTGTAAATCGGATGATTTTTCTACCCTTTGTACGACAGTTTTAAATCCAATTACCGATTCATGCATTAATTCCTTTTTAAAATCAGATATAAGATCCCATTATGAATTTTTTCGGGAGCTTTCTGATTTCCAATTTAGGCATTTCAATCCCATGATCCCAAAAAACTTCCAGCCATTATGGAAAGAAGGGCTAAAATCTGAAGACTATTACCTCAAACTCTGTGGTGCGGGGGGTGGGGGGTTCCTTATGGGAATAACCAAGGATATTGAAAAGGCCCAAATTACCCTGAAAAACTTCGAAATTCGACGCGTTTTTAGCTTCTAATTTATCCAACCGATCCTTCCGAAAAGATTGAAAAGAATAGGACAAATCCGATGGAAGCAGTCAAATTTGTTTATCTTGGGGAAGATCAACAGTTCATAAAAAGTATACAGGGAAACCTGGATGAATTTTATAAAGACTTGGCAATACAAATTGATGTTAAATCTTTTAAATCAATGAAAGAGGCCAGGTCATTTATAGTCAACAAGGAAACCCAGTCGTATAAGCTTTTTATAGTTGATTTTTCTGCCAATTATGACACCTACATTTTTGTGTCCAGGACGCTGGGGACTCAAAATAACTATAAAACAATTCCAATGATGGGTCTAACTGGAGTGGAAAATCCTGATGACCATTTTTTAGGAGGGATATTCGCTGGGTGTAGAGCGATTTTTATCAAAGGAATTGAATACTCCGCAGCGGTCAATTTTGCAATTCAACTTTACAACCCCAAATTTGTAAGGCCTATAAACTGGCCCTCTGGAGAATTTTCCGAAGATGAGGCGGATTGTTTTGCGGGATTTAAGTTGAATTATTTCTCCAAGGATTATTTGCATGCTGAGACAAATTTAAGTCTCACTATTAATGAGGAAATAATACTCAACACAGAAATAGCCAATAAAATGGGCGTTTCGAAATTCAAGGTCCTTAGGGAACACAATACCAACCATTATTATAACCTCAAACGGATTTATGATTTAGAAATTTTGGCCAATACGAAAAGAGTAGAACCTAACCTTGGTTTGATAGATCCGGAAAAGAGGGAACCCCCAGGAAAAGTCGAAGGCAAGGCCTTAGAAATTTTTCTTGAATTTAAAAGAAAATTGGAAAAATGGATTATTACAAATATAAAGAAATCTTCACCTAAATTAAGTAAATTAGTTATAATTGATCAAGATTTAACAATTTATAAACAAGTGGATAAAAACCCAGATAAATACCCATTTCATCTGGAAATACATAGATATTTTTTACCTAATTTTGAAAGTATCCAAAAAGTAAGGCCGGACTTTCTGGTTATGGTTTTAGATACGGACGTCGAGAAAGAAGTCAAAGCTCCCCAAAGCGGGAAGGAAGTCAAAGTTCCTCAAGGCGGGAAAGAAGTCAAAGCTCCTCAAGTTGAGAAAGAATTCAAAAACTCAGTAAATCTTTTGCCGGAGATGATAAAGAAAATTCAGGAATTTCCGGATTATTCTCCTTTTATTTTTCTTTTCAATTGTGGATTAGCCCAAGGGGATTTGCAAAAGAAATACAATTATAAAAATATTTTGACTTATCAAAGTGGTTTTGATTTTAACCTTTTACAAAAAGTGGTTGAAAAATTTGAAGCAAAAAGGGCAGTTAAGGAAAGTGAAGAAAATCTAAAAAAATCACCGAGCAAGGAAAAAAGATTTTACATTGGGAAGGAAGAAAAAGAAAGCGTAGCATTTCACCAGTTTAGGATAAAAATAACCGGGATAAATGAAACAACCATAAATTTTAAAACGACATACGCCTTAGATGATTATATGGTATTAAAAATGGAATTTCCTTCCAAATTCTGGTTTACTGTTCTACCTCCTGAGAAAGGAGCCAAACCCAAAGTTTATGGTCATTTAAGGGGTTATACCGCTGCCATTAACGGAATAGGGGAATTGGAAAAAAATCAATTAAGAGTTTATATCAATAAAGTTTTTGTTCCTAAAGAAGCCGAAGTAGAAAAAACCAAAGACAAAAAAGGAAAAGTGGCTTAATTCATCGATTTTAAATCTTTACCCAAAAGTGCTGAGAGGTTTTTGGGGGAAAACAAAATATATTCCTCATTGGATATAATTTTTCTCCAGTCATCTATCTTTAATGTGGCAACGGAAAATTCATTTTCAAAAATCAGGGATTTATCCAATTTTGAAATTAGTGGCTCCAGTAAAGATCTTTTAGCTTGGATTCTAGCGATCGGAGGTATTTTAGATATTTGGTTTAGGAGATTTTTCCCATAATCCAAATTTGATTCATCATAAAAGGAGTGGATAAAACCAGAAGAAATTAATTGTTCTTTGGGAATTTTATCTCCCATTAGAATCCAATTTCGAACATATGATTGAGAAATTATGCATTCTAGGAAGCCAATTCCTCCACAATTTGGAACTAAACCGCTCCTAAGGTGATCAAATTTAATTTCAGCACCTTCTTTTGCAATTCTTATATCCCCACCAATTGCAAATTCAGCACCGGATCCTTTAGCGCTTTCTTTAAGATCAAAAACTATTGTTTGCGGTAGGAAAAAACACATGTAGACGACTTTTTGCAGTTTCTGCCAGAGAATTTGAATTTCAGAATTACCTAGTTTGGAAAATTCTTCCAAATTAAATCCGTATGAAAATATACCTTCGGCCCCGGTAATTAAAACAGAATTAACTTCAATATGATTACATAGCCAGGAAAAAAAATGTTCTAGTTCTAAAATGGTTTTGGAATTTATTAAGGGATTTTTAATTTCTAAAATTATGCTTTTGCTGGAATTTTCAATTTCAACACTTAGCGAATCATAGGTAAAAAAACTGGCCATTTACACCATCCTTGGTATTGCCGTGATTTTTAAATTATTTCAAGGGTGGCTTTGATCTGTCAAATTACTGTTGTTCCCTAAGGAATTCCTCTGCATCCATAGCCGCCATACAACCCGAACCTGCAGCGGTTATTGCTTGTTGATACTCATGATCAACAACATCACCACAAGCGAAGACCCCAGGGACATTCGTTTTGGGAGCATGACTATTATCTATGAAACCATTTTCATCAAGATTGATTTGGTTTTTTAGGAAACTTGTATTTGGGGTGTGGCCAATACCAAGAAAAAATCCGTCGGTTTTTCTTTCGGCAACTTCTCCGGTTTTTAAATTTTTAACCTTAATCCCGGTTACTCCTTGGGTTGGGTTGGCCAGAATTTCTATAACTTCGCTATCCCAGACAAATTCAATTTTAGGATTATTTTTTGCCCTTGTTTGCATGGGCATTGAGGCCCTTAATGAATCTCTACGGTGAATAACAAAAACTTTTTTGGCAAATTTTGTCAGGAAAGTTGCTTCTTCCATCGCGGTATCACCGCCTCCAACAACGTGGACTATTTTTTCTTTAAAGAAAAATGCATCACAGGTCGCACAGGCGCTTACCCCTTTACCAATCAATCCCTTTTCATTTGGAAGTCCAAGATATTTGGCCGATGCGCCAGATGAAATAATTAAGGTTTTGGAGAGGTATTCATCCTTATTTTCACAAACGACTTTAAATGGACTTTTGCTTAAATCAACTGAAACTACATGATTCAAAATATATTGAGTGCCAAATCTTTGGGCCTGTTTTTTCATAAGGGTCATCAACTCGGGGCCTTTAACTCCATCTGGAAATCCAGGATAATTTTCCACGTCAGTTGTAGTGGTTAATTGTCCACCTGGTTCATGTCCTTCAATGACGATTGGGCTGAGATTACCCCTTGAAGCATATAGGGCAGCGGTATGGCCCGCAGGGCCTGATCCAATAATGATAACATCATGAACTTTCATGATTGAAATCCTTTTTTAATTTGATTGTTCTTCTTCTGGAGTAGGAGGAGCTGAGGCAGCTTCATTCTCCAATTTTAATTTGATTTTTAACGGCCGATCGTCCTTATCAGCATTTAATTGGTAATAACCTGCAACCGAAACTAGTTCTTCCGATTTTGGAGCTTCTCGAGTTGTTTTAAATTTTTCCCCCGTTAGGGTGCATTCGTATAAATAACTTTTTTTCTCTTTTTTTCGCGCCACAAAAATCCCCTAAAAGGTTAAAATTATGAACTTTTATAGATTAATTCTTACCGGCTATCAAGCCCTCAGGGAAAAATTTAGTTAAATATCGAAAATTTTGTGGGCTATGTTAGAATTTCAGTATGTTAAAGATCCTCCTTTTTGGCCTTTCAATTGCAGTTTATGCCCAAGTTGGGGAATGGGGAAAGGTTTTGGAGGTATCAAAAAACAAAAAATCCATAATATTTAATAAAGGTAGCCTAAATGGATTTTCAGAAAATGATTCAGGCTTCTTTGTTGTCCGGAAAAACAAGGAGTTTCTTAAGGTTGCCAGGGGTAAAATCGTAAGGGTATTACCAGGTAAGTCATTTTGGTATCTAACAACCATTTATTCCCCCGATTCTCTGGAGGAAAACCTCCTTCTTGTAACCGAAAAGGATCTTCTAAAAGGTAGAAAAAAAGAGGAAGAGGCCAAAACTGAAGCGGTTTTGGCCACCGGTCAGACCCCCATAAATTACAAAGAGGTTCCTGATAAAATTCGGATAAAAGAGAAAGATTATCTGGAGGGCCCCGAGCTTGTAACTCCTCCAGTTAGGGCCCAAAAAGAGATTAAGGTAACCCATTATGGATCTTGGTTAGATGGGGGTCTTCGAGCTGTTGAGGAGTACGAGGGAGTATTGGAGACCAAGTCCATTTCAAAAGTGGAAGAGTCCCAAGAATCTGAAAAAGCTGCTGAAGATCGGCAAGGGGAATTGGCGCAAGGAACCTTGGATGGACTTTTAACCCAACAACCTCCAATAACCTCCGACCAGAAAATAATACGGATGAGGGAAAGAGAGGGTCCTCTTTGGTCTGCAGACCTCGATGATCGTCAGCTTCGAAAGTATATGCTTGAAGCCGGAATGATAGAGGAAAAAAAACGACAAGAATTTGCACTTGATCATCGGTTTATGGATGAACTTTTATTTAATTTCGCTCTAGATTTAAAAACCGACGAAGCTCCAGTCCAAACCGATAATATGGCCAGTCCATATGCAATTTCTATTGGGTATGAATACCACTTAATGAGAATTACTAGGGCCCTAGACTCATTCACCTTTCAACTGATTTTTGAAGGTGGTGTGGATTATTATAATGTCGGAGGTTTCAATGCCCGGGGTACAGAGTGGAGTTTTCTCGGCAATATAAATTGGTATTTTCTTTCCCTCCCATCAGCAACTAAGAAATTTATGGGCTATGTGGGAATTGGGGCAAGATACGGAAAAACTGATTTGGTGGCAAACGAATTATCTATGGGATATCCCTATCAATTAATAGCGATCCCCACTTTGGAATTTGGATTTAAATATAGGTTTCCCACAAATTCCGGAGAGAATGGATTTGGTTGGGGAGTAAATGCATATGTAAATTATTTGAAAACCGAACTCAACGTTATGGTTGACCTACAAGATGATATTTATGGGACTATTTACGATGATGAGGTTAGGCTTAATCTAGGATTAACCTTTACCTTTTAAAGCTTGGAGGAGCTATGAGGTTTATTTTTCTGTTTTTTCTTTTGCCTATGGTAACTTTTGCACTTGAGGTTGATGAAAAACTTACTGTAAGAATCATAAAATTATCCGAAAGCAAAAAAACTATTTTAATAAACCGGGGATCCGAAGACGGATTAGTGGTAGGAGATCAGGCAAAGTTTATTGATCAAAGCGGTGTGGTTGGAAGGGGAGTGGTTGAGAAAGTTTCACCCACAAGATCCGTTTGGTCTATTTATAGCGTGGTCAATGCCGCCGAAATGGTTCCAGAGAAAGTTTTAAATATTAAAATAACTGATCCCTTAAAACTGACTGGTGATGAGACGAAAGAACTTGGTGAAAAAGATCTAACAGTAGAGGCGCCGAAGATGGAACCCTCAGCACCATCCAAAGTTGAAACCAAGACGGAAAAAAAATCAACCGAGGTCATAATTAGAAACCTGGAAACAAAACAGGATGCAAAGGGACAGGGTAGGAGTCTTTTAGAACGAAGTACTTGGGAACTAGTCGGAGGATTTAATTATAATTCTCAATCCTATAGCGTAGATTTGGGTGGTGGAACGATTGATAATTCCATTACCCAATTGACCTTAAACTTAAGCCTTGAAAAATATTTCCAAACCACTCAGACCTTTTGGAGAAACTTTTCTTTCCTGTTGGGTTTTGATTATCAATCTTATAGCTTTGATGAAAATAATTTTAGAGAGGGTTCGGTTCCTAATGATCTATTTGGACTTGGTTTAGGAATAAATTACCATTTATTTAATGATCCCTTTGTATCCGATGGTTTAATTCCTTTTCTTTCTTTAGGATTCGGATTTGGATCCAGGACTTTTACTTTAGTGGATGGTCCCAGGGCATATGTGGAGGACACCGATTTGTTTTATTGGAATATCGGATTGGGGGCAAAATTTTTCACCTTATCCGGTTGGGGTTTTAGGTTTGCCTTTGATTATTATTCCCAAAGTATGAGTGGAAAAACTCCCATATATGGGATGAACCCCGATATCACTGCCAGCGGTCCAAGAATTTGGATTGGGATGAGTTACCGCTTTTGATAATTTAAAATATCTTCCCTTGAAACGATTATTTCCTTGGAAAGTTTTGGCAGCATAGATAGGAAGAATTCTTCAAATTCAGCTCCTCCGCAATTTTCTGGATACCAATGATTTTTGCTAAATACACCAAGCCGTCTATATGCCAAGTCTTCAAAAGTCCTAACATATTCGTTTTGAATAATTGAAAATATTAATTTTTCATCAAAGGTTATTCTTTTAAATGCGGGTACTTTTAAGCGGTATTGCAAATCATTTTCCGTTAGGGTGTGGTTATAAGGCAATTTATTTCTTCCCACAATAATTCTTGAAATTCCCTGACCCATTAATCGAAAGGTAGTGTATTTTCCCCCAGCGATGGCAAACACATTGGGATAGGGCTGATAAGTTTTGGCATCTCGGGCCGTTTTGCCTAGATTGTCCTTGCCCCCTCGAACCAGAGGTCTAATTCCTGCAAAGGAAGACAAAATATCTTTTTCCGTCAGATTATATTTGGGAAAGTAACAATTAATATTTTCCAGCAAATATCCTATTTCTTTGGGAGAGGGAATTTGGTCAAAATAGTCTCCATTAACCCTTTCTTCTGTGGTTCCTACAAGGACAGAACTTTTTTGGGGAATTACAAAAATTATTCTTTGATCTGATGTTTGAAGGACCATGGGTGCTTTTAATGGTAGAGATGATTTTTTAATCCAAAGATGCGATCCCTTGGAAGGAAGGAGAACTGGGGACCAACTAATATTTTTAATATTAGAAAGAACCTTGTCAGTGAAAGGACCTAAGGCGAAAACTAATTCTTTGCAGGTAATTCTTTTTTTTATATCTGGAATCAAGGTATCTTTTACAAAAACGTCATTATATTTTCCATGGTTTTCAAAAGATTCCAATTCTACATAATTGACAGCATGGGATTTTTTTTTGGCAAGGCCATCAAAAATCACTTCCAAGGTTAATTTGGCATCATCGACGATTGCATCGTGATAAACCCCGGCCCCTTTTAATCCTTTTTCTTTGATTCCAGGAAGTCTTTTTTTAACTTCATCTAGATGGATGATTTCATGGTGAACATTTTGAAAACCAGATAAAAAATCATATAATGCAAGGCCTATTCGAGTCATCCATAGAGGCCATTTTGAATCTTCATATATGGGGAGAATAAAAGGTTTATCGTAAGTTAGGTGGGGAGCAAGTTTAAGCCATAAATTTTTTTCATGAAGAGCTTCCCAAACTAATTTGAAATCAAAATTTTCAAGATATCTGATTCCGCCATGTAACATTTTAGAGCTGCTTTGGCTGGTTTGGGAGGAAAAATCCTTTTTATCGATTAGAAGGCATTTAAGTCCATGAAGGGATAGATCTCTAAAAATTCCGGCCCCAACAATCCCACCTCCGACTATTATTGCATCATACTCATCATCCAGGGATTCAATTGGGGATTTCATTTTAAACGGTATTCTCCTTTGATGGAGAAACCCAAACAACATTTCCGGTACAAGTTAATTTGTATTGGTTTGGATCAACTGGAGTTAATTGAAAGGATACTCCAACTATTGCATTCCCTCTTAACTTGGCCGCTTTGTTTTTTAGCTGATTGGCAAGAAAAGCGTACTTTTCTTCCCAAGGAGTTTTATCAATTTCCGATTCAGGGACCATAGAGTGCTCCGATACGATTCCTATATATCGATTGATGATAAAATTTTCAAGGGTGGGTGTGGTTGAAATAGGAATTTCTTTGGGCGATTCTGCCGGGATATTTAAATCAACGTTCTCTGATTTGTTTTGATACAAATTTCTTCTTGAAACCAACCCTTTTTTTTCTCTAGTTTTGGAAGGGTGAATTTCTTCTGAAAGTCCCATTTCGATTTCTAGATCATATTGTCGAAATTTATGGACTAATAAGATTGCGGTTGATTCGGCCAATTGAGTAATTAGGATTGACCCGGATTCTAGTCCTTGTTTGAAAATATTTTCGTTAGTGGGTTTGGCGATTCCAAATTCTTTTAGGGAGGCCAAAATATCATCTGCATCCTCTGAGAATTTTATGTTTTTGATAATAATGCTAAAGGGTGGATTTCCTGGGACTGCTGCAGTGGTAGTTGAGATATTTTTTCCAAATTCTTTAACTTCCTCAAATTTCTCCGGTTCCCTGGGTTTTTCGGGTTTACTTTCACCTTCGCCTTCTGGTTGGGCCTCCATTGTAGGGACGGGTGCCACTTCTTCCACTTTTTCCTCTGGTGGAGGAGTCTCTTCAGGTATCGGTTCTTCAATTGGCGGTGCTTCTTCTGTTGCTAGGGCTTCAATTGGTGCTTCGGTAGGAGGAACAATTTCTTCTGTAGGAGTAAGGATTTCTGGGGCAAAAGGTTCTTCAGTGGTTGTTTCAATTGGTTCTTCAGTTTTAAATTCTGATGCCTCTTCAATTGGTGTTTCGGTGGCGAATTGTTCCGTTGGCAACTCTGGTTCCGCAGAGGGCAATTCTTCAGGAGGGGCCTCCGGGGTGGTGGCTACAGGTTGGGTCGCTGTGGGCTCTTCCGATGCACCCGCGGTTTCCTTTTTCCCATGTGTAAGTTTCTTTTCAACATCGGGGTTTAATTGATGGAGATAATGACCTATATCCTCAAGTGCTGTTAGGTCCGCTTTTTCTTCTTCTTCTTTTTTTCCCATAAATCTTCCTGATTTAGAAAATACTCTATGAATAATTTTGCCACAGAAATGGATTTATTAAAATGGAGCTTTTAGGTCAGGATCCATGGCAATGTTTATATTTTTTACCGGAACCGCAGGGACACGGATCATTTCTTCCGACTTTATTTGGTGAGCGCCGTAATTCCCCTTTTTCAGCGGCAGCTTTTGCGTTCTGATGGGCCCTAAGTCTCATTTCAAGTTCGGCTTCCTGTCTCCTTTTTAGCTCTTCAACTTCCTCTTGGGTGTAGAGTCGGACGGTAAATAACTTTTCCACGACGATTTTTTTAATGTTTTCTCTCATTTTTTCAAAGAGTTCAAAGGATTCTCTCTTGTATTCATTTAATGGATCTTTTTGGGCATATTGGCGAAGGTTTATCCCTTCTTTTATATGATCCATGGCAAGCAAATGGACCTTCCAATGTTCGTCGAAAATGGAAAGGAGGATTTCTCTTACGGCAACTTTTACTTGTTCAGGCACATACTTAGAAAATCTCTCAGTCAAAATTTCTTTGGCCTTGGCGGAGAAATATTTAAGCAAATCGCCTTCATATTTTCTCTGACACTCAGTAACCTCAAGTTTTACGTTGGAATTAAAGGTTGTATTAAAACTCTTGTTGAGTTCATCCCAAGGCCATGAATCGATGGGCATTTTCCTTTCGGGTTCGTTTGCTTCAATAATAAATGAACAAACATCCTCGACCATATCATAAACAAAACCCAAATTATCTTGGTCAGACAAAATGTCCTTTCTAATTCGATAAATAAGTTTTCTTTGGTCATTCATTACGTTATCGAATTCAAGAAGATGTTTTCTTATTTCAAAGTTATGGGATTCAACCTTTTTCTGGGCCCTGGCGATGGCATTTGAAATCATTTTGTGCTCAATAGGCTCATCGTCTTTCATCCCTAAAGTGCCCATAAACTTAGAAATTCGATCTGATCCGAAAATCCTCATTAGATCATCATCTAGAGATAGGAAAAATTTAGAATACCCTGGGTCCCCTTGTCTTCCCGATCTTCCTCTTAACTGATTATCAATCCGTCTTGCCTCATGTCTTTCTGTACCGAGGATATATAATCCCCCGAGTTTTTTGGTATCTTCGGTCAATTTTATATCGGTTCCTCTACCTGCCATGTTGGTGGCAATAGTAACCGCACCTTTTTGTCCGGCCTGAGAAATAATATGGGCCTCACGCTCATGTTGTTTGGCGTTTAGCACTTCGTGTGGGACTCCATTTTTCTTAAGAAAATTAGAGAGACTTTCCGAGTCTTCAATAGCGATGGTACCTACCAGTACTGGTTGGCCCTTTTTATGTAGGTCGCTTATAAGTTTTAAAACGGCTTGGTATTTAGCGGCCTTATTTTTATAAATCACATCCGGTTCATCATCTCTGTTTACCGGAACATTGGTTGGAATAACTGTAACACCGAGATTATAAATCTTCATAAACTCTTCTGCTTCGGTGTCCGCTGTACCTGTCATACCCGCTAGTTTGGAATAAAGTTTGAAATAATTTTGAAAAGTAATTGAGGCCAGAGTTTGATTCTCTGATTTGATCTCCACACCTTCCTTGGCCTCCACAGCTTGGTGAAGTCCATCGGACCAACGAGAGCCGGTTTTTAACCTTCCTGTAAATTCGTCAACGATAATGACTTGGTTGTCCCTAACTACATATTCCTTGTCTAAGTGAAATAAAGTGTGGGCCTTAAGAGCTTGGTGAAGATGGTGAAGAAGTTCGTTATTGTCGGTGTTAAAAAGGTCTTCTATCCCAAGTATCTTTTGAACTTCCGTTATACCGTCATCGGTGAAAATTGCGCTTCGGCTTTTTTCATCGACCGTAAAATGTTTTTCCTTTGAAAGTTTTGGAATTATGACATCAACTTTTGCATATAATGAAGTATCACCTTCAGAAGGGCCGGAAATTAAAAGTGGTGTTCTGGCCTCATCGATTAAGATGGAGTCAACCTCATCGACAATGCAGTAATTGTGGCCTCTTTGAACATAATTTTCCAAAGAGAACTTCATATTGTCTCTTAGATAATCAAAAGCAAATTCATTATTGGTACCGTAGGTGACATCGCAGCCATAATTCTGCTGTCTTTCGTCATCTGACATGTCATTTATTATACAGCCAACGGTTATTCCTAACCATTTAAGCATTTCACCCATCCAGGCAGCATCCCTAGTTGCCAGGTAATCATTTACTGTAACTAGGTGGGCACCTTTTTGAGTTAGCCCGTGAAGATATAAGGGTAGGGTAGCGGTAAGGGTTTTTCCTTCACCGGTCTTCATTTCAGCGATTTGCCCATTATAAAGAACAATTCCTCCGATAAGTTGAACGTCGAAGTGACGCATATTCAGGACTCTTCGAGAGGCCTCTCTTACGGTGGCAAAAGCTTCTGGTAAAATTTGTTCAATGGTGGATCCTGAAGCCAGCATATCCCTAAACTTAGGAGTCTGAGCTTTTAATTCCTCATCCGATTTTTTCCTCATGGAATCTTCCAAGGAATTTACTTCATTCACAATTGGCATCATTTTTTTGATGTCGCGAGAATGTTTAGAACCAAATATAATTTTTAATAAATCTACCATTTCAATTGTTCTCCTAGTCGAGAATATAATGCATAGGGTCTACAGGAGTTCCATTTACCCTAACTTCATAATGGACATGGGGGCCTGTTGACAAGCCTGTACTACCAATTCGTGCCAAAAGTTCGCCTCTTTTTATCTTTATTCCTCTTTGAACAGAAAGACTGCTGGCGTGGGCGTAAATTGTTTCAACTCCATATCCATGATCGATTTGAACATAATAGCCAAAGCCTGGTTTTGAACCAGCAAAAGTTATCATACCGTCGGCCGGGGCAATAATTTTGGATCCGATTCTAGCTCCGATATCGATTCCTTCATGCATTTTTTTTTCACCTGAAAATTCGCTTTTTCTAATACCAAAATAACTGGTTACCCATCCTCTTGTAGGCCAAATGGTGGGAGTGGATTTTAAAAATGAATCTTTATCTAAAAGGTTTTGATCTAAAAGATTAATGCTGGTTTCAAGATGGGAAAGAGTTGTTTTCATTTCCTGCATTTTAAAATCCACTGCTGCATATTTGGCGGCAAAATTAAAAAATGTGGAGGTAAGCGGGGAAATTTTTTTCGTCAGTTGGTACCCAGATTGAAGTCCCATTCCTTGAGCGATTTTTTCTTCATGGAGGACCAGAAGTTTTTGGTAATCGGGTGAGCTTTCCATTTCATCCTCAAGATTTATAAAGGAACTTTTATCGGAGGTAGGCTCAGGAGAAGGTGCGGAAATCTCATTTTTTTCTTCCTCACCCAATGGTTCTTTTTTTAAGGAGTTATCCTCTATACCCGTAATAATTTTTAATTTTTTCTCGAAAACCTGAATTCTTTCGATATCTACAATTAAAGAATTTAGTTTTTTGTCGAAAATTTCTACCTGTTCTTTAAGCTGTGCATTTTCGATAGATAAGTATTTATTTTTTTGGCCTTGTCTTAGGATTTCAAAATAGTCATAGGCCAGGATTCCAAGGAAAAAGATGGAAACTACCAAAAGTAAAATAAACCCTCTAAAAAGTACTTTAGGTACTCGAAAAGATTTAAAACCTTTTCCCCTTTCAGGGACTATCATAATAGTAAAATATTTGCTCAAGATGGCATTCCTAAATTAAATAGTTTAGCTAATATATAAAATTATTAGGGTTGGAGCAACTGTTGACGTTAAGCAGCTTTTTTGGTCTTTTTTTGAGACAATAAAAATTCAAGGCCATTTTTTATTAACAATCGCCAAGCACCAGAAGTTTCCTGATCTAATTCTTCATCATTGGTGGCAATGGCGTTTAGAAGTGCTTGTTCCCAATATTGCACGGTTTCTTCGCTTAATCCCATTTCCAGGGTTTTTTGAGTGGAAAGACCCTTTTTTTGTCCCTTTCCAAAATTAATGAGACAAATAAGGATTCCATTCAAATTTTCCTTATGTTCTTCGAGGTCCTGACTCCCCAAATAGTCGTAGGAAGTAGGATGGATATTTGAAAGTTCAAAATAGACCTGCGCTAAGAACCCCTCTCTAGAAAGACACCTTTTAAGACTTTTCTCTACAAGCCCAATTTCAGAAAACCTGTCCATATAATTATTTTGACAGAAATAGTCACCTTTTCAAAAATAAAAATACCTTACAACTTATTGATATTATTAAGGGTCCATTATTCCCTTTGAACCATTTTTTGAGCACATATAAGTATTACGGAAATATTGTCATTTCCACCATTTGCATTTGCCTGGGAAATCAATGACTTGGCGGTATTTAAAAGGTCCTCCTCAGTAGCATTTTCAATATCAGGCAAATTCTTATTTATAATAAAAAGGGTGTCTCGGTCGCTTACATAACTGGAGAGACCATCTGAGCAAATTAAAAAAAGATCATTTTTTTGCACTTTATAGGTGAAAATATCCGGGTCCACTTTATCCTCATACCCCATAGTTCTGGTTATGATATTTTTTTGTGGATCTGCCTTGGCCTGTTCCCGAGTATAAAGTCCCATGGAAAGCTTTTCTTGGACAAGAGTGTGATCTCTGGTCATTTGAAAAAGTTTTTTTTCATGGATCAAGTAACCTCTAGAATCCCCTACATTTAAAATATATAAATTTGGACCTTTAAAATAAAAAAGGCAAAGGGTTGTTCCCATTCCTTCCCATAATTTATTTTCTCCGGCTTTTTGCTTTATAACTTTATTGGTTTGGACAGAAGCGGCCATTAAAAGTTCTTCCGTTTCCATTGAGGAATTGGCCAAAATAAATTCTGGTGCCTCCTTAACTGCTAAAGCTGAAGCGACATCTCCACCCTTATGTCCACCCATTCCATCTGCTACGATAAAAAGTTTTTTTAAAGGATTTATAAAAATAGAATCTTGATTTGCTTTTCTTTTTTCTCCAATATCAGAAAGACCTACAGATAAAAATCCCATCAATACCTCAATAAAAATAGATATGTTTAAGGATAATTCATTAAGGGCCATAATTTCAACTAAGCCTGAGCAAAGCGGTCAGAGAATTCAGAAAAACTTGTGTGATTTATTTTTCAAAGGATATACTCTAGAAAGCATCGGAGGAAATAAAATGGGCGAAATTAATATCCAAGGATTCATGGAAAAAAATTATAAGGCCAAGGATTTTTCCCACTGGAATTGGACGGGAACATTTCAGGATTATTTAAACATAATTACCAAAGAACCCAAGGTAACCAGAAACGCTTTCCAAAGAATCAACGATATGATTTTAGGTTACGGAATCTCCTCCTATACCGAATATAAGAAAAAAGTTACAAGATACAATTTTTTTGATGATCCCTTAAACCAAGGTGCTGATGCAGTTTTTGGAATTGACGTTCACTTAATGAAATTGGTGAATTTTTTCAAATCGGCCGCACAAGGATATGGAACAGAAAAAAGAGTGCTCCTTCTACATGGTCCGGTAGGTTCAGCAAAATCCTCTATTGCAAGACTTCTCAAACGCGGATTAGAACATTATTCAAAAACAGATGAAGGTGCGGTTTATACCTACGAGTGGTTTGATAAAGAAGAATCTGAAATTTTAGGTGGTGAAAGAGTATTTCCAAGTCCGATGCACGAAGAACCTCTTAAGCTTATCCCCAAGGAAGTTAGGGATAAATTTATAGAAGAGATAAATCGCGGTTTTTCTGATTATAAAATCAAAATTAAAGGGGATGTTTCACCTGCTTGCCGTTTTATTATGGGGGAATATCTCAAAAGATATAATGGAGATTGGTTTAAGGTAATTCAAAACCATATAAGAATAAAAAGGCTTTTACTCTCGGAAAAAGATAGGATGGGAATTGGAACTTTTCAGCCAAAAGATGAAAAAAACCAAGATTCCACGGAACTAACCGGTGATATCAATTATAGAAAAATTGCTAAATACGGCTCTGATACGGATCCACGGGCCTTTAATTTTGACGGGGAATTTAATATCGCCAACCGTGGGATAATCGAATTTATTGAAATGCTTAAACTAGATGTAGCATTTCTTTATGATCTTCTAGGAGCTTCCCAGGAACAAAGTATAAAGCCAAAGAAATTTTCCCAAACAGACATCGATGAGGTCATCATTGGCCATACCAACGAACCCGAATTTAAAAAGCTCCAAAACAATGAATTTATGGAGGCATTAAAAGACCGTACAGTAAAAATCGATATTCCTTATATAACCAGATTGGATAAGGAAATTCAGATATATCAACGTGATTTTAATATGGAGAAAATCCCGCATATTCATATTGCCCCTCATACCATTGAAATGGCCTCCACCTGGGCAATTTTAACCAGACTTGAAGAACCCAAGAAAAGCGATTTAACCAAACTTCAAAAATTAAAACTCTATAATGGAAAAACCCTACCCGGTTATAACGAAGACAATGTTAAAGAATTGAGAAAAGAAGCTAAAAGAGAGGGCTTAGACGGAATTTCCCCGCGGTTTATCCAAGATAAGATTTCCAATGCCTTAGTAAAAAATAGTCATATCGGATGTTTAAATCCTTTTATGCTTTTTAACGAACTAGAAGCTGGGCTAAAACATCATGGACTAATTTCTTCCCAAGAAGTTTATGAAAGTTACCTTGAAAGTTTAAATATTTCCCGCCAGGAATATGAGGACACGGTAAAAAATGATGTCCAAAAGGCCATTTCAGTTGATGAGAATGCTATTCAAACTCTTTGTGCCAATTATATCGATAACGTAAAGGCCTTCACCCAAAAAGAAAAAATCAGAAATAAATATTCAAACCGATTAGAAGAAGCAGATGAGCGGTTTATGAGGTCGATTGAGGAAAAGATAGATATTCCCGAATCCAGAAAGGAAGATTTCCGAAGAGAAATTATGAATTATATTGGAGCACTGGCCATAGAAGGGAAAACCTTTGATTACAAAATGAATGAAAGACTTCATAGAGCACTTGAACTTAAGCTTTTTGAGGATCAAAAAGATACCATAAAGCTTACCACATTGATTTCAAAAGTTGTTGATAAGGAAACCCAAGAAAAAATCGATGTAGTTAAATCTCGGCTTATCAAAAATCATGGCTACTGTGAAATTTGCGCTACCGATGCATTAAACTTTGTAGCGTCCATTTTCGCAAAAGGCGAGTCTTTAAAATCCTAAAGGGGTACCATGGGTCATCCAATAAAAAGGGATCATGCTCGCTTTAAAAAAGTAGTCAAAGGAAGAATAAGAGATAATCTGCAAAAGTATGTCTCAAAAGGGGAAATGCCCCTACCAAAAGGGAATGGTGTATTTAGAATACCTATGCCCTCAATTGAAACTCCACATTTTAAATTCGGGGAAAAACAGCAAGGTGGTGTTGGCCAAGGGGAAGGAAAACCCGATGATCCGCTAAATGCACAACCTGGAAAAGGTGAGGCCGGATCGGGTGAAGGGCGGAAAGAATTAGAAGTGGAACTTACCCTTGATGAGCTTGCCTCAATATTAGGAGAGAAGCTTGAACTGCCTAGGATTGAGCCAAAAGGAAAAAAGACCCTTCAGACAACTTCAGAAAAATATTCGGGAATATCCGCCGTTGGGCCTGATTCATTAAGGCATTTTAAAAGATCTTTTCGTGAGGCCTTAAAACGTCAGATTTCCCTTGGTGCCTATGATGATGAGAACCCGATCATTGTTCCCATTCGTAGAGACTTTCGATATCGGAATCCTATCGTTAAACCAGAATATGAAAACTCTGCGGTTGTAATCTATATGATGGATGTTTCAGGCTCCATGGGTGATGAACAAAAAGAGATTGTACGCACAGAAAGCTTTTGGATAAATCTTTGGCTTAAGAGCCAATATAAAGATATTGAGATTCGCTATATTATCCACGATGCTACTGCAAAAGAAGTAGACGAACAGACTTTTTTTAGAACGAGAGAATCAGGTGGAACACTTATATCCTCTGCTTTAAAACTTTGTAAAAAAATTATCGAGGAGAATTATGATCCATCGGAATGGAATATTTATCCATTTCATTTTTCCGATGGCGATAATTGGTCAACTGACGATACCAAGCTTTGTTTGGATATTTTGGAAAAAGATATAATTCCCAAGTCTAATGTTTTTTGCTACGGCCAGGTCGAATCCAAATATGGATCAGGACAGTTTTATAAGGACCTTTTCAATAAATATGGCCCAACCAATCCTTCGGTAATTCTTTCGAAAATTAAAAATAAGGAAGCGATTTTAGGATCTATCAAAGATTTTTTAGGAAAGGGTAAGTAAGGTTATTTCACTAGGGATCGCAAATCTATTCGGCGGTCCCCAGTATCCGGTTCCTGAATTCACATAAAGTGCCATGTTTTTATGTTGATAGGCGCCTCTATAATATTGATAAACCAAAGGTAAATACAAATTCCAAGGAAAAAACTGACCACCGTGAGTATGGCCAGATAATTGTAAATTAAAACCTGCGGCCTGGGCCTCATAACAACTGTCTGGCCGATGGGCCAATAAAAGATTGAAATCAATTTTTTGCTCTGTTTTAATGGCCCTAAAGGGATCGTGTTCGTGGGTTTTTACAAAACCTGACCCAATGGGATCAGCTACTCCACCCACTAAAAGTCGGGCATTATTTACCCTGATAATTTCATTTTCATCTATCAAGGCTTTCATTTTTAATCTTTTAACCTCTTCCAACCAATCATTTACATCCCAGTAGTATTCGTGGTTTCCAGTAACATAAAAGATGCCATATTTTGATTTTAAATCGGCCAAGGGTTCCAAATGTCTCCGCAAATTAAGAATTCTTCCATCCCCTAAATCACCCGTTACTGCAATTAAATCAGGTTTAAGTTCATTAACCTTGGAAACAATATTTTCGACTTCTTTTCTTAATATATTGGGACCTATATGAAGATCACTTATCTGAACAATTCGAAATCCCGCTAAATCATGATGAAGATTTTTTATTTTAAAATTATGACTTTTAACTTGCGGCCCTTTCACCGCTTCCCGGACACCAAGTGCGGTGATTCCACCTGAAACACCGATAAGGCCCATAGTTACAGATTGGGCGATGAATTTTCTCCTTTCATAATTTATGGGAGTGTTATTTTCCTTTTTAAAAATATATTTCAGGACCAAAGCATATATGCCCTTTGCTGTTTTATTAAATAAAATAAAAACGTCAAAAGGAATGGCCAAGGTTAAAAAGGTGGCAAGTATCCCCAGAGTTACCGCTGATACCCAATAATAGGAAAGGATAAGTGAGTTTTCCAATTCCGGATTAAAACGATAAAAAAATTGCCATCCAATACTTACAAAAAAGAAAATACCTACTGAAGTCCAAAGCAGAATTTTTCCGCGTTTTTTAAAATGGGCCAGATGTCCAAGTTTTAGACCGGTGTAAACAAAAACTAAAAAGATAAAGATAAAAAAGATAAACAATCGTAATGGCATGAGTTATTTTATCATTGTTTAGTGGTGCATTTCTAGAGTGGAAATAAAGTCACCTAATGATTTCCTAACCTAATCTTAAAAATTAATAATTTTTTTCTAATTTTACTTAATTTTTTAATTCCAATAGGTTTATTGGCAGATGGTCCGGACGGACTATCTGTTGGAATACCTTCCTGTCACAAACTAGACTAAAGGTTCCGACATTCGGACCTAGTAGCAGGTTATTGCGAGTGGCCTACTACTAGGTCTTTTTTTTAAATCATTCCTTACAAATATTTAATGAATACTTAATCGAATCGGAATTGGAAAATAAAAAAAATGTCGATTACCTTCTTGTCGTAACTTTAAAAACAACGGAGGCTTAAATGAAATTTGGCAAAAAAGTGGCTCTATTAATGGGAGTGGTCGCTGTTAATTCAGCAATGGCCGCTTGCCCTACTGGCACTCAGTATAGAGGCTTGGATGGAGGAAGAAATCAATGTGCTTTAACAGGTAAATATCTTTCCTCAACATTGACCCTAACTGATAATAACGACTATATCCTGGAAGGACCTGTTTTTATTGGAGCAGATAATAGTCAACAATCGGTATTAAGAATTGCCCCTGGAACAAAAATTATGGGTCAACCAGCTGCATTCCTAGCAGTAATGAGGGGATCAAAAATTTTCGCTGAAGGTACCAAAAGAAGACCAATAGTTTTTACTTCACTTAAAAAGACTGGAAGAAAACCAGGCGATTGGGGTGGAATTGTACTAAATGGAAATGCTCCAATTAATGCCTGTGCTGCAGGAACACCTGTTTGTGAAGCGGTAAGTGAAGGTATTAAAGTAGAACAAGTAAAATTTGGAGGTAATTCTCCTGATGAAAGTTCCGGAAAACTAAGCTTTGTCAGAGTTGAATACTCCGGTTACCCAATTGCTCCAGATAACGAATTAAACGGTATCACTTTTAATGGAGTTGGAAATGGAACCGTGGTGGAAAATGTTCAAGTCCACAAAAGTGCTGACGACGGTATTGAAATGTTTGGCGGAACAGTCAACATGAAAAATATTGTCCTAACTGGAAATGAAGATGACTCTCTAGATTGGGATATGGGTTATGTAGGAAAAGTTCAATTTATGTTGATAGACCAGTTAAATTCCGTTTCAGATAACGGGTTTGAAGCCGACAATTTGAAATCCCCAATGGATGCTATGCCTCGATCCAATCCTACAATAAGCAACATTACTATGATCGCTTCAAAAAATACTTCAGCTTATGGTGCCCTATTAAGAAGAGGTACTTCTGGACAGATCAGTAATGCAGTAATTACTGGTTTTGCAAAGGCTTGTGTTGATGTTGATGATCAAGAAACCTTTGTAGGCGGAAAACCAACTTTAACTCATTCAATTCTAAACTGTAAAAAAGTTTTCGAAAATGAGGAAGCTGAAGCTGCAAATACCACTAGCTGGTTTGAAGGACAGGACGGAAACCAAATGACTGATCCAATGTTAGATAAATATGTTCCAAAATCTGGAAGCCCTGCTTTAGCTGTAGCTAATGTTCCAGCGGATTCATTTTTTGAGAATGTGGATTATATTGGCGCAATTGGTTCAACCTCTAGAAGTGATTTCACCAAAGGGTGGATAACACTAGATCTTGAATAATAATTTTTAACTTCGGGTTAGGGAGTAGTTTACCCTGACCCACCTTTTTTAGGATTAGATGAAAACTTTTTTATTAACACTCGCATTTATACCATTTCTTACCTTCGCCCAAAATATCTCCTCAATCAATTTAAACGAGGAGAAATCAAAAGAAAAAGGTGAACTTCTAGTGCTCACGTTCCGTGAGGGACTCCCCGCAGCGGGAGTCTCTTTGGTTGGCCCCTTTGGCGAAAAACAAACAGATAAGGCCGGAATGTTTTCAATTTCTTTGGAAGAAGGTGAATATGAACTTTCTCTTCCAACCATAGGGGAAAAGATCAAAGTAAAAATTGTATCCAAAGAAGAAACCCTGGTATCAATCAATCTTTTAGAGGGTTCTGCAAACTTTGCCATGGACTTGCCAGAGACAACGGATGCAAACCTGCCTAATCTTGAGGCATCAACGGGAATCCCTGTATCCATTTCCCTTGTGGAGGGAGAGAAAAAAATTGATAAGGCAATTATTAGGGTCGCTGGATATAGCGGCCAAATATCCACCGGATTAGATGGAGTGGCCTCCGTAAACTTACCGGAGGGCGAACAAACGGTAGTGATTATCCATCCAAATTATTTATTACAAACCCAAAAAATTGAGGTTAACCCTGGAAATAAAAATTTTAAGTTTTCAATGCGACCTACTGGATCGGAACTTGAAGAAATAGTAGTGCTTACTCCACAAATCAAAGGTGCACTTTCCGCTTTAGTTGAAATGCGACGCCAATCATCCTCGGTGACGGAAGTTTTAGGTTCAGAACAAATGGGAAGACAAGGGGATAGTGATGCTGGAGCAGCACTTCGAAGAGTAACTGGTCTCACTCTAATGGGTGGAAAATATGTTTATGTAAGAGGTTTGGGGGAGAGATACTCTAGCGTTCAAATGAATGAGTTGGTACTTCCAAGTCCAGAACCCGCTCGAAGGGTTGTGCCACTTGACCTTTTTCCAATTTCAATTTTAGAAAGTATTTCGGTTCAAAAAAGTGCAACTGCCAACCTTCCTGGTGAATTGGGTGGTGGTCTTATTCAACTTAAATCCAAATCGGTTCCGGAAAAATTTTTTGTAAAGGGTTCATTTTCAACTCAAATCGGTGGAGCAGGTCAACAAAAAACCTATGTAGGAGGTAAAACCGATTGGGTGGGAGTTGATGATGGCACAAGGGCCATGCCTACTAATATTAAAGATGCCTTATTATCAGGTAGAAAATTAAACGAAAACCAACCGCCAGGATTTACAAATGGATTTTCGGCCCAGGACCTTCAAACTTTCGGAAGATCGCTTAAAAATATATATAACTTATCCGATGGTGGGGGATTTGTTCCTCCTGGTGCTTCAATATCCGCAGGAAATTCCTGGAAATTTCAAAATATTCAGGTAGGCACCTCAGGATCTTTATCACTAAATACCTCAGGAGATACTGGGGAAAAAATATTTCAAAAATTTAACGTTGGATCAGGTTCCACCTTAGTTTTGGATGAAACGGGTAATAGTAACTTTACCGAGACTGAAAGAAATATCGGGGGCACTTTTAATTTTGGACTGAAAATAGGTCAAAATAATGAAATTATCTTGGGGAAAATGTTACTTAGAAATTCCACTGATTCCGTTTATGTTAAAGATTATAAATCTACCGGGGATAGCGTTGATAGGAGAAGAAAAACCACTTTGGAATGGGTGGAGAGGCAACTGGATTTTAATCAAATTCACGGGAAGCATAAATTTTCATTTTTGGATTGGACCTATCGATTTGGATTATCTAGTTCAAGAAGAGAGGCACCCGATAGCAGAAATTATACTTATCTAAAAAGAGACTCGGTTTATGAATTAAATTTGGATGCTACTGGAAATCAGAGGAATTTTAGTGATTTGGATGACAAAAGCACCCAAATCGGTACTGATCTAACATTTTCCCTACCAATTGATTTAAAATTAACCTTTGGTGTAGACAATGTTGATCGAGAACGAAAATCGGAAGTATACAGACTGCATTTTAAAAACAATTTTCCATCAAATGGGCATCCTGATCTTACCAAAGATCCTGAAACCATCTTTACCGCCTCAAATATTAATAACAATGGTTTCGTTTTAACCAATCTGACTGAATCCGCAGATAGCTACTCCTCTGATCAGAATATTTTTTCTTACTTTGGCCAAGCTCAATATGAATTGGGAAAACATTTCACCCTCCTTGGAGGCTTGAGAAAAGAAAATTTCAAACAAGAAGTTAAAACTTTTTATTATTTTGAGCCGGGAAGACCAACTTCATTGGCCGGTTTAAAAAATTCAGATATTCTTCCATCTTATTCTATTGCATGGAAACCTAATGATGCCATAAGAGCAAGGCTTGCCTTCAGCGAGACTTTATCCAGACCAGATGCAAGGGAGCTTTCCACAGTGCCCTTTATTGATGATGAGTCCGGGTATGAAACGGTTGGAAATAATGCTCTTAAAACTACCCTAATTCAAAATTTTGATCATCGCTGGGAATATTATTTTACCAATGAGGAATTTTTATCCACAGGAGTTTTCCTTAAAAAATTTAAAAATCCGGTGGAAGAAATTTTTGAACCCGGTCCAAACCTAAGGAAAACTTATGCCAATGCAGATTCGGCAACCAATATGGGTTGGGAATTTGAAGGAAGATATGGGCTAAGGCGAGTTTCGAGAATCTTGAGACGATTCACTTTAATTTCTAATTTGTCTTTGATCAATTCCTCTGTTGAATTAGGGGAAGATGTGAAAGGGGTCTTAACAACCAATAAAAGACCTCTACAGGGGCAATCACCTTATGTTTTCAATTTACAAGTACAGTTTGATCGTCCTCAATGGAAGCTTCAAACTACATTATTATATAACGTGATTGGCCCAAGGATAACCGAGGTTGGAACCAGCCAACGACCTGATATTTATGAACAACCATTTCATCAATTGGATTTGGTTTCATCAATTGACCTTTTTGGAACTGGAATTTTAAATTTAAAACTTAAAAATATTTTGGACCTGGAAGCAAAATCAACCCAGGGTGGGGAACTGGTTAGAAAAGAGAAAAAAGGGAGGGCCTTAAGTGTTGGCTATACAATTCAATATTAAAAAAATGATTTTGGTACCCCTAATGCTTTTTATTTCATGTGGGCAGCATTCCGCGGATTATTATGGTTATAAAAACTCCGTGGATACAACCACCATCGTTCAGGATCAATCTGACCGGGCCCGTTTACAGGAGGCAATTCAATCAAATGATATGACCATCCTTGATGGGCTTATTAAAAAAGAAATTGATTTAAATTTAGCCCTTCCCAATGGGAATCCTCCCTTAATAGAGGCAATTATGTGGGAGAGGGTTGAAATAGTCCTTTTGTTAATTGAAAAGGGTGTAAATCGAGAATGTGTAGATAAAGATGGAAAATCGGCAAAAGAACTTTCCGAAAATTCATCCGATGCAATTTATAATATTTTTCATCCAGAAGAACTAATAGAAATCGAAGAGGAGTAAGTTATGCAGGATAGAATTTTTTCAATAGCTCATTACGCGGATAAGGCAGTTTTGTATTTGCTGATCCTTTTGAGTTTAGTCTCAATTTTCATGATTTTTGAAAGATATCTGAAATTAAAAAAGATCTCCAAAAAAAGCAATGAAGTGAGAAAAAAGGTGGAGCAAGGTATCGAAGGAAGAAACTTAGAGGTCATAAAAGAAATTGATAGGGACACCGTTGAAGGTCGGGCAGTTTCCTATGCTTTAGATCACCTGGATAAAAATGGACTCGAAGGCCTCGATGAAATGTTTGACACAATTTCCAAAGTGGAACGTCCAAAGCTTGAAAAATCCCTTGGGTTTTTAGCAACTGTAGGAGCAAATGCACCCTATATCGGTCTTTTTGGAACCGTTTTGGGGATTATGAAGGCCTTCCAAGATTTAGGTAGGGCATCCGATGTTGGTCAACAAACTGTTATGATCGGTATTTCTTCTGCTCTAGTTGCAACCGCTGCAGGACTAATGGTCGCGATCCCTGCTGTTTTGGCTTACAACTATTTTCAAAGATTGGTAAAAGGAACTTTATCCAACTTGGAATCAATTAAATCAATGGTGATCGCTTACGCAAAATCAAAAGGGGAAGGGTTTTATGGCAGCAAAAACTGATCAATCCGATGAAATTGCAGACATCAATATTGTTCCGCTAGTGGATATTATATTGGTGGTTTTGATTATCTTTATGGTTACCGCACCAGCATTGGTTAAACCATCGGTAAAAGTAAATTTACCAGAGGCAAGCTCCGGAGATCAGACAACAGCGACACCTTTTACTGTTGCCATTACTTCAGATGGAGAAATATCAGTGAATGGAGAATCGGTAGACGAGGACAAACTAAAACAATTGGCAGCTGCAGAAGCGGAAAAAAATCCGGATTTACAGGCCCTGATAGGTGCAGATAGGGATGTTTCTCATGGAACGGTGATAAAGATTTTAGATTGGATTAAATCTTCCGGGATAAAAAAGTTTTCCCTTACTACTGATGGGCCCACTAAATAGGAGCAATTATGAAAAATATTATTATTTTATTTGGGATTTTGTATTCACTTACAATTTTAGCTGACTTTAGGGAGATGAGTGAACGACTAATCCAAACCAGACAGGAAATAGAAATTTTAAACACCGACCTTGAGGCATTACAGAAAAAACAAAGCTCTCAATTAGACTCTCTTCTTTCAAGGCGTTCGGAACTAGAAATTCAATTAAAGAAAGAGAGGTTAAAATCTTTGCAGCTGAAAGAAAAAAAATTGGCGCTTCAAGAAAAAATTTCTCCAAAAAAAGGATTAAACTTAAAAGAAAAGGCAGTACTTTCCAATTGGCATAATGATCTTTATCAGTTTGTGAATCAATCTCTTCCCTATAAAAATGAGGAAAGGATGGCAGAGCTTAAAAAAATAGAAAACGAAATAAAAGAAGGGGATTCATTCCACAATATTGTAGGGCATCTATGGAGATTTTCTGAAAAGGAAATTTCTCTGGTTAAGCATAATCAGTATGAGGTTATTAAACTTCAGGTTAATAAAAAAGAAATAACTGCTGAAGTAGCAAGAGTAGGGTTATTGACCATGGCCTTTAAGCTACCCTCTGACGAATTTGGATTTGCCAAAAAAGTTGATGGAAAATGGATTTTGGATGTTTCAGAAAAAAATAATGAATTAAATGCTGCAAAGAGGTTAATTGCTAAATTTAAAGAAAGGAAATATTCCGGACTTTATGAATTGCCCGTAGCGGAATTATAGGAGTTTAAAATGAAATTTATAATTACACTTTTATTTATCCCATTTCTGGCCCAGGCCGAGGATTTGGAAAAACTTTTTCAAAGAGAGTATACCTATCTGGCCACTCAGAAAAATTCTTATCTAAGCCAACAGAGTGTGATGAAAACAAGACATGATCAAAGAATGAAATCTTTGGAAGCTGAATTGGCAAAAATGGAAAAAGAATTTGCCAAGGTTACGGTGGATAATGAAATGGCCTTTCAGGAAGTTCAAAAACTTGAAAGCTTCCTCAGAGAAGATCAAAACTCTGCCAATTATTTAAAACGCATTTATAAAAATGCCAGTGAATCTCTTTTTGAATTAAATTCGGATTTGGCATTTAATCCCGAAAAAAAAGAATTCGATCAAATGTCCCAGGATCCAAAATTAGAAAATTTCCAGGAGCTTTCCAAAGATATTCTAAAGGCCCTAAATGATTCTACAATGAAAAAGGAAATCAAGGGAGTTTATAGAAAATTAAATGGGGATTTAGTTGAAGGAAAAATGCAGCGGTACGGAAAACTAGCAGTAAATATGGAAACCCCCGGGGGACTTAAACCACTTGGACCTAGTTCAGAGGGTGTTTTGGTTGAATTAGATGGAAAAAGATTTCCGGCAGGCGCCCTTTATATTTTTGAAAAATTAACGGAAGCTGCAGAAGCAAAAAAACTACCAATATGGGTTGATATGTTAGCAACTGCTGCTCCTATTTTTATTCTATCACTTATGTTTTTTGCGGTTTGCGGATTATTTCTGGCGCTTATTAGGGAGTAGGGAAAGTGAAATTATTCTTCATAGTTTTTGGGATAGCTTCGGCGATATTATTTTATTTTGCCGAATCTCCCCGTTATTTAGAAGAACTAGTGATGGGTGACCCTCCTAAGAAAGAAACACCAATAGCTGTAACGCTTAAGGATCCGCCAAAGGAAGAAGTCGAACCGCCAAAAGAAGCAGAGGTATCGGATTTGGATGCCTTAAGACCGGACTCCTTTCAGATTTCAGATGAAGTGAAATCTTTTGGAATGGCATATGGTAGCGGTGGTGGCGGATTGGCAATTGCAGGAGGAGGGGGGCTAGATAGTGCACTACTTTCTCAAGTGCAAGACATAACCTCCATTACAAAGAAGGCCCAAATTATCCAAAGAAGTAATCCAGATTATCCTCCTGAAGCCAAATCAAGAGGTATCAAGGGAGAAGTTTACCTTAAAATCCTGGTAGAAAAAGATGGAAAAATTGGGGGACTGAAAATTGAAACTTCTAATCCCCCAGGTACATTTGATGAGGCGGTTATTAAGGCCGCTAGTTCTTGGAGTTTTGAGCCTGCGTTGGAAAAGGGAAAACCAATTGCATCGTGGATTGGGCAAAAAATTCGATTTGAGTTGGAGTGATATATGTTTTTACTATTTATACTTTTTTTATTCCCGCGCATAGAATCAGCTGTTGTAATTTTAGATCCAGCTTATGATGAATATGATGGTCTAGAATTAGTAAAAGTGATGTTAAAGGATGAAGCAACCGATTTGGCGGAGTCCGTTTTAAATGAGCTGCCAGGGGAAGTTAAAAATTTACCAGAAGGAAAGTTATTAAGAGCAAAAATATTGGGGAATCAAAAAAAATGGGAATCCTTTTTAAAGTATTCTGAGGGGATAGATGAAAGCGAATTAGATGAATTTAAAATTATTGCCTACCATGAAACCAAAAATTGGGAAAAATGTATATTAATAAATGATCATAATTTGGCCCCTTTAATCCCTCTAAAATATAATTGTGCGATGAATGCAGGAAAACCTGAAATTGCCTATAAAATTTTAAAGAAGGCGCCTAAAATTTCTAACCTTTTAAAAATGCAAATTAATTTTTTAATTGATCAGGGTTTGGTTGAAGAAGCAAAAAATATAATCTATACCAAGGCCATTTATTTAACCGAAACGGATATGTTCCTTCTTTTAGATCATATGAAGGAAAAAAAATTAACAAGGGAACTACTTCCCATTCTAGAATTTTTAAAAAACTTACGCCCAAACAACGACCTCCTACTTTATTTTGCCCAAATCACTTTTTCTTTAGGATTGCCTCATGCCACTGCGGAAGCTTTTTCAGAAGTTTCTATTGAACGTCCTACTTTTTCTTTTCATGCGGCAGAAGTTTTTAGAGATTTAAAAAAGCATGAGAGAGCTGAATTTATGCAATTTTTTATTCCTGATGAAAAACAGCTTATAAAACAAAAATTGGCGCTATGGCTGGATCGGGGAAAATTTAGGGAAATTTCTTCTTTAAAGAGAAGTCTTCCCCGGAGTGAGCTACGTTTTGATGATGAAGCAAATTACTCATTGGCCTATTCTCTTATGAAAACCGATCAAATTGACGATGTATTGAGGTTTTTAAACAAAATCACCAAGGCAGAAATTTTACCCAAGGCCACGGCCCTTCAAAAAATTTGGGAGTCCTGTCAGGATTTTCATCAGAACTGCAAAATTTAACCAACAGATTTGATAAAGAATTTCTTTGGCTTGTCTGTTAAATTCACGGAAGGGTATACTTCTCTAAAGGAGTATGAATCATGGATAGAACCAAACCCTTAACCGGGGAATTGCTTCGTTTAAAAGATGAAATTGCTCAATATGCCAGGGATTATGGTCTTGATTTCCCGGATGTGATTTTTGAAATCTGCGATTACGAAACTATCAATATTTTAGCATCCCAAGGGGGTTTCCCAACCCGATATCCCCATTGGCGATTTGGGATGGATTATGATCAGGTATCCAAAAATTACTCCTATGGATTGCAAAAAATTTATGAGATGGTTATCAACACCGACCCCTGTTATGCCTACCTTTTAAATGTTAATCCCATGGTAGATCAAAAAATTGTAATGGCACATGTCTATGCCCATGCCGATTTTTTCAAAAATAATTACTGGTTTAAAAACACAAATAAAAAAATGATGGATGTTATGGCCAATCATGCCACTAAAATCCGGCGTTATATGAACCAATTTGGTGCTGATAAGGTTGAAGATTTTATTGATTCAGTCCAATCTTTAGATAATTTAATGGATGTAAATTTTCTTTATCAAAGCCAAAATAATAGAAAACCAAAAAAACCGGAAGAAAATAAGGACGAAGAATTTGATAGTGATTTGCAGTCGCATTTAAAAACCTTTTTAAGGTCCAAGGAAAAAACAACTACAAAAAAAGAGGGACCAGAAAAAATTCCAAAGAAAGAAGATTTTGAAACCTCCAGAGAAACCGATTACCTTCCCTCCAGGGATGTTATGGGATTTATTATGGAATTTGGCCCCCTCAAGGAGTGGCAAACCGATGTTATTGGAATATTGAGGGAGGAATCATATTATTTCCTTCCCCAAAGAATCACAAAAATAATGAACGAAGGTTGGGCATCTTACTGGCATTCGACGATCATGACTCAAAAAGCGCTTAAAGCTTCTGAAATAGTAGATTTTGCGGATCACCATTCGGCAGTCACAGTTATGGGACCTACTTCCATCAACCCTTATAAAATTGGCATTGAGTTGTTTAGAGATATTGAATATAGATGGAATACCGGTAAATTTGGAAAAGAATACAATGATTGCACTGATATGGTTTTGAAATCACAATGGGATAAAAAAACCATGTTAGGTAGGGAAAAGATCTTCGAAGTTAGAAAATCTCATAATGATGTTACTTTTTTAGATCAGTTTTTTACAGAGGAGTTTTGTGATAGGCAAAATCTCTTCACCTATAAATACAATCCACGAAATGGAAAAAATGAGATTGAGTCCAGAGATTTTATAAAGATAAAAAATAAATTGCTTCTTTCCTTAACTAATTTTGGGTCACCCGTTATTGAGATAGGAAGCTCAAATTATGCTAACCGAGGGGAATTGCTTTTAAATCACTTGCACCAAGGAATTGATCTAGATATTGGCTTTGCAAGCGATACCCTTAGAAATCTTTACTCCTTATGGAGAAGACCAGTGAATTTGGTTACAAAATTCGATGATAAAGAAGTAAGATTTCATTTTGATGGGGAGGAAGTTAAAACCATCCAATAAGATTTTATTTTTCTTTTATCTGCACCAAAGCGCTATCCAGTTCCTCTACTAAAATTTGGTCAATTAATTGATTTTCCTTCAAGGGCTCAACCGGCTGCTCCGATTTTAAATAGTCTAAAGTCAGTGTAGGATCCGTAGTAGTCGATTCATCATTATTTATAATATTTCCTAAATCCTCCCACAAAAACATTTGGAGAAAAACCCAACAATTCAATCCATCAAATTTTTTACAAGCAAGTGATGAGTTGTTTTTTAATTCTTGGGTTTGGGATAGCATCAAAGAAACATAGGTATCCATCCGGATTACTTCTTTGGGGACATTACCTCGATACCTTGAATTTAACTGTTTAAGATTTTCATGGGCATTTTTCAATTGATTTAATTGAATAAGGAACGCAGTTTCCAATGCTAGCTTTTTGCTTTGGTCAGTATCTAGGCCAATTTCTTTATTTAAAAAATTAAGGCCATCCTGCCAATTTTCTAAAATCCAGGAAAGGGGAATCAATCGCTCTAAGGCATTTTTTGAATTTTCCTTATATTTTAATGCAAGTTGAAAATGCCCATAAGCAAGTTCGTATTTTTTTTCGTTTAAATCAATATTACCTTTAATGTTTTCCGCTGTTGGTGTTTCTAGGTCTTCAATAAATTTAAGCGTCTTACCTTTATCCCCTAGGCGAAAATAAGTAAGCCCAATCAATTCTCTGATATCTTTTTTTCGGAAGGTGGAGGCCGGAAATGCTGGAAGATATTCAATAGTTTTCTTTTCAGTATTAAATAAAACATTTTTTTTAAGCCAAACTCTGGTTAATTCGGGATCTTGAAGGATCCATCGTAATGTATCTGGAGAATCCTCCGTATAAGGGGTTTTTTTCCCAAGTTTAAGATTGACTACATATTCTAACCATAGATGCCTATTTTTAGTGAAGTTAAAGGTCAGTTCTTTGCATGTTTTGAAATCATCTTCCAATTCTTTTAAATTTTCTAAAGCCAGCGAGGCCACAACTTTAAGCAAGCAGACCTGTGTATTGGCGACTGGTCCATCAAAGTCTGGACCCCTTAAAATTTTATTCATGGTTTTGAAATCACTTTCAATAAATGCAATAATTGCAAGATAACGATTTTTAATTTCCCTAAGCTCCAGGGAATTTTCCATTTTTCCTAAAAAAAGCTTGGTATTTTCAATATCCCCGTTTACCAGACTAAATTTTGCAAGTTTAAGGAGTTCTTTATCTACCGAGTTTGCCCTCGATGATCCTATTGAAAAAGCAAATAGAAAAAATACTAATAATTTCATAAAAAATTATCGGCTTTTTTTAAAAAAATATTGATTTTAAAATGGGAAAAAGTTGCCTGGTTTAAAAGGGACCTCCAAATAAAATTAAAAAGGAAAAGACCGATAAAGAGCAACAATGAAAATAATTTTTTGGATAATTTTTCTGGTTTTCCCCCCGGCATATTCTTTGGTGCCACTTGAATCGTTGGTGGTTGGTGATTTAACTGAGGAGTATAAAAAAGAAGCAACAGATCCCCTAAATTATATATTCAGTTTTAAAGGGAAATATAAAGTTGAACAAAAAAGGTCCCTTGCGAATTTTCGGGGATTTATTGAAGAGGGGGAGAATTTACAGAATCTATGCAAAATAAATTATGAGATAAAATACCCACACCAAAATGACAAAGAGGAAGTAGAAAGGTCTTTTGTATCGACCCTTCAGTATATTGGCTTAGATATTTTGGTTCGGGCCCTCCCTTCATATGCAAAATTCTTTGAATTCTCAAGTAAAGATTATGAAAATTTCACTAATGGTTTAGTTGATAATTACTGTTCAAAAAATATTTCAATAATAAGTATTCGTGAATTGAAAAAAAATATGTTGTTTAATTTTGATTTGGAAGAGTCGTTTCATCTTCCAGATATAAAGGATAATCCTCTTTTTCCCAAAAAATTAGAAGAAATTAATACCATTGATAGCATTATGGAAAATGAGTTTATTCAATCAGTAAAACTTTTTCGGGCATTTTGTTCGTGGGGAAATGATATTAAGAACTATCGACTTTTAGTTCCTATTCTTAAGAATCCAATCATAATGGCATTTATTATAAGACAACTTACTAATCAAAAGTTTAATTGGGACACGGTAAATAATCTGCTCTCCTGGAAGCTTGATCTAAACACCGATCAGGTGATGTGCCATGGACTTATTTGTAGAAAAACTAATTGGGAAAAATTCAAACAAGAATTTCCTCGGCCGTTAGGTTCGCGTGCGATAAAAGAGGATTTGTCGCAAATTTATTGTAGTGAATTTTCAAAATTAAATTTTAAAAGAGAAAATCAAGAACCTAAAATTAGTGAAATTATCCAAAAAGAAAAAGACATTGGGATAAACCTGATGACCGGACAATTCTTGGCCCTACTAACCGGAGTTCCAGACTTTTTTGTGAGGGCAAAAAAATTTAGTGATGGCAAAAAATTTTTGAAATATAACTTTGAAGAGGATTGGAATAATTGGGCCAATGAACAAAATAAAAGCTTTGGTAAAAATCTTTATTTTGAAGAACCCCTGATGTTTGAGGTTGCTTCAAGGGAGTATTACTTCAACAATTTCATTCCTAAATTCCAAGTAGTGATCGATATGAAAATGGGGGAGTTTGACAAAATTACAGAAATGATTGGGAATTTAAAAGTTTCTTTTAATTTAAAGCTATATAAAAGCTTTTTAGCATTTATGAGAAATGAGTGGTTGGGTATAAACAATATGAGGATCCAAGAAAAAAGGGATAAGATTTTAAATAACTTTTCCTTAACCATTTCAAACCAGGTACAAAAGGCAAGGGCCAAATTTAAAGTTCCTCCATGGAGTGGGAGTTTGGAAAGGCTGATTGCCAGGGAGATTCTATCCCAGCTTTCTGAGTATCAAGGTAATTTTTTCACAGACGCCAAGGCAGAATTAATCGATGTTCCCGTTGAATTAAATTATTCGCCCATGGTCCTAAAATATATCTATTTTAAAAAATTCGTTTCATCCCCCAAGGCATCCACAAAATAATTTGTACCTGGCCCGAAATTTCTGGTATAAGAAGGCCAATGGCTAAAAAGGTTCAGACCAAAAAAATAAAAAAAAATACCACCCCCGTTTCTTCCAAACGTGGAGTTATGGTTATTCCTTCAACTACCAAAGCAGTTCGTGCATTTACACCTCCGGTTAGTGACCAACTGGCGCTTTATCTTAAACAAATTCGAAAATATGAATTACTTTCCCCGGAGCAAGAGAATTCCCTTACCAGTGCCCTAGAAAAAACTGGTGAGGTGGAAATTGCCAAAAAATTGGTCCTTCATAATTTGAGATTGGTCGTGAAAATAGCCCTGGAATATCGTAGTGCATATCAAAACATCATGGACCTTATTCAAGAGGGAAATATAGGTTTAATGAAGGCAGTCTCAAAATACGATAGCTCAAAAGGTGCAAAACTTTCTTATTATGCCAGCTGGTGGATCAGGTCTTATATATTAAAATTTATTCTAGAAAACTTTCGCTTGGTAAAAATGGGAACAAGTAACGAACAGAAAAAACTCTTCTATAACCTCCTAAAAGAAAAGAATCGACTTGTGGGAATGGGAATTGATCCAGAGCCAAAACTCCTGGCCCAAAATTTGGGGGTTTCTGAAAAGTCGGTAAATTTAATGGATAAACGACTGGGAGAAGGTGGAGGGGAAATAAGCCTGGATGCCCCTATCGGCTCAGGATCCAGCGATCACCTTCTTAAAGATATCCTTCCCGATGAGAGTAGCCAGAACCCTGAGGAAATAATTTCAAATACCCAGGACCTGGAAATTTTAAAAGAAAATTTAACTAAATTTGTCTCCACCTTAGGGCCCAGAGATAAAGAAATCTTTAAAAAACGCCTACTTAGCGAGGTTCCACCCTCCCTTCAATCTATTGCAGATGAGTATGGGGTAACCCGGGAACGTATTCGCCAGATTGAGGCCAGATTGATCGAAAATTTAAAGGTTTACATGTCCGACTTTATTAGATAAAAATGCTGAAATTATTAACGTTTTGCGCTTTGCTCTAGGTTTCGACTTGTTGCAAAGTAAGGAGAAAAAAATGATCTCAAAAGAAGAAAAATCTGAAATTGTTAAAAAGTATGGAAAAAATGAAAAAGACGTTGGCTCACCAGGTGTTCAGGTTGCCATGCTTACCAAAAGAATTAACAATTTAATGCCCCATTTTGATCAGCACATTCATGACTACAACTCTAACCGAGGTCTTTTAAAACTAATTGGCTCGAGAAGAAGAATGTTACAGTATATTTCTAAAACTGATCCAAAAGGCTACACAGCATTGATCGAATCTTTAGGACTAAGAAAGTAATTTTTTAAACTGGTATAGGGGAGAGGAATCTCCCCACCATTAACTTGGTGAAAAGGAGAGGCATTTAGGAATTTAGAGGATATTTGAATTGGTTACATCAATTGAAATATTCTTTAAAGTCCATGTCCGACCCCTTATCACCCTTATAAAATCTCAAAGGGAGATATTCAAATGAACAGAAATAAACGTGAATTCACTGTAGATTACGGTGGCAAAGAAGTTAAGATCGAAACAGGAAGATTGGCCAAGCAGGCAGATGGTTCTGTTTTGGTTTCCTGTAATGGAACCCAAGTTTTGGTAACAGCTTGCTCTGAAACCTTCGCAAAACCTGGACAAGATTTTTTTCCTCTAACAGTTGAATATATCGAAAAATTTTATTCCGCAGGAAAGCTTCTTGGTGGTTTCCAAAAGAGAGAGGCCAAGCCTTCAACACAAGAAACTTTAACTGCTAGGCTAATTGATAGACCGCTTAGACCACTATTTCCTGAAGGATATATGAATGAGACTGTCGTTTCTTGTACAGTTTTATCTTACTCTGAAAGTGGAGATCCAGAAGTATTGGCCGGGATTGGTGCCTCTGCTGCACTTACGATTTCAGATATTCCGTTTGCCGGTCCAATTGCTGCCTGTAAAGTTGGAAGAATTAATGGAGAATTAGTTATTAATCCTGACCTCTCAGCATGGAAAGATTCCGACCTAGAAATCGCCGTGTCCGGATCTAAAGATGCCATTTTGATGGTTGAAGGAGAAGGTGAACAGGTTCCTGAAGCAGAAATTTTAGAGGCCATTTTATTTGGTCACGAACATTGTAAAAAAATGTGCGAACTAATTTCTAAAATGCAAAAAGAAATTGGAAAACCTAAGAGAGAATTTGTTCCAGCAGCTACCAATAATGCTTTAATGGAAAAAGTAAGCACTGCGTTTGAAAAGGATGTCAGAGAAATATTGGCCATAAATCCAAAATTGGAAAGGTCCAACGCATTTAAGGCACTTAAGAAAACAGTTGCTGAAAAAATTAAATCAAACTATTCCGATTATGGTCTTACTCAAGATTCTAACTTTTCTGGAGAGTCCAATCATTCCCTTGAGTCCCTAATGTATAGGGTTTTACGTACGGATATTCTGGATAAATCAAAAAGAATCGCGGATAGGAAGCTAGATGGAGTAAGACAAATTGAAGTTGAAACCAACATACTTGCCTCCCCCCATGGTTCTGCTCTTTTCACCCGAGGTGAAACTCAAGTTCTTTCAACTGTAACAATTGGTGGAGCAAAAGGTGAGCAGTTAGTGGATAGGATCGTAGGTCAGTCCTACGAGCATTTTTATCTTCACTATAATTTTCCTCCTTATTCAGTAGGGGAAGCCAGACCAAAATTTTCAGTGGGTCGAAGAGAGCTTGGACACGGGAATTTGGCAGAAAGAGCACTTAAAAATGTCCTACCTTCAAAAGAGGATTTTGCTTATACAATAAGAGTTGCATGTGAGGTTTTAGAGTCAAACGGATCTAGCTCTATGGGCTCAGTTTGTTCAGGGTCCATGGCATTAATGGATGCAGGTATTCCTCTAGTTGCTCCAGTGGCAGGAATTGCTATGGGGCTTGTTATGGAAGGGGATAGATATAAAATCCTATCAGATATCCTAGGTGACGAAGACCATTTAGGGGATATGGATTTCAAGGTTGCAGGAACTGAAAAAGGTATCACGGCTATTCAAATGGATATAAAGATTATGGGACTTTCTGCTTCCATCATGAAAGAGGCCTTAGAACAGGCCAGAGTTGGCCGACTTCATATTCTACAGGAAATGACTAAGGCCATAGATACCCACCGATCTGAATTTAAAGAAGGTGTTCCAAGAATTCAAACCTATAAAATTCCAACTGATAAAATTGGCGCTTTAATTGGGCCTGGTGGAAAAAATATTAAGGCCTTGCAAGAACAATTTGGAGTAACCATAGAAATCACCGAAGAAGGACTGGTTAAAGTTCTAGGTGTCGATGCAGAGAAAGCGAAAGAGTGTATTGAAACTATTGCTCTTCAAATCGTAGGTCCTGAGGTTGGCAAGGTTTATTTAGGAAAAGTCGCATCACTAAAAGAGTACGGTGCATTTGTTGATATCGTTCCTGGAATTTCCGGTCTGGTACATGTCTCGGAACTTTCCAATGAAAGAGTTCAAGACGTAAATGATTATCTGGCTGAAGGTGACACCATAAAAGTTAAAGTTGTGGAAGTTGATAGAATGGGAAGAATTAAACTTTCCGCTAAAGCAGTTGAGTCTGTTACCAAAAAACAAAAATGAAAAAAGTAGCTCTGGGAATTTTAAAACTAGAACACTTTGAAAATGATCTTTCCTTTCCGAAATATCAGACATCCATGGCGGCAGGTGCAGATATAGCTGCTTGCCTTGGAACGGGAAAAAAAATAGTTCTGAGTCCAGGAGAAAAGGTTCTAATTCCAACGGGTTTGGTATTTGAAATTCCTGAAGGTTTTGAATTACAAGTAAGACCGAGATCAGGAGTATCTTTAAAAACAGAAATATATCTTCCTAATTCCCCCGGAACAATTGATTGTGATTACAGAGGGGAATTGAAAATTATGGTGGGTAATCGGGGAAGTAAGGATGAAACCATCAATCATGGAGATAGAATAGCACAGCTTATTTTATCTCCAGTGGTCCAGGCCGATTTTAATATAGTGGAAAGTATATCTAGTACCGTGAGAGGAAGTTCTTCTTTTGGTTCAACCGGAATAAATTAAAATGAGAATTAGATATAAAAACACAAAAGATAAAAATGAGGCCTATAAAAAGGCCAAGAAAATAATTAACAAGAAATATCTCGCGAAATGGAATTTAGCCGTTGAGGTAAATTGTGATGACGATTTAGATAAAATTTCTGCTGACGGAAAGGGTTTTGAAATGGAAATCAAATTCCATGATACCCATTGTAAAGTCGAATTAAAACTTTCCTTCTTATTGAGGGCATTTCAATCCAAGATTGAAACAATTATAAAAGAAGAACTAGAGAAAAATGTATAAAGTAACTTTAAAACCATCCAATCAGATAGTTGAAATAGAGGGAGATAAAAACCTTCTAGAGGCCCTATTGGAAAAGGGAATTTATATCAAGTCCAGTTGCGGTGGTGTTGCCAGCTGCTCTGATTGCATTTGCAAAGTAGTTGGTGGTGAGGACAATTTAGATCCACCTCCTTTTGCTGAATTAAAATTTCTTGGAAATGTTTTTCATATTACTAAAGAAAGACTGGCATGCCAGACCACTATCCATGGGGATATAACCCTTGATATTTCTCGTCATGATCAGAGTGCCGATCAAGATAAGCTAAGGGTCAAGACTACCAATTTACGTTCGAAAACAAGGGTAAGAAAAAAAGAGACCGTGATTCAAAAAAAAAATGAGAAAATGAAATCTAAGTTGGAAAAAATCCAAAAAGATAATGAGTACTTCCGTCACTGGGAAGGGGAAAAGAAAGAAAAATGGGAAAAAAAATTGGGTGGATCTAAAAAACCCAAGCCATTTAATACCGATAACATTGAAGAATACAATGGACCTTTTGCTTCCAGAAAAGATTTTAAAAAGGATAGAAAAAAAGATTAATAGGAATTTAAGAGGTTAGTAATCTTAACCAGGTCAGCTTTTCGATTGTTTCTATCTAGAAAAAAATTGTCCCCGTTTTCCATAACTCCAAATAATTCAAAATACCCTTGATTTTCAAATGCTCTCATTTGTGGGTCCTTTTTCTCTCTGGCAATATTCGGGCTACCGCTAAAATGGGTGATAAGAAAAGAATCTGAAGGGGAAAGGTTATAACTTTTAGATTTTAATTTAAAACCCAATAAGTAGTGGCCAATGGTCAATTTGCTTTTAATTTTTGAAATCCGTTTTTCATAGAGGAAAAAAATTAACAGGGAAATTGGAATTAAAACCAGGGTCAGGACTACCAAGATTACCAGACCTTTATTTAAACTATCACCAGTCTGGAAAAGTTTAATTAATGCGTCTTGGATAGCTATCGCCATAAGAAAAATAAAGGACAAAATACAAAGCAAGTAAATCCAAAATATTCTAGGGAGTCCGTAAGATTTAAGGGTGATAGACGGAACATTCTCCTTGGAGAATTCTATTCTGTCTTTTTCGTCTTCTGAGCAGGGTAAAATGTAGATAAGGCCCATTTATGAAATTGAATTAAACTTTATTCATTTTTCGGGATTTAATTCGATCTTTGGCCTTTCTATTAACAGCGGCTTCTCTTTTTTCTTTTAATTTAACAGATTTCTTTTTGAATTCTTTACGTTTTCTGTATTCTTTTAGAATACCAGCAGATTCGCAAAGTCTTTTGAATTTCTTGAGGGATCCTTCTACTCCGTATTTGGTTCCTTCAATAATTACTTTGATTGATGGTTCGTCTCCGGCCATTTTGTTCACATTCCTTTAAGATTAATCGTTATTTGTTGCGCTAAACCTTACACTTATTTAAAATTGATTTCAACCATAAACTGCCAGAAATAGTCACCTATTTCCTATATAACGCAATAAGTCAATGGTAAAATTTACTCTTTTAAAACCCTAGTTAAGCTAAAATAAATAAAAGGATTGTTATGAAAATCTTACTTATGGTTATTTTTGTTTTACCCCTATCCCTTTTTGCTGAAGGACCTATGGGGGAAAATACTTCAGGCCGATACGGCCCGGAATCAATTTTTACCGAAGAGGGGCAGGAGCCAATGCCCCCTAAGGAATATAACCGAAATGAATGTTATAAGGCCGGCGCCCGTTTTAGGATTTTTATAAACCGGATAAGGACCATATCATTTCGTATTGAAAGGAAATGTAGCAAGGGGGCCGGAAATATCCATCAAAAGGAATGTTCCCACCATGTTTCCTATCTTGAAGATATTTATAAGTTATTTAACCGGCAATTCGAGGTAATGAATAATGTCTGTTTAAGTCAATAAAGGTTGAATATGAAAATCATATTTGTTTTGCTTTTTTTAATTCCAATGGGCCTTTTAGCAGATGTTGTACCTGAAGGAACCTCCTCAGGACATTATGGGCGGGAGGAACTTTTTACCAAAGAAGGCCAACAGGCCATACCTCCAAAAGGTTATGATAAATTTAAATGTTTTAGGGCGGTTAAATTAATTCGAACAATGACTAACCGGATTAGAACTTTATCGTTTCGGGTTGATAAAAAATGCAGGAAAGTTCAAGCAAGTGATACTCGGACCGTTCAATGCCCTCAAGAATTCGCCTATTTGAAAAACGTTTTAGACACCTTTAATCGGCAGCGTGAAATAATTGCCAATGTCTGCCAAAGCGAATAATTTTTTAAAAAACTTATCCGAAAAAAAAGAATGGATCCTTTTTGGGAAATCATTCTGTTTATATTGGCCACGATAAGAGTAATTTTTGAATTTTCAAAGGTAGACCTAACCTCTTTACCCTTGGCAAAAAAAATCTCCCAAAATGGATTTGATCAAAGAATCAGGGAATTTCACCGAATGGGTTATTTTTTGGGATTAGGCTATATTATTTTAACTTTATTGCAATGGTTCCTAAAAATCATATAATGAGACAATATTTTTTTCTTCTTGGAAAATTTCTGGAATTAAAAGCTGATCATCTTTAGAACATCGTCTAATAAAGATTTTTATTTGAATTTGGCCATTACCAAAATTTTGATATTTTTTTAATTGGTTGTTAACCTGAAAAATTTTATTTAATAAAAGAAAATTTTGTTTTTGGGTTAATTTTAAATTTTTTTCTTTAATTATAGATTTCCAGATGGTCCAAGGGTCTAGTTCTGACTTTAAAATTTTCGTAAGTGTTAAGTAAATGGTTGGATCTGATTCGAAGTTATCTCCTATGAGGACTAGCTCACTGGGAATTCCTGTCATTAGGATTATATCTAATAAGTGGTTTAGTTTATATAGACCTTGGAGTTTTATGTCTTTTGGCCTTAAGTCCCCTTTAAGGGGGGAAAAAACTTGCCTGTAATCTTTAAGGAAAATTCCGGCAGTAAAAATTTCCTTTTTATAAAGCCAATCTCTTATATTTTCTTCATAAAAGTGAGGAGATGCGGAAAGAATAAATGGATGGAAACCTTTACCAATAAAATCTTTAATTAATTTTAAACTAGAATCAATTGTTACATATTTATCCAGAGGAGTGATAAGCGAATGGTATACCTCTTTTGTGGTACTATATCGCGTTTCTAATAAAGTTTTATCAAAATCAGATATAACTAATTTTCTTGGTTGAGGGATCTTAAGTGGAATAAACACACCAAGTAGAAGTTCAAGACCTTTTCTCAAACCTATTTCAAAGACTTCAATGGCCTCAATTTTTGAAGTATTTTCATTAATTGGAATTTTTAAATATAAATTTCCAAAGGAATCAGTTTCCTGGGTTTTAACATAAATTTCATTTTGATTTGCATCTAAGCCTGAAAATTTGAGATGAAAAGAATTGGAGGTCAGGAGTTTAATGTTTGCAATTGGGGTCTTAGGGGAAAGTTTGTCAATTTCTATGTTGTGGAAAGGCTGGGTGCTTTTTAAAGTCAGTGAAGCCTTTATGCTGATGAATTCATCTGTTTTGATCGATAGGAAATGTACAACCGTTGGCCGCTTCATAAATCCATTTTATTATACACTCAGCTTCTTTTTTAGGCCTTAGGAATTTTAAAGATAATTTCATTACCATCGTAGGTTTGAGTGATTTTTCGGGGATTTACCAGATCCCCAAGTTTGATGGACTGGGAAATGGTTTCTGATCGAGAAGATTTACTCAGGGTTCCATCCACATTTCTGGTTTCATCTTGATACCTTCTGTTTTGAGAAATTTTTAAGTTTCGGCCATCAGCCCCCACTATAACTGAATCTTTTTCATGCTCTGGCACCGGAATCTTTAGGATATATTCCTTTTCATTATCTGTTATTTTTGGGTTTAGATTTGTTATGGAATAAAATGGATCAGAAGCTTTATTGGAAATTATACTTTTATCCTTGGATTCACTTTGTTTTAAATTATTAATTTCTTTTTGAGTTTTTAAAGAAAGTGTGGAAATTGCATCCTCACTTTCTTTTTGCACTTGTTTTACCTTTTTTTGAAGAGATGCATCTGTTTGTAGGAGCTTATTTTTATTCGCCTCATCTACCCGTTTCAAATTTTCCTGATTTATTCTTTCGCGTTCATTTAATTGACGAGAATTTTCATCCTGGGCCTTTCTGATTATTTGCCGATGTTCTCTTTCCTTTTCGGCGATGGCCTGGTCAATCTCTCTTTGTTGGGCACTTGAAAAATTTGCATAAGATTTTATAGCTAAATTTTCCTTTTGTTCATTTTCCTTCCTAAGCGAATCTATGTTTTTTCGTGATTTTATTTCTTCTTGATAAATTTTTGATTCTGAACTTTCTTGCATTTCTCTTAAAATTTTATTTCGGCGTTCCCTTAATGCATTTATATCGTTATCAAATTTAAATTGGTCACTTTCCATCTGTTTACCATGACGAAATCGGTTAAGAGTTACCTCTTGTGTGTTTTTAGCCTCTTCTAACTGTTTGGCATCTTCAAAGGTGGCGTCTTTTTCCACCCATTTTTTTCTTACCTCTTCCCATTTCTCTTTCTCCTGCTCAAACTCTTTTGCAATTCTTTCTCTTTCTAAACTTCGATTTTCCCTGATTTCTTCCTCTGAAGTTTCCTTTATTCTTTGAATCTCTTTATTATAGGCTTCCTTAACTTCTTTAATCTTTCCTTCCTTTGCCTTTATTTCTTTTTGGTAATGTGAATCCAAAATTTTATTTTGTTCTGATATTTTCATGGGGATTTTCCTATTAGTTCTTCGGGTTTTTTTGGTGGTTCACAGGTTTTGGAATAGGAGGTATTTCCTTTACAGATCCAAGTCCGAAGTAAGCTGAGATCCAAACTTCTAATACCACCATGATAGGCCAAATAACCCACTGGATCTAGGGTGCTTATATCCATTAGGGTCGGCCCCACTTCTATATTTTTTTCTCGAATTAAATATTGATATACTCGATATTCGCAATGCCCTAAAAAGGGAAAGGAAACAAGGCCCAAAAATAAGGCGATTAACCATAAAAATTTGTGCACGATTTTCTTCCCCCTAATTTCAATTCTAAAATGTCTCCCTCAAGTTGAAAGTCGGTACGAATTACCGGGCCATTCTCCGACCAAATGAATTTGGAATTTTTAAAGAAGAGCCATTTTTACCTATTATGGAGTAAATCAGCCCTTTGTTTAGGATTAAGTTGTATGGATACAAGATTTAGATTTAATAAGAAGTACTATTTGTGCTCCTTTTGTAAAAGAGTTTTCCATTCTCACCAGGACCTACTTTTTGTTGAAGATAATGTTGCTAGGGGGTTTTGCACCGAGGCCTGTATTGAGCAATTTTTTAGGCCTATGGTAAAACTTTATGAAACTATAGAAGGGGAATTGCGTGAAAAATTAAGCATTAAAGAGGAAATTACAAAAAAATTTTTAGAGTCTCCCCAATTTTTGGAAAAACTTTTAAAAAATCCGAAAGAAGTTTGGATGCTGGAAAATGATTTTAATGAAAAAATATATTCTTTGATTTCCCCATTTCAAGAAAACTCAGGAAAAAATTTTTATTTGGTGGCCCTTTGCCTTTACTACCAGGGAAAACCTTCCTTTATTTTTTTGGTTACGGCAACATCTTACCTTCCGTTTTTGGAAGAGTTTAAAATCGGTACAAAAGTTACCATTAATCAAAGTAATTCCTTATTGAAGGTTCCTGATTATTTGAAGGATTCGGAAGTTTTAAATATTGTCGAGCATAAAAAATCTTTTTTACTTTCCGAGCTTTTAAAATCAAGATCCTCGAGGGATATACCAATTTTTGATTTTCCCAATTATGAACAATTTATGAAAAATACCGTGGAGGGCCCCGATGAAGTTTACGCATTTAAAGACGATTTGGGGGATAAGTTCATAGCTTATATAAAATCATATCAGGAGGAAAAAAATATATTCTATTATTTTGTGATTTGTCTTGAAATTAATGGTGTTGAAAAATCCTCAAAGGAACAAATGGTTCCAGTATTATTTTTTCCTTCAAAAGACGGAAAAATTTATAAAATGTTTTCCAAAGGGAACCAGATTTTTGGAAATCTTAAAAGTTAACCTGGAAAAAGATGAAAGGCATAAAGTTTCATTTCTTTGAATGCCTCGCAATAGCTTTTATCTTCAAGGGTATCTATACCATCTAAACATTTAAGATAAGCTTCCACTGAAGAAATGGGAAACTCATAAGGCGGTGGAAAATTATGGACTTCATCAACTAAAATCATTACTGCATTTATAGGTAATTTTGAATAATCATTTCCATTATCTGGGGATCTTCGATTTTTGAAAAAAGTCACATCAACTGGTTTGTCAGAATATTTAATGAATAAACAGCGGGGCTCACCAATATAAATGGCCTTTTTTGAACGGTTATTATGATAATTTGGAATGAAACAATATTTTTTTTCAATTTGGGGGTTTTTTAATTCTATTTTTAACCTTTTATCATCGCCGTTTGGTTGACAGATTTTATATTCCCCAAGAAATTCATTGGAATAATATTGGGAATTACAACCAACAAGAATATCAGATACATCATTTATTGCTTCCTCTTCCTGTTTGCAGGAAAAAAATAAAAAAGAAAAAAGAATTAAATAAATTTTAGTTAGGTTATTTTTGGGAATTAACATTTTAAAAAGGTGCATATCTTTCCTTACTATTATTCTATTTTAATTATCCGAAAGGTTTGAGAATGAAGGTTTTTGTAATATCTACCATAACCATTTTTTTTGTAGTTGGTATATTTTTTGCGGCCATATTCTACCCTTATTTTATTTATTTGAATGCAATTAGCAAAGGTATTTCCTCTAAATTTATAAATTTTCCTCCGACCGATCAATCATTAATAAGAATGGGAGAGTTTTCCAAAAAAAGAATTAAGGAATTTATTCCTGAAAATGAAAAAAATTGGAGCATTTTTCATTTTTCAAATTTTGAGATTCCATTTCCCGTTGAAAACCCTTTAATCCAGTTTTATCCTTCGACAACTAGAATGGGAAAATTTGAAATATTTGGTGGGTCTCTAAATCGAGATAAAAATCTGGTTTATTTTTCCTTTATGAATGGTCCAACTTTTTCTTTTGATTATCCCATAGAAAAGCAAAAAGTGTTCGCTCTTCCTGTTTTTAAAAATTTACTCAATAAAATTCCAAAAGAAAAAATGTTTGAATTGGTTTTTAATAGGGATTTAGAAATTAAAAATCTTGATACCTCACAAAAGGTTAAAACTCTACAAAGACTTTGGACTATTCCCTATCAAGAGTTAGTCCTTAATTTGTTAATTCTTCAAATAAGGAATGATTTATTCCCCAAAAATTTCACCAGCTTTTCCTGGGATCCCGATAAAAAACTTGGAGTCGTGGAACAACCCGATCAAAATCCAGGATATTTTAAAGAAACAATTTTTTTATTGGAGAAGGACAAAATTTATTCCTTAGAATTCAGGACCCATAAGGGAGATTTAGTATCCGATAATATTAGATTCAGATTTTTAAATAACCTTAAATTTAAAGAATCTTATCCGGAAGCATTTATTTCTTCCTATAATGATTATCGGGCCCTGCCATTATCAAAAAAAATTACGCCCACATCATTTACCATCCTTTATTGTGGGTTAACTCATGATCCGAGTAATATAAATATTTTAACGGCAATAGTTCGCGATTTAAAAAAAGGGAAAGGTAATGAAAATTATCTAGATTGGATTTATTCTTATGGAAAACGACATTTGAATGTAGATTTAAGCATCGACCAGGCCATGATTGATGCCGCAAGAATTGAAAAAGAGAAGGCCGAGAAATTGGAAAGAGAGTTAAAGGAAGCTAGAAAATTAAGAGCTCCAACTGGGAAGAATGAATCAGAGGATATCTCCAAAGAGGAAAAGGTTGAATTATTTTTAAAAGATGCCAAGGAAAAAGGTGAGGAAATTGAAGAAAACGATAGGGTTCTAATTGAACATTAAAGCGGGAAAGAAGCTCCGAAATAAAAACCAATACCTTCCAATAAATTCAACTTAAAGGTCCCACTCTCAAGAGGAATGGGGTCAATACCAGTAAGGGCCATTATATTATAATTTAATCCGACATTTATATTCCAAGGTTTATTAGGCATAAATCTCACCTGCGCCCCAAAAATATATCCCCAGTAAGAGCCATCATCATAGATACCATCATATTTTAATTTGGCCGCACCGGGACCTATATTAAAACCTGCATTTACGTCCACGGCCAAAATTTTAATATTCACGATACGAAATTGGGCAAGGGCCTTAAACCCCAGACCCTTAAATGTATAATCTCCTCCTCTAATTTCACTATAGATAAAACCCCCATCGAAAAAGAAAGGACTCTCGGTTAAACGTGCTTCAACCAATGCCTCAATTTGATATATAGGGGATTGGGTTCCACCAGTTAAACTCATTAAGTCATCCCATTGAGAGCCTGCATTCATTATTTCAAAATTTGCCGAAAGGCGGACTGGTTCAAGAGGATCTTTTTCCTCTTTTTCGTCTTCAATAAGGTGAGCGACTGGGCCGGCAACTGAATCTTCCGGTTTTTGATCCCTTAAGACGACATCTCCCACTTTGATAAAAACAATTTTGCCAGAAACAACTAAAGGGAAAACCTGTCCATTGTTTCTTTTTACCTCACCAACTTGAATTTTTTTTCCCTTTGAAAGGTAGCCTAAGGGAATTTTCATTTCGGGGTCAGCATAAATTAATGCCCGTGATTCTTTTATAAAAGCAATTTGATAGGAAAAAGCAATTGAAGGTAAGAAAAAAATAATTAAAAGAATGCGCGACATTAAAAAAATTATAACTTCTAATTTTTGGAAATGCCAAATGAAACGTTAGATTGGTTTTGGTGCAGTTCCTCTATAATCGGCATGTGAATCTATAAATCTTTTAAGGGCTATTACCACGAGTTCTTCAACAGAAAACTTAGTATTTTTGGACATCAATTGAATTTCTTCAACCACCCATTTTTCGATTGATACTTTAAGTTCCTTTAGTTCACCCTTGTTATGCTCTTGTCCTTTCATAAATTATCTCCCATTTATTAAATTTTTAAGTTTCTCAATTCTAACGTCAAGTTGGTTAGTTTTGGTTAAAGATCGACCTATAACTAGATAATCGGCGCCTTTTTTTAAGGCGGATTCGGGGGTTTCAACCCTAACTTGGTCAGAACCTTCTTTAGAGTCCAATTCCTCGGAAAACCTGATACCAGGAGTCACCTTTATGGGTTTATGGTAATAATTTTTTTGAACTTCCAAAAACCATTCTAAATCTCTGGCCGACAAAACCACTCCATCTATTTTGGTTCTAAGGGCAAGATTGAATAATCTTTCAAAAGCGGGTTTTATTTTGGTTGCCTCTATACCAAAAATTTCCAAAAGGTCTCTCTCACCTAATGAGGTAAGGAAACTAACCCCTAAAACCTTGGTACCAGGCAACGAAATCTTGGCCTCTGATAGTGCGGAAGAGATCATTTTCTCTCCGCCACTTAAATGAATAGTTAAATATTTTATGGGAAGATTTTTTAGGGATCTGATGGATTTGGAAACTGTATTGGGAATGTCATGGAGTTTTAAATCTAAAAAGATATCCACAGAAAATGTGTTGTAAATTTCCTTTAGAAAAGTTGGCCCATATTTGTAGTACATCTCCAGTCCAATTTTAACTGTTGGAAGAGAGTCCTTTGGCCATTTTTTAAGAAAATCGATAGCAGCAGCGTCGTCCATGTCATCCAAGGCAACCATTATTTTTTTCATCTGTGACATTTTTAAGTTCCTAGAGAAGTATCATAAGGTAGTTCTTGCAAGGAAAGCGGGGCCATTCGGGATTCTGTGTAATTTATTAGAGACTCAATAACTGA
>Ga0180061_1000012_pt1 | contig 57987 bp, 46 predicted proteins | sample EasRivT27_16_10D_FD_121769 | JGI IMG/M metagenome (GOLD analysis project Ga0180061, IMG submission 121769) | Soil microbial communities from meander-bound floodplain in the East River, Colorado, USA - East River metaG ERMLIBT27_16_10D | ecosystem: Environmental > Terrestrial > Soil > Floodplain ...
AAGGGATGCGGTAAAAAACGATGAAAAAGAAGAAGATTAATAAAAAAGATCTGATTAAAATTGCTTACGTTTTTGCCGGAATGTTTTTGCTTGGTATTTCTGGGGTAATCGCCATTCTGACTTATTTTTCTTTAAGCCTTCCTAAAATTGAAGGTCTTTCAGATTATCAACCTGTTTTACAATCACAAATATTATCCAAAGATGGATCCATACTTGCGGAATTTGGGAATGAAAAACGAGAAATAGTAGATATGAAGGATGTTCCAAAATTTGTGGTGGATGCCTTTTTGGCCGCTGAGGATGACTCTTTTTATCAGCATACCGGAGTGGATTACGGAGGGATAATTCGCGCAATGTTGGTAAATTTAAAAGCAGGGAAAGTAGTCCAAGGTGGAAGTACCATTACCCAACAGGTGGCAAAATCCTTTTATCTTACCAAGGAACGTTCCATTTCCAGGAAAATAAAAGATGTACTCCTTGCCCACAAGATTGAGAAAAAATTAAGTAAGGAAGAAATATTATATCTTTACTTAAATCAGGTTTATCTTGGTGGAGGTTATTACGGAATTAAATCCGCTTTCCAAGGGTATTTTGGCAAAGAACTTTTTGAATCTACTCTTGCCGAAGCGGCAATGATTGCGGGGCTTTTGGTGGCACCGGGCAGATATTCTCCTTACGTAAATCCAAAATTTGCCAAAAAAAGACAAGGCTATGTTTTAAAAAGAATGTTGGGGACCAAAAAAATTACCCAAAAACAATATGAAGACGCCTTGGCAGAAAATATTAAATACCAATTGAAAAAGAAAAACGACCATAAGGCCCCCTATTTTAGTGATTGGGTTAGGCAAAAGATTATAACCGAATTAGGCGAGAAAACCCTTATGGAGGGGGGGCTTAGAATTCAAACTACCCTAGATTGGACACTCCAACAAATTGCCGAAAAGGAAGTTTTTAAATCCGTAAAAGAATTGGACAAACGACAAGGATTTGCAGGTCCTTTAAAACACTTAGAAGAAGATAATATTAGGGATTTTGAAATCGAATTTAGAAAAGAGTTGCTTACCGAAAAATCCGAATTTTTTATTATCGGCCCTAATGCTGAAAAAATATATCAATTAAATTATGACCAAAATAATTTTGAGCAAACCAAAAAAAATTATGAAAAATTATTAAGTCAGTTAAAAGGATATCCTCCTGGAAATCTTAAAGAAGATCAACTTTTACAAAATCTTGAGGTGGAAAATTCATATGAAGCCGTAGTCACCAAAGTTGACGACAAGGAAGGGTTAATTTATGTCTCCATAGGTGGTTTAACTGGAATCATTCCTAGAAATTATTTTGAATGGGCCAGAAAGAGAGAGATTTTTGAAGAAAAAAATTATGGCCAACCATTAAACAAACCGAGCCAGGTTTTAAAAACCGGTGATGTAGTATTAGTGGAAGTGCTTCGGAAAAATGATTCGATTATTCCATATCTAAATCGAGGAGATGAGGCCTTAAAGGGGCAGAATTATATTTTATGCCAATTGGACCAATATCCCGAAGTTCAGGGGGCACTTCTTTCTCTACATCCAAACTCCGGTGAAATAGTTTCTATGGTGGGAGGGATGGATTTTTATAAGTCCCAATTTAACCGCGCACTTCAATCTCTAAGACAGCCAGGTTCTTGTTTTAAGCCTTTTCTTTATGCTGCAGCATTGGAAAATGGATTCACACCAGCAAGTATTATTATTGATTCACCAGAAGCTCTCTCTGGAGTTGATGAACAATTGAAATGGAAGCCTTCAAATTATGATGGAAAATTTAAAGGCCAGATAACTTTACGGACGGCCTTAGAGGAAAGTAGGAATATTCCTTCAATCAGAATTGCAAATACCCTGGGTATAAATAAAATCGAAGAATTTATTGAAAGACTACAATTAAATGCTCAGGCCGAACATGATTTATCCATTTCTCTAGGGTCTTTTGGCGTTAGTCTTTTCGATATTGTAAAGACCTACGGAATTTTTCCAAACGGAGGAAAGTTAGTTCGTCCCAAGGCCATAACAGGGATTAAGGATAGGAATGGAAAAGAAATTTTTATAAACTTTGAAATGGTTCCAAGTAAGCCTCCGGTAGAAATTAAATTGGCAGAGGGAGAAGAACCCAATCCATTTTTGATAAATCTTAAAGAAGACCGTGTTTATGACGCCAGACTGGCCTTTATTATGACTAATCTTCTTAAGGGGGTAATTTCAAACGGTACTGGGCAGGCTGCTAAGGGGGCTGGGCCCTATATTGCCGGAAAAACCGGGACTACCAATAACTACGTGGATGCCTGGTTTATCGGATTTAGTCCAAACTTAGTAACAGGAGTTTGGACCGGATTTGATGATAATAAAACTCTTGGTTATGGGGAGACTGGGTCTAGAGCAGCACTCCCTGCATGGCGGGAGTATATGAGAGAAGGAATCAAAAGATTTGGAGAGAAAGATTTCTATGTTCCCCAAGGTATACTAAATGTTTTAATAGAAAAAGAAACTGGAAGCCCGGCAATTTCTAGGAATAAAACGGCCATGATGGAGGCATTTGTTCAAGGATTTGAGCCCAAGGAGGGTGGTGTTGCTAAATCTAAAAAAGAGGGCGAAAACAATTCTAATATTTTTGATGAAGACGAATATTTTAATGTCCAATAAAAGAGGCAAACCGTTTTAGTCAAAATGGGATAAAAATTCCTTTTTATCCTAAACTATTTATTAATAATCAAATTTTTGGGTTTTCCGATAATTATCTACTAAGATTTTATGGAAACTCCAAAATCCAAAAACCTTTATTTATCTAGTCTTCTAAATTCCAAATTTAGTCGTGCACTTTTAATTTCCATTATTTTGCACTTAATTTTTATGTTTTGGCATTTTGATAAACAAAGGAAAATCTCAACAGTTAAAAAAGAAAGTAAAATTAAAGTGGTATTGCTGGATCGGAATCAAAAAAATCTGGATTTGATAGAAAGTTTGAAAAAATCTGGCAAAAAAATGCAGGTTGTTCAAAATGAAAATACCGGAAAAGAGGAAAAACCAAAGGATTCTCGGTTTCTCGGAGAAAAAGATCAAACTTTTGAAAAAAATTCAATTGCAAAAAGAGTGGGAATCTTTGAGGAAGCAGGAAAAGGCGTAAAAACTGGAGAGCAGGAGTTAGGGGGAGAGAAAAAAACCAGTCAAAAGGTTGATTCCAAAAAAATTTCTTTCGATGATTTGAAGATGGGTGCCTTGCAACCAAAGGAAATAGACCGGTTTAAAAAATTAGGCGGAGGAGCAGAGTTACTTGGAATTAAAAATGGAAAAAATAAAAGTCCAGGACTTTCCGCAAGTAACGATTATATAGACGATGTTCCGGTTGGGGATGTTACTAATTTAAATACCATAGAATTTAAATACTATGGATTTTATAATCGTATTAGAAAAAGATTAGAACAATATTGGGGAAACTCACTTAGACAAAAGGCTGAAGCATTTTTTAGGCAAGGGAGAACCTTTTCCTCTGAAGTGAAGATAACCTCACTATTGGTAACTATTGATGCCAAAGGAAATATTACTAAAGTCTTATTAAAAAGTACCAGTGGGATTAACGAGTTAGATGAAGCTGCCATTGAATCATTTAACAAGGCAGGCCCTTTTCCAAATCCACCAAGTGGAATGTTAATTAATGGCGAAGCAACAATTGAGTGGGGATTTGTAGTTCGTGGTTAAGATAATGGAGATTCTTTCAAATTTTCTTTAATTTTTGCCAAACCTTCCATCAGTAAATAATCATTCCAGCTTCTATCGAGTTCTTTAATGGCCTCAACTATTAAAAGTGCAGCTTGGTCCCTGGATATATTTTGTGTCTCTGATAAATGGGAAATTGCTAATCCTAAAGCGCTTATGGCCGGTTTTTTACAAGAATTATAAAGCCTTTTTTCAAAAGTAATATCAATTGTTTTTTCTTTGTTTTTTAAAACAGCGGTATTTAATAGTCTAATTTCTTCCTGATTTTCCAAAATCATTTCTTTTACTCAAAAAGTTGTTGGGAAATGATTATTAATTTTTTCATTTTATCAGTAAAGAATAATTTTTAAAGATTTTCGCAATATTTTTTATAATCTTCTGCTGACATTAGATTATTAACTTCATTTGGATTTGACATTTTAATTTTAATCATCCACGCATCATAGGCATTTGAATTTATTTTCTCGGGGGAATTCACCAATTCGCTATTGACTTCCAAAACTTCCCCTGAAAATGGAGAATACAAATCACTAACTGATTTTATTGATTCAACCACACCAAAAGAATCTTCCGCGGCAAGTTTTTTTCCTACCTCTGGTAGCTCCACAAAAACGATATCGCCTAGGGAATTTTGTGCGAAATTGGTGATGCCAATAGTTGCAATATTACCTTCTATTTTAGCCCATTCATGTTCTTTTGAGTAATTTAAATGTCCCGGAAAAAATTGGTTGACCATTATTTATGTCCTCCGTTTACAAATGATTTGAGATGAAATTTTGCTTTATAAAATTTATTTCTGATATTAATTAAAAATTCTTTGTTGGCAGGCATTTTTTCTTTTTCAATCAGTGCCATTGCGATTCCCTTACCTGTGACCACTGACATAGTACCTGAGGTTACCCTTCCTATTTCTTTTTCGTGAGAATCCAACACAGGGTAATTTTCCCTTGGAATTCCTACATCCAGAGATAATTTTACTAATTGAAATTTTGGAGAATATTTTGAAAGTGCAGATTTTCCAATAAACTGATCTTTTTCAAATTTCACAGTCCATTTTAATGCGCTATCAAGTGGGGTTATAGTGTCATTTAACTCATGTCCGTATAATGGATATCCGACTTCAAGTCTTAATACATCTCTTGCGGCCAAACCACAGGGCATTACCTCTTTTTTTAAAAATAAATCCCAAAGAAGATTTGCCATTTGATGGGAACAGAAAATTTCAAAACCATCCTCACCGGTATAACCAGTTCTGGCGATTATCAGATCCTCATTTTTAAAAGTGGATTCCGCCACACCATAATAAGGAAGGTTTTTATTTTTTAAAATTCCGAGATCTAAAAGTATTGATTCGGATTTGGGTCCTTGAAGGGCAAGTAGTGAATATTTATCCGATTGGTTGGTAAAATCCACTGAAAAATTACCCAACTGTTTTTGCATCCAAGAAAAATCTTTTTCAATATTGGAAGCATTAACACAGATGAGGACACGCTCAGGACCTAGCTTATAAGCAATCAAATCATCAATTACCGTGCCATCTTCTCTACAAAGAGGAGAGTATACGGCCTTATTTTCTTCACTATTTAAGAAATCATTAGTGATCAAATGATCCACAAATTTATAGGCGTCTTTTCCTAAAACAAAAAATTCGCCCATATGGCTAACATCAAAAACTCCAGCGCCATTTCTAACCGCAAGGGCCTCTTCCTTCACGGAGGAATATTGCAATGGCATATCAAATCCAGCAAAAGGACCCATTTTGGCCTTTAATGCTATATGTTTTTCATAAAGTGAGGTTCTTTTTGTTTCCATAGGCAGAATTTATAAGCTGGATTCAGTCGCTTGTAAAAGATTTTGGGTTAAGGAAAGGATGGTCATAGGGCCTATGCCACCGGGAACCGGGGTAATAGCGCTACAATAATCAAAAACATCTTTAAAGTTTACATCTCCACATAATTTTCCTTTTTCGTCATGATTGATTCCAACATCAACAATAACTTGGTTTTTTGCAGGAGATAGAAAGGAGCGGTCTAGAAAGTTAGCCCGACCAATCGCAGAAATAAGAATATCTGCTGATTTTGTGAAATCTTTTAAATTTTTTGTTTTGCTATGGCACATAGTCACCGTAGCATTATGATTTATTAGAAGTAGGGCCAAGGGTCTCCCCACTATTTCTGATCTTCCAATAACTACAACATTTTTACCCTCTAGGGTAATTTTGTAAAAATTAAGTAGGGTAATTATTCCTTTTGGAGTGCAGGGGAGTAGAGCGCTTTTTCCAATATCACCCTTAAACAATTTGGTAATATTTCCCTGGTTAAAGCCATCCACATCCTTTTCGGGAGGGATTAGCTCTCCAACGTCTAAATGACCTAGGTGTTTGGGAAGAGGAAGTTGGATAAAACATCCATGAACCGACTTATCTGTAACAATTCTTCCGATTTCGGATAAGAAAAGTTCCTCGGTTAAATTCTCAGGTAAGTGGATAATTTCACATTCACAGCCTACCGATTCAATAAATTTTTTCTTATTTCGAGTGTAAAGAACCGAGGCCTTGTTTTCCCCCACCAAAATTACTTTCATAGAGGGAGTCACACCCCTTTGGCGCAAGGCATCTGTTCGTTTTCTAAGATTTGCAACCTCAAGCTCTCGCAAGGGGGCCGCTAACAATTCTTTAGACATATTACCTTTTAGTTGATTAACACTAAGGAATATAAGATATTGCACACAAAAAAAACACCCTTTTTTAGGAGCTAATTTGTCCTTTTATCTTGGTCTTTCCATGCAGTTAATCGGTTTTGCCATGGTAGGGATCTGCCTATTCGTGGGATTAACCCATGGGGATTACGGTAAACTTGAGCTCTTTCAATTCATTTTTGGAACATTTCTCTTTTATGTCGGCACTTTTTTTAAGAATCGGGCCAGAGGTTAATAATCTTGCTAACCTTCCACCATGGTTAGAATTTTAGGGATTGACCCCGGATCTCGAAAGGCCGGTTTTGGTCTGATAGAGACACACCACAATCAAATTAAATATTTATCCTCTGGTGTTTTAATTTATGACACCAAATCCGATTTTTTAGAACGTCTCCATCATATTTATGATTCCTGCCAAAAGCTAATTGAAACCTTTGCTCCAAATGAAATAGCTTTGGAATCCTTGATCTATGTGAAAAATGTTTCCTCCTTGGCCAAACTGGCACAAGCGAGGGGAGCGATGATCGCTGCCTTTTCTAAAAACAATCGCGGAAAAATTTTTGAATATTCTCCTACCTTGGTAAAGTCCTCCTTTACAGGAAATGGACATGCCGACAAAGAAGCAATTCAAAAAGGGCTTCGACTAATCTTTGGCCCTCAAAAGTTTAAAAGTCATGATGAATCGGATGCTTTGGCAATTGCAATTTGCCATCATTTTTTAAGTAGGCAAAGAAAAGAAATGACACAAAATATAAACTGATGCGCTGGAAGTTGCGAAACAGAAATCTAGCGTCGAAAATGCTCTCTTATGATTGGACAAATTACAGGTGAGGTTACCTTTAGTGATGGAAAGGAAGTAATTCTCCTTACCAATTCCGGGGTAGGATATCAGATCAACTATAATAAAATTCTTCCGGAAGGAAAAAATATAAAACTTTTCATTTCCCATGTTATTAAAGAAGACGGCCAACAACTTTTTGGTTTTGATTCACTAAGGTCTAAAAAGCTTTTTGAGATGATGACAACAGTCAAGGGTGTAGGGCCTAAATCCGCCTATAATTTAATTTGTCATCTAGGACCCGATGCTCTTGTCGATGCCATTAGTTTTGAATCAACCGATCTAATCAAAAAGACTCCCGGAGTAGGAGCTAAAACTGCAGCTCAAATTATTCTAGACCTTAAAAATAAGATAATGAAAATTAAAATGTATTCGCCTGAAATGGACAGCGGACCTGGTTTCCAAGGAAATGAAATAAAAGTTTTAGAAGATACTTTGCTCGCCTGTAAGGAGTTGGGATTTAGAGATGATCAAATAGTACCTCTGGCCCAAAAATATCTAAGAGAAAATAAAATAACCCGTGCGGAACAGCTAATTCATTTAGTGTTAAGGGGAATATAGTGGAAGAGGAATTTTTCCTATCCCCCATAGAAAACGACCAAGAAAAAAAACAAGAAAATCTTCTTAGGCCAAAGGACTTTAGCGAATTTATTGGTCAAAAAAATATCATTGAAAATGTGGAAGTTATGATTAAGTCTGCGCTCCTTCGAGAAACTTCCATGGATCATATCCTTCTTTCTGGTCCTCCAGGGCTTGGAAAAACATCTCTTGCAATGATAATTGCCAGATCTTTAAATTCCCAGGTTCAAGTTCTCTCTGGCCCTTCCCTGGATAAAAAAGGTGATCTTGCGGCCATACTTACTAATTTAAATTCCAAGGATGTCCTTTTTATCGATGAAATTCACCGGATGCCCATTCCACTTGAAGAAATGCTTTATTCTGCGATGGAGGATTTTCGTTTGGATATTCTAATTGGAAAAGGACCCTCCGCCAGAAATATCCAAATAAATCTCGCACCCTTTACTTTAATTGGAGCAACCACAAGACCAGGTCTTCTTTCAAACCCTTTGCGCGATCGATTTATGGCCGATTTTCAATTTGATTTTTATTCTCCTAATCACTTATCCACCATTATCAATAATAATTCTTCAAAACTTCAAATGGAATTAGATGAGCCAGCTCTTTTAAAGATCGCTAACTGCTCACGGGGAACTCCAAGAATTTCCAATCGAATTCTTCGCAGAGTAAGAGATGTCTCTCTGGTCGCGGGCAGAACTAAAGTCTCTCCAGAAGATGTATTAGAAACCCTAAAGCTGATGGAAATAGATTCCAATGGGCTAAACCGAATGGATCGAAAAATACTTTCAATCATCAAAGAATTTTATAATGGTGGACCTGTAGGAATTGAGGCCCTAGCATCAACTCTTTCAGAAGAAAAAACCACCATAGAAGATGTCCATGAACCGTTTCTTTTAAAAGAAGGCTATATTCTAAGAACTCCAAGAGGAAGAGAACTAGGGGAAAAGGGATGGAGTCTCCTAGGTGGAAATGAAGATATTAAAAATTTTGTTTTAAAAAGTTAGCCCCAAAAATATTTATTCTGGGATAGGTGCTCTTCTCCAATATTTGAAAGCGTTTACTGCAACCTCTTTTACATACTTTTTCATAATTGGGTTTCTCATAATATTTTGGACAGTAGCGCAGTTGGCTGTCTCCACCCATACCCACTCTTCTGGGTCCCAATCCGTTTTAGCATAACCATTGCAAGCGTGGTCGTGGGCCCCACAATTATTTGCACCGGATGGGGCAATACCTTTACACTCAGCATATCCATCCCTTGTCTCTGCACCTTGGGCATTAAATCCCGCTATCAAGCCACTAATGGCAATCATTACCAATAATTTTTCTTTTTCCATGTTAGCCTCCGTTTAAAATACAATTATTTTCTGGATTATATGATTAAAGCAAATTTTTTTCATTTATAAAACTTGACCAAAATTCTTTGGAATTCTTTTCAATACTAAGGTTTAAAATCAAATTATCGAAAAGAAATAAAGTGGGGCATAAAAATGAAATTTAAATTTGCAGTTTGTTTTTTTCTCTATGGAATTGGGGCATATGCCTCGAATGATTTTTTATCTTATTGTCAAAACGAAAATCTTTCAACGGAGGAGAAGGTTACTCTTTCCTTTATTAAAATAAAAACGCGGGCCTTTGGTTGTGGGGAGCTTAAAGCCAAAATACCTCAAATTACTGCCTTGGATCTCTCCAATACCAAAGATATTTCTGATTTAACTCCACTTAAATTCTTTAAAAATATTGAAAATTTAAATTTAAACAAGAGTGTATATATAAAAGACTTACGTCCTCTTTCCAATCTAACTTCTCTTAAAATCCTTGAATTGGAAGATAATAAAATAGAAGACCTAACGCCTCTTTCTGGTTTGAGTTTATTGGAAACGTTGGTTTTAGATTGGAATAAAATAAAGGATTATCAACCCATATGCCAATTACCCAATCTCAAAGTGTTAAAAATAAATTTCAATCAGGTTAGAATTGTAGACCACCTGAGAAATTTACCATCGCTTGAAATAATTTTTATTAATGGAAATCAAATAAAAGATATTTCTTCTATGGCTGACCTAACTCAGCTTAAAGTTGCAAAGTTATGGTTAAACGAAATTCAGGATATATCGCCCTTAAAAAACTTAATGCTTTTAGAAAATATAGATGTGGAAGAAAATCCGATTATTAAAAATACTTCCAATTGTCCAACGGATGTAAACACCACCAAGGTGGTAAGGCAATTTTGTAGCAAGTACCTGAGCACCCCATGAAATTATTTTTAATTTTTTTTCAATTAGCTTGGTGCGATCCATTTGAGGAAAGTTATAAAATGGTTAAATTTGGGCCAAAGGAGGAATTAGGCCAATTACTTTTTTTTGATAAGATCCTTAGTGGAAATAAAAATATTAGCTGTGCCACTTGCCATAATCCCATGAACTTTACCGGTGACGCCCTTTCTTTGCCTGTGGGTGAAGGAGGGGAGGGTTTTGGAGCTGCGAGAACAACCGGCACTTTGAATAAGATAATAAGAAGGGTGCCGCGAAATTCACCCCCCTTGTATAATTTAGGTCATAGTTCGATAAACTTTCTTTTTCTTGATGGCAGATTGGAAAAAGATGAGAGCTATCCAAGTGGAGTTAAAACTCCTTTGGAATTCGAATTACCGGAAAGACTGGATGGCCTTTTAGCGGCCCAAGCTTTTTTTCCAGTAATTAATATAGATGAGATGGCCGGTCAAAAAGGTGAAAATCTAGTGGCCGATTTAGTTTCGGCAAACAATTTTTTGGAAGTTTATAGAGTATTGACCCAGAGGCTTCGAGAAAACCAGGAATATGTGGAATTATTTAAAAAGGCCTTTCCGGAATATGTAAAGGGGCCAGAGGATTTAAGATTTATTTTTGTTGCAAATGCGTTAGCCAGTTTTCAAATAGCCGCATTTTCTACACTTAATTCACCTTACGATAAATATTTAGAAGGGGATCAAAATTCTATTTCCGATTCCGCAAAAAGGGGAATGGCCATTTTTAATGGAAAGGCAAAATGTATTCTTTGTCATAGTGGAGTTTTACAAACAGATAATAATTTTCATGCCATCGCCACCCCGCAAATTGGACCAGGAAAAGGGCATGGAGAAAAAGGATTTGAAGATTTTGGAAGACAAGGAATTACCAAGGATACAATTGATCGTTATAAATTTAAAACCCCCTCCCTTAGAAACGTTGCTTTGACGGGACCTTATGGACATAGTGGGGCATATACCTCTTTAAGGGACATGGTCCTTCACCATCTAAATCCTGGACTCATGTTGAAAAATTATACTTTAAAGAAAGCTTTTCTACCTTCAAGAGTAGACTTGGATAAATTGGATGATGTGGCAATGAAAGATCCAGATACCATAAGTGATCTTTTATCGGCAAACGAACTTCCCCGGGTTTTCCTTTCAGATAATGAAGTCGATGACCTATTGGATTTTCTTTATTCTCTCACTGACCCAAAGGTTTTTAAATTTTCAAATCTTATCCCCAAAAGAGTACCAAGCGGTTTGCCATTGGCCGATTAATTGGGATTAAATCCTTCTCCCTCTTGTGAAAGTTCAAATAAAGCCTTAACAATTTGGTGGGGAACGATTCCAAGTTTGGAGGATCTTATTGCAGGTTCGACCCAAGTTTGTGGAAATAATCCTTTTTTGGGATCCCAATTTCCCTTTAATTCATCATCGAAGGGACCTTTTGCGATGGCCCCTTTATTGGCAATCCAAAGAAAGTCCGGATGAGCGGGTGTGTACCATTCTCCTCCGAGGATTTTTCCTTTTTGGTCCAGTTCAAGGTCATATTTAAAGGTTTCAACCGTAGAGGCGTTATACTTAGGCTCTTCAAAAGTTAAAAACATGGCTGATCGATCTTTTAGAATATTCACATTGGCTTCAACCCCAACAACAAAAGCCGTATTAGGGGACCTTGTATTGGGGAATTTATCATTGGTAAATTTCCCAATTGGGATAATTGCCTGTTTGGGGTCGTCAGAATTAATTAAAGTTTGGGGGTTAAAATATTTAAAATTATAACCAACAATTGGAAAATTCCATACTTCATAGCCTGCTACGGAATCCATTATGAAACTTCTCTTGGCCCTACCAATTTGGTTTGCAAGGGACAAATGAAAAGTGCCGGGGTTGGTATTAAAACATTCGGGTTTAGAATATCTTCCATTTTCGGATACTGAAGGGGTTTCTTCAAAACATCTTTCTCCGATCACTATGTGCGGGAACCTTGCCTGTTTCCATAAAAGGGAGCCTAAAGCTTTAATATCCTCAGGATAAAATTTTATTTCATTTTTTCCATCTATGGACCAAAGGGTGACCGCCTTTTTTGGACTAGGGAGGTTAATTGCTGCCATGGCCATGCCATCACCCAACCCAATCCAAGGGAATATTTGATGGAATCTGGCCATCATATCTTGACCCCTTCGCCACATAAAAGAAGTCAGAACATTGGCAGAGTCTCCAATAAGGAGTTCATATTTTTCAGAAGGTGAGAGGAGATGAGCTTTTCTTGGAAGGTAAGTTCGTGCGGGGTTGGATTTGATAAATTCAAATCTCTCTTGCCAATTATTTTTCCAACGAAATTTCCAATCGATCAGCCTTGCTCCCAAAAGTCCATTGTCCATGGACCAGATATAACCTGTCCAATAATCTAGCTCAAGTTGTGATGCGCTTAAACCCTTTTCATGAATTTCTAACACTGAGGTAAACAATGGTGTTATATTTTTGTCTACGAGAGATCTTGCATTATCATACACACCGATCGCAGTCTGGTCAGAATCGGGTTTTAAAAATAATAATTTTTCATCCATTAGTTCGGTAAATAACCGGGATTTTTGGTACCAATAATCTTTTATAAGGTTTTTTTCGTCAGTAATTTGAGGTAAATCACTTGCAGAGGCATTAAAATAATAAATAATTGAAAAAATCAAAAAATATTTAATTAAATACATCAATCACCACCTACGAAATTGGAGAAAAATCCTTTGATAATCTTTTCATAAATTTTTTTATCAATTAAACTTCATTTTCAGATAATGATATCGGTGACCTTTTGGATTTACTAAAGAACACCAAGGGATTTGCCTTAGGCCGATTAATTGGAAGTGGGAGTGGGATTGGGAGTGGGATTAAAACCCTCTTCCTTTTTATTTGAAAGTTCAAATAATGCCTTAACAATTTGGTGGGGAACGATTCCAAGTTTGGAGGATCTTATCGCAGGTTCGACCCAAGTTTGTGGAAATAGTTCTTTTTTGGGATCCCATTTTCCCTTTAATTGACCATCTAAGGGACCTTTTGCGATGGCCCCTTTATTGGCAATCCAAAGAAAATCCGGATGAGCGTGACCGTACCATTCTCCTCCGAGGATATTTCCTTTTTGGTCCAGTTCGAGGTCATATTTATAGGATGTAGTCGAAGAGGCGTTATTTTCAGGGCCTTCTAAATCTATAAACAAGGCTTTTCGATCTTTTAGAATATTCAATTTGGTCTCAACTCCAACAACATAGGTCGTATTAGGGGACCTTGTTTCGGAGAATCTATCATTGGTAAATTCTCCAATATGGATAATCGCCTGTCTGGGGTTGTCAGAATAATATAAAGTTTGGGGGTTAAAATATTTAAATTCGTAGCCTAAAATTGGAAAATTCCATATCTCGACACCTGCTGTGGAATCCATTACAAAACTTCTCCGGCCCCTACCAATTTGGTTTGCAAGGGCAATATGAAAAGTGCCGGGGTTGGTATTAAAACATTCGGGTTTAGTATATCTTCCATTTTCGGAAAATGTAGGGGGTTCTTCAAAACATCTTTGTCCGATCACTAAGTGCGGGTACCTTCCCTGTTTAAATAAAAGGGTGCCTAAGGCCTTAATATCCTCAGGATAAAATTTTATTTTATTTTTTCCATCTATGGACCACAGGGTGATCGCTTTTTTTGGCCTAGGTAAGTTAATTGCTGCCATGGCCATTCCATCACACATCCCGGCCCAAGGGAATATTTTATCGTATTTGTCCATCATTTCCTGGCCCTTTCGCCACATAAAAGAAGAGAGAACATTTTCAGAGTCTCCAATAAGGAGTTCATATTTTTCGGATGGTGAAAGGAGATGATTGTTTATTGGAACGTAAGTTGGTGCTGGGTTGGATTTGATAAATTCCAATTTCGCCTTCCAATCACTTTCTTTAAGAAATTTTTGATCAGCCAGCCTTCCTGCAACAAGACCTGCGGCCATGGGCCAGAAGGATCCTGTCCAATAATCAAACTCAAGTTGTGATGCGCTTAAACCCTTTTCATGAATTTCTGTCACTGAGGTAAACAATGGCTTTATATTTTTGTCTACGAGGGATCTTGCGTTATCAACCACACCGATCGCAGTCTGGTCAGAATTGGGTATTAAAAATAATAATTTTTCATCCATTATTTCGGTAAAAAACCGGGATTTTTGGTACCAATAATCTTTTACAAGGATTTCGTTGTCAGTAATTTGAGGTTCAGGGGTTATCGGAAAATCACTTGCAGAGGCATTAAAATAATAAATAATTGAAAAAATCAAAAAATATTTAACTAAATTCATCAATCAACACCTTTGAAATGATATCGGTGACATTTTGGATTTACTAAAGAGCACACCAAGGGATTTGTCATAGGCCGATTAATTGGGATTAAAACCCTCTCCCTCTTGATTTGAAAGTTCAAATAAAGCCTTAACAATTTGGTGGGGAACGACTCCAAGTTTGGAGGATCTTATCGCAGGTTCGACCCAAGTTTGTGGAAATAGTTCTTTTTTGGGATCCCAATTTCCCTTTAATTCATCATCGAAATCACCTTTTGCCATAATCCCTTTTGGGGCGTTCCAAAGAAAGTCCGGGTGTTCTTGTGTGTACCATTCTCCTCCGATGATATTTCCATTTTGGTCCAGCTCGAGATCATATTTAAAGGTTTCAGTCGAAGAGGCGTTATGCTCAGGGCCTTCAAAATCTAAAAATGTGGGAAATCGATCTTTTAGAATATTCACTTTGGCTTCAACCCCAACAACAAAAGCCGTATTAGGGGACCTTGTATTGGGGAATTTATCATTGGTAAATTCTCCAATTGGGATAATCGCCCCTGTGGGGGCAGAATGATCAAAAGTTTGGGGGTTAAAATATTTAAATTCGTAGCCTAAAATTGGAGAATTCCATATCTCCCAACTTGCTACGGAATCCATTAAGAAACTTCTCTTGGCCCTACCAATTTGATTCGCAAGTGCCAAATGAAAAGTGCCGGGGTTGGTATCAATACATTCGGGTTGAGAGTATCTTCCATTTGGGCCTACTCTAAGGGTTGAATCATCACATCTTTGTCCGATTATTAGGAGAGGGAATTTTCCCTGTGTCCATAAAAGGGTGCCTAAAGCTTTAATATCCTCAGGATAAAATTTTATTTGATTTTTTCCATCTATGGACCAAAGGGTGACCGCCTTTTTTGGCCTAGGTAAGTTAATTGCTGCTATGGCCATGCCATCACACAATCCAATCCAAGAGAAGATTTGCCCGTGTTTGTCCATCGTCTCTTGACCCCTTCGCCACATAAAGGAAGTCAGAACATTGGCAGAGTCTCCAATAAGGAGTTCATATTTTTCGGAAGGTGAAAGGAGATGAGTTTTTTTTGGAACGTAAGTTGGTGGGGGGTTGGATTTGACATATTCCATTTTCTTTTTCCAATTGCCTTGTTTAAGAAATTTCATATCTGACAGTCTTCCTCCCAAAGAACCACGGGCCATGGGCCAGAAGTATCCTGTCCAATAATCTAGCTCAAGTTGTGATGCGCTTAAACCCTTTTCATGAATTTCTTTCACTGAGGTAAACAATGGATTTATATTGCTGTCTACGAGAGATCTTGCATTATCATGCACACCGATCGCAGTCTGGTCAGAATTGGGTTTTAAAAATAATAATTTTTCATCCATTAGTTCGGTAAAAAACCGGGATTTTTGGTACCAATAATCTTTTATAAGGATTTCGTTGTCAGAATTTCGAATTTGGAAATGGTTTGCAAAGGCATTAAAAAAATAAATAATTGAAAAAATCAAAAAATATTTAATTAAATTCATCAATCACCTCCTATGAAATTGGAGAAAAATCATTTGATAATCTTATCGGAATTTTTTTTTAAGAATTAAACTCATTTTCAGATAAATGAAATTGATAACCTTTTGATCAGTGAGACCAAAAGGTTATTGGATTTTAAATTTTTATCCCCAAAAGAGGATTAAGCGATTTGTCATTGGTCGATTAATTGGGATTAAATCCTTCCCCCTCTTGGCTGGAAAGTTCAAATAATTTTTTAACAATTTGGCTGGGAACCACTCCTTCTCTGGAGGATCTTATCGCAGGTTCCACCCAAGCTTCTGGAAATAATTCTTTTTTGGGATCCCAATCTCCCTGCAATTCATTATCGAAGGGACCATTTGCCATGGCATCTTTAGAAACAATCCAAAGAAAGTCGGGATGTTCATGTGTGTACCATTCTCCTCCGATGATATTTCCATTTTGGTCCAATTCAAGGTCATATTTATAAGTTTCATCCGAAAGGCGGTTATCCTCAGGACCATCTACGTCTAAAAACGCGGGATATCGCATTTTTACAATATTCACTTTGACTTCAACCCCAACAATATAGGCCGTGTTAGGGGATCTTGTTTGGGAGAATTTGTCATTGGAAAATTCTCCGATTGGGATTATCGCCTCTTTAGGGTTTTCAGAATTATGCAAAGATTGGGGATTAAAATATTTAAATTCATACCCTAAAATTGGAAAATTCCATACCTCATAGCCTGCTGTGGAATCCATTCCGAAACTTCTTTTGGCCCTACCAATTTGATTTGCAAGTGCCAAATGAAAAGTACCGGGGTTGGTATCAAAACATTCGGGTTGAGAGTATCTTCCATTTGCGTCTACTCTTGGAAGGGAGTAAGTACATCTTCTTCCGATCCATTTCGAATGGAATTTTCCCTTGGCCCACAAAAGGGTTCCTAAGGCCTTAATATCCTCCGGATAAAATTTTATTTTATTTTTTCCATCGATGGACCAAAGGGTTACTGCTTTTTTTGGCCTAGGGAGGTTTATTGAGGCAAAGGACATGCCATCACACATCCCAATCCAGGGAAATATATACCCGTGTTTGTCGCTCATATCTTGGCCATTTTTCCACATTAAGGAAGTCAGAGTATTATCAGAATCTCCAATTAGGAGTTCATATTTTTCCGAAGGTGAAAGGAAATTAATTCTTTCCGGAACGTAAGTTGGTGCTGGGTTGGATTTTACATATTCCATTTTTGCTGTCCAATCCCTTTTTCTAAGAAATTTAATATCGGCCAGCCTTCCTCCCAAAAGACCGTCTTCCATTGACCAGTAAGACCCTGTCCAATAATCTATATCGAGGTGTGACGAGCTTAAACCCATTTCATGAATTTCTTTTACTGAAGTAGTTAAAGGGGATATATTGCTGTCTACGAGATCTCTAGCTTTTTCAATCTCGCCGATCGCAGCTTTGTTGGAATTGGGTTTTAAAAATAAGAATTTTTTATCCATTAGATCGTTGAATAATTGAGATTTTTGGTACCAATAATCTTCTGAAAGGATTTGGTTGTCAGAATTTTGAATTCCAGGGGTTATTGCTAAGGCATTAAAATAATAAATAATTGAAAAAACCAAAAAGTATCTAACTGAATTCATCAATCACCTCCATATGAAATTGAAGAAAAAACATTTGATAATCTTTTCGGAATTTTTTTTTATCAATTAAAACGCATTTTCAGATAATGAAATGGAGGAACTTTTATCCTCAGAGGGGCCGGCGATCCGCCATTGGCTTATTTATTGGGAATAAATCCGTCTCCCTCTTGATTGGAAAGTTCAAATAATTTCATAACAATTTGGTGGGGAACGATTCCAATTTTGGAGGATCTTATCGCGGGTTTTACCCAAGCTTTTGGAAATAATTCATTTTTGGGATTCCAATCTCCCTGTAATTCATTATCTAGGGGACCATTTGCCATGGCATCTTTAGGAACAATCCAAAGAAAGTCCGGATGTTCGTGTGAGTACCATTCTCCCCCGACGATATTTCCATTTTGGTCCAGTTCAAGGTCATACTTAAAAGTTTCATCCACAAAGACGTTATGTTCAGGACCTTCTACAGCCAAAAATGCTGGTAATCGTTCTTTTAGAATATTCACTTTGGCTTCAACGCCCACGATATAGGCCGTATTAGGAGATCTTGTTTGGGAGAATTTGTCTTTGGCATATTCTTCAATTGGAATAATCGCCTTTTGAGGAGGGAGATATGTGGGGGTGGCAGAAGGAACAAAGTTTTGGGGGTTAAAATATTTAAAATCGTAGCCTACAATTGGATAATTCCAAATCTCCCAAGTTGCGACGGAATCCATTATGAAACTTCTTTTGGCCCTACCAATTTGATTAGCAAGTGCCAAATGAAAAGTGCCGGGGTTGGTATCAAAACATTCCGGTTGAGAGTACCTTCCATTGGGGCTTATTCTAGGGTGTGAATTACGACATCTTTTTCCAATCGATTTCGAAGGGAATTTACCCTGTGTCCATAAAAGGGTGCCTAAGGCCTTAATATCCTCCGGATAAAATGCTATTTTATATTTTCCATCTATGGACCAAAGAGTGACCGCCTTTTTAGGCCTTGGGAGGTTTATTGAGGCCACGGCCAGGCCATCACACAATCCAATCCAAGCGAAAATTTGGCCGTATTTGTCCATGGTATCTTGGCCATTTTTCCACATTAAGGAAGTCAGAGTATTATCAGAATCTCCAATTAAGAGTTCATATTTTTCGGAAGGTGAAAGGAGATGAATTCTTTCTGGAATGTAGGTTTTTGCTGGGTTGGATTTAACATATTCCAATTTCTTTTTCCAACCGCTTTGTCTAAGAAATTTCATATCGGCCAGCCTTCCCCCCACAAGACCCGCTTGCATGGACCAGAAGTATCCTGTCCAATAATCAAAATCGAGATGTGATGAACTTAAACCCATTTCATGAATTTCTTTAACTGAGGTAGTTAATGGTGCTATATTGATGTCTACGAGATGTCTGGCATAATCGTTCTCTTCGATCGAAGTTTTGTTGGAATTGGGTTTTAAAAATAAGAATTTTTTATCCATTATATCGTTGAATAATTCAGATTTTTGGTACCAATAATCTTCTAAAAGGATTTGGTCGTCAGAATTTTGAATTCCAGGGGTTATTGCTAAGGCATTAAAATAATAAATAATTGAAAAAACCAAAAAATATCTAACTGAATTCATCAATCACCTCCTAATGAAATTGAGGAAAAATCATTTTATCTTATCGGAATTTTTTTTTATCAATTAAAACGCGTTTTCAGATAATGAAATGGAAAACCTTTTGGTCTAATTGACCAAAAGGCTTTTTTTCTTAGTGGCGATCTGCCATTGGTCGATTAATTGGGATTAAATCCTTCTCCCTCTTGATTGGAAAGTTCAAATAATTTTATAACAATTTGGCTGGGAATGATTCCAAATCTGGAGGATCTTAATGCAGGTTCCACCCAAGCTTCTGGAAATAATTCTTTTTTGGGATCCCAATTTCCCTGTAATTCATTATCGAAGGGACCTTTTGCCATGGCCCCTTTATTGGTGATCCAAAGAAAGTCTGGATGTTCGTGTGTGTACCATTCTCCTCCGATGATATTTCCTTTTTGATCCAGTTCGAGGTCATATTTAAAGGTTTCAACCGAAGAGACGTTATGTTCAGGACCATCTTTATCCAAAAACTGGGGATATCGATCTTTTAGAATATTCACTTGAGCTTCAACTCCAACAACAAAGGCCGCAAGAGGAGACCTGAATTGGGAGTATTTATCATTGGTATATTCTCCGATTGGGATAATCGCCTCGGAGGGTGGAAGATATGTGGGGGTGGTGGGAGTGGCAGATTGATCAAGGTTTTGGGGGTTTAAATATTTAAAATCATAGCCAACAATTGGATAATTCCAAATCTCCCAACTTGCGACGGAATCCATTATGAAACTTCTTTTGGCTTTACCAATTTGATTTGCAAGGGCCAAATGAAAAGTGCCGGGGTTGGTATCAAAACATTCGGGTTGAGAGTATCTGCCATTTGGGTTTACTCTAGGGGTTGAATCATTACATCGATCTCCAACAATTGTGAGAGGAAAATTTCCCTGTTTCCACAAAAGGGTACCTAAGGCCTTAATATCCTCCGGATAAAATTTTATTTTATTTTTTTTATCTATGGACCAAAGGGTTATCGATTTTTTTGGCATAGGGAGATTTATTGTTGCCACGGCCATGCCATCACACAATCCAATCCAAGAGAAAATTTGGCCGAATTCGTCCATCGTTTGTTGGCCTTTTTTCCACATTAAAGAAGTCAGAATATTTTCAGTATCTCCAATAAGGAGTTCATATTTTTCGGAAGGTGAAAGAAGATGAATTTTTTTTGGAACGTAAGTTTGTGCAGGGTTGGTTTTCACATAATTCATTTTCCCTTTCCAATCGCTTTGTTTGAGAAATTTCATATCGGCCAGCCTTCCTCCCACAAGACCCACTTGCAGGGACCAGAAGTATCCCGTCCAATATTCAAAATCGAGGTGTGATGAGCTTAAACCTAATTCATGAATTTCTGTCACGGAGGTAGACAATTTTATTTGGCTGTCTACGATATCTCTTGCATTATCATATATATCGAATGCAGTTTTGTTGGTATTTGGTTTTAAAAATAATAATTTTTTATCCATTAGATCGTTGAATAACCGAGCTTTTTGGTACCAATAATCATTTATAAGGACATTATTTTCAGAATTTTCAATTCCAGAGTTTATTGGAAAAAGGCTTGCAGAGGCATTAAAATAATAAAGAAGGGAAAAAATCAAAAAATATTTAACCAAATTCATCAATCAACTCCTTTGAAAATTGAAGAAAAATCCTTTGATAATCTTATCATTATTTTTTTAAATGGTAATTGACATTATAGGCTAATCCAACTTAAAATTTTTTTTATCAATTAAACTCATTTTTAAAGGAGAAAAAAAATGAAAAACGGATTTTTCAGTTTGATTTTAGTCCTTGCGTTCGTTAAACCACTTTTAGCAGATGAAGTCGGCAACACCAGTGATTACCCAGAAGGAGATGTAGAAAAGTTTTTCACAAGAATTAAAACTGCTTGTGTTAATCCTCAGTCAGCAGGAAACCAGTTACCACCAGACCATATCATGATTGAATGTAAAGATGCTATGAATGAGTGGATTCCAAGTAAAGTAGGTCTAACTACAAGAAATCTACCAAGACTTGGTTCTGCGGATATTTCCGTATTTTGCGATAAGGACTTAGGAAAACTAAGAGAAAATTTCTCACTTGCACTTGAACCAGAAGTTACAACTTGTCCAAAATATGAACAAGTTCTAGTTACCAGAAGCATGACAGTAAACAAAATTACTTGTGGTGACGTTGCTCAAATTAGAACTGCAACTGAATTCTGTGATACCGTTTTGGACCAAGCTACTCCAAAAGCAGAAAAAACAGGAAAAACTGCTGACCTTTGCGGAAGAGGAACTGGACAAGAGCCACCAACTGGCGGTCAACTTCCATCTCCAGCTCCACAACAGCCTTATGCTTCTACACTTAATTACAATGTAAAAATGTAATTGGTAAAATTTTGATGGCCAATATTTTTATTGGCCATCTTTTTTAAAAAGAGAGATTTTCCATGAAAAATTTGAAAACCACCCTTCTTTTTTTTGGAATTTTAGTTTCCCCCTTAACTTTTTCCTCCGCGGATTACTATCCCTATAATTATGGGGAATATGTTGAATTAGATTACAGCAATCTAGCGGACCCACCACCTAGGCCTTCGGGGGTACCATTTACTTCCGCAGTTTTAAAATATGGAAAATCGGTGATTACTGAAGGGGATTTTACTGCAGAGGCTTCTTATAAGCCTTGGACTTCATGGTGGTATCCAAAATATGATCGAAGGATATTTGAAAACACTACAAATGCCGATGGTAAATCTACTTTGGCCAGATACGACGAATTAGCAAAAATTTTAAATGCATACACAGGTAGCAGTAGAGACTTTGAAGAAACTTCTGTTTACGACCCTACTGCAAGTAAATGGGCCGGTCTTTGTCATGCATGGGCACTGGCGGCCATTATGGAACCTGAGCCCACTCAAGCAGTAAATAAACATGGAATAAAATTTCGAGTTCAGGATTTGAAAGCTCTTCTTATTAAAACTTACGAATCGACAAATCCCGGTGAGGCTTATGGCCAGCGAAACAATGCGGAATACGATAGCGTTTATGAGGATATTTACCCAGAACAATTCCATAGAATTTTGGAAGCCGAACTTTATGAGAAAAAGTTACCCTTTATTATGGATTTCGATGCCGGTTTTCAGGTTTGGAATGTACCGGTTTATTCGACTAGGTTAAGAATTAAAAGAGATGAACAAGATCAAAGTCTAGTTCATGTAACATTAACCATAGATGTAGTATCGCCATTTGTGGAAGATCCCAATTATGTGGGAACCCATTTAATGACAATGATGTATACCTATGATCTTTACGGGAGTTGGGATAGTTCGAATAAGTTTACCGTAGATTATGGGGTTTGGACTGGCAGATCACGCGGTGACCATCCCGATTTTGTTACGGTAAAACCTGATAAAGTTGAAAGGATTACCGGAAATAAATTCATTGATATAAAGATAGTGGATCAGATTTTGCAAGGATCCAGATAAAAAAAAGGCCCATTGAGACCAATGGGCCCCAATCCCTTATTTTAACTTAAATCAATTTCATCGGTTGGCAGCTTAAATAGCTTTTAATTACTGGGGTTAATTCTGCTAAGTTCACAGTAGATTACGGAATTTGGACTAGCAGATCCTGCAATGTTTTTATTGGGATAAAACCTGGAAAAAGTTGAAAGGAATAACGGAAATTTAATTCCTTGTTATAAAGTTAGTAGGTGAGATTTTGAAAAAGGGACCAGATAAAAAAGGCCCATTGTAGCCAATGGGCCTTCATTTCTTATTCTACGTTATATCCATTTAATCCGTTGGCAGATAGCCAAAAAAGATTTTTAACTACAGGAGATAAAACTGCTCCCATTTTAGATGCATCTTTCGAGTACGATGGCCAAGTGGAAGGAATGTATTCTTTATCTGGTGCCCATTTCTCGTCCATGAATTCCTCAACACTAGTTTTGGGCTCAAAATCCTTAGCTGGTTCCCAAATAAAATCCGGTCTTCCTTGGGTGTACCATTCCCCGCTTATAATATTATAATTACTGTCCAGTTCTAGGTCATATCTATATAAAATAGGTTTTTCCTTAACTGCATTTGCCGTAGACCAAGGAACTGCATATGGAACCGTTGTAACTTCCATTCTAACTCCTACAATATATTCTGGATTTGAATTTCTATAGGCGGAGAAGGGATCTTTTTCATATTTATATGGTTTGATGGCCGCATCTTGGAAGGTTGTAGTCTCGTTTGGTTTGTTAGGATTAAAAAATTTATAGCTGTAAGAAATAATAGGATAATTCCAAACAGGTTCATCAAATGAGCCGTCCATGAAAAGAGGTTTTTTGGCAACTCCTAATTGATTAACAATAGCAAGATGAAATAATCCGGGATCGATATCCTGACATGCTGGAGCGACCATTCTACCTGATTCTTCTTTGGCTGGAGTGGCTTCTAGGCATCTCTCTCCAATTGTTCTTGCATTATCCGATGCCAAATTCCACATTATCGCACCTAAAGCTTTAATATCCTCAGGGTAAAAAGTGATAAGATGCTTTTTACTCATAGACCAAATTTTAACCGGGGATTTGGGTTCCGGCATATTTACTGTGGCAAGGGCCAAACCAGGATGGAGTCCCGCCCAGGTATTGATTTTTTTGAATGTTTCTAATTCAGTTTTACCCCAATCCCACATTTTTTTGGTGAGAGTTAAATTTGTATCACCTAGGAGAAGGTCATATTTTTCAGATGGTGAGAGTAAATTAATTTCTCCTTTAGAAATGTAGGTTGTGGCGGAATCGTTCACGACCATATCCCTATAAAATTCCCAACTTTCTGTTCGGGGAATATTATTATTGGCCCATCGGTAAGATATCAATCCCCTGTTTAAGGGCCAGTAATATCCTACCCAAGGACTTAAATCCAATTTTGCGGATCCCAGATTTTTCTTTTCCATTTCGACTAAACTGTATTGGATCTCGGATTTGTGAATGTCGACAAAATTTATTATTTCCTCCCTACCTTTTTCGAGCACCAAATCCTGGTCTGCATACAATAAAAGTGGTTGTAAGAGTAAGGCGATTAAGATCGATTTTTTGATTCTCATTGATTCGCTCCTTTGAAAAAATGTTTATCTTAAATAATGGTTGAGTATATCAAGGGGAAAAATGTAAATGCAACTTTAGGCTGATTAAGTATGCGTCACCTGATATCAAGAAAAATCCAAATTTTCCGAAAAAAGCGGCATGAAATATGCCATTTTAATAATCACCTTATTTGCTCAGTTTTCAAATGCTCACGAATTTGAAGAGGGTAAAATTCTAATAAAGTTTAAGGAAACCCCCTTTAAATCAAAATTTTCCTATCCTTTAAAACTTCAGGAAGAATTAAATTTGTTTCAGGGGAAAATTTCAATCTTTAAAGTAATAGATTTCCCGAAAAAATTAAATAGGGAAGGGTTTTTGGATTTAATAGAAAAATTAAATCAAGATCCATCCGTAGAAATCGCCTCACCCAATTATTATTACTATCCCGAAGACGATAAGTTTAATGTTCAATGGGGACTTTATAATAATGGTAGTTTTAATATTAGGTTTGGTGTGGCCGGTATTGTAGGGGCCGATATAAATGCCACTTCCGCCTGGAAAATCAGTACGGGGGATATAAATATTAATGTTGCGGTAATTGATACGGGCATTGATTACTATCATCCCGATTTAAAAAATCAAATGTGGATCAATCAAAAAGAAGTGATTGGAGTCAGCGGAGTAGATGATGATGGGAATGGGCAAATCGATGATGTTTATGGTTACGATTTCGCCAACGGTGACAGCGATCCACTTGATGACCATGGACATGGAACTCACGTGGCCGGGACCATAGGAGCTTCTCATAATGATTTTGGAGTCAAAGGGGTGATGGGAAATGTATCGCTGATGGCGATCAAATATATGCCCAATAATGGTCCAGGAGTCACCGAAAATGCCATTCGTTGCATTGATTACGCCCTTAAAATGGGTGCTCAAATTATAAATGCAAGTTGGGGAGGAGGATCATATGATCCGCTTTTATTGGATGCGATTAAGTCTGCCAATTTAAGGGGAGTAATGTTTGTAGCAGCGGCAGGGAATAAAAGCGCCAATAATGATTTAAAACCTCATTATCCCTCAGATTATATTTCTCCGAACATAATTTCGGTTGCTGCAACGGATGCATCGGACGCCCTTACTATGCAATCTAATTTTGGGGCCGGAACCGTTGATGTGGCGGCACCTGGAGCAGATATCTATTCTACTTTGCCTAATTCAAAATATGGCATTATGAACGGCACCTCCTCTTCAACAGCATTTGTAACAGGAGTACTTGGCCTTCTTTTATCCAAGGAAAAAAATCTTTCAGTGGAGGAAATAAAATCAAGGTTGATCTATACTTCCGTTGAACAAGATAATTTAAGAAATAAAATTAAACCAGGAGGCGGTAGGGTCGACGCTTATAATTTATTAAAAAACCTAAGGCCCCCAAGAATTTCGGAGAAGAATCTGGTTTGGGAAGATGTACCAATTGAACCCTTTGAAAGCCCGCATCCTTACCCTGATAGAACTGAACTAACCAAAACAATTAAAATACCGGGGGCCAAGTTTATTCGGGTGGTGTTTGAAGAATTTGATATGGAAAAAAGATATGATTTCGTTGAGCTAACTTCAGGAAACGGATCTATTGTTGATCGAGTTTCGGAAAAAGGTCAAAACTATATTTCTAATTTCACAAGCGGAGATGAGATTACCATTAATTTTATGAGCGATTTTGTTAAAAACGGCTGGGGTTTTCTGATTAAAGAGGTCCAAGTAGTCAGATAATTTTGACTGCCAATTTTCTTTCGGCCAAAATAGAACAATGAAAAAAGTTTTAATTAATAGCATGCTTTTATTTTCTTTTCCTATTATTGCAGCGGATTTTTGTATCTTACTCACCAAAAAGGATCCATTTTTAACTGCCAAGCAAGATTGTACCCATGTGCCAGGAGGGGCGAACAATGTGGGGATAAAACTCACCGTCGACCAATTGGCATTTCTTAAAAATAGTGGTTTCGATATAATCGCGGTCGCAAATTCTGCTTCCGGAACGCTCTTTACTTTCAAAAAAGAAAAAACAACAGTTTATTAAATTTTTAAGGAGGAAATCATGGCATTTTACGTTGATGGATTTGTTGTGCCAGTTCAAAAAAAGAAACTTGCTACCTACAAGAAAATGGCCAAGATGATGGGAAAGATTTGTATGGAATGTGGGGCCCTCGCCTATAATGAATGCGTTGAGGATGATGTTAAAAAAGGTAAATGGACCTCTTTCCCGCAGGCCGTGAAATTAAAAAAGGGGGAAGTTGTTGTTTTTTCCTGGGCAATTTATAAATCTAAAGCACAAAGAAATGTCATAAATAAAAAAATGATGAAAGATCCAAGGCTTGCAAAATTTATGGACCCTAAAAAATGGCCATTTGATGGTAAGAGAATGTTTATGGGTGGATTTAAATCAATGGTTTCCTATTAATTAAGAAAGTATTGATTGCAAATGGTAAAGTTTCAAAGGAAAAGGAATTCTTTTCCAAATCCATTTTTAACTCTTTAGATTCATCCAGTTTTACTTTAAAAACTTCCGAGCAGGGATGGCCTAAATCGATTTTAACCATATGAGTTCTATCATAGGGGTTATAGAGACGAATTATATATCCTTCTCCATTAATGGATTCCTTAACGGTAGATAAAATTACATTTGATGGGTCAATTTTTATTCCTGAAATCATTTTCCTAAAATGTTTCCCATCTTTTCTGGTTTCCACAAGGGGAGGATAATGAAAGGTTTCACAATTCTCATTTATTTTTGCGAAATTTTCCTTCCAAGGGGAAACAAATGGCATCAGAGCATATTTAAAAGTTCTTTTCCCCAGGCATTGAGCATCTAAAACCGATCTGTGATTATTGAGACCTGCAACTCCTCCGGCCCTATTGATAAGATCATCGCGGTCTAAAAATCCAACTGAGCGGAAAAGAGTTAAAAACAGATTTCCAGTATCTTTTTCAAGCTCGTATTCATTTAAACCTTCAGAAAAAAGGGCGAGTCCCTTTTTCTTATCTTCGATCATAACCATTTTATGCATTGGAGATAGGGGAGTAGGGAATTCTTTGGCATATCGCTCTTTAGAGTACTCTTTGGTTTCCCTTTCGATAATGGAAAATGGAGTATGGGCAAAGTGGGTATTGGTTTTAAGTCCGGTGGAAAATTTAACCCGAACTCGGTGATCGTATGACTTATTATCGATGGTTGTTTCAAAATTAACCAAATGAGAATCAGGCCTTAAGGAAATTTTGGAGATAAATGGCATTTCTACCATCTTTGTCTCCCTCATTTTCCTATTTTCTGCTGCCTTCTTTGGAAGAATCATGGATCCAGAAATAATTATTTCATTTTTGAAATTTTCCTTTTTCACTTCCATTTTTATAGGAAACTTATTTGAGGTAAAAATTTGATCTTCAAGAGGGGGAGAGTAAGTATATTCATCTCCGACATCTGCTGATTCTTGAAGGATATTTAATGGTCCAAATTTCTCTTGGGAATTTTTATCTATGATGAATATTGATCCATCTTGATTTATTTCCACTCGAAGAGAATTATTTTCTATAGAAGTATCACCTGCACTTAGCTCATTTTTAACTAAGGCCTTGGGAGTTTCCTTTTTAATGGTTAAAACCTTAAATCCTGTAGGAGGCAGATTTTTTACGAACATTCTAATTTGAAACCTATGCGACCAAATTTGCAGGGGGTTTTGTCCAGGTCGCTCCTCCACATCCCAATCTTCTTTTTGTGAAAGGATTTCGTAGGGAACCTCCTCATGCTCATCAAAAATGGCAAAGGGGACACTATAATTATGGGGTAATTTAGAGAATTTTTTATTTACAATATCTTCCAGATGAAAGCAGACATGGGTTTCAATGGTTTCATTTCTTTCAAAAGGTGAAGGATTGAAAATAATTATGGATTCATCATCTCCCTTAGCATCAACCGATGGTGGAAATAGGGAGATAAGGGATTTTTTTAATACACCAGTTCCCAAATTTTTAACTTTTTGAAACCTGGTCATCATTTCCCTATGGACGTCATCAATGCTACATCCGCAAATACTGTCATGCGGATGGTTTTGCATCAGCGTTTTCCACCCCATTTGAATCAATGCCTTTTGAGATTTCCCATTGGTTAGGGCGTTGATTGGGTCTACATATCTTTCAAGGAAAGATTGCATTCTCCAATTTTCTATTTTGATATAGGCTCTAGAAGAATAAATTCCACCAGTTAAATTAAAGCCCCAAAGATATCCGAAACGAAGCTCTCCCTTAACTATGGGTAAAGAATTTAATTCCAGTGATTTTTTTAAATCGCAAAAAAACTCTGGAAGGCTGCTATGGATAACACTGCTTCCTTCTTCCATTTTATTTAATTTGGAAATTGCCTCTGGAAGTTTGGGATAGGGGCCATAGTGATCTGAGCCAGAGGTCCAAAGACGATTTGGAGTTTGTGCCCGATAATCGGTATCTTTTTTTTGTTGTTCAAATTGTTCTTTTAGTTTTTGTTCATTAACCGAATTAATGGGATTTGAACCATAACCTTCCCGGGGTAAGTGCTCAGTTAAAACATTGTCTCCATTAGGGGCCTGCCATAAAAAAGTAGAGGAATCCTGTCCTTCCTCTCCGCCATATCCTCTCCACATGACTGCATCATTTATTCCAAAACCTTTTAGGATTTGTGGCATTTGGGCGATATGACAAAATGAGTCAGGCAGATAACCAATATCCATCGATCCACCCAATTCATTTGCCATTTTTCGACCAAGGATTAAATTTTGAATTGTAGACTCGCCGCTTACTAAAAATTCATCTGGCAAAATATACCAAGGACCAATACAAAGACGCCCTGTTCTAATTAGAGTAATTAATTTTTCTTTATTTTCAGGTCTAATTTCTAAATAGTCATCAATTGCAGATGTTTGGCCGTCTAATAAAAAATGCCTATATTCATTATTTTCAAGAGTGAGAAGAAGTTCATCTAAAACATGAATGAGATTTACCCGGTATTCTTCAAATGAAAGATACCATTCTCTGTCCCAGTGAGTTATCGGTACAACGTGATATATTTTTTCCAAAAAAATTTCCTTATGTGATCGAACAAAAAATTTATTGTCTAACCTCTATGTGGCCTATATATCTCAGGTCTTATTTTTTAAAAAGAAGTTTTTGTGAGGAATTAAAATGTATTTAATTGATTACGTAATTATCGTTTCCTACCTTCTAGCAATGCTCTTCATTGGTTTGATGGCCAGAAAAAAAGCGGAAGCGGGAATTGATGCATATTTTCTAGCGGGAAGAAAACTTCCTTGGTGGATGCTTGCCGCATCTGGAATGGCCTCCAATTTAGATATCACCGGTACGATGATTTGTGCTGCTTTGGTATATATGCTTGGGGTTAGTGGGATGTTGGTTGAATTACGTGGGAGCATAGTTTTATGTCTCGCGATTTTAATGACATTTATGGGGAAGTGGTATTCAAGGTCAGGCTGCATGACTGTTGGCCATTGGATGGAATTTAGATTTGGGCAAGGTAACTCTGCCAAATGGGCTCGAGGGTTATCTGCTTTAGGTGCCCTGATATTAACTATTGGAATGGTTGCCTACTTCGTTGTTGGATCTGGAAAATTTGTGGCCTCCTTTTTGGATATTCCTGCTTATTGGGGTCTTCCTCCACATGTTTGGGGAGCTGCCATTTTGATCGGCCTAACAATGATCTATTCGATTTATAGTGGTTTCTACGGCGTCGTTTATACTGAATTATTTCAAAGTGCATTTATCGTAATAGGAATTTTAACCGTTTGCTTTATGGCATTTAACTATTATCAAATTCCCGAGCAATTTAGCATTTCAATTCCCTTAAAGGATGGATCGTTATTTGCATTTAATATGACAAAGGCCCAGTGGGGAGAAATCATTCCCCCTGCAAAACTTAATTTTCCTGCCGGTTCTGAATACACAAATTTAAATTTATTTTATTTCGCCATCACTTTTTATTTTCTAAAAGTAATGATCGAGGGATTAGGCGGACCTAGTGGTTATATGGCCCAAAGGTATTTTGCGATAAAAACAGATAGAGAGGCCGGGATGATGTCTCTTTTATGGGTAGTATTGTTGGCCTTTAGATGGCCTTTTATTGTTGGGATTGGAATAATGGGAATTTATTATAACCAGCATGTTGGAGTTATTACTGATCCCGAGCAAGTCATGCCTCTGGTTATTAAAAATATGCTCCCCATCGGAGTAAAAGGTTTTTTGATTGCTGCTTTAATGGCAGCGGCCATGTCCACTTTTGATTCTACCATTAATGCTGGGGCTTCATATTGGGTAAAAGATATTTATCAAGCCTTTATCAATCCTAAAGCCTCACAAAAAACACTAATTTTTAATAGCAGGTTGGCAACATTTTCAATTATAGCATTAGGATTAATTCTTGGGATTCTTATCCAAAGTATTAATCAAGTCTGGGGCTATCTAACCATGAGTATCTCCATCGGTATTTTGGTTCCATTAACCATTAGGTGGTACTGGTGGAGATTAAATGGTTTTGGTTTTTCCATGGGGACATTATTTGGAATGTTAACCGCCATTTTTTACAGATTATTGTTTGACGATAATTCCCCCGTATTTTCTTTTTGCCTAGTGGGTTCCATTTCATTTTTGGCAACAATTATTTTCAGCTTAATGACACCGCCAACGCCTAAAGATGTTTTAGAGAAATTTTACAAAAAAACCAGACCTTTTGGTTTTTGGGGCCCAGTGAGAAAAAATCTTCCACGGGAAATAGTAAAGGACATTAGGGAAGAAAATAGAATGGATATATTGGCAACATTTGTGGCCATTCCCTGGCAGCTATTCCTTTTTATTACACCAATGCTTTTTATGATGAAGGAATGGGAAAACTTTGCCAAAGCACTTTTTTGTTTCGCAGTTCTTTCAGTAGGTCTTTATTTTCTTTGGTATAAACGATTGTCAAATAAGGCCACTGAGGAAATTCTGGCCGGAGAATTATTGGAACCAATAAGTTAATCAGGGAGATTTTATGAAATTGGGCATTGGTTTGATTGGGGCTGGAAGGATTGGAGAAATCCATGCTAAAAATTTATTTAATTCGAAGCAGGCAAACTTAGTTGCAATTGCCGATATAAATAAGGACAGAGCAGATTTTTTATCTAAAGAATATGGAATAAATAAAGTAGTTAGTTCCCCGGAAGAATTAATATCCCTTCCCGAAATCCAAGCAGTTTTAATATGCTCAAGCACAGATACTCACCTAAAATATATTATCGAGGCAGCAAAGGCAGGAAAACATATTTTTTGTGAAAAGCCACTGGCCCTTGATTTAAATGAAATTGATGAAGCTTTAAAAATAGTACATGCAGCTGGTGTTAAACTACAGGTGGGATTTAATCGTAGATTTGATCCAGAGTTTTCAAGTGCCAAAAAAATAATTCAAGAAAATTTAGGGGAAGTTCTTCAAATAAAAATTACTTCTCGTGATCCAGGTCCCCCACCGGCGGAATATATTAAAATTTCCGGCGGACTTTTTTGTGATATGGCCATTCATGATTTTGATATGGCCAGATTTCTTACTGGCTCCGAAGTAACTGAGGTGTATTCCATGGGAAGTTGTAGGATAGATCCCCAAATTGGAAATCTAGGGGATATCGATACCGCCATTACAACTCTGAAATTTGAAAATGGGGCGATGGTGGTGATTGATAACTGTCGGGCCACAAATTATGGATATGATCAAAGGTTAGAAATTTTTGGCAAGGGCGGAATGATTCAAGTGGATAATAAGCGACCTCATGAAATTATTTTAACCAGTCAAATGGGCTCCAAAAAGGAAAAACCACTTCACTTTTTTCTTCAAAGATATGAAGAGTCTTATAAAATTGAGCTAAATTCTTTCCTAAATTCATTGGAAAATAAAACTCCAATTGAGTGCGATGGAATTGATGGAAAGATGGCCATTAAAATTGCTCTGTCAGCCCAAAAATCCTTAGAGGAAAACAGACCTATAAAATTATGAAATACACCGCCGAAAATTTATTAATCAAACCCCAAAATAATCCAGTATCTGATCTTATTTTAGAAATAACACCTCAAGCTGCAGGTTGGGATTTGATAAATTTTCAAGCTAGAAAACTATCTCAAAATCATGTCTTAAATTTTGAAACAGGCCAAAATGAACTGGCTTTGGTTATTTTTTCCGGAACCTTATCAGTTGATTCAAATAGGGGGAATTGGAAAAATCTGGGAAAAAGAGAAAATGTATTCAGGGGACCTGCCAGTGGTCTTTATCTTTCCTTAAATTCTAATTTTCAAATTTTCGCCCAAACGGATTGTGAATTTGCACTTGCTTGGGTTCCTACCCAAGTTGAAAATATTCCTTTTGTAATTGAACCCGAAAAAACTGAAATTATAATTCGCGGTGGAGATAATGTTACCAGACAAATTAATAATATTCTCCCTCCGGGATCCCCAGTGGATAAATTGGTTTTAGTGGAAGTTTATACTCCCGGGGGAAATTGGAGCAGTTATCCACCCCACAAACACGACAGAGTGGTTAAAGATGGGGAAAAACTAATTGAAGCGGATCTGGAAGAAATTTATTTTTATAAAATGGATAAAAAAGAAGGATATGCCTATCAGAGAATCTATACCGATGAAACCTCACCCCTTCATCAAAGAGGTTTTCCCATAGATGCTCTTATAAATGTAAAAAATAACCACGCTGTTTTGGTTCCCGAAGGTTATCACCCCGTGGTGAGCGCCCCGGGATATACCACTTATTATTTAAATGTATTGGCAGGATCACATCAATCCCTTATGGCATCCGATGATCCAAAATATAGCTGGGTAAAAGAAAAATATAATCAGAAGGATTCTAGAGTCCCTCTTTATTAGGAATTTTATGACAAAAAAATATGACACTTTTCATATGGGAAGAACCTCGATTGACCTTTATTCGTCAAATATAGGATCACCCTTCAAAGATATAAAAAATTTCTCCGCCTATGTCGGGGGATCACCAACCAATATAAGTGTCGGTGCCAAAAGATTGGGGCTTTCCAGTGTACTTCTTACCGGAGTAGGGGAAGATCCCGTTGGTGATTTTATTTTAAATTTTTTAAACAATGAGGGAGTGGTTACGGATTATATCCCCAGGAAAAAAGATAAAAGAACCAGCGCAGTTTTACTGGGGATTGAGCCTCCAGAAAAATTTCCTCTGGTTTTTTACCGTGAAAATTGTGCGGACAATGAAATTAATATTGATGATGTCCTTAGATCACCGCTTAAGGATTGTAAGGTATTTCAATTCGTGGGTACCAATTTATCCAAAGACCCTGTGAGATCGGCCACAATTTTTGCGGCAGAGTTGGCAAAATCTGAGGGATTAAAGGTCGTTTTGGATTTGGATTTTAGACCCAATCAATGGTTTGATCCGCGTGCATACGGGATCGCAATTCGCTCTATCCTTCCTCTAGTTGATATAGTTATAGGAACCCAAGATGAAATAAGGGCCGCTGTTTTATTAAATGCAGAAGATATTTTTGAAACAGAATCCAAATCGGACACCAAGGTAAAAGGAGATGTCTCACCGGCCATTGAAAAGATTCTCTCCAGTGGACCTAAGATACTTTTAGAGAAATGTGGTGAAAAGGGGTCCAGGATTCACACGGATTCAACCATGGAGGTTCCTGGTTTTTGTGTGAAAGTGGAAAATATATTAGGTGCCGGAGATGCATTCGCTGCTGGTTTTCTCTATGGATATATAAATGGTTGGGGCCTTTATAAATCGGCCAGACTTGGAAATGCCTGCGGGGCATTGGTAGTGACCAAGCACGGATGCGCAAACTTTATGCCCACGTTAAATGAAGTTGAGGATTTGATTTATTCCCAAGGTGGATATTAAAATGCAAAAAATTAGATTAACCACCGCTCAGGCAACTATTAAGTTTTTAAAAAATCAATATGTAGAAAGGGATGGAGTTTCCATTCCTTTTTTTGCCGGATGTTTTGGCATCTTCGGACATGGAAATCTTGCCGGGATTGGGGAAGCTCTCCAGGAAAACCCAGATTTTCGCTACTTCCAAAGCAGAAATGAACAATCGATGGTTCACACAGCTGCGGCATACGCCAAAATGAAAAATCGTATGCAAACATTTATTTGTACGGCATCTATTGGACCTGGTTCGGCCAATATGCTCACCGCTGCTGCGGGAGCTACCATAAACCGGCTACCGGTTCTTCTTTTGCCTGGAGATATTTTTTCTCGAAGAAATGTTGCTCCAGTTTTGCAACAACTTGAATCTGAATTTGGACCAGATCAATCGGTAAATGATTGTTTTAAACCCATTAGCAGATTTTGGGATCGAATCAACCGTCCTGATCAAATTCTAAGTTCTCTCCCTGAGGCCATGAGAGTTCTTACCGATCCCGCCGAAACTGGGACAGTTACGATTTGTTTGCCTCAAGATGTTCAAGCGGAATCTTTTGAATACCCAATAGATTTTTTTAATAAACGAATTTATAAAATTACCCGAAATCGATGCGATCAAAATGATCTTTTGGAAGCAGTTGCCTTGATTAAAAAATCAAAAAAACCCCTGATTGTGGCCGGAGGGGGAGTAATTTATAGTGAAGCCACAAATGCTTTAAGAGATTTTGTGGATAATTTTAAAATTCCCGTGGCTGAAACTCATGCAGGTAAAGGAAGTTTAAAATATGATCATCCCCTAAATTTAGGGGCCATGGGGGTAACCGGTACCTTGGCGGCAAATTTAGTGGCACAAGAAGCGGATCTAGTTATAGGAATTGGAACAAGATACAGTGATTTTACCACTGCTTCAAAAACTGCTTTTAAAAACCCTTTGGTTAAATTTATCAATATCAATGTAAAATCCTTTGATGCTTTCAAACATCACGCTCTTCCCCTAGTGGGAGATGCCAAAGAAACATTAAATGAACTTGCACGATACCTGAGAGGATTTGAAACAGATCAAGGGTTTCAAAAAAAATGTAGAGAGCTTCATAATGAATGGGAAAATGAAGTTGAAAGAATATATGGCCGTCGCTTAACTCCGCTACCAAGCCAAGGAGAGTTAATCGGTGTGGTAAATGAATTTGGTGACCCAAATGGAGTAATGATTTGCGCTGCCGGATCACTTCCAGGTGATCTTCATAAATTATGGAGATCAAGACACTGCAAACAATATCAAATGGAATATGGATTTAGTTGCATGGGCCATGAGATAGCCGGAGGCCTTGGAGTTAAAATGGCCGCCCCGGAAAGAGAGACTTACGTTTTAGTTGGAGATGGTAGTTATTTGATGAATTCAAATGAAATCATCACCGCCATCCAAGAAAACCAAAAACTAACCGTTATAATTTTTAATAATAATGGTTATAAAAGTATCGGATCCCTTAGTAGATCTCTTGGTTCAAAAGGTTTTGGAACTAGATATGCTTTTCCTCAAGATGGAATTATCCCCGATGACGAAACCCCAGATATATCCCCAGTTGAAGTGGATTATGCTTTGAACGCAAAATCACTTGGAGCGCAAGTTTGGTCTTGTAAAACCTTCGATGAATTTAAAACTGCAATAATGGAATCCCGTTTAAGCAAAATAACCAACGTGATTATCATCGAAAACGATCGCTTTGATTCTGTTCCTGGTTATCACACCTGGTGGGATGTACCCGTTGCGGAAGTGAGCACTCTGGAATCGGTTCAAAAATCCAGAAAAACCTATGAAGAAAAATTAAAAGAAGAGAGATATTTTTTTCCAGGTAATAAAAAATGAATATTAAAATAGGAAATGCACCTTGTAGCTGGGGAACTTTGGAATTTGAGGGAATGGGAAAACCTATTCCTTATAATCAAATGCTCGATGAGCTTAGAGAATCAGGTTATCAGGGGACAGAACTGGGTGATTGGGGATATTTCCCCACCGATTCTTCAAAGCTTTGCGAAGAACTTTCAAATAGGGGTCTTGAACTCCTAGGAGCATTTGTCCCGGTCGGATTAAAATATTCTGCTAACCATGATGATGGATTAAAAAATGCTTTAAAAATCGCCTCCTTCCAAAGAGAGGTGGCCAAAAAGATGAAGTCCCAAACAAATCCCTTTTTGGTTTTATCCGATAATAATGGGACGGATCCAATCCGCACTCAATTTGCCGGAAAAATTACGAAGGATATGGAACTTGCCCCAAAAGAATGGAAAACTTTTTGCTTTGGCGCCGATCTAATCGCCAAAGCGGTTTTTGAGGAAACAGGTTTAAAAACCGTTTTTCATCATCATTGCGCTGGTTTTGTGGAGACGCCTAGTGAAATTGATCAATTGCTAGAAAATACCGACCCAAAATATTTAGGTTTGGTTTTAGATACCGGCCATTACTCTTTTGGCCGTAATTCCCAGGGCCCAAGTCTTTTAGAGGCCCTTGATCGCTACAAAGATCGTCTTTGGTATCTTCATTTAAAAGGATTTAAACCTATTGGCGGAACTTCCAATTATTTTGAGTCCATTGCAAAAGGTATTTTTTGTGAACTCTCAGATGGAGAGATAAATTTTAAAGAAGTTTTGGATTGGTTAAATAGAAAAAACTACCAAGGGTGGGCCTTGGTTGAGCAGGATATTCTACCAGGAATGGGTAGTCCCAAAAAAAGTGCCCAGAAAAATTTTGATTATTTAAAATCGATAGGATTTTAAATTTTAGGGCATCAGATAATCTCTTGGAATTGGCTCAGTGCCTTCTGGCCAATAACCGCCCTTGGTCCAAAAATTTTTATATCTGTGTTTGGTTCCAGTTTGTATTATAACCCGGTCACCACCAGGGTAATTTGGGGCAAATTCCACTATTTTAAATTTTTCGGTGGACATTATATCTGTCCTTCTGACCATCATTCCTTTAGCCATACATTTCTTTAATCCGCTAAAGGCCATTCCTTGATTTCCGCAAAGTTGATCGGCGGAGGCCATTAGGGAAAAAGCCAGAAAAAGCGAAGCTAATAAAATTTTCATTTACCCTCCTAAATTAATAAAATTATAGCATGAAAAAGAGTTGCTGGGAGGTTCGAGTTGAGATTTTTTCAGTTGAATAAAAAAAATATATTTAGGAAAAGTTTTTTTATTTAGGGCTTTCTTTCCACTATTGCAATAGTTAGCCTGGAAATACAGGCGAGCTTTCCTTCTTCATTTTCAATTTTAATTTCCCATACCTGGGTGGTCTTACCCATATGCAAAGGTTTTGCGATGGCAGTAACCAATCCATCTTTTACCGGTCTTAAGTGGTTGGCGTTAATATCCAGGCCTACGGCAAAATTTTTGGTAGTATCTACACAATAATTGGCGGCCATACTTCCTATCGATTCCGCCAAAACACAATTTGCACCACCATGAAGAAGCCCTAAGGGTTGTTTGGTTCGATGATCAACTGGCATGGTGCCCTTTAAGTAATCATCTCCGACTTCGGTTATTTTAATTCCTAAAAAGGAGAACATGGTGTTTTCCCCTCTTTTTTGCATCTCTTCTAAACTAGGTTTAATAAACCACATGGCCATAAATTTCCTCCTAGGTCTTTTTTAACCCAAAATTTTTGTTTTATCCTTGCCAATTTTAACTGGACAAAATATTCTCTTTCCATAGAAAATTGTGCATAGCTATAATTAGTTTCAGGAACTTGACACACATGATCAACCAAAGAACTATCGCAAAAGCGGTGAATTTCACCGGAATAGGACTTCATTCCGGTAAAAAGATTAACCTTACATTAAAACCCGCAGAGGTAAATTTTGGTATTCAATTCCAAAGAGTAGATATTCAAAATGCTCCACTAATTAAACCAACCGCTGATTCGGTAAGCGCCACAGAAAATAATACAACTATAGGTACTCCACCATATAATATACATACGGTAGAACATCTCCTTTCAGTTTTTTATGGTTTGGGAATCAATAATATCCTTTGTGAAATAGATGGACCTGAAGTTCCCATTATGGACGGCTCCGGCACCTCATTTGTCTATATTTTAAGGGAAACAGGAATAGTTTCTCAAAACACGCCAAAAAATCTAATGATTATTTTAAAGCCCCTTCGAATTGAGATTGGGGAAAAATGGGTGGAACTTGAGCCAAATCCAAATTTGGTAATCGATTCAACAATAGTTTTTTCCCACCCCTTAATAAAATCCCAAAAAAGAGTATTCGAATTTTCATCCGAAGGTTTTATCAAAGAAATTTCACGGTCCCGGACTTTTGGTCTCTTAAGGGATGTGGATAACCTAAAGAAAAAGGGCCTTATTAAAGGCGGATCCCTCGATAACGCCATTGTCTTAGATGATTTTAAAGTAATCAATTCAGACGGACTTCGTTTTCAAGATGAGTTCGTAAGACATAAAATTCTGGATACTTTAGGAGATATAGCGCTTTTAGGTTTTGAGCTTTGCGGAAAAATTACCACCTATAAATCAGGTCATAAATTGCATAATCTTCTCTGTAGGGAACTGATAAGAAATCCCTCTTATTATGAAATAGTTCCGGCCACAAGTCTTGATAAGGAAAGATTAAAAGTCTTTAACCTTTCCCCCCTTATTGGCCAGAGCGTATTTTAAATTCTTTTAAGGAAAAAAAATGAAATTATCTAAAGGTTTTTGGCAGACCTACAAAGAGGCACCCAATGAGGCCACTATCCCAAGTCATCAGCTAATGCTTCGGGCAGGTCTAATTCAAAAATCCCAGGCCGGCCTTTATAATTTTCTCCCAATAGGTTTGCGGTCGCTTCAAAAAGTGGAAAAAATCATTCGGGAAGAGATGAACAAAATAGATGCTTTGGAAGTTTCCATGAGTGTTGTAACTCCTGGTGAGCTTTGGCAAGAATCCGGAAGATGGGACGGCATGGAAGGTCTTATGCTCAAAGCAAAAGATCGCGCAGGAAGAGATATATGCCTAAGTCCCACCAATGAAGAAGCGGTGGTGGATATTTTTCGCCGAACCGTGAAATCCTATAAACAGCTTCCTTTGTCTCTTTATCAAATCAATATAAAATTTAGAGATGAAATAAGACCTAGATTTGGAATTATGAGAGCAAGAGAGTTTATCATGAAAGATGCTTACAGCTTTCATGAGGACTGGGACTCTTTGGAAAAAATCTACCAGGAATACTACAAAGCCTACACCACAATCTTTGAAAGAATGGGCCTTAAATTTATTGCAGTAGAGGCGGATGCCGGTGCCATGGGGGATGCGAAATCTAAAACCCATGAATTTCAAGTGTTGGCCAAATCCGGGGAAGATAAAGTTATCATTGCCAGGGCCGCAAACTACGCTGCAAATTTAGAAAAGGCCAAGACTCAAAAATCCAATGTTAATTTTAAATTTAATCAAGGCCCCAAGGAATTAGTTTCCACTCCAAAAATGGAATCCATTGAAGAGGTTTCCACCTTTTTAAAAGTTGCCCCATCGGATTGTCTTAAATCTTTGGTATATAAGGGAATCACCGGAGATAGGGAAGAAATCATTGTGGTTTTACTTTTAGGCGATGACAAACTTAATGAGATCAAGCTTAAAAACTTTGTTGGCCATGAACATTTAAAGGCAATTTCAGCTGATGAGCTATCGCATTTAGGATTTGTTAAAGGGCAAATTGGACCTTACCAACTTAAAGTTCCTGCAAGAATATTATTTGATAAAGCAATCAATATGGAAGCAGCCTATGTTATTGGCGGCAATCAAGCGGATCATCACTTTATTAACTTCGTTCCTAAAAAACATATGGAGTTAGCTTTTGAGGAAGTGGATTTGAGATTGTCCCAAGCTGGTGATGTCTATAATCATGACGGAAAAGATGAAGAAGTGGAGGAAATAAGTGGTATTGAAGTAGGCCACATCTTTCAGCTTGGGGATAAATATACCAAATCTTTAAACGCCAGAGTATTGGATAAATCCGGAAAAGAGTTTTTCCCCCTTATGGGATGCTACGGAATTGGTGTAAGCAGGATAATAGCAGCGGCGATTGAACAAAATAATGATGAGTTTGGTATTATCTGGCCAACGCCAATAGCACCATATCATGTTTATTTTGTCGTTCTGGCAAAATCTCCAGAAATGATTGCCCTTGGAAATGAAATTTATGAAACACTAACCTCAAATGGAATAGAGGTTTTATTAGATGATCGGGAAGGCCTTTCCGCCGGAAATAAATTTAAAGATGCCGATCTTTTAGGACTACCTGTTCGTTTAGTATTTGGTGAAAGAGATTATGCCGCTGACGGAACATTAGAGCTTAAAGTTAGAAAAAATGGGCAAGTTAAAAAAGTTCCTAAGGAAAATTTGGTCAATGAAATTAAGGAACTCTTAAGATGAATGATCTGATTGTAGGGATCCACAGCATCGAAGAGGCCATCAAAAATCCAAAACGAAAGCCGCTTAATCTTTACTGTACCAAGGAGAGTTTTGATATTTTATCCAAACGGGGAAAGTTGACCCGTGACCAGCTAGAAAAATTGCCAAAGGAATTTTTATCTCCTCATGATATTCAAGAAAAAGCAAAAATAATTTGCAAAAAATTTGATTTTCTCTATAAAAGAATAACTTCAAATCTTTTTTTAGTCGCAAATCCACTGCCCGAATATGATTTAAATTTTTTATTTGATGAGCTTAAATCAGGACAGAAGAAAAAAATATTATGCCTAGATCAGGTAACCGATATTCAAAACGCCGCAGCTATTCTTCGAACGGCAGCTTTTTATGGTGTTGATTATGTGGTGGTTTCTTTTAAGGGAACCTTTGGAAGAGGCCCTGGATTTTCTAGACTTTCCTCAGGGGCACTAGAACATATTCCTATTATTAGATGTGCTTCACTACCCAAGGCCATAACTAGTATTAAAAAAAATGCGGTTTATGTTATAGGTTTTTCAGAGCATTCAACCACTACTGTGGAAGAACTTTTAGGTAAGAAACTATCTTCTGATACTTCCATCTGCTTAGTTCTGGGGGCAGAGGATAAGGGACTTTCAAGCGCCGTTACCAGAATTATGGATGATATGGTCGCCCTAATTCCCAGTGGTCCAATTAAATCATTAAACGTTTCTGTAGCGGCTGCAATTGCCATGGATAGGATTTTTGGTAACAGTTAAAATTTAAAGGAAACCCCTAATACATATTCATCGATGGGGTCACTGCTTGAATATACTTGATCAAAATTAAAAAATACCCGCTCTAAAAGCCAAGTTTTCTTGGTGAAAAAATAGGCCAATCCAAGAGAAGCGAATCCATAGAATTTTTGGTCTTTCGGTTCAAACCAATATTGGGCACCTCCACCGCCGGAAATAAGAAGCCAATCATACATATAATTGAGATAGCCTCCTATAGGAACCATAGGAAAGGTGGTCGTATCAATTTCGTTTCCGCTTGAGTCCGTATAAATTACTTTTCGAGAATGAAAACCTAATTGTCCCCGTGCTGCCCAATTTTCTTTAAAGTAATAAGTGGGGTTCCAGTCCAAATCAAGGGTTTCCACCGAAGATTTTTGGTTTTGAGAATTTACATACGAAATTGAAAAAATAAGAAAACTCATATCAGAACTGGGTGTTGTAGGAATGGCCTGTACCGATACTGGCTGGTCTTCTGGGGCCGCAATTTCCCTTTCGGGCTCTTGAGGTTTTTCTAGTGCCGGAACCGCTACAACTTTCTTAGGTGCTTTGCGGACCTTCGGACGTACTTTTTTCGGGGTAGGTTTAGCAGGAACTAACTGTTGAACCGCCGGTTCCTTTTCCTCAGGAATTATTTCTGGTTCCGGTTCAACTAGAGCGAGAGGAAATATTTCTTCCTCGGGAATTGGGGAATATGGAGAACATTTAACGCTGCAACTTTGGGTGAATAACGGTAAGGGAGTAGAACTCCTTTGGGAAAATCTGCAGTTGGCATCCGAGCTCCATTCAATCGTGGAATCTTCAGTGCACTGCCAATTTTCAGGAAGTACCGATAAGAATAATCCCGTACACGGTGTCAAAGGTTCGGTTTTATTTTCCATTTCTGCAAATGGGTCAATTTTTATTTTTAGACAAAAAAGATCCGATTGCTCCTGGGCCATCACTTGAATAAAAGAAAAAAGAAATAGAAGAGTAAAATACTTCAAGGAACCCTCCAAGTGTGGAATTTATTTCTATTATAGTTTAACAAAAAAAATTTTTAACTTTAATTTTTCAATTTAGTGGATGTTTTTTCCCTCTGAAAAAGGGAGGGAAACCCTTTTTTAAGGAGTCTCTCTGCTTCGTCGATATTTTAAATAGAGAAATATAAGTTGATTATTAAAGTTGCACGAACACTTTTTTTCGCTACTTTGTTTTATGGATGCATCCTGGATGGAGGTTTAAAAAAATCTCCTCCTGGGGGTGGGACATCGGAAGGTGCACAAGGGCCAATTAATATAACTGGGGCCCAGATCGTGGGAACCCAGTTGATGGTTTATGGTTCAAATTTTCAAGGTGTAACTTCAGTTCAAATTCACAGTAATGCGAGAAGTTTTAAAGATTTTAAGGTAATTAGTGCCACCTTCAACCAATTAATCGCAGAGGCAGTCGATAACGTTAAAATACCTGTAGGTGTGGCCTTAGATTTAATTTTATCCGAAGCCGGTGCAAGCACTTTTGGCAGGACAGGCGATTCACAATCAAGTTTTCCCATTGAATTTTCTCTCCAACCCGGTGCAGTTACCAATGAGACTATTGCTACAGGAGCTGTCACCACTGAAAAAATAGCTGCTGGTAATGTAAAATTAACCGACATAGCACCTCCACCAATTACTGGAACTGAAACCCATGTTTTTGCCTGGGATCCAATCGCACAAGCATATTTCTTCGTTCCATACAGCAGCGGAGGAGGAGGTGGGGGAGGCGTACCTTTTGTTGGTAGGGGTAGCGGGATAAAAGGTGCGCCGAACCCGATTGGTGGCAGTGGTGGCCTTATCGAGGTAGAAACTGGAACCACCGGTGATCCAAGTTTAACCAAAATTCCTTATTTTAATAACCAAAACGAAATTGTTTTGAATGGTTCTTCAACTCCCCCGGCGAAACTTATTTTAGGCAACACCGTAAATTATTCAATTTTAAATGATGGTGATTTTGTCATCAGAGAGGAAGGTCCAACACCAAGAGAAATTTTAGTCATGGAGGCGAATAGGGTTTTGATCAACGATGATCTTTATGTAAAAGACAAACTAGTTTGCGTACAAGGAGACCCCACTTGCATTCCTGCGGCATCAGGTATCACTCAAATTTTAACCACTGCCCCATTAACCAGTAGTGAAGCGAGCGGTGTAGTTACCATAGGTCCGGGAGCCGTAAACACCTCCAATAATTTGGTCCAGCTTGATTCATCAGGAAAACTACCATCGATAGATGGAAGCCAATTAACCAACATTCCTAGCATGGTGGTTGCCCCATATTCCGGTCCAAATTATCCGATTCTTTCAGGTGCTACCGATAAATCTTTGGTGCCTGCAGGGTACAAAATTCCAAATACAGTTTGTCCTTCAGGCGAAATTTTAAAATCTAACGGCGCTGATTTCATTTGTGGTACCGAAGCTGGTGCAACTCCATCGGTGACTTCTGTATTTGGCAGAAATGGAGTAGTGGTCGCTGCAGGTGGAGATTATATCGCTTCCCAAGTGACCAATACTGCCGCAGGAAATATTGCTGCTACCAATGTTCAATCAGCAATCAATGAACTAGACAGTGAAAAATTAGCGATTGACGGTAGTGGAACCATGACCGGTCAACTTAAAACCTCCAATCAAAATGCCATTCTAATAGGAAATACTGGTGTAAATACCGGTGAAATAAAATTTGAGGAATCATCTGGAGCAAATTATGTAGGATTTAAAGCGCCTTCCAGTATTAACACCGATATAGTTTGGACCCTGCCAGCTGCCGCCGGTGCAAGCGGGACCTTTCTAACCAACATTGGAGGTAATGTTTTATCCTGGGCCACTCCTGCAGTATCAACAGCAACAGGTGATGTGGTAGGTCCTGCATCTTCCACTTCAGGAAACTTGGCATCCTTTAATGGAACAACAGGAAAAATCATTCAAAATTCTACAATAATAGCGGCCAATGTCCCAACCATGGCCGCAGCAGCAGCATCTTCAAATACAGTGGTACTTTCAAATAGCAATGACAAAACTTTAAAGACTACTCCCTACACCATACCTCCTACCATTTGTTCCAACGGTGAGGTGTTAAAATCCAACGGAACAAATTTTACCTGCCAGCTCGATTTAAATGGAGTGAGTTCTTTTAATGGCCGATTTGGAGATGTATCTCCAGTTGCCGGTGATTATCCCGCGAGTATGATACCAAATACTGCATCCGGAACCATTTCCGCAACCAATGCTCAAGATGCGATCAATGAATTAAATGCTGAAAAATTATCACTTACTGGCGGAACGATGACGGGAACACTTAAAACCTCATCGCAAAATGCTCTTCAATTAAATCCATTCACCGGACAAACAGGAGAAATTCGTTTTGAAGATTTGACCAACGATGGATTGGGTTATGTAGGATTTAAAGCTCCGAATGATGTTGCTAGTGGAATAATTTGGACACTTCCCTCCGTACCCGGAGCAACCGGACAAGTCCTAACCGTTGTGGGAACTAATACATTGGACTGGACAACCGTTTCCGGTGGAGGAGGAATTGGTGATGTGGTTGGGCCAGGGGGCGCATTAGATAATCGCCTAGCTTCTTTTAATGGAGCAACTGGAAAACTTATAAAAGATTCAGGACTTCTAACGGCAGATATTCCAACCATGGCAACAAATTCTAGTGCTAATAATCAAATTATTTTATCTGTTAATGGCAGCAAACAATTGGTGACAACAAATTATTCTGTTCCGCCAACCATTGGTTCGGCCACTTATGTTTTAAAATCCAATGGATCCAGTGTTGACTGGCAACCAGACAGTGGGGGAACCGGTGATGTTAAAGGATTTGGAACTTCTACCGTTGGAAATATTGCGATTTATAATTCTGGCGACGGAAAAGAAATAAAGGATTCAGGAATCTCAAATGGTGTGATCGCTAAAATGCCGACTGGTACGATGATCTCCAATGAACTGATCTTGTCCAATGGATTTGGGACTGAATTAAAATCTGCAGGCTATACGATGCCTCCATCCATTGGCCCTGCCACTTATGTTTTAAAATCAGACGGAACTAAAGTTGATTGGGCGATTGATAATGGCGGAGTAACTGGAACCGGGACGATTAACAATCTAGTGAGATGGAACGGACCTTCATCGATCAAGGATTCGGGAATATTAATTAGCGACACTAATGATATAAGCGGAGTGGCGGGTTTTACTTCCACCGGAAATATGACGGTAGGAACGAATGCCCTATTTTTTGATTCCACCAATAAAAAATTAGGTATTGGAAATGCAGCTCCTGTTCAAACTTTGGATGTAACTGGAACAGCCGCAATTTCAGGGAATACAACTATTGGTGGAACTTTAGGGATTTCGGGACAAACCACTTTTAATGTTGGTGGCACTCCATCGACCTTTCCCACCGGACAAGGATCTGATGGTCAAGTGTTGTCTACTAATGGAGCCGGTGTTTTATCTTGGTCCACACCAGCAGCATCAACAGCAACAGGGGACGTTGTTGGCCCTGCTTCTTCTACTACGGATGCAATCCCTACATTTTCAGGGATTGATGGAAAAACCTTGAAAAATTCTCCCTTTAAAGTAATCGATGATGTACCTGGAAATGTGACTGGAGATTACATTATCGGTGGAAATGCAGTTATGGGTGAAAATCGCGGTGCAGGTGTAGGTATGGGTTGTTTTTCTCATAAAGACTGGCAGAACTCCTATGGCTATCAAGGATTTTGCCAAGATGCGGGCGGAAATAGTTCTATAAACACGGGTCCCGGCTTAACTGTGGATTTGAAAGTGGGAGGAAACGTCCAATTTATAGTTGGTGGTTCCACAACGACCAATCAAAATGACTTAGTTAATAACGGTAATTTAACAAATAGCGGGAATTTAACCCTAGGTGGAAGTCTGATAATCAACAATGCCACCAATTCTTCAGCCTTTCCAACGGATAGGGGAATTGCCGGGCAAGCATTAACCACCAACGGGTCGGGAACTTTATCTTGGGGCACTCCTTCGGCCTCATTAAATGTCCAGACTGGAACTTCCTATACTTTGGCAAATAGCGATTGTGGAAATGTAGTCTCCATTAGTAATGCTGGTCCCATAACTCTGACTTTAGCTGCTCTTTATGATGGCTGTGTCATTAATGTGGTTCAGGGCGGGGCCGGAGTAATTACTGTAGTCACCGGTGGAGGTATGAATCCGCGAAATGCTTTTGGTTTATATCGAACTAGAACTCAATATTCCGTTATAAGTATTCAAGTAATGAGCCCATCGGATGCGGTTATTAGCGGAGATGCAAATTGAGGTTTTTAGCTTTTTTTTTTATTTTCTTTGCCCAATTCGCTTATGCAATTAATATCAACCCTTTTTATCCAGCGGGTATAACCGCCACTTGGGATACAACCCCTGCTGATGGCGGAGTTTTAAATGGGCCGGGCAGCTGGAATGTGGATACCACTTCGTTTACCTATAATGGAGGAGCAAATAATTCTCCTTTCTGTCAGGGCTGCAATGTAGTTTTTGGAGGTACTGGAACTGGCTTGGCAGGACCGGTAACGGTAATCGGAACCCAGCGTATAAATAATATATTATTTGATCCGACTGATTCTGGGACTCCGACCTATGTTTTATCTGGAGGAACTCTCGCCTGTGTAAATCCCATAGGAAATTGCACTTATACCGCCAATCAAAATGCAACCATTGGCAGTGTAATTTCCGGCACCAAGGGAATTATTAAGGAGGGAGCTGGAAATTTAATCTTATCCGGGGATAACACCGCCACCGGAACAGTAGATATAAACGCCGGAACTCTAACCTTTTCCACTCCTGGGTATAATAAATACCGTGGAGGGCAAATAAATATAAACAATGGCAGGACAATGAGTTTGATGGCAACAGGCGGTTCGTACAGATATGATTTTCACGGAACGACCTTTAATTTTGATAATTTTGGCGGAGGATCCATTATCACAACAGGTGGGCCTCCATTAAATTGGGTGCTAACGGGTCGATGGTATTTTGTAACCAATGGGGGTGCCAGGAATACAATTGGTGGCACTCACCCAATAAATATGAATAACTCCTCGGGCCACAGGATATACTTTGAAGTAATTCCCGGATCGGATCCCATATCGGATTTAGATGTTACCATTCCAATTACCAACTCCACTCATAGTATTGTAAAAGAAGGCACTGGGGTTCTCAGATTGTTGGCCAATAACACCCACACCGGAAATACCCAGCTTAGGGTGGGGACCCTTGTCTTGGGAGATGGAGTCATACCCGGAAATATAATTCCCGCGACCAATCCCATCGAACTCGAGGCGACATTAACCTATAATACTCCATCAGACATAATTCATTCAGGGGTTATTTCAGATAAGGGTAATTTTATCAAGCAAGGGACTGGAACTATAACTTTAGCCCCAGTTTTTCCCGCTACCAATACCTACTATGGAAATACCACGGTATCCGCGGGGACTCTTTCCCTGGGAGATGGAGTCAATCCGGAAAATATAATTCCCGCCACAAATAAAATCACCAACAATGCGACTCTAACCTATAATACTCCTGGTACCATAACCCATTCGGGAGTGATTTCGGGAACCGGTATTTTTAATAAATTAGGAACAGGGACACTTATATTTTCAGGGACCAATACTTATACAGGAGAAACCACCATCGTTGATGGGACTCTTTCGCTTGGAGATGGAACCAAAACTGGAAATATAATCCCCGCTATAAATTTAATTACCAACAATGCCACACTTACCTACAATACTCCCTCGACCATCTCTCACTCAGGAGCAATTTCGGGAACCGGTATTTTTATCAAAGAAGGAACTGGAACGATCACCTTAAATGGGGCCAGCACCTACACGGGGGGAACTGCGATAAATGCCGGCACGATCATTTGCGGCGTAGCAGGAGCTCTCGGCACTGGTACCGTAACCGTTAATCCGCCAGGGACTTTCACAACAGGGCCTTGCACCAACGCCACCGCAGGCACAGGAACGATCAACTAACTGGATCCAAAGATGTGATCACCGTGCCACCATAAAAAATTTGAACAATAAAAACCTTTATACCAATATAGAAAACCTAAATTTATTTTTCTTGTTTGTTTAGTCCTCTAAAAAAGTGAGTTTCAAAATTTTAGTTTTTCATGGTGCGTTGTTTGAGTTTTGGAATTAAAAAAAAATCTTTACTTAAGAATAACTCCTGTTTATAAATCACGAACATATTGGCTTAAGAGTAAAGGAGTTTGCTGGCTTAGCTCAGCTGGTAGAGCACCGGTTTTGTAAACCGGCGGTCGTAGGTTCGATTCCTATAGCCAGCTCCATTACGATTAAGTTATAGTGGGGCGAGGTTGCCGAGCGGCCAAAGGCAACAGACTGTAAATCTGTCGGTGCAAACCTTCAGTGGTTCGAATCCACTTCTCGCCACCAATTTAGGCGTGCGTAACTCAGTTGGTAGAGTGCAACCCTTCCAAGGTTGATGTCGCAGGTTCGATTCCTGTCGCACGCTCCATTTTTCCACTAATATGGAGTTTTTGCTCGCGTGGCTCAGGGGTAGAGCACTCCCTTGGTAAGGGAGAGGTCATGAGTTCGAATCTCATCGTGAGCTCCACTTCAAATATATTGACTAATTTTTGTGAATTGTACTATAGAGAAAAACTAGTTTATAAAACCAATTAAGGAACATAGATATTTTTAAGGAGACTTGAGTTATGGCTAAAGAAAAATTTGATCGATCTAAGCCCCACGTCAACATAGGGACCATTGGTCACGTTGACCATGGGAAAACTACTCTAACTGCTGCTATTACCTCGGTAATGGCGGATCTACATGGTGGTGGGAAGAAGGGATATGCAGATATCGACTCAGCTCCTGAAGAAAAAGCGAGAGGTATTACAATCAATACCGCTCACGTTGAGTACCAAACAAAAAACAGACATTACGCTCACGTTGATTGTCCAGGTCACGCTGACTACGTAAAAAATATGATTACTGGTGCTGCCCAGATGGACGGAGCTATTCTTGTAGTTTCCGCTGCTGACGGTCCAATGCCACAAACTAGAGAGCATATTCTTCTTGCTCGTCAGGTAGGGGTTCCTGCGATGGTTGTTTTCCTTAATAAGGTAGACCAAGTAGATGATAAAGAACTTCTAGATCTAGTAGAAATGGAAGTTAGAGAACTTCTTTCTCAATATCAATTCCCAGGGGATGAAATTCCAATTATTCCTGGATCTGCTCTTGCCGCTTTAGAAGGCAGAGATGATGAAATCGGTAAAAATGCGATCATTAAACTAATGGACGCTGTTGATAGCTACATCCCAACTCCTGCAAGAGATATCGATAAAGCTTTCTTGATGCCAGTAGAAGACGTTTTCTCCATTTCAGGAAGAGGAACCGTTGTTACTGGAAGAGTTGAGAGAGGAATTATCAAGGTTGGAGAGGAAATCGAAATTCTTGGAATTCGACCTACTCAAAAAACCGTTGTTACCGGTGTTGAGATGTTTAGAAAGCTTCTAGACCAAGGTCAAGCTGGAGACAACTGCGGGATTCTTCTTAGAGGAACAAAAAGAGAAGAAGTTGAAAGAGGACAGGTTCTTGCTAAGCCAGGATCTGTTACTTGCCACGATAAATTTAACTGTGAAGTCTACGTTCTAACTAAAGAAGAAGGTGGAAGAGCTACCCCATTCTTTAAAGGATACAGACCTCAGTTCTACTTTAGAACTACTGACATCACTGGTTCTATCACTCTTCCAGAAGGAAAAGAGATGGTTATGCCAGGTGATAATACACAATTTAAAGTAGAGCTTATTCACCCAATCGCAATGGAAAAAGGTCTTCGCTTCGCTATTAGAGAAGGTGGAAGAACCATTGGTGCCGGTGCGGTTTCTGATATTTTATAATTTGTAGTTTGGATATAATTAAGGGCCGATTCTCAAGGATCGGCCTTTTTTTTCGGGTGTATAGTTCCAACGGTAGAGCGGCTGATTCCAAATCAGTAGGTTGGGGGTTCGAATCCCTCTGCACCCGCCAAATTTGCCACGTGCGTCAAGATAGAATTGTACAAAACGTTAAAAAATTAATTAGGGGATAGACATTTTGGACAAAGTCTTGCATATAAACAAGGCTTAGATAATTTTTTACCCGAATAAACTACCTCTAGGACATTAAAGGTTATTATGTCTATTTTAAAAACTGAAGATAAAAACAAGTGGATAAACGCATTTATAGCAGTTTCTAGTATACTAGCTGCCTACGTTTCCATCACATTTTTTAAGCTGTTAAGCGAATGGTTTGACCTTGAAGCCAAAGTTCCAAACTTTTTGGTTCTGGCTCAGGGTTTGGGCATTTTGCTAGGAATGGCGACCTTTGTGTTGGTAATTAAAAATTCCAAGGCGATGACCTTTTTAGAAGAGGTATATGCGGAATTGGTAAAGGTCACTTGGCCGGATAAGGACTCAATAACTAAGTCCACCATTGGAATTATTATAGGGGTTGCAATTTTGGCCGGTCTTTTCGTGTTAGTTGATTTTATAGTCCAAAAACTTTTGAGTCTTGTTTACTAATTATAAAACGGGTGTCTCTACGATGATTGATGCTAAAGAAAATGACAATGAAATGGACTCCAGCGCGGAATTTAAAAACGTTGAGGAGAAGTATGGCTTTGCAAAAGGCGATACCCCCAATTTCAAGTGGTATATTGTAAGGACCAAAACCGGCCAGGAAAACAAGGTCGTTAAGGCCCTTAAGGAAAGAATCGTAAGTCAAAAGCTCACTGAGTTTTTTGCCGATATCATGACCCCTGAAGATACCGTTACATCAAATGTAAATGGCAAAAAAAGAACTATTAAAAAGAAAGTGTTCCCTGGATATGTACTGGTAAAAATGATCATGAAGGAGCAAACCTGGCACTTAGTTAAAGGAATCGATAAGATTTCCGGCTTCGTGGGAGGTACCTCGGATAAGCCAGCTCCAATAAGTGAAACTGAAGCGGCTTTCATGACCAACCAGAACACCAAGGGCTTTAAAAGAGTTAAAAGTTCAATCGATTTCAGCGAAGGTGAAACAGTTAAGGTTATTGAAGGACCTTTCTCCTCCTTTGTGGGCATCGTTGAATCTGTAAGTGATAAAGGCAAAATAAGAGTATCCGTTTCGATATTTGGAAGACCTACTCCGGTGGAGTTAGAGTTTTCTCAAGTGGAAAAGGTCTCTTCTTAAAAAGAATAATTACTGGAGTTTAAGATGGCAAAGAAAGTTACCGGTTTTATAAAATTACAAATTGAAGGTGGAAAAGCTAATCCATCTCCTCCAATCGGGCCAGCTCTTGGTCAGAAAGGGGTGAACATCATGGAATTTTGCAAGGCCTTCAATGCAAAAACTAATAAACAAATGGGAGTTATGCTTCCAACTATTATAACTGTTTACTCAGACAGATCATTTTCATTTATCACCAAGACCCCTCCAGCTTCATATTTGTTAAAAGACAAATTGAAACTAGAAAAAGGTGCCCATAAGCCAGGTCATGAGGTTGCGGGAACTGTCGGGAAAAAAGTGGTTCAAGAAATCGCTGAAATGAAAAAGCCGGATTTGACTGCTGGTTCTTTGGAAGCCGGAATGAGAACAGTTGAAGGATCAGTAAGATCCATGGGACTGAAACTAGATTACTAATTATAAACATAGATCGGGAGGCCCATAAAGCCGTTTGTACCGGGAGGAAAAATGAAAAAGCCAGGAAAGAAATATTTAGAAGCTTGTACCAAAGCAGATCTTAAAAAAACTTATTCAATTGAAGAAGCCTTAAAAGTAGTAAAACAAGTCGCTTTTGCTAAATTCGATGAAACAGTTGATGTAGCTTTTAGACTTGGAGTTGATCCACGTCACGCTGACCAGCTTGTAAGAGGATCAATCGCTCTTCCAGGGGGAACAGGAAAAACTTTAAAAATAGTAGTTATCACTTCAGGGGATAATTTAAATGCTGCTGAAAAAGCGGGAGCTGATTTCTTCGGTGGTGATGATATCATTACTAAAATCGCTGGTGGATGGCTTGATTTCGATAGAGTAATCGCCTCTCCAGATATGATGGGAAAACTAGGAAAAGTTGCTAGGATCTTAGGACCTAGAGGACTTATGCCAAACCCAAAACTAGGAACTGTTGCAACAGATATCACTAGAGCAATCAATGAACAAAAAGCAGGAAAAGTAGAATATAAAACCGATAAATCTGGGATCGTCCACGTAGTAATCGGAAAAAAATCCTTCGAGTCTGACAGGTTAAAGGCAAATTTCATGGCCGTTTTAACCGCGATTTTAAGGGCAAAACCAGCAAGCTCTAAAGGAAATTATTTAAAATCAATCAGAGTGGCCACTACAATGAGTCCAGGGGTTAAGATTGATATTTTAGAGGCAGCTAGTTACGCATAATTAATTTAATTTTGTTGGGGTTGAAGAAGGTCGGTTTTGACTTAGGTCAATTTAAATCCTGCCCGAAACTTCCCTCCGAAAAATATAAAAAAAGGAGGAATGCCTATGTTAAGCCGAAAAGACAAGCAAGCTATTATCGATGGCCTTAAAGGTGATTTCGATAAGGCTTCCGGGTTCTTTTTGACCAATTTGGTGGGTATCACTGCAAATGATGCCGTCCAGGTCAGAAAAGATGTCCGTGAAAAGGGTGGTAAGATCGTTGTTACCAGAAACACCCTTTTTAGAAAGGCAGCAGAAGGGACAAAATGCGAGTCATTGTTTTCCAGTCTTAAAGGAACCAATGCCGTAGCTTTTGCTTTTGCTGATTCCGCAGCCGTGGTCAAGGTGTTGCGAGATGCTGGTAAGGACAAAGAACAAGTAACCCTTGGGGGTGGCTTTCTTGGTGACGTTGCTTTATCTGTCGCCCAAGTAAAAGAGTTGGCCAATTTACCTTCAAGAGAGCAAATGCTTGGAACAGCTTTGGCCACTATGATGGCCCCATGCTCATCTTTTGTTAGATTGCTTTTTGCAATTAAAGAACAAAAAGAGGGCGGAGCTGTTAGTGCGTAATTTTATAATATAATAATTTTTTTTTGATTTAAGGAGTTTTAAAATGAGTATTACAAATGAACAATTGATGGATCATATCTCTAAGATGACCGTTCTTGACCTAGCAAACCTAGTTAAAGAAATGGAAACTAAATTCGGCGTTTCTGCCGCTCCAGTTGCTGTTGCCGGTGTTGCCGGTGCTGCTGCCGAAGCTACTGAAGAGAAAACTGAATTTACAGTCGTTTTAAAAGAAGCTGGTGCTAACAAGATTAACGTTATTAAAGAAGTTAGGGCAATCACAGGACTTGGCTTGAAAGAAGCTAAAGATCTAGTTGAAGGTGCTCCAAAGAACGTTAAAGAAGCAGTTTCAAAGGCCGATGCTGAAGAAATGAAGAAGAAGCTTGAAGCAGCAGGCGCCAAAGTTGAGCTTAAATAAGGAGCAAAAACTCCTTTTAATGTTTTAGGTATGAAGGCGGGGATAACTCGGCCTTCATACTTATTTTTATTTTTTGTATAATGGGTTTTAATTTTAGGAGACCACAATGACCAAGGTTTTCTCATCTAACGAATGGTATAGAAGGAATTTTTCACAAACCCCTAAGGTTTTGGAAACTCCACCCCTTATGGATCTACAGATCCAATCGTATGAAGAGTTCTTGCAGCGAAATGTTCCTCCCGCAAAAAGGGTGGATCGAGGACTGCAAGGAGTTTTTAAATCGGTTTTTCCTATAAAAGATTTCAATAATACCGTATCGCTGGAATTTGTAAGCTATACGCTTGAAGAGCCAAAATATTCTGTTAGGGCCTGTCGAGAGAGAGGTCTTTCTTTTGAGTCTCCACTTAAAGTAATCGTAAGACTTGTTTGCTACGATACAACGGTTGATACTGAGGATGTTGAAAATAGAAATGTTACATCCATTAAAGAACAGGAAGTATATTTAGGGAACCTGCCACTAATGGCAGAGACCGGTTCTTTCGTTTATAATGGAACTGAAAGGGTAATCGTATCCCAGCTTCACAGATCACCTGGGATCATCTTTGAACATGATGAAGGTAAAAAGCATTCCAGCGGAAAGCTTCTTTATTCTGCAAGAATTATTCCTCATAGAGGTTCATGGCTTGATTTTGAATTCGACCATAAGAATATTCTTTTTGCTCGAATCGATAGAAAAAGAAAATTACATGCAACAGTTATCTTAAAGGCCTTAGGCCTTGCCAATATTGATATTTTAAGAGAATTCTACAAGGTAGAAGAAATTGTTCTGGATAAAAAATCTAATTTCAAAAGAAAATTGGATTTTGATCTTCTTTTTGGAACCAGGGCCGCAATTGATATAGTTCACCCAAAAACTGGGGAAGTTATTATTAAGAAAGGTAAGAAATTTACCAAGCCGGCCATCCAGAAAATGAATGAGTCCAACATAAAGGACCTTCCTATCACTCCAGAAGAGGTAGTAGGCAAAGTTAGTCTTGAAAATGTGGTTGATCCAAAAACCGGAGAAGTTTTGATTGGGACCAATGAGGCCCTATCCGAATCAAAAATTTCTGATTTGGTTGGTGCCGGGATAAAATCCATTAAATGTTTATACATCGACATGATCAATTATGGTGATCAAATGAGAAATACTCTTCTGATTGATAAAACAGAAGGAAGAGAAGACGCCCTAATTAAAATTTTTGAAAGACTAAGACCAGGCGAGCCTCCAACGCTAGAAGCGTCGGAAGCCTTGTTTCAAGGATTATTCTTCGCTCCGGAAAGATACGATCTTTCTCGAGTTGGAAGAATGAAAATTAATTATAAATTCGGAAAAGAAATTCCAGTTGAGCAGACTGTACTAACCAAAGAAGATATATTGGCCACAGTTCATTACCTAGTTGATCTAAACAACGGTAAGGGAAAGGTCGATGATATTGACCATTTAGGAAATAGAAGAGTTAGAGCGGTAGGCGAGCTTCTGGAAAATCAATTCAGAGTCGGGCTTGTGAGAATGGAAAGATCCGTTAAGGAGAGAATGGCCATTCAAGAAATTGAAACCATGATGCCTTACGATCTGGTAAACCAAAAACCAGTTGCTGCTGCAGTAAAAGAGTTTTTCGGTTCTTCTCAGCTATCCCAATTTATGGATCAAACCAATCCTCTTTCCCAAGTTACTCACAAGAGAAGGCTATCAGCTCTTGGGCCTGGTGGATTAACCAGGGAGCGAGCAGGTTTTGAGGTTCGAGACGTTCACAATACTCACTACGGAAGAATGTGTCCGGTTGAGACTCCAGAAGGACCAAATATTGGTCTGATTACATCTCTTGCCTGTTATGCAAGGGTTTCAGAATACGGATTCATTGAAACACCTTACCAAATTGTTAAAAACAGCAAGGTAACTGGTGAGACAAAATATTTTTCAGCTTTCCAGGAAGAAGGAAAGACTATTGCCCAGTGGCACCACCGCTACGTTGAAAAAGATAAGTTGGTTGGAACTCACATTCCTGCCAGAAGAGAAGGGGAATTTACCCTAGTAAATGCTGAAGAAGTTGACTTGGCGGACGTTTCCCCAACTCAGATGATTTCGGTGGCAACCTCTCTTATTCCATTCCTTGAACATGATGATGCGAACCGGGCCTTGATGGGTTCAAACATGATGAGGCAAGCAGTGCCTGTGGTTAAAACTGATGCTCCAATAGTGGGTACCGGTTTTGAGCCAATCATTGCAAGAGACTCAGGAGCGATTCTAACTGCTCATGATAATGGTGTAGTTGTATTTGTGGATTCAAATAGAATTGTTATCCAAAGAGATAAATTTAAAGAAGGCGAGTCTGGCGTTGATATTTACAAACTTACCAAATATCAAAGAACCAACCAGAACACCTGTAACAACCAACAAGTTCTTGTTAAAGAAGGTGACAGAGTTCACCCTGGAATGGTTATCGCCGACGGTCCAGCCACTCACTTAGGGGATTTGGCGCTAGGGCAAAACGTGCTCGTGGCCTTTATGCCTTGGGGTGGTTACAACTACGAGGACTCCATTCTTCTTAACGAAAATCTTTTAGTTGATGATATCTTCACTTCCGTTCATATCGAAAGTTTTGAAATTGAAACTAGAGATACCAAACTTGGAAAAGAAGAAATCACCCGAGATATTCCAAACGTATCTGAAGAAGCCCTGGCCCAACTTGATGAGGCCGGAGTTATTCGAGTAGGATCGATTGTTAAGTCCGGAAATATATTGGTTGGAAAAATTACACCAAAAGGTGAAACCCAACTATCTCCTGAAGAAAAACTTTTGAAAGCGATTTTCGGAGATAAAGCCGGGGATGTTAAGGATACTTCTTTAAGAGTTCCTTCACATGTATCCGGAACAGTCGTGGATGCCAAGGTTTATACCCGTGAAGGTGTAGAGCTTGATTCAAGAGCAAAAGAAATTATCGATCATGAAACTGTTCTAATCAGAAGAGATGAAAGGATCGAAGTTAAAGCTATCCAAAGCTCAGCGATTGCAAAAATAGCTGAAATGCTTAAAAACCAAAAGACCGTGGATAAACTTATATCTGAAGATGGATCCACCGAGCTTTTGGCCAAAGGAACTGTAATTACCGTTGATGTTTTAAAAACAATTCCTTTTGAACTAATCGGATATCTACCGCTTGAGCCAAAGCTTGAAGAAGCACTATCTGAATATTTTGCGGAAGTTCGAAATAGAATTAACCGCGTTCGTGCTAATGCTAACGAAGAGATTGCAAAACTTCATCGTGGAGATGAGCTTCCTCCTGGAATTATTAAAAAAGTGGTGGTTTCAATCGCCATAAAGAGAAAACTGCAGCCAGGTGATAAGATGGCCGGGCGACATGGAAACAAAGGGGTTATCTCTAATGTTTTACCATGTGAGGATATGCCGTACCTAGCTGACGGAACACCAGTTGATATCGTTTTAAACCCACTTGGGGTTCCTTCGAGGATGAACATCGGACAGCTTCTTGAGCTCCATTTAGGTTGGGCAGGAAGAGGTCTTGGAGAAAAAATTTCTTCAATGCTTGAAGAAGAAGCCAAACTTCATGAGCTTAAAGATTTTATCTACGCCATTTATAAAAATGAAGAAGTTAAAAACTGGCTGAAAAAAGCTACTGAAAAACAAGTTAAAGAAGTTGCCGAGCAATTATCCACCGGAGTTAGATTCTCCACTCGGGTTTTTGACGGTGCTTCAGAAAAAGAAATCAAAGAGATGCTTACCTTGGCGGATTACGATCCAACAGGAAAGACAACTCTCTTTGACGGATTAACCGGCGATGCTTTCTCGGAAGATGTAACAGTCGGGGCCATGTATATGCTTAAGCTTCACCACCTTGTAGATGAAAAACTACACGCAAGATCTACAGGACCTTACTCGCTAGTCACTCAGCAACCGCTAGGTGGGAAGGCGCAGTTTGGAGGTCAAAGACTTGGGGAAATGGAAGTGTGGGCACTTGAAGCATACGGTGCCGCTTACACTCTACAAGAATTCTTAACCGT
>Ga0180061_1000013_pt1 | contig 57458 bp, 54 predicted proteins | sample EasRivT27_16_10D_FD_121769 | JGI IMG/M metagenome (GOLD analysis project Ga0180061, IMG submission 121769) | Soil microbial communities from meander-bound floodplain in the East River, Colorado, USA - East River metaG ERMLIBT27_16_10D | ecosystem: Environmental > Terrestrial > Soil > Floodplain ...
CTTCTAATGCCCCTCTTTCCGAAGGATCTGCAGTGGGGTCATCTATTGCCACTAAGTCGTTAAAAGTTAAATTGGTATCAAAAAGTTTGGAAAGGGGTTCGGTAACTCCATCGTTGGCATAATGTTCTGTTCCCCTAAAAAATACTCCCCTGTATCTTACCGAGGTGATTCTTTTAGGCATCGTCCTAGCGGTATTTAAATCCACCCCGGGAGTCAACGTCATCCCAAAGGAGGTCTCAACTAAAAGGGTGAAAAGAAAAAAAGATAATCTCATTAATTAAATTAAACCATTATAGATTTCTCTACAAAGATTAATCTCCTCAACAGTTTCTGCCCACCGGTATTCCCCATAAATCTTGTAGGCTTCATTATGTAGCTCTTCTAATTTTCCAGAATCTGCTACTTCTAAAGTCTTTTCTAAAATTGCTCTAGCTTCTTCCTTGTCACCTTTGGCCACTAAAGCCTCTGCATAATATGCAGTGGTTAAAGGGTAAACTGATACTCCTAAAGTAGAATGGAGAGATCTATCGTATGCATCTTTTAAAAATTTTACTGCCTTACCTCTTCCACCAGGGATAGAAAAATAGGCCCTGCCCAAAGCTCTTAATGGACCTTGGCCATAAATACGGGAAAGACCCATCTTTTCATCTAACAGCTCAAGAAGGGGTTTCACATCGTCTTTCCAATATGCCAGTGCCCTAAATTTTGATTCATCCTCAAACCATCTTCCAAAAGATGAGGTGTAAATGAAGTACAAATCGCCTAGAAGGTCATTCCATTCCTCTTTTTTTGCATTTCCTTTGGAAAGTTCAAGAAGTGAAATTCCACTAAGGCAATGTTCAGAAGAAGTTTTATATTCTACCTTTTTATCAGTTCTTGAAACCGGAAGGTAATCGCCTAAAAAATATCCGGCCTTACATGCCACCAAAAATCCTCTGGCGGAAATATCGGGAGAATTTGATTCATCATTGCCTATCTCAACACCAAGCTTTACGGCCAACCTTGCGTTTTCAAAACCCTCAGCATTTACTGCCCTTTTGTTATAAGCAGTAGTCGCTTCATCAATTGTGAAAGCAAAAGATGAGGACACGGAAAATGCTAAAAATACCTTGATTAGATTTTTCATATAATCTCCTGATTTTTAAGGGAATATAATTACACTTTATGAACTGCATTATCAAGATTTACCTCCATTTTGGGTAAAAATTTACCTTAATAAAGAATTTTCTTATAGGGTTTAACTCGTTGAATTAATTGGATTTAATTAAAAAAATGGGGGTTTATAACCCCCATTCCTAGTTCATTCCATTATAAATTTCTCGGCAAAGTTCGATTTCTTCAACCATCTCTACCATCCGATGTTCATTAAATTCCTTAAAAGAATCCTGTTCTAATTGATTCATTTTGTTTTGGTCTTGAGCCACCTCTAAGGTTGCCTCCAGGATCCTCTTTGCCTCTGCCTTTTCACCTTTTGCAATTAAGGCCTCGACATAATAAGCAGTGTTTAATGGATAAATTGAAACATTTAGAGTGGTGTGAAGAGATTTTTCAAAAGCATCTTTTAAGTAATGAATGGCCTTAGTTCTACCTCCAGGGATGGAGAACCATGCTCTTCCTAATGCCCTTGCTGGACCAAATCCAAAAATATGCTCTCTTTTCATTTCTCCGGCCAATAATTCAAGCATAGGTTGTACTTCGTCTTTCCAATATCTAAAGGCATCAGACCTCCCCTCATCTTCAAACCACCTGCCAAAATTTCCGGTATACATAAAATAAAGATCCGCCAAAAGATTTTTCCATTCCTCTTTTTTAGGTTTGCCTAAAGAGAGTTCCAAAAGTGCTATACCCTTTTTGCAACTCAAATAACCTACTTCATATACTTGTTTTTTTTCACTTCGAGGGACAGGAAGGTAATCACCTAAAAAATAATTGGCCTTGCAGGAAAATAAGTAGGCATTTGCGGCTACTTCTGGATTTTTATCCTTTTCCGAGTTTGCAAGAAACTCCCCTAATTTTGCGACCAATTTGGCATTTTCAAGGCCTTCAGGAGTTACAGCTCTTTTATTCCAGGCATCCGATATATCATCTAAAGTTTCTGCATAGGAAATTGGGATAAATAAAAATAGCAGCAGGAAAGATCCGATTACATTTTTCATTTAGAGAACTCCTTTTCTTTAAATTTGGATGCGTACGAATAATCGTAAATTTAAAATCTTCGAAAAGGCAAGTTTTGAGGTAATGACCGAGGAATTTATTTCCCTGGTTCAGGTTTTAAGAGCTCTTCCTTTAATTTTCCATAAAGTATAGCCTGCTGAGCTATTAAGGCTTCCAGATTAAAAATATATCCTGCAATACTTTTTTCTGTGTTTGTAAGGGTCTCTTCAGAAATAAGTACGTTATCAAGATAAGTACGGCCCCTATTATAGAGTTTATTGGTTTCATCAAGGGCCCTTACAGAAATAATTCTTCTTTCAATTCCAGAATAAATATTCTTTCTGACTAACGCTATCCTTCCCTTCAAACCTTTCTCCATGTTGATAAGCTCATTCATCATATAATCTAGGTCATAGGTTCTTTGGTTGATTTCAACTTGCTTGGCGGATTTTAAGGCCCTAGTAACCTCCCAACCCAGGGGCATAACTAAAGAAACAGCTCCCGAAAACTTCACCTCATCAGAATCCCACAAATTATTTTGTGAGGTTGCCTCTGACCAGGTCAAACCAGATCCACTAGTTGCCCAACTACCCTGAGCTTGAATTTCAGGGATAAAGTCCATATTGATTTTATGAATTGTTTTTTCAAGGGAGGCAAGTTCAAATTTTAATTCCTCCACCTTAAAATTTTGTTCAAAAGAGCCGGTTATATCGGAAGGAAGTTTGGAGCCATTAAACTCATATGCAGGAATCTCCTCCTCTTTAACCACTCTAGAGAGTTGGGAAGATAAATCCTCTAAATCTTTCTCTAATTTCATTTTTGAGCTTTTTACTTCTTCCTCGGCATACATTACGCCCATAACCGCTTTATCCAGATCCACTCTCTCAAGAAGCCCAGCATTCACTCTTTTTTTAATGCTATCCCTTCTAACTTCTGCCCTTTTTTTTGCATCCAAATCTCTTTCTACAAACGACTTATTTAACCTTGCGCTATTATAGGACATATAAAATTGTTGCAATAAGCTTTGATCAACATCTTTAATTTGTGCGGCAACTTTTTGTACATTATATTCCGCCGCTTGAACTTCATCTCTAAATTTTATACCAAAAAAGTCGTTACCAAAATTTTGTTTATAACTAATGTCTTGAATAAAAACTTTTGCATCGTTTGTATTTAATAAGTTCACCCGGTTGTTAAAGCTCAGTTCACCGGCCCAGGAAAAGGTTTTAAAAATGGATGCGTTATAGTTATTAAAAAGACCAACTGCAAAATCATCCTCGGGTCTTTGGGCACTTCGTGATTCTGTAACGTTTTTACCACCAGAGGCACTAAAGTACCATTGCTTCTGACCCCAAAGAATATCAACTTGCTTTTGTGCTAAGTCAGGATTCAAATCCGCTGATTTTATCTTTTTATTATTTTCCAAAAAATCAGCAAGTAGGTGTTTAAAATCTGCAAAGGCGCTGGTCGTAAAAATTATCGAAAAAGTTATAATTAGGTTTTTCATAGTAGGGCCAACTTTCTACCAAAATTAAATAATCAAATCAAATAAATCGACTTTTTTTACTTTTTAAAAATTAAAAGGCAGTATCACCTTTTAACAAAGGAGATTGAATATGAAAATTTTACTATCTAGTCTACTTGCAATGCTTAGCATTAATGCTTTTGCCGAAGGATGTAAAAATCCGGATTGGGTTTTTGCCCCAAAAATGGAAAATAAGATTTTAATCCTTCGAATTATGGGACACTGTACCTTAGATAAAAAGGGAAATTTTGAAACCTTAAAAGATCATTTTGTAAAAAAAGTATCCTTAAACTCTGAAGTAGTTCAAGTTCATTCAACAAATGAAACTTCTATGGTTGAAGACCTTAAAGCAACCGAGATTGATTCCACTATCGATCAAAAAGCTGAAGATGATGATATGGTCATAAGATATATTACCAAAGTAGGAACCGACGGCCATGACCTTTTGATTTTCGACCAAGATTCAAAAGAAATGGTTAAAGCTACCGGTAATGCAAAATTTGTAACCAAGCTTTATAACCACATAAGTGTAAAAACCTCTCCAAATGGAGTAGTTATCGAAATGGTTCAGGAAACAAGGATTAAAAAACCTGGGTTTGCTCCTGAAAGCATCTTCGTTAGCGAGGCTTCAAAGGGTATTAAAAAGGGATTTGAAGAGGCCCTGAAAGAAACCTTCCAAGATATCTCAGTAAGTTTCTAATCTAAATTAGGGCCACTTAGTGGCCCTATTGACACCTAAAATTCAGTTCCCATCTTTAAGTTGAAAGAATTAAACTCAAAGAGAGGGAACTTTATGAATAAATTCAATGACATAGTACTAGGATCAATCGATATCGCCCAGTCTGAGGCCCTAAAAAGAAAGAATCCTGAACTCTGTCCTGAACACCTTCTTTTAGGATTAATCTTAAATCCTAGCACCTATTCTTCTAGAGGTTTAAAAAAATACAAAAGTGAAGTTGAAAACCTTGTTAAAAAATTACCCATTTCAACAACAAACATTGGAATGGATCAATTGCGTCCCTCACCTCTTTTTGGTCAATGGATTACCCAAGCATCATCTAATGCTGTTCAAGACAATAGAAATGAGGTCTCTGAAAAAGACCTTTTAAAACTTCTACCGCAAATTTTTCCCAACTTAAAAATTGACTACAAAGATTTGGGAAATACCGAAGAAGGTGATCAAGAAGTTCCCTCATTTTTAATAAATCTCAACGAGCTTGCAGAAAAAGGGAAATTAGATCCAGTAATCGGAAGAACCAAAGAAATCCGTGCAGTGATGGAAATTTTAGGCAGACGAGCAAAAAATAATCCTATTCTGGTGGGCCCAGCAGGGGTGGGAAAAACTGCGATTGTTGAAGGACTAGCGGGCCAAATTGTAACTGGAAAAGTTCCCGATGTCCTAAAAGGAAAAACTATATACACACTAGAGATGGGGAGTTTAATGGCCGGAACTAAATTCCGCGGAGAATTTGAAGAGCGAATTCAAAAACTTCTAAAATTTGTCAAGGCCGCAGCGGGAGAAATTATTCTCTTTATTGATGAAATTCACCTTCTCGTTGGTGCGGGAAAGGCAGAAGGGGCCATGGACGCTGCCAATTTATTAAAACCCGCCTTGGCCAGAGGGGAGCTACACTGTATCGGGGCAACAACCCATGAGGAATACCAAAAACATATTCTTTCTGACTCGGCCTTAGAAAGAAGATTTCGAGAGGTTCCCGTAGATGAACCAAGCAAAGAAGACTCAATTGAAATCTTAATGGGACTAAAAGATAAATTTGAAGGACACCATGGGATTAAAATTTCTGATGATGCAATTTATTCCGCTGTTTATTTATCAGATCAGTATATTACCAATAAAAACCTCCCCGATAAGGCCATAGACCTAATTGATGAATCGGCTTCGGCTTTAAAACTTTCTGCCGAGGCAATGCCCGCAAGTCTTGTTGAATTAGAATCCGATATTAGATCTAAAAAAATTCTAATGAATTTTGAAAAGAAAAATAAGGAGCTCAAATCTGAAATAGAAGAGTTACAAAAAAAATTCGATATTGAAAAAAGAAAGTGGGAAGAAGAAGTTTTGGCCCTTAAAAAAGTTAGTGAGCTCAAAAACAAATTGGACAAATATCAATTTGAACTTGAAACCGCACTCCGGGAGCAAAATTTTGAAGCAGCTTCAAAACTAAAATACTCTTTAATTCCGGAAATTCAAAAGCAACTTGAAAATATCACTTATGAATGGATTTTAGGCACCAAACAAATCGCCAAAGTTATCGCAAGACAGACCGGGATCCCGGTAGAAAAAATCTTAAAATCTAAACAGGAAAGTATTCTTCAAATGGAAGATTACCTAAACTCCAGAGTATTTGGTCAGAAAAAGGCAATATCCGAAATTTGTGAAACCCTAATTACCTCCCATGCAGGGCTTTCCGATTCCAATAGACCTCTTGGTTCATTTCTTTTACTTGGGCCTTCGGGGGTGGGAAAAACTGAAACCGCAAAAGGAATATCCCAATTTTTATTTGATTCGGAAGATAATATGATTCGATTGGATATGAGCGAATATTCCGAAAAACATTCGGTGGCCAAACTCATCGGTGCACCTGCGGGTTATATTGGATATGAAGAAGGCGGAAATCTTACTGAAGCGGTAAGAAGAAAACCTTATTCAATTATCCTCTTTGATGAAATCGAAAAGGCACATAGGGATTTCGCCGACATCCTACTTCAAATTCTAGATGATGGTCGTCTAACAGATAACAAAGGAAGGACCATAAATTTTAAAAATACCATTCTCTTTTTAACTTCCAACAGTAAAAACATTGAGATGGACTTTAAAACTGAGGTTTTAGGAAGAATTGATGGCATTTTAACTTACCATTCTCTAGACGAAAGTATCGTTTCAAAAATTGTGGAAAAACAAGTAAAACTCCTTAACGAAAGATTAAGGGATAAAAATATAACCTTAAAATTAAGCGATGAAGTGGCCAAGGAGGTAATGGACTCCGGTACCGATCCAAAATATGGTGCAAGACCTCTTCATGGAGTTTTCAACAAACTTGTGGTTAGACCTCTTTCCAAGGCCTTACTTAAAGGTGAGGACTTAAAGGGCAAACTCCTCGCTGTGAAGAAGAAAGACCATATAGAATTTGTTAAGGATTAAATATTGCAGAGCCAATTCTTAAGTAATCTGTTCCCTCTCTAAGGGCAATTTCAAAGTCTTGTGACATTCCCATGGAGAGGGAAATCTCAAATTTTTCCTTTTCTAATTCTTTTTTTAATTTTTTAAGTGCCGAAAAAGAAATTTGAGCATCTTTTTGGAAATCTGAACTTCTAATTTTTCCAATGGTCATTATTCCTTTTAAATAGAAATTGGGGCCTCCATCTTTTTTAATTTTGAATGCTGCAATTTTTAATTCATCCAGATTTTCAAAGCCATGTTTTTCGGTTTCGCCAGAGGTATTACATTGAAGAAATAAACCAATTGGCCTTAAGGGCAGTTCCTTATTTTTTATTAGCTCATCAATAAGTGATAAGGAGTCTACGGAATGAATGAAATATAAATTTTTAACCTGAAGAAGTTTTTTTACCTTATTTTTCTGCAAAGTTCCGATAAAATGCCATCTAATGGGAAGATCGGCCAATTTCTCTGATTTTTCGACCAGGTCCTGGACCCGGTTTTCTCCAAAATCAAGTTGACCTGCTTTTGTGGCCAATCGGATTTCTTGTGCAGTTACATTTTTGGAAACAGCAACCAGAGTCTCTTTATTTAATTTTGATTTAATTTCTGAAAGGTTTTTAAAGATAGTCGCTTCTTTATCCATTCCGCTTTTTTTTCTTTTTTGGACGAAGAGTGAAAGTTGCGTTCATTTCAATATCATTTTCTTTCATCATTTCTTCCAGTAAATAGGAAAAATTAATTTTTTTGATTTGTTTTTTAAATTCTTCTTTTAATAGATCATTTAATTTTTTCTTAATTGCATCTGTCTGAGATAAAAGGTTATTCACGGTTTCCTTCGCGACAGGAAGTTCCGAATAAAATTTTTTTAAAGTTTCATCCTTAATAAAAGACCCTCTAACACCGAGGGTTCTAATTTTTTTTATAAATTCTTTTTCATTCATAATTAATACCTGGGTTTTCGATCAAAATGGTGTTCTGCAACTATTCGCCTAACAGTTCCAGATTGGCTCCGCATTACTATGGAGTGGGTTATAGCCCCCCATGGTTTAAAAACCACCCCTTTTAAAAAATGGCCGTCGGTTACTCCAGTGGCAGAGAAAACCACATCACCTTGGACTAGATCGTGAAGTTCTAAAACTTTTCCTTCCTCTAGATCCATCTTTTTAAGAAGTTCTTTTTCTTTTGAATTTTTAGGCCGCAAGATTCCTTGAAATCCTCCACCCATACAACTTATAGCGCATGCAGCGAGCACCCCTTCGGCCGCTCCTCCTTCCCCAAAAATAATATCAATTCCGGAATCAGGAAGGCAGGTTGAAATGGCACCGGAAATATCCCCATCACCGATCAAATAAATTCTCGCGCCAACTTTTCGAACCCTTTCTATTAAATCATGGTGTCTTTCTCTATTTAAAATGACACAGGTCAAATCATTTAATTTACATTTTTTAACTTCACTTAATCTTTTTAGGTTTTCTTCTGGTGATTCCAAAATATCGATAACGTCTTTGGCCTCGGGACCCACACCAATTTTTTGCATATAAACTTGCGGTGGCCTAAAAATCTGACCTTTTTCTGCAATGGCCAATACCGATAAAGCATTATAACCACCGGAGGCACAAACACGTGCGCCTTCCAGAGGATTAAGTGCCACTTCTATTTCTGGCCCATTTCCTCCGCCAATTTCAATTCCTGCTTCAAGACCGGAAACATCCGTTTCCCCGATTAAGACTCTTGCGCGACATTCAATTGAGTCGATCATGCGTCTCATGGCCTCAACCGAAGCAGATAGGGCCTCCTTTTCATTACCACGCCCCATTAATCTAGATGAGGCCATAGCTGCAGATTCAGTTACCCTGACAAATTCAATAGCAAGATTTCTATCCATAAATTTATTAATTACCGAGTTTTAGCTTGAAAAAACTTATAATACCGGAAGGTAAAAAGTCATTAGGAATCTTTTCTAAAAGGGGTAAAATACCTTCAATTTTGGAGTTGTCGGGAGTTTGATCTATTTGGAACAAAAATTCTTCTTGGTCAAAAATTGAAGTCTCAGAATTTCTTCTGGTTAAGACTACCCCGGTTTTTAAACCAGATCCATCCACCCACTCGATGAAATTTTTAAAATATATAAATTGGAATTCTTTCCATTCCCCATCTGGGTGGTCCCATACCAAAATTTCTACGGGTCCATCAGAATGAAGCCAATATTTTAAGTTTGGGGGATATTGAATATTTAAGGGATTTTTATGCAATACTTGCATAGCATCTAAAATATTTTGAATGCTTAAAAATTCACTCATTCCAATGGAATTTTTAAATTTTAGGCCAAATCTTTTGTCCCTTACCCAAACTACGCTGCCCGTAACCTTATGGGATTTGCCTTTCCAATGAAACTCACCCTCTAGTTCTTGGTCAGGAGCTATATTTAGTTTTCCATCTTTTAAAAGAAATTGAGCACCTGTCAATGAAATTTCCCGAACTTCAAATACCTGAGGGGTGGGCTTACCCAAATTCTTAAAGGTTAAAAATGAAAAGGGAAAAGAGGGAATTATTCGTTTTTCTATAGGGTTAGGCGGGTTTTCTACAAGTCTTAAATGAGTCATATACTAATAGCATAATGAATATTTTGAAAATATTTTAGGAGGAAATAAGATTCCTTGGCATTTCTAGACAAGTTTTCTTGGTTTTGATATTTTTTCCCAACGATGAATGAAGACTTAACCCCTCAAAATGAATGGCAGATTGATAATCTTCCCAACCGGCTAACTATTTTTAGGATTTTAATAATTCCTGTCATCATCATTTCGCTAGCTCTCCAGGGCACCAATGTTATGCTCCCTTACCATTATTTTCTGGGACATTTGGCAGGATGGTTCTTTGTAATCGCATCCATAACTGACTTTTTAGATGGATATATTGCCCGGAAAAGAAAAATAGTTACGGTATTTGGATCTTTTCTAGATCCTATTGCGGATAAATTTTTGGTTGTTTCTTCTTTAATAATGCTTTTGGCATTAGGTAGAATTCCCTCTTTAATTGTAATAGTTTTGGTTTTAAGAGAAATCTATATAACTGCCCTTAGACTTTTGGCCCATGAAAGGGGGGTAACAGTTTCTGTTGGATCCATGGGAAAATGGAAAACTGCCCTTCAGATGATTGGTATTCCCATGATAATGATAAATGATCCGTTATTTGGAATTCCATTTCCAACCATTGGCCTAATTATGATGTATGTGACCACTTTTTTATCAATCTACTCGGCAACTGATTATTCACTGGAAACCGCGAAGATGATGAAAGATGCAATGTTAGAAAAAATGAAAAAACCCAAAGAGGAACCTTAAGTTATGTCCACCTCGCATGTTTTAGTTACCGTCTCCGGACCGGATCATCCGGGTATCACCGCTGCTCTAATGGATTTAGTAGTAAAAAGCGGACACCAAGTTTGTGACATGGGACAGGCAGTAACCCACGGACTTTTATCTTTATCAATTTATATTGAGTTTAAAGATAAAAACCAAACGGATCTTATAAAAGAACTTTTATTTGAAACCAGAAATATGGGTCTGGCGCTGAATTATCAGTTAATCGAGGAAAAAGATTCAGATGTTCAATTTAACTCCAATGAAAAATTTATTTTAAACTGTATTTCTACATCAAAATTAACCCCAAAATTTTTAAGAGACGTTTCAAGATCCCTGGCCACCAATAAAATAAATATTTTAAGAATAGATAATATGTCTCCTAAGTCCTTTAAGTCGCTTGAAATGACGACCACTATTCCCGATGGTATCGACGTGGAAAAACTAAAGAAGGAGCTAATGGGGCTTTCCGTTACCCACCAGGTGGATCTAGCTTTTTTAAAAGATAATGTGTTTCGAAGATCCAAAAGACTTATAGCTTTTGATATGGACTCCACTTTAATTCAAAGCGAAGTCATCGATGAAATGGCCGATGCTTTAGGAGTTGGTGAAGAAGTAAAAAAAATTACTCTAAGGGCAATGGAAGGAGAAATTGATTTTGACCAATCTCTCACCCTAAGAGTCTCAAAACTTAAGGGGCTAAAAATTGCAAAGATGAGAGAGATTTTGGATAAACTTGAATTAACCCCAGGTGCTGAACAATTTATTAAAAGGGTAAAATCTCTGGGTTATAAGGTAGCAATTATTTCCGGGGGATTTTCATTCTATGCTGATGCTCTAAGGGATAAATTGGGGCTTGATTATGCCTTTTCAAACGAGCTTGAAATTCAAAATGGCGCTCTTACCGGGAAAGTTTTAGGAACCATAATAAATGCTCAACAAAAGGCCATGCTTTTAAAGCTAATCGCTCAACAAGAAAAAATTTCAATGGAGCAAGTTGTGGCCATCGGGGACGGTGCCAATGATCTTCAAATGCTTTCTCTTGCCGGCCTAGGAATTGCTTACCACGCCAAGGAAATCGTGAAAAAAGAGGCCTCTCACCATATGAGCCATGGGCCTATGACATCAATTTTATACTTCCTAGGAATTCCAGAAAACGAGCAACTTCTTTGATTATTTAATTTCTTTAAATTCTTTGCCCTTTGTCTTTGATTCTTTTGTGGCCTGGTCGGTGTAATCCTTGATGGCTTCCTTGCATTTTTCATCTTTAGGACTTCGATAAACGCTTTTCATGCACTCAATGTATTTTTTTAACTTTTTATCCGCTAGATCTTTTTTCTCTTCTTGAGAAGCAATTTGGCTGTCTATCAAATAGGGCTCACAGGTTGTATAAGTCTCCGGCTTACAGGTTTCAGTTACCTTATCTAATTCCTCCTGCATAGGGGCCTGGGGAATACCTTTATCATTTACTAGTTCCTGGCAATCTGGAGAGAAGCTCGCTTTTTTGGATTTTACACACCCTTTATCAGCAGGATTTGGACATGCTTTTTTCATTTCATCAAGACAAGGATGGGAATATTTCCCCATTTCCAGATCTTGTCTAAATTTTGGAAAACATTCTTTTGAAAATTTTTTCTTCTCGTTGTTAGGCTCGGCAACTATGCAATTATATCTCCCATCAACCTCTGGGCATTTTTCATCCAATTCCTGAGCACACTTATCTTCTTTTTCTTCCTGAGCATAACCTTGAGAAAAAAGTGAAATAGATAAAAAAAGCATAAGAAGAATTTTCATTTTTTTCCCACCAATTTATTTCAAACCCTAGAAAGTGATGTTCAAGATTTTTTGTTCTTCCCTCACTTCCGATTTTTTTATAAAATATCTTTAGAATTAATTCTAATTTAAAAGGTAATTATTTGAAAATTTTATCTTATATCTTGAGTATTTCAATTTTTTTCACTTCCCTTCCGGCAGGCTCACAGACTTTGGGCCCGGGCGAAGATCCTTTATACGAATGCAGACCCAGACCAACCGGAGATACTGAAAGACAAGCAACCAAAGTTAAATTCCTGGAGGATTCAGCTAGGCTTAGCGATGATCGAATCAGAACTAAAGAACAAGAGTTGACCCAAACCAAGGCAGAATTAGAAGTCGCAAAGGCAAGAGTCCAAGACACCAGCAGTGGAGCTAGAGACTCATCAGTAATGGATGAAAGGCAAAGGCTAATTGATAAAGTAAAAATGATCCAGGATGAGCTGAAAGCTCTAAGAACTGCCCAAAATCTTAATGCCCAAAATTTAAAAATGGCCCAAGATACCCTTCACGCCCAGAAGGAAAGGGATAAACTTACAAATTCCTCAATTGAAATATTCACTCTTACCACAGGGGAATTAGAAAGGAATTCCATAGCGGGATCCATTGCAGATAATAGCCTCCAATTAATGGCGCTCGCAACCTCCGCAGTAAATCATCTGGTATGCACACCTTCCAGTGATACGGATTCTGCAAGCTATGCAATTTTTAAGGCTGCTTCAGCAGCATACCTCACTAATAATTTATCCAACGTAATGGATTATGAAAATCTTGCAGAATGCGTGACCAAGAAGGCATTAAACCCAAACGAAAAAAAAGATGTTCAATACGCTTTAATTAAAAGGGCTAGAGACCTTTTTAAGGAAATGGAAAAACATGTAACCGAAACTTTAACTTCTAGAACTACTGATTTTGAATTATTTAATAAGGCCCTTGAATATTCAATGAAAGAATGGGCGGCAAAAAATAAAAGGGTGGAAGTTGGATACGCAGCTTGGCAAACAGCAGATCAAAATGAGCAGGATGCTTATAATTGGTGGCTTGGAGTAATGATAGCGGCGATTACCATGTCCGCCTTAGTTTGGGTGCCATTTTTTGGTGCTATCGCCGCACTAGCGGCCATTGCACTTTGGGCCTTTTGGGGAGCAGATCTGGTGCCAAAATACAATGCTGCCAAACTGGCATTAAAAGATGCTGTATTGGAACTAAAAATTTCCCATCAACATACTTCTTTAAATTGTAATTACGGAGATGCTAAAAGGTGGGATTTGGCAAGAGAGCTATCTCAATTTGACCAATATTTGGCGGCAAAAAAATTAGCAAAAGATGCTGAACTTGCAGAAGAGGAAGCCAGGAGACAACAGTATAAGGAACAACAATACCAAAATGAAAAACAGGAAAGGGAGCAATCGGGGGTAAAGTCCTCTTATCTGATTTTGAAACCAAAATTTTTGGTTTCCAGGCTTTCTTGGTCAGATTTCTTTATAAATAAACTATTTGCCCAAGATGAGGAAGTATTAGGAGGCGCAGTAACTAAAATCCAAGATGCCTACGTCAGGTCAACCTCCACAGAAACAATGAAAGGATCTATAGCCACTCAAGGAGATTCCAGGAGTAGGATACCCCAATTTACACCTGGAACACCTCAGGGTGCAGCCGTAGTTGAAAATTTACGAAGAATTTTCGAGACGAAAAAGCAAGCATTTGATGGCGTAAAAGTTACGGTGGATAGAATGTATGAACGCCTTGAAGCCCTAATGAGAGATTATAATGATTACGCTACTCGTATGGGGAACGTAGCCAATGGGGACCCGGAAATTAAGTGTAGTAATGAATGGCCATTTCCCTATTACAGAACACAAAATGCTAACTGGGATTCAACTCCGGCAGGAAGAAATTGGGCCAATACTTGGAGAACCAGGGGATGTACCAGAGATAACAAAAATACCCTGGAAGCAAAACAAACGGCCATGAGTGATTATTACACTACCATCACACCATTTGAAACCATGATGAATATATTAGAATTGGCCATGGATCAGGCCGAATTAGATTACCTAACTGCACTTCAGATAAATGAAGGTGCCGATCCCTCTGATCCTTTAAACCCTAACCTAACCCCTCAATCACGAGAGGCAGCAGCTTATGCGGACTTTTTGGGGAAAATAAAGGCAGAATGGAAGACCTCCTCAATTAATACGGAAAAAAATAATTTTATCCTGGTGGATCGTACCACCAATTGGACACTTGAAAAATTACTAAATGAACATGCGGGTGCAAGGGCACTTCCTCCAAATAAAAAAGCAGGGTTTTCAGATGCCTATACCAGATACATTTATATGGAATATGCTGTGGATTTAATTATAAAAAACATGGAAATGTTAGGCAGAGCAAAAGCGCTGGCCCTCGGACAGGCACTTTCCTACCAAGAACTATTAAACCAGGCCGATAACAAATTAGGACTTGATGCTGTCGCTCTCCCAGATGCATCCCTTAGAGTTGTAAAAGGAAAAGCTTGCATGAAAAGCGGAGGCCAGGTGGATCCTGCATGTTCCTGTAAGGCGAGGGGAACATGTTCTAAGTTTTCCTTCCCTACTGCAGTTCTCCATGGATCTTCCAAAGATCAATCCACTGGAATAATTGAAGGTTACGCAAATGATACCTTTTCCGGAAGTGAAGGTGCCAGAGTAAGTGGTGAAGCTGTAAGAAGAAATGCTGCAGCAACAAAGGCTTCAATAAATGAAGTTAAATCAACAATAATTAATCAAAGAAAGACGATGGGCTTTCAAAATACCGAAATTGAAAATACCTCCAATCTTTTAGGGGCTTCCATCCAAGCCGATGCCAGAAGATCCGCAGCCGCTGCAGTTTCTCCAAAAACCTCTACAGGGCGGGGTGCAAGAATTTTAGCATTGGAAACAAAAATCACTCCAGAAAAAGTTTCAGCAGCTTTAGCAGCGACTACAGCTCCCAAAAAATTTCGTAAAGCGCCACTCACTAAAAAAGAGAAAATAGAAATGGGAATCCTCTCCATCGATGAAGAAGTCACGGGAACAGAAGGAGAAATGGAAATTGAAGGACTTGATCTAGATTTATCTGGTCCCGGAAAAGTTGAAACAAAAGAAAAGGCCGCCGAAGTTTCTGCAGAAAAACCAGCAGGAGTGGAGTATGATCCTAGCAAGACAATTTGGAAAAATATAACAAAAAGATACCAAAAATCCGCTTTCCCAAGGCTTTTAAAAAAGAAAAAAGAGGAGTAAAAAATCTAATCTTATGAGATTGATTATTTTTCTCCTTTTTATCTCAAAACCTATTTTTGCATATAATCTTGATTCTCCAAGAAATACGATGAAAACTTTTTTAAATTCCATGGAGAGGTTTAAACTTGGAGATCAAACTGGAATTTTAGATGCCATCGAAACTTTTAATACATCAAGGCTTGATCCCCTAACCCAATCCTCCTCAGTCCAGTTGGCGGCCAAAAATTTGATTCAAACCCTAGATAAATTGGAAAAAATTGAGTTTGATAAAATTCCTGCAAAACCAAGTGGAGATTTTTGGATTTATAAAAGAGGTATTGCTCAAATCGGTGAAGAAAAATATCCAGTGGAGATTTCCATCGGAAAAACTGAAGAAAACAATTGGAAATTTACACCTGAAACCCTAAAATCCATCGGACGTTATGCACAAGCGCTTAAAGAGGAAAAAACTTTGAAAGGGATTACACCACTGATAACGGCCTCGTCTAGATTTAGAGACTATATGCCCGAATGGACAGGGGAAACCTACTTTCTTTTATTAAACGGCCAGTGGCTTGGAATTATATTTATCCTGTTTTTAGGTTTTATTTCGGGAAGAATTGCCAAAATCTATTCCGGTAGAACCTTGGAGAAATTATTAAGGAAAGAGCATGTCACCATTACCTCCAAAAATAAAAATAATGTTTATTTTTCCTTAAGTATAATCTTTGCTTCAATAATTTGGATTATTGGAATTCGCTTTTTAGAACTTGAAGACTCTATCCTTTCCACTTTTACTAGAATTGGTTTTTTCATCCTTTCCATTACTTTAGTCCTCTTTTCCTATTATTTGGTGGAACTGATAGCTGGTTACTTTTTAAAAATTGCGGAGCAAACAGAAAATAAATTTGATGACATTTTGGTTCCAATACTTAAAAAAATTGCCCAATTTATGGTTTTAGTTACTGGCTTTGTAATAATTGGAGAAAGCTTTGGGCTTAATATGAGGGCCCTCATTGCGGGCCTTGGAATTGGTGGTTTGGCCTTTGCCTTGGCGGCAAAGGATTCTATTTCAAATGTTTTTGGCTCTCTTATGGTTCTTTTGGATAAACCTTTTGAAGTTGGAGATTTCTTAAAAATAGATGGTCGGATTGAAGGAAAAGTGGAGTCGGTAGGCCTTAGATCTACAAGGCTTCGAACAATTCAAGAATCCCAAATAACTATCCCTAATGGCATTTTGACCAACACCCATATTGATAATTTTGGCAGAAGATTAATGAGGCGATTTCAAACAACGATCGGAATCCAATATAATACTACACCTGAAAAAATTGAAGCTTTTTGTGAAGGAATAAAGGAATTAATTGTTTCAAACAAAGTTACATATAAAGAAGAATTTCATGTTTATCTTACCTCATTTGCTGAATCCGCTTTAAATATTGAGATAATTTTATTTTTTGAAGTTCCCGATTTTACCGCGGAATGCGTGGAAAAAAATCGCCTCTTATTAGATATAATTAGGCTTGCCAAAAAATTAGGTGTTGAGTTCGCTTACCCCACTAGAACAATTTATAATTACGATATGGAGAGAAAAAAATTAGAATCCTAACTTTTGTCTAAGCTCTTTTTCTGCATCCGTAAGGGGTCTTTTTTCAAAAATGTTATTTAGTGTGTAGGCCAATCTAAGGCCACCCTTTTGAAGTAAGCCATAGAGTGAATCCTTAACCTTATAATGATACTCATAGCTTAAATTTTTGGATGGAAAATCATAAACCAATGGTAAATAAGAATTTGATTCTATGGCCCAATCTAAATAGGTCCCATATTGGATGTTTTTATCCAAGGATTCCAGCTTATCGCAATACTCGGTAAAGGAAAGTTCTTCAAATAATATTAATTCTTCGTCCCAAACTTCATGTAAATTTACGTTTTTTTGAAACCATTTAACCCTGACATCGTTACCGCCATGATCTTCACCATATCCCAAATGAAGTGGTTGATGTAAATCACCTACTAAATGAAGAATAAATCTTATTGCAAATTTTTTCTCTTCCATAGATGAATCTGAAGATCTAAGTACATCTTCAAAATTTACCAATGCCCAGATTATGGTATCTTTTTCTAATTCCACCTTTGAAAGATCAGACCCTTTGGGGGCATTCATCCTATGGTAAACCTTGGCATAATCATATTTTTTATCTGACTTTATTTCATCTGCCCACAGGGCCGCATGTGCCAATTTTTCTTTTCCTAAAATCTGTCCCACACCTTCAATGGCCGCAGGGGAAAGGTGTCTTTGGGCCAATTCTCCAACAATCCGATGTCCGGTTTTACCGAAAGGAAAGGCGCTAAGGGGGATTAGAACAAAAATTAAAAGGACGCTATTTTTCCAGGATTCCAAACAGTTTTTTCTCCTTCACAACTTTGGCCACCAATTTGGGAACCATTTTTTCCCAATTACTATCGCCTTCCTGGATCATTTTCAAGATTTTTCTCGACCAAATACTGGTTACTTGAGGATTAAAATCTAAAATATCTTCTAAAATATTCCTTTTTTTCAAAAACTGAAGGATTAGGTCCATGTTTTCAGACATTTTCACTTTTTCAGATGTGATCAAATGGGGTGACTTACTTGATCCCTGGTCCCCTTCAGCTGCCGGGTAGATATAAAGCTTGGTTCTTTTTCCTGTTAATAAACCAATTGATTGCAAAGGTCCAAACTCTTCATTTTCTTTGGATTTTTCATCCAGAATTTGTTCCAAATTATATATCCCAAGATTGAAGGCCACCTTTTTATTAGTCCATCGAAGGATAGTTTGGTTAAGACCAAAATAACGGTTGTGATTTGAAATAAGAACTTTTTGGCCAAGGCAGGCAAGTAAATCAACTCTGGCGAGAAAGTCATTTGAATCTACTTTTCCCCTATCCAAAAGTTTATTCATGGAAATTTCTGCCAAGGATAGGACATGGGAGTGCTCCTCCTTGGGTAGATCCTTCAAAAAGGCATTAAGCCCAGTTTGAATCATATCGACATTTAAAAGGGTGGGAGGTCTAAAACTTCCCCTGGTGATAATTATATTTTTTTTATAAAAATTCTCAGATGCCTGCTGAACCCTTCCAGACTCATCAAAATAAGCACAATTTGAATAGTTATTGCTAACCAACTCCAAACTGAGTAGCCGGCTATCAATACCTTTGAAAGCTGGGCCTGATACCCTGATCATATCTATTTCAATTCTTTCTGGTGAAAGGTTTTCAATCAAAGAGGTGACAAAACTTGAGGGTTTTTCCAGTTTAAAATAACAGGAATAAATTAGATTCACCCCTATGGTACCAAGTGCTTCATATTGTTGGAGGGAGGCCTTATCCAACATAGATACATGAAGAATGACCTCGGAGGGTTCGGCCTTGGGTACATGTTGAAATTTAACCCCAATCCAGCCATTGCAATCTCTCTTACCGCGGAAGCTTTTTGCGGCGACGGTATCTGCAAAAACGAAAAATTTAGTTTTGGCATCTCGAATTTGGGCCAACCTTTCAATTAAAATCCCATATTCCTTATCAAGCATTTTATGAAGGCGTGATTCACTAACATACCTTCCACTTTCCTCTTTTCCATAAATAGCATCGGATACCACCATATCGTAGGCCGACATGGTTTTAGCGATGGTTCCAGCTGCCCCTCCTGCCTGAAAAAAATTTCGGGCAACTTCCTGGCCTGCCCCTATTTCTGCAAAGGTTCCATAAATGGATTCTTCAAGGTTAATTTTTAATGCTTTCTGTGTTGAACTTAAGATATTGGAATCTGTCATTTTGGGCCCCCTTAATTATGATAAGCCCAATTCCTCAAACCGCAAAAAGGAAAGAGAATTATCCTTTTTTTATCAAGAAATTCTATATCCTTCCGAAACTGGTTTTAGAGGTGAAACTTTATGGATTTTGGTGTTTTATTGGCTGGTTTTTTAATTTTAGGCGCCCTTGGGATCACGGCAATTGTCGAGGAAAACGAGGACGAGGACAAGGAAGCTATTCCAGTGGAAGAGGACGACAAAAAAAAATCGGCCTAATTCAAATATTCCGCCATTTCCTTGGCAAAATAAGTAAGAATCATATTGCAACCTGCACGTTTAAGAGCAGTTAAGGACTCGACCATACACATTTTTCCATTAACCCATCCAAACTCATCGGCTGCTTTAATCATCGCATATTCACCACTAACATTATAAGCAGCGATTGGAAGATTGGTTTTGTCTCTTAATTTTGAAATAATATCCAAATAAGGAAGACCAGGCTTAACCATTAGGATATCTGCCCCTTCCTTTTCATCCAACAGGGCCTCCAAAATGGCCTCCTTTGAATTGGAAAAATCCATTTGATAAGTTTTCTTATCTCCCTTCCTTGGTTTAGAATCTAGTGCATCCCTAAAAGGTCCATAGAAATGAGAAGCATATTTTATTGCATAAGACATTATAGAAACATCTTCAAAACCTGATTGATCTAGGGCCGATCGAATATATCCAACCCTTCCATCCATCATGTCAGATGGCCCCACAATATCTGAACCTGCCTTGGCCTGAACTATACTCATAGCTGCTAGAATTTCTAAAGATTGGTCGTTTAAAATTCGGTCAGCTTTTTCATCGTAGATCCCATCATGGCCCATAGAAGAGTAAGGGTCTAAGGCAACATCAGTCATAACTAAAAGGTTTGGGCAGGCATCTTTTAAGGCGGAAATGGCCCTTGGATAAAGCCCATTTGGATTAAGGGACTCCAAGGCCTTTGGATCTTTCAATTTATCTTCAATAACTGGAAATATTGAAATACAGGGTATACCCAAATCCTGAAGATGCTTGGCCTCTTCAATTAACTTATCAATGCTGAATCTAAATTGCCCAGGCATGGATTTTATAGGGACAGCGACCTCTTTACCTTCCATTACGAATAATGGCGCTATAAGGTCCTTGGGAGTAACAATAGTTTCCCGAACTAAGGATCTCATATTTTCACTTTTTCTATTTCGCCTTGGACGCTGGGTAATCACGGATAAAACTCCTAAATTTTGGGGCATTTTTCTATAGCTGTGACTTAAAGGCAATAGCGTATAGTGAAATTTGTTTAAGCATGGACGAAAGACCGTTTGATCTGGACATGGAAAGATGTTCTCGAAGACCTATATCGCCTAAAAAATTAGGTTTGGTACTTAAAATCTCATCAGGGGTTCTACCACTATAAACCTTCAGCAAAAGGGCCACAAGACCCTTAACAATGGCAGCATCGCTATCCCCTTGAAAATACAACCTACCTTCCTTTAGATCTACGTGAAACCAAACCCTGGACTGACAACCCCTAACCAGATTTTTTTCAGACCTAAAATTTTCCTCCATTGGAGGTAGGGCCTTACCCAATTCAATTAAATGCTTGTACTTATCCTCCCAAGAATTCATTCCCTTAAAATCAATAATAATGTTTTTAATTGTTTCGGAAATTGAACCAGTCATAAAATCTAATCATTCCCTTTGAGAATCTTCTTATCCCAAAAGCTATAAGTTAGAAAGAGGAGTGGATAAAAAATGAATACCTTGGTGGGAACACCTAAAAAAGGATATTTCCTGCAAAAGTTTAATAATTTTGGGGAAATTTGATAATAAATTCGAACCAGTTTTTTTCCTAAATTCCTTTTTAATAATTCCTTTTTAAATAACCTCAAATCGTTGGTAATTGGATGGGTCTCCCCAAAGCAATAGGTTGCGATATAACAATAATCTCCATTCTTATTTATCGCATTATATACCTGTTCAAACTCTTTTTTATTTCGACACTTTCCACTTTTTACATACTTTCCTATTAATTGGCTGTTGGCATACTGAAATTTAAAACCTTTGGAAAATTCCAGAAATTTTTGAAGGTACTTTTGCATTTTTCCAAAAAATCTTGGATCCCGATCGTAAATCTTTGATAAATCCCAATAGACCTGGGAAATCAAAAAGATTTCAGTAATATCTTTGTCCAGTCGGAAAAGGCTTGGAGAAATTTCACTTTCATTACAATTTTTATAGCCCGCAATTATGTTAAAAAAATTTAGATATTCTTCTACGGCATTTTGATATCTTCCCGCAAGGGAATGGTTCATTGCTTTTTTAAGGGTGCTAAACCGGGTAGAATGAATTTTCTCAATCGCCCTTCTGGTGCGCTCTGAGAACTCATTTTCAGGTTTTACTGCGATTGCTTTTGCCATCTGAATTTCCTTTCGGATTAGATGACAAAAGTACTTAAATTATTTGAAAACTATTTTCTTGTGAACTGGAAGAGAAATTTAATAACTCTAGCTAAATACTCTTTATTGGGTTCGGTAAGGTGTTCTCCCTTATCCACTGTCCAAAGTGCCACCTTTGTACCATTGTCACAGGACTCCCAGGTTTCTTCCGTGGTATTTAAAGTTGGTACAGTCATGTTCCTTGGCTCAAGAGTTTGATTTTGATCTTTAACCACCTTGTCCATTATGCATTTATTAATTTTTATCCATTGATTAACGGTTTCTCTGGCAGATGGATAACCAGAAGAACCATTATACTGGATGATTAAATCTGAAGTGCCGTGAATCTGAAGTACTGGTACAGCATCTCTTCCTTCACATTTTTCTGGATCTTTAAACATTGCCCCAGCAAAAGAGGCAAAGGAGGCTATCAATTCAGGTGCTTCACAACCGATTCTATGGCTTAAAAAACCTCCATTGGAGTGACCAAATAAGTGTATCCGTTTTTTATCTATTGAATATTCCTGTGCCATTCCCTCAATTAGATCTCTGACATATTGTACATCATCAACAGGTTTTTGGTTTTCCCCACAACAGAAATCCGTGCCATTCCAAAACCTAAGACCGGCGGCACCCTGCAGACCATTTGGAACTGCCAAAATAAATTGAAATTCGGTTACCAGGGCACGAAAATCAAAAATTAGGTTTTGCAAAGATGCGGAAGCCCCCAATCCATGCAGTGAAATGACAAGTGGATATTTTTTATTTTTTTTGTAATCCTCTGGAAGATAAACCAGGGTTTTTTCTCTTTGATTTATATTATCAAAATCTTGCCAAAATGGACCCTTAAAATTTAGCATTCCTGCAAAAGAAAAATTGGAATTTATAAGCAATAATAGAAATAAAATAATTTTTTTAAACATGGTGCCCATACCTTCTTGATTTAATTTCAAACAATTGTATGAATTAAAGGAGAAAAATGGGCAACAAAATTTAAATAAAAGCTTACTAGGTGTAACTTTTGATTCTTTCTTACTTTGAATTTAGTAATTATTGATTGTAGTAGCTCTCTTCATTCTCAAGATCCCAATCAAAATCGGGTGCAAGATCCAGATTAATAAGGTCAGATGCTCCTGCTTTTTTAAGTAATATTAGAATTTCGTTATGCTTGTATTTATGGGCAAGCATAAAAGCAGTCATGCCGTTGTTTCTAGTAAGATCTAATTTAGCCCCTTCCTGAATTAATCTATCAACTATCGAGAAAAAACCTAATTTAGAAGAAATCATTAAGGCAGTCCTTCCAAATTTATCCTGCATATCAGGGTCTAGGCCTTTTTCAAGGAGAAAACTTAAAGCACTTAAGTCGTTATTTTTTGCAGCAAACATTAAAGCATTCCAACCAATTTTATTTTTTAGGTTGAGTGAATTTTGGTCTTTTTCAAGAATATTTTTTAAAATTGAAAGATTCCCAACCGTTGCAGCGGCCATTAATGGAGTGTTACCGCTCTTGTTTGGATTTAATGGATTTGCACCAAGGGAAAGCAAATAAGAAACCAATTTTTCGTTTTTATTTTTGGCAGCAAAGTAAAGGAGGGTTTCATTTCCGATAAAGGAATTGGGGTCATTTCCTGCTAGTTTAAAAACTTCAGCATTTCTGCCCAAGACATCATCAAAGGAATTGGCCTCTTTACATGAAAAACTTGCTCTTTCCTGATCAACACTAATTGGAGATTTTCTTGAGAAGGCAAACTGCTTAGATACAAATTTCCTTTTGGTTTTAAATTCTAGCTTCAGGGAAATTTTATCATCACCCAAAACATAGCTTGCATTAACTTTGGCATTTATTTTTTTAATTTTCAGTTCAACAGGCGGGATATTTTCGCCTGGGAGGGTAACTAAAACCTCTTGGGTTACAGAATCCATGCCATATTTCAAATTGCAAGAAATATGTTCGGCCGATTGGGCAGAAAAAATGGTAAGTAATGCTAATAATGTAATTTTCATTTATGTTTCCAGTATTTGTGGGATTGTTAATCCGCGTTTAGAGTTTTGTTTTTCTATTACTTTTATGGTGTTAAAATAAAAATCCTCAGTTAATTTAACCGATTCTTCTAAATTAAACTTCAAGGCCATTTCTCGATATTTCTTTTTGGCATCCATTAATATTTCTGGATTTTCAATCAAGAAGTCTATTTTCTTGGCCAACTCAAAATAATCTGCATCTTGAAATCCGAAATTTTCATCAAGGGCAAACTGCGAAGATGCGGAGGTTGAATTAATTGAAATAATTGCAGGAAGACCACAACCTATTGCCTCTAGTACCGCCATACCTTCTAGTTCCACTTCTGAGGTATGAACATAAAGATCTGCAGTGTTAAAAAGATTTATTAGATCCTCGTGGCTTACAAACAAAAATTTCGCTGGATTTGGAAGGTATTTACCCATCTCTTCCCAGGTCTCTTTCATAGGGCCTCGACCAGTCGCCACCATTTGAATTTTATCTTTATACTTAGAATTAGCGATCGCCTTTATAAGTATATCTACCCTTTTTTCCCTGGCCAATCTTCCAACTACCAAAATTAAAAATTTATCTTGGTACTCTGGTTTTTTGACTGCTTCAATAGGCCTAAAATCTTTTGTAAGGCCATTGGAAATCACTATGGGTTTGGCCTTTAATCCGCGATTTTTTAGTTCCTTCAAGGCAAAATCGCTGGGACATATTACGCCATCGGATTTATTGAAAAATGAGTTGATAAAAAATCTATATATTTGCTCACTTAAAAACTGGGATCTTAGTTTAATGTTAAGGAGAATATTTTCAGGTTGCATATGGAATCCCGTGACTACCGGAACTCCCATCTTTTTAGCGATTTTAATGGCCCTAAGTCCTAGAAGCCAGGGAAACTGCACGTGAACAATATCCACTTGGGAAAATAGCTCGGTTAATTTTTTGGTATCCGGCCAGGCAAAGACAAACCCCATTTTTTGCATCAATCCTTTAAAAAAGGGCGGATAGAAGCTTTTCATAATCACCCTGGATGGATCTTCCTTTCCAGTGGTAACAAGCGTTATATCGTGATCTATTGAAAGGGCATTGATAAATCTTTGAGCAGAAAATACCCCCCCAGTTTTAATACCGTCGTAGGAATCAATAACGAAAGCTATCTTCAGTCTTTTGGGAGGTTGCATGTTGGAAGGGTTTTAGAAAAAAAGCCTTGATTTGTCTAGTTATAAGGACTTCTTTACAGGCTTTTTAAGGGCAACAGTTATTTAATTTCAATGCTTTAAGAATGACCAAAAAAAAAGGCCTAGGGATTTCTCCCTAGGCCCAGATTTTAAATCTCTAAATCGAGAACTAATTATCTTACAATTAACTCGCTAACTAGATCTTTAACAGCTTCTGGAGAAACTCCGTTTAGCTTTGCAGCTTTTTCGATTAGACCGTCATAATCTTGTACCATTTCTTTGGCAGCTTGATTAAACGACATTCCTAAAAGCTCCTTAGTAAACTGATCTTTCTCAACAGCGTTTAGCGCTCTCTTGTTTACTACACTCTGATAAGAGGTAAGTAGTTTAGAAAGTTTTGCAGATCGCTCAGCAGAAAGTCCGTATTGAACTAGAGTATCTTTTACTTCTTCAACTTTAGCAGATTCAATTTTTGAACCAATTTGTTCAACGTCTTTTTTTGAATCGCTATCTGAAGTTAGAAGGTAAGAAGATCCAGTATTTGGAGTTACTTTGAAAACGCCGTTGTTACCCATTTGGGAAACTGATGCATCTACAAGAACTGCACTTCCTGAATTACCAATTACGTAGTTAGATAGATCGTAGGCACTGTAAGTTACACAACCACCAGTTGCATTACATCCATCAGTTCCTTTATCCACGAAATTCTGAACTACTATGAAGTTAGATTTTCCGGTGTTGCCTTTTACAACAGCTTTCATTCTAACATCTGTACTTACGTTATTTAACTTACTAAAGTCAGAAACTTTATCAGAGAAACTTGCGTAATCAGCACCGTCTTTTCCGGCTGCTCCTGTGTCACCTTTGTCACCTTTGGAACCTTGTGATCCAGTGTCACCTTTATCACCTTGAAGACCTCTATCACCTTGCTCACCACGCTCTCCTCTTTCTCCTGGAGCGCCTTTTATAGCAGTGATATAATCTTGAAAGCTTTTTTCTGATGCAGTGAAATCGTTTTCATCCAACCATGATTCGTAAGCATTTCTTCCTCTTACTCCCATGTCGCCTTTTTCACCTTGGTTACCTTGGATACCTTGTGCTCCATGCTCACCTTTTTCACCTTGTGCTCCATGCTCACCTTTCTCACCACGCTCACCTGGAGCGCCTTTAATGGCAGTGATATAATCTTGAAAGCTTTTTTCTGATGAAGTGAAATCGTTTTCATCCAACCAAGCTTCGTAAGCATTTCTTCCTCTTACTCCTTGCTCACCTTTTTCACCTTGGATACCTTGTGAACCGTGCTCACCTTTTTCACCTTGGTTACCTTGGGCACCTTGTGCTCCATGCTCACCTTTCTCACCACGCTCACCTGGAGCGCCTTTAATGGCATTGATATAATCTTGAAAGCTCTTTTCTGATGCAGTGAAATCGTTTTCATCCAACCATGATTCGTAAGCGTTTCTTCCTCTTACTCCCATGTCGCCTTTTTCACCTTGAATACCTTGGTTACCTTGTGATCCAGTGTTACCTTTATCACCTTGTGATCCAGTTTCACCTTTCTCACCACGCTCTCCTCTTTCTCCTGGAGCGCCTTTTATGGCAGTGATATAATCTTGAAAGCTCTTATCTGATGCAGAGAAATCGTTCTCATCCAACCATGATTCGTAAGCGTTTCTTCCTCTTACTCCCATGTCGCCTTTGTCACCTTGTAATCCAGTCTCACCTCTCTCACCTCTATCGCCCTTTGCGCCTTTTATGGCCAAAAGAAAAGCAGTAAAATCACCTTCGTGAGTTAATGACCATTCTTGGAAAGCGCTAAGACCAGTTTCACCTTGTAGACCTGTTGACCCAGTTTCACCTTGTGGACCTTGAGCTCCGTCAGTTCCGTTGGTTCCGTTAGTTCCGTTAGTTCCGTTGGTTCCGTTAGTTCCAGCGTCACCTTTATCACCCTGTGGACCTTGAACTCCAGCTTCACCTGTTGAGCCTTTGGCTCCAGGTATACCTGCTGACCCCTGCTTCCCACCACATGAAGCAAGAGATGCTACAACTAGCAATAAAATAAGATTCTTCACAACTATCTCCTTAGTTTTTGACTACGCGAATTTACGTAGTACGTTAATTAAATGTTGCGTAGTGATAGCATGATGAGTCATTTAGATAAATAGACCGTGTAAGACTTATTAACATTTTCCTAACAATTGGCGAAAAACAAAAAATTTGGCAATGATAATTGGCAATATAAGTAATTAAAATCATTTAGTTTTTTACTTATTATTGTTATGCATTATAGGCTCCATAATACTTACTTTTTTTAAGATTTTTTAATGAAATTTATTCAAGGTACGGTTGGTGGCCATTTAAAAGGTACTGGCATTTTTTCTGGTTGGGCAAAAATAAAAAGGCCCAGAGATTTCTCTCTAGGCCTAATTTTAACTTTAGTTTAGGGGTCTGATTAATTTATTAACATCTCGTTAATTATTTCTTTCACGGCTTCCGGAGAAGTTCCATTTTTATCAGCGGCTTTTTCGATCAATCCTTCATAATTTTCAGTCATTTCTTTGGCCGCTTTATCAAAGCTCATTCCTAATAGCTCTTTTGTAAAGGAATCTTTCTCGCTAGCATTTAGGGATCTCTTATTTGATATGTTTTTATAAGAGGTCATAAGCTTTGCAAGTTTTTCGGTTCGCTCAACTGAAAGTCCGTAAGAAATTAGGCCGTCTTTCATTGACTCAACTTCCTTAGATTCAATTTTTGATCCAAGGGCCTCCACATCTTTAGAGACTTGAGTATCTTCTGAGTAGAAAAAATTGGTGCCATCGGTAAAGCCAAGGGTCCCTTTCGAATCAAGGTCTTCATATACCATTGGCGAAAATATAATATATTTTAATATATCATTTGGGGTATATGTTTTTTGAGTAAACCCTGAAAGATCCACTAGAAAATTAACAGTACTATCACCGGTAAAATAATACCCTGTTACAGCTATAATAACTAAATTTGGGTTAACAGGTTTATTTAAATTTCCTACCTTTGTGTCTGTAGAAACACCATTTAACACAATCCAAGCTTCCCCACTTTGGGTTATTTCTTCCCCGTCTACGGTAACGTTCGAGTGGTCGGAGCTAGTATACTGGATTATCGGATGTACTCCTGAAACATTAGAGTCCGACGCCTTCTTTCCTCCACATGAAGTAAGAATTACTAAAGCTCCTAATACAATAAAATTTTTCATAATATGTTCATCCCTTTCTAAATGGGTTAATTCCCAAAATTACGCGCCATATTATAATGAATAACTCACCGTGTAAATTTAAATTTTATATTGTACAAATTTTATACATTTTTTGATTTTTCAATGGGTTCCTGGTTTATGAATTTTACCTTTAATTTCGGCTAGTTACGTTGTTTATCGCCCTTAAATAGTTGAAATTAGGCAGGATGATGAAACGGCTCAAATTTATGGTTTTTTTTTTAAAAAAATTTAAACGAGGAGCCCATTTGGAGAATATACTCAGGGAGATAATCAAATATCCTTCTATAAGGAGCGCCCAAATTATTTGGTTGGATAAAGTTTTTTAAATCAAACCCTAAAAACCAGTGAGCCAATAAAATTTATTTAACCTTAATCGCTTTATAACCATTCAATGGAATTCGGCCAATTTTAATTAAAAATCCAAATATTTCGATAAGATTGGCATGCGAATTCTTATTCTCAGCTTCTTTATTTTTTCCTGCACATTTAAGGAAAAAATAAGAAATCCCGCTAGTTTACCAGAACAAGAAAGTCCCAATATTAACCAAAAAAAAGAGATAGTCCTGCTAATTGAATTTAAAAATATTCCGGGTGAAATTGAATTAAAGGTGGTCAAAGGTCTTATTCCAGGATCCAAAATTGAACTTTTTGATAATTACAAAAGTGATTACTTTCAAAGATTATATCGCCTATCCTTTATGGGAGATAAAAATTCCCAAGAAGAAACTATTCAAAAATTAAATTCAATTAAATTTGTAAATAGGGTGGAACGGGTTTATTTGTTTGAAGAACTCTCGATTAAAATAAATGAAAATTCAAAATCATTAACTAATGACCTTTTTTTCCCCTACCTTTGGGGATTAAAGAATTCGGGGCAGAACGCCCTTAGAGATTTGGATGATATCCATTTTGAAACACTGGAAAGTGCTTCAGGAGCTGACATAGGATGGTCAGAGAAAATTAAGGATCAAATGAAAGAAGAGGTTATTGTAGGGGTCCTTGATTCCGGGGTTGATTATGATCACCCGGATATAAAAGATAATATTTCAAAAAATTTAGCAGAATGTGTAAAAGGAGCTATTCCGTTTAAACCCAAAAAGGATTTAGACGGTAATGGCTATTTTGGAGATTGCACCGGATGGAATTTTACTGGAAAAGAAGTAGGCGGAGACAACAGGCCCGTTGATGATGTTGGTCATGGTACCCACGTTGCGGGAATTATAGCCGCTGTTTCAGAAAATAAAATCGGCGTTTCAGGTTTATCCAATAAAATTAAAATTTTGCCGATTAAGGTTTTAAAAAAAGAAGATTCTAATACTCCTGGGGCCAATGGATCTCTTTCTGATAGAGTGGCAAAAGGAATTCTCTTTGCCGTTAATAGTAATGCCAGAGTTATCAACCTTTCCTTAGGTTGGCCGATAATTTTGGATACAAAATACCTCAGGATGGCCTTTAAGGTTGCCTTAGAAAACAAAATCACAATTGTGGCAGCCTCTGGAAACAATAATAATAATTCTCCAATTTTTCCTTGTGCTTACGAAAACGTAATATGCGTCTCCTCAATTGGGGTGGACGGAAAAATTTCAAATTTTTCAAATTACGGGGGACAAGTAGATGTGTTGGCCCCCGGAGATAATATTCTCTCCACTTATCCGACAATTAAAGATCCCGATCTTTTTTTTGCAAAAGGATATGAAATAAAGAATGGCACCTCTCAAGCCTCTCCCTTTGTTGCCGCATCAGCCGCAGTACTTAAAAGCGTCTACCCTGGAATAACAGAAAACGAGTTAAAAGCCCGTTTAATTCTTTCCACCAAACCCACCGATTTTTTCGGAACAGAACCGGAGAAATATACTTCCCAGGGATTGATAAATTTGGAGGAGGCCATAAATTTAAAAGAACAACCCCTCGTAATTCCGATTTTAAAAGAATTAAATTCGATCTCGTTATATGAAAATAATCCAACCTTCGTCATTCCTCTAAAAATTAAAAATATCTGGAAAGATGCAACTAATGTAAAAATTAAATTAACCTCTTTAACTGAGAAAATCCATATTGATACCAGAGACTTCGAATTTAGTGAAATTAAGGAAGGACAGGTAGAATTAATCCATTTAATTGGAACCCTCGATGACCTTTCCCAAGACCATAATTTTGATTTCCAAATTGAAATTACTCAAGAGGAAAAAACCAGAATATTTAAACAAAACATTAAAATAGTTGGTACACTAGGGGAAAAGATCAAAAGAGTACCAATTTTAGGATTAAGTGAAACCGACATTATAAAAAAAGACCCCTATTCTTTTCCAAAAATTAAGACTGTAAGCGATCCCCTTTATTTGGCAAAAAATCCATATTATTACACTTTTGAAGTAATCGAAGGAAACGCAACTGTAAAAATTTTTAAAAAATATGAAGAGGCCTTTAAACCCGTTGAACCTTCTCTTGTTATCCCCGGTGGACTGAATGTTATTTCAGTGATGCTTCTGGATGCAAATTATGATGGAAAATTGGATTTTTTCATTAGAACAATCTCGCTTGTAAAAGATCTTCAAATAATTCAATATAGTTTTTTCGATGAAACCGGTAAACCTCTATTTGGAAAATACTCCCACTGGTCATTTACTCCCGAGACCGTAGTATTGGATTTAAACCGGATCAATTTCTTAAATTTTGTTCCCTATAAAAGCGAAACCCTTGGAAAGGTGGCCATTCCTCTTCAAATTCTTGAGGGTAGAATTCCTGGAATGGATCAAAATCCAGACCCCTTTGTAAATAAGGATCCTAGAAAATCCATGCATATATATTATTTTGAACCAAAACTTGAGGGGGAAAAAATTGTAGTTAAAACTAGAATTGTGGATAATTGGAAATTTTTAAAATCCATGAGATCCAGAATTGGCTTGTCCTTTAATGACTCCATTTTTCTCTTAGAGGTTTTACCCCAAAATGAAACAGATCAAAAAAATGGTGTATCGAAATTTTTGATTTCTGCAGGAAAAAATTATTTTACCAACACATATATTTTAAAGTTAAAAGAAAATTTTGATGTGGATATTGAAAAACTAGATACAGATCGAATCCATTTCGAAGGTTCTTATTTTTTTCCCATTACAGATCTTACCAACGGTTCAAATTTTAGAAATGGCTTATCTATAATAGGTTTGTATAATGACTATACCTTAAGGTCCTCGGGACTTGAAGATGATAAATTAAGCTATACTTCCGTTTATAAACAAACCCATCAAGCCGATTCTTTGGCCGGGGCAATGGCAACCTATAAAAAGGGAGATAGACATTTTACCTTTTTTCAAACCAAAGGACATTTAAAAATCCTAATCCAAGAAAAGGGCAAGGAAGATATAGTTTTAAGTCGTCCTATAATTCGTTTTTCGTTTATACCAGGAGAACTTTTCACGGAAACATTTTTTCCTATCGTCAGCGGAGAATCACCAGCGCTTTATGTCGATACAACACAATTTAGTGGAAACGACGTCTATATCCTTACAATAAATGACCAGGGGAGACCTGTCTCCCCCATCAAATTCAATTTGAGGATTCCCGATAATTGTAAATCCTTAAATCCTGTGCCTTTGGAAAAATTTTTTTCCTTTACACTCCTTTGCCAGGACAATCCTCCTGAAAAAAGTTGGTCTTTGCGATTTTTGGAGATTAAATGACCAAAATAATTTCTATACTCATTTTATTGTTTGCCTGTTCCTCTACAGAAAAAAGACGTTCCATTACTTCAGGAGTTGAATTTAGCAATGGTCTTATTCCATTAGAATATGGCGCCAGGCCCGCAACAGACCTAATCTATAAAGGGGAATTACTTCTACCAGACGATGCTCACAAAATGGTTATGGATAGTGGGAATACATTTGATTTAAGCAAACTTGATCCGGATGAAACTTCCGTTCTTTGGAAAAACAAAGAAGTGCTTCCTTTAAATAACGAGGACGATAAGCTTGATTTAAATGAAGAGAAGAGCATTAATTATGAGGATCTGGTCCCCTCAAGATCAGGTAGGATTCGTTTCAACGTCTCGCAAACAGGGGATGATGGAGTTTCCAGAACTTATATCATAATGGCCTCAAAACAAATCCATAATATTTTGTTGAATAAAAACCTGCTTAGAAAACTGGGTTATCAAATCCCACCAATTCGTTATTTAAAAAAAATAAAATTGAAATTTTCAAGTTCAATTTCAAAAGATGTTTTTTTCTCAGATCTTTCTTCCGCCACTTTTGGAGATCCCACAAGATGGATCCCTGATTATGAGGAACATTTGCGAGCGGAAGATAGAATCAAAGATGAAGATCAAAAAGAATCTTACAAATCTTTTCTGGAACTTGAAAAAAAACAAATTACCAATTCAAACAAATGCATTTCAAGAGATCTGGAGCATGGGTCCAAAAAAGCCTTATCGGGGCCATGTGATACCTTTTTAGGGACTAATTGGATTATAGAAGATAAAGAAAATAATTTTATCGCGATTAAATCACCCTTTAGCGGAAAATGTTTGGATGTATTTGGCGCTTCGAAATTTAATAAGGCAAGGGTAATGGAACATGAGTGCAATTATAAAGGTAACCAATTATTTGAAAAAATCGTCGAGGAAGGTGGAACCTTTGTCCTTAAGGCCAAACATAGCGGGAAATGTTTAAGTTTTAGAAAAGGGAAAATACTTCAAAATAGATTAGTTCAGGTTGATTGTGAAAATACACCAGATCAAAAATGGGCTCTAAAGGATATGGTAAGCAATGATGGAAAATTAATTGATTCAGAGGAATTAGAAATGCAGGACGTGGTTGCCATGGCTTCACAGGATTTTTATTACAATCTGGCAATGGGCTTTTTAACCGACGATATTATAAAAGGAAGAAGAATTCTAAATTCCCTGCTCGTCCCTTACTCTATGGTAGATCTTCCAGAAAGTGTAAACCTCCTCAATTGGCACGCAGGAAGAATCATTAACAAACAACTTAAACTTGATTTTGATATAGCGGAAAATTTCAGTACCAGTTTCGAAGATGCCAAATGGATCACCAGGAGAATTTTAAAACTGAAAAGGGAAGATTTCAAAGAGATTGTTCAAAAGGCATATTTCCCTGAAGATGTTGAGGTGGTTTTAATTGAAAAGCTCATTGCAAGAAGAAACAATCTTCAAACTCTTTTATCCCTTGAAGGAGAAGAAATTGAGGTCAATACCGATATTTCAAATGGGGAATTTCTCAAAAATGGAAAACTCTTAAAGGAAAATTATCCTGGTTATGCATCTAGGTTTAGTTTTGGTGACCCGGAGTCTCCCCTATCCGGAACCGAAATTGGAAATTTTATAGGATCAACGGTGATTTCCCAAGCGTTAGGAGGAGTACTTAATTACGTTGGCTCAGAATATCTTAACAATCAAAAATATCTTGAATCAGCATATATAAACCATCAAAAGGAATTATATAAAGACCGCCTTTTCAAGTGGATGATGACTGGAATTGTTGAAAATATTCCTGTTGGAGTGTGGGCATATCCAACTTTTGGAGGGTCCCTTATTTTTTCTAGAGACGTAGTTATTGGAAATTATCTTGGAACCGACAATAAAGTTCAATTGGCCGATGTTGTTGGATTTACTGTAAATGCAGGAGTCTATGCCACGGTATCCGGATTAACCACTCCAGTTCCTTTAAGTATTACAGGTTCCGCCCAGGTTAATTATTCCCGTACCTTTTCACATTTGAAACCCATTGCTTCTTTTAAAGCCTCTTTTAAATATCCATTCCGAAATATGATCGTTCCCTATCTCCAAAGAAAACAAGGGAGGGAATTTTTAAACCTCCTAAACTCCGGGAAACTCCGAGATTTAAAGGAAGAAGAACGGCAAAATACCATTAATGAAACCATGGAAAAATTTAAAAAGGAGCTCTCTGTAGGGGAATCTCTTATTATTACGGACAGCTTGGTTTTTGGGGCAAGCGCCTCAGTTGGTACTGGGTTTGAAAAGGTAATTAAACTTTCCGGGCAAATTGGCGCCACAAATATTACACTTTTCCGACTTCATATTTTAAGAAAAGATGAAAATACTATTCACGTATATAAAGATTTGGGCAACATAACAGCTATGACATTGGCCTTTCGATTCAGGGCCGTAGCGCCAGTTTTAGATCTTTCCGTTAAAATGGGTGGGGGATATGCTAGAACTAAATATTACTCAATAGACATAAGCGCCAGTAATGCTTCTATTGTGGAAAATATTCAGGCCCTTAAAGGGCTTTTTAGAAGCAGTTCCTTGGAAATTCTGGAAAAAATTACCAAACCATATATTATAAAGCACAGATTTAAGGAAGCAAATGTCAATTTTGGACTTCCTGTCTTTAGTATAACAAATCTAAATGACATGGATCAGATAGAGGTTCAACATCCAACTGGAGCAAAAAAAATCTTTTTTCAAACCAATGAAGTTTATAGACGGGGTGTAAACATAGAAGAATTCATCGTTGATACTCTTAATGGCGTTCTCGGACAATTTACTGAAACGGGTATTAATCTTTCCGGAATATCTAAAGGCTCCCCTGCAGATAGCATCCTTGGTTCAGCTTTCCTCTACAGTTCGACATTTGAAGGGGAATTAACTGACCCTTACAGGGATGGGATTAGAAAAAAAGGTGAGCTTTCACTCCCCTATGGTTCCATCACTAAAAACTTTAGAGGATTTATAATTACCAAGGACAAAGCAAAAAAAATCCTTGATGAATTAAACAAAAAATATGCTTTGGAATTCTATCCCGAAAAGGTACTTTCCCAAACAAAAAATATCTTCCTTTATGAAATCGCATTAAATATCTATATTTATGAAAATGGAATAAACCACTTCTCAAACCTAACGGAGGAAGAATTCTCATCGCTTTTGGTTAAATATGTTATTGGGCATGCAAAGGGCCTTAAAATGTTTCAAATGATAAATCGATTTAAACTATACAAATACCATATGAAACGAAATAATTATGAAAAATATTCCTTTTATGGCAGAGCACTTCTAACATTATTTGATCGCTACTTAAGTTTAGAAGGTTTTAAGGAAATGCTTGGCGGGGATTCTAACTTTTTTATTTATTCAAGAATTTCGGGTTTTAGGAATGAAGATGAAGCAGGTGATACTGCAATTATGTCCAGCTCCATAGGTCAATTTGGATCTGAAAAAGTTATGGGCCCCATAACCTCAATTGCAGAACAGATGGGAATGACACCTTCAGAATTTTTTGCTTATTGGATTAGAACTAGGGTAAATTAAAATTATTTAAAAATCTATAAAGACTTGTTTTCTAAACCCCCATTAAAACACCTTTTAAAAGCTCAAAACAGGCCCCTAACCTTGTTTTAACCGATATTTTAGGCTTTGGATGGAATGATTGATTTTCTCTATTAACCAAGTTATAGAAATAATAATGAAACTAATATTTTTATTATTTTTATTTTCCTGTTCTTCCTTTCCGCCAAGGCCAGGCTTTAATTCATCGCCAACTATTCCACCAGAAATTCCAAAACAAAATATTTCAAAACCTCAAGACGATTTTAATTCAGCAATCGATCAAACTAAATCCTATTATTGTATTAAAAATGAAAAAAGGTTTAATAAGGGAATAACTTGTAAGAACTTCTCACAGAATATACATAATAATTGCAGCAAAAAATATAAATTAAAAAATCAAATTCTGGAATGTGTATCAAAGTTATTGAAGATTTAAAATAACTGGCCCACCAACATGTTTGAAATCATTTGGATCAAGGGCATTTAAATCCACTCCTTCCAAATGTTCTTTTAAAATTCTATCCAAATACAGATGAATTCCTGAAATTTCGCCTAGACCGAAGGAATTTATAAAATCTTCCAATTTCTTATTTATTCCAGTGGAAGCTGTTACCTCATTGAAAAATCTTTTGGCATCAGAAATACTTACTCCTAACTTTCTATTTTTTGAATCTTCAAAATACCCCAAAGTAAAATTTGCAAAACAGCTTATTAGAAGGACTTCAAAATCCATTTCCTCTTTGGTGTAATTTAAATAATAGGTGTCCTGAATAGATCCGGAGACTATCATTGTCTGATGAACCGAGTGGAATTTAGAGATAAAAGGTAAAAGTGCTACGAATATTTCCGATTCCGCCACCCACTTATTGTATAGGCCCAAAGCATTGATAATATCCCCATTAAATTTCAAGTTATCATCGAAGGAATTTTCCAAAAGTGATAAAAAATGCCGTCCTAGAAATGGTTCGGAATCCTCAAAATTAGATTTTTTCAATCCATCTTTTATTTTCTTCTGGGTGATTCTTATAAGACTAAGACCTATTTTATAAAGGTCCTCAAAACCAAAGATATCAAAAAAAGATTTCTCGGATCTTTTTTGCCTTAAATAATCAAAACCAAGCTCAAGAATTGAACGGGTTCTTTTTCCAGAAATCGCCATTGAAACCGAATCGGCCTTCAAAGTACCATTTACGGTGTTTATCGAATTTATTAATCGGATAAAATTAAACCTTAGAAAGTCCCTTCTCTTTTCATCATTAATTTTCTCAAGCTCGGTTAGAATATCAGATGAACTATCTCCAAAAGAAACTATTGCATTTTTGGGTAGGGTTTGAATTTTGGATATCATTCCAATCTCACCCGTAATACCTTTCTTTTTTTCTATAAAGTTATCAACCAAAGATAAAGACTGAAGAGGGGCCTCTACCGCCAATGCTTCATAATAATCCAAGAAACCAAGATCTCTTAGTCGCTCTTTTTTGAAATGAAATTCCTCTTCATTGAGATTGGAATGAACTTCAGAAACAATTTTGAAAAGGTGGGCATAGGCCTTTTCTACACCAAGGTTGGAATAAAGGTTTCCTATGAAAAATCTAACTTCTTCTAAAAAGGAAAAGTTTATATCAAACTCAAATAATAAAAGATTATCTTCCGTTAAAAAATAATTATCATGATCAGGATACTGAGGATCTTCAGTATCAAAAGTCCAAATATTAAACTTTGATTTTAGAAAAAGACCCAAGTGTGGACTGGAGGAAAACTCAAATTTAATATCCTCATCAGGGCATGTGGAATAGGCCCTTAACCAATAACCAAAGGAATTAAAATCCAATTCGTCCCGGACCCAAAGGTCTAAGTCTAAAAATGCAATTCTTTGGGTTTTACTCATTTTGGAGAGGTATGGGGAAACACTTTCTGGACCCATTTTTTTAAGGGCCAGAAATAGTGGATGGACCGGAAGTTTTGATAAGTCTGATTGGGTCTCAAAAAGGTTTTCTAAATCATCGAAAACATTAAAAGCCAATAAACTGCCTTTTTTCAATGATACTTTGTCCATAGATCCCTCTGTAGCAAAAACCTACCTCAAAAGCCATATTTTGCACAGCATTAATTGTATTTTTTTTATAGAAGGGAAAAGGAAAACCTTACTTTCTCTTTTTCTCCCAATAATTCGAGCATTTTTTCATTGGATAGGGGCTTTAGTGAAATCCACTCTTCAATAAGGTCCCTTTTTAGGAAAATGGGACATCTACTATGGCCTGCCATTAATACTTCCTCAGGAGGGTCGGTGGTTATAATGGCAAAAGACTTGATTTTCGTTTCCCCATCTGGGGAAATCCATTCGTCCGTCAGGCAAGGTGCCCACATATATTCCATCCCAGTTGGAGAAAAAACCCCTAGCTTTTTTTTCGGGCCATCGGTAATGACCCATTCAAAAAACCTTTTAAATGGGACAATTCCCCGAGTATTTTTAAGAATTTTAATCCAGGTGTTTTTAGTAAAAAGGGAATCTGTTCGAGCATTATAGAGATTGTATTTGCTGGGAATTTCCTCTTTTGTTCCCTTTGGCCTTATCCTATACCTCATGGGAAGGATCATCCGATTATTGTTTTCCTTTATCAAAACGGGTGCAAAAACATTAGGAAATATCCTATTTTCCTCATCTGGCATTTTGAACACTTTGTGGTTTTTCACTGAAAGGTCTTTTAGGTCCAAAAACGCCTTTTTATCTATTTTGGCCTCAAATTCCTTTGCTAAAAAATTCAAATCCCTAATTATTTCAACCGAAAAGCACATATCAATTCTTTTTATTTACCATAATTTTAGAAAAGGGAAAAGTAATGACATCAGAAAAAAACCCCTTAACCAGACATGACCTTCATCTGGCCAGAAGATTATTTCATTTAACCGGCGGCTTGGGAATAATTTTAATTTACGGCCTCCTATTTGATCATATTACTGCTGTCCATATTATTGGGACTGCGGCCTGTTGCTTTTTTATTTTTGAACATGCTCGCATAAGATATCCAGAATATGCGGCCTATTTCCACAGAATTACAACACCCCTTTTAAGAGCAGAGGAACGGCTTAAAGAGTCAGCACTACTTCCTTTTATTATTGGTGTTTTTTTAACCATATTAAGCTTCCCTAAATCCATAGCAATTCCTTCTATTTTAGTCCTTTCTTTTTCTGATCCTCTTGCGGCCATTTCTGGAATTTTACTCTCTAAGCATAAGAATAGAGCAGGGAAATCCATGGAAGGGTCCATAGCATTTTTTATTTCTTCCTTTCTCTGCATTTTCCTTTTCTTTCATTTCTCTAGATTGGGGGTAAATTTTTTTAGCTTATTAGGGATGTCCTTAATTTTTTCTATAATCATTACCTGGTTGGAAAGAATCCCATCAAAAATGGATGATAATTTAATTATCCCGGTTGCTTCAGGATTTATTTTGTGGTTTCTTTGCAAGGTGTTCCAAATACCAATTTTCTGAGATAAATCCATTATGATTACAACTAGAATCAAGGTTCAAAGCTTTCACCTTGTTGATTATATTCAAAATGATTGTAGCAACCCTTCAAAAATAATTTTACTTTTACATGGCTACGGAGAAAGTTCACAAAAAATTTATAAAAGGTTAATTGATTTTTTACCCCAGGACGCCTTGGTTATTGCACCAAATGGACCATTTCCTTCCCCCTCCCCGACAGATGATGGATATAAAATATCATTTGCATGGTATTTTTTTGATAACAAAAAGGGAGAATTTTTTATTGACTATGATCTTCCTTCAGAATTATTAAAAAACCTTTTTATTCAATTAAATTTAAAAGATTTGCCCCTAACCATAATTGGATATTCCCAAGGTGGGTATCTGGCCCCCTTTGTAGGGGAAAAAATACCACAAACTAAACATGTCATAGGGGTTAATTGTCGGTTTCGTTTCGATAAATTGCAGGATAAGTTGAACTTTAAAATAGATGCTATCCACGGAGAACAAGATGAAAGTGTAGATCCATTAAGGGCACAAGAATCTTTTAGCGTTTTAAAAGATCGAGGTAATTCAGGTGATTTTTTTATTCTTAAGAACGAGGGCCACCGACTTACTCTTCCATTCAGGGAAAAAATTCGGGAATTAATGGGTTAATGATAAAGGATATTATTATCTTTAACGGAAAATTGGGTCTTATTTTTAATGGCATCCGAAACCTTACCAATCAAAGTTTGAAAACTAACATCCTCTTTCATTTTTTCTTCAATTTTAGAAACTGCGTATATCACAGATGAATGATCCCGATTAAATTTTTTCCCTACCTGAAAAAGACTTATTCCTAAAGCTTTATACATTAGATACATGGACAAATGTCTAGGTAAAATAAGTTCTTTTCTTCTCCCAGGAGATAAAATTTCCTCTTCGGTCAAATTAAAATCCTTTGAGATACTTTTTATAATCTGGTCATCGGCCGAAATATTAATTGGTAGGGGTGTATATTCAAAACTAGGTGAGTCTTTTGACACTAAATTTGAAGCTTTATAGTTTGTTATTGCACTTTTTAGGGATCTGCCATCGTTTTGAAAATTCTTTAGCATTTCTTTTTTCATTTCAGGCTTTAAGGAAACATTTTTTTCTTGGGAAACATACTCCAAATAAGATTGGGCCAATTGATCATCCATTGGACCAATTTCCAAAACCAGGGCAGCATTAACCCTTGAATAGAATTTGGGGGAAGTCTCTGTGAGATCTTTTTGGTTGGAAAAGCCCGAAAGTATTATTTGTTTTTTTCCATAGGAAAAATGATTATATAAATGGCAGAAATATCCTTGGAACTCTTTTGACTGATAAACATCATCGATATCATCTAAAATTAAAACTTGAAAAGCATTGTTAAAATCCCTAAGAGTTTTTCCATGACCATGCTTTTCACATTGTTCCTGGTAAAACTCCAAAAAATCCCGGCCTGAGGAAAAATAAACCGAGGCTTTTTGGGAAAGCTCCTTAAAAGAGGCATGAATAAGGTGAGTTTTTCCCATCCCAGATTTTCCAACTAAATAGACTAAAGGAAAGTCTTCTCCTGGGTTTTGACAAATACTTTTAACAATTTTTACCACAGAATAGTTAGACGGAGAGACCAAAAAGTTTTCAAAGTTTTGGCCTGATATACTTCCTAAACAATCGGATTTTCCTTGAGAAAAAAGAATTCTTCTTCTTTTTTCTAATTCTTGATTACCAGGATTTATAAGAAGATCCATCTGACCATCAAAATTCATTTGATTTAAAACCCTCAGAAAATTGTTATGACCTATAAAAGTTTAGAGTAAATTTTCATCAGGTCAATTTTTAAGTGATAAATTTTTAAGTGCATTCGGCCAAAACCCATAAACTGAAGATACCTGTCAACTTTATTAGGAAAATCGCAAAAAATTAGTTAAGATAATAAAAAGAACTTTTTTTCAAGGATGAAAAAAATGATTAATCAAGGACCAAAGATTAGATGCTACGTTATAGCAGATGATTACCGATGGCATTTTTTTACTGATTCCCTTGAAGAATTTTTCCAAAAAACCAAAGAGTATCTTGAATTAATGTCAAATTCCCAAAAGGAAAACCAATTTCACTTTAGGAATTTCTTTTTAACCGAAATTGAATATGAGATAACCCTAAAAAATTTTCTCTCTCAAACAAAACCTCATTTAAAATCAGAAAAAAAGAGTGACAAAAAAAGGCCAAACCTTTATCTAGTAGATTAAAAGGGCCTTTATGAAATCAATAGAAAAGATCATCAAAGAAAGAAGAACTATTCATCATTATCTTCCCGAGAAAATATCCAATAATTTAGTTATGGAAACCTTAATGAATTCTCTTTCTGCTCCAAATCATAAACTTACATTCCCGGCAAGGTACTATCTAATTGGGACGAAAAGTAGAAATGAACTGGTAAACATCTCGGTTAAGATTCGACAGGAGAGAGGGTCGTTAGTTACCGAAGAGGTTAAAGGGGAAATAAAAGAGAGATTTCTAAACCCTTCCCATCTTTTGGCCTTGACCCGAAAAAATTCCCCCGATCCCACCCAGAGCAAAGAAGATTTTGCGACTATATCCTGCATCGTTCACAATATTTCCCTACTACTTTGGCCACATGGAATCGGTTCAAAATGGTCCACCGGAGAAATTATCAAGAGGCCGGAAACCTATGATCTTTTTGGGATTGATCCAGAAGAAGAGACTTTGGAGGGTCTAATTTGGATGGGTATACCAAAAACCATAAAGCCACCTCCCAAATATCCCGAATTCAAAACTATTTTTAAGTCTTTAGATTAATAAGACTCAAGTCTTATCTGTAAAAGCTTACTACTCCTAAGTGCAGATCTGGCCTTTTCTATTTCTTCTTTTATCTCTGGGATTTCAGGCCCCTTTCTATTTAGATAATCCAAGGAGGTAAAAATTGCATCTGTAGCTTTAAGCAGCGCCCTAATTTCCTCTCTTTGACCACTTTTTGACACAGAAAGATTAGTTACAAAAAAATTGATTACCACTGATACGAAAAGAATTGAAAAACTATAAAAAATTTTTTCTTTTGTTGTCATTTTCCCCTACCAAATTATTTTTAAAATGTTATCTTAGCAAAATGTTCCCCATAGGTGAATTAAAAGATAAATCCTTAGCGCAAGAACTCTCCGATCATTTACGAAAAAAAGGCGTGGAAAATACCCTAATACCTCATCAGGAGGTTTTCGTACTTTGCGTCCATAATGAAAGTGATATTCCAAAGGCAACTCGTGAATATAGAAAAGCAATTGGTGCCCCCTTGCCCATGGAAATTGACCCCAATTGGAAAAAAATTAGTGAAACGCCCATGGGGACTATCACTTGGATATTTATTATAATTTCTGCATTTGTATTTTTAATCTCCATGCTCCCCAATGGAAAGAATCAACTCTCCTCCTTATATTTTGCCGGGCATCCTAAGGATTTTTTAAAAGAAATTAGAAGTGGGGAGATTTGGAGATTGATTACACCAGTCTTTCTCCATTTTGGGTTTCTCCATGTTATTTTTAACCTTTTGTGGCTTAAGGATTTAGGTAAGGTAGTGGAGAAAAAAAGCGGTCCCTTTCTTTATTTGACGACATTTTTTATTATTGGAATTGGTTCCAATTTTGCTCAATATTTAACCTTGGGTCCCGAATTTGGGGGAATGTCCGGTGTAAATTATGGATTTTTAGGCCAAATGTGGATGTACTCGACTTTTAATTCACGCTCCGAAATTAGCCTACCCAAACATGATGTTAATATGATGATTATTTGGTTTTTCCTTTGCTTGTTTGGGCTCATTGGAAATATTGCCAATATGGCCCACGGGGTGGGATTAACCATTGGAATGTTATTTGGGATTTGGTTTGGATTAAAAGAATCCAAAGATCCAATAAACTTTAAAAAGTTATCCCTTTACCTATTATTATCTTTTGTTTTCACAGGTTTAACATTTATTGTAGAATATTTAAAATTTGGGAAAAAACTTTACATCTTTTCAATTTTTTAGTACCGCATCATTAAAAGGTAAATATTTATGGCAAAAAAATCATCTGAAAATTTCTCACTTAAAAATTTAATGGAATTTCTTGGCTCCTCCCCTACTCCTTTTCATGCAGTGAAAAATATGGAGGATACGCTTATTAAGGCCGGATATTTAAAATTAAATGAAGAAGAATCCTGGAGTTTAAAAAAGGGCGGAAAATATTTTGTTACCAGAAATGATCGATCAATAGTTGCCTTCAAAAACTTCGATCCCTCAAAAGGATTTAGAATAACTGGTGCCCATACAGATAGCCCGGCCCTAAAACTTAAGCCAAACCCGGATAAATTTTTTAAAAATTATTACCAGCTTGGAGTAGAAATATACGGTGGAATGTTACTGGCCCCATGGTTTGATAGAGATCTTTCCCTTGCCGGGCGAGTATCTTATTTAGATAAATCCGGTCAAATTAAAGGCCAACTTGTCGATTTCAAAAAACCAATAGCTTTTGTTCCATCCTTGGCCATCCACCTTGATCGAAATATCAATGAAAATAGAACCATCAATAAGCAAAAGGAAATGCCTCCTCTTTTGGCACATCTAAAAAAAGATTTGAACTTCAAGGACATACTTGCCAGCGAAATGAAAAACGTAAAGGGTCTAGTCGAGATATTAGATTTTGAATTGTATTTTTATGATGTAGCTGGACCTTCTATCGTAGGGCTTGACGAGGAATTTTTGGCATCTGCTCGACTTGATAATCTTCTAAGTTGTTATATTGGATTATTATCCCTGATTGAAAGCAGTGGTGATTCAAATGCAGTTTTAGTTTGCAACGATCACGAAGAAGTAGGGTCTGAATCCTATGTTGGTGCTGCAGGACCATTTTTAAAATCGGTCCTTGAGAGAATTTCCGGATCTGATTTTACTTTATCCGTAGCTAAATCGACGATGATTTCTTGTGATAATGCCCATGCCGTCCATCCCAACTACAGTGAAAAACATGATGAAAACCATGGACCTTTGATCAATGAAGGGCCGGTAATAAAAATTAATTCAAATCAAAGATATGCGACCAATTCAGATACCTCTGCCATTTTTGCCTATCTTTGCAAAAAGGCCAAGGTCCCTTTCCAAAAATTTGTAACCAGAGCAGATATGGCATGTGGTTCAACCATAGGTCCCATTACTTCAACATTAATTGGCCTAAAAACGGTAGATGTTGGTATCCCTCAACTTGGAATGCATTCAATCAGGGAAATGTGTGGAACCAAAGATCCAGGATTTCTCCACAAAGTTTTAATTGAGTTTTATAACGAAAAAAAGAATCTTTAATTTTTTTTGATTTTTCTGGGTTTTCTATCTTCCCCAATGGCCACATAGACAAATGTTCCCTCGGTTACTTTGAAGGATTTAAAATTTCTCTTCACCCAGGCCTCAATTTTAAAAGTAATAGAGGTGTTGCCAATTTTTTTTACCTTGGCATAACAGCTTAGCACATCTCCAACATTAACTGGTTTATGAAAGGTCATACCATCAACAAATACTGTCACGGCCCTTCCCTTGGTTACCGTATTGGCCAATATTCCACCTGCTATATCCATTTGAGAAAGAACCCAACCCCCGAAAATATCCCCATTTGGATTGGTATCCGCTGGCATGGCCAGGGTTTTCGTTGCCAATTCTCCATGAGGTTTTCCTTTTCCAGCCATAATTAAACTCCTTTTTTTAATTATAACTCATTTTATAAAATATTGACCGGGTATGGGAGTCGGGTTTTTGTTTAAGAATTTGAGGTCTTCGCCATTTCCTTCTCAAGGAGAATTTCTGTTACCTTAACAAAATCTTCAGGATATTCTTCAAGAATTTTGCTCACTAATTCTGGATTACTTTGTAGTTTCTTTGAAAGTAATCTCTGCATTTTTTCAGAAGAACCGCCGGTTAAAACAACCGCCATCGTTAGTGCCCAAAACTTATTCCTTTTTTTCATCAAAGACCTCCGTGTTAAATAGAGGTTCCCATATTGGAATGTAAATTTTGTCATTGAATTGAAAAATTTATGAAATTTTTAGAATTCTTTAAACCGATAACCAATTCCCCGAATAGTTTCCACATAATCATCCGAGGTTTTTTGTCTTAATTGTAAAATATGGGTATCAACAGTTCTAGTAGTTGGATAATTTTCATAACCCCAAATTTTGTTTAAAAGCTCTTCTCTTGAAAAAGGTTTTCCAGGGGATTCTGCCATCAAAACCAACAAATCATATTCTAATTTGGTAAGCTCGATCTTCTTGCCAGCAAAGTTAGCTTCTCTCTTATTTTTATCTATGGAAAGATCCCCAATTTCTATTTTATCTATAATATTTTTTGGGGATATTTTTTCTCGAAGCTGAACCCTGATTCTTGCCACCAATTCCCTCGGCTCAAAGGGTTTGGTTAAATAATCATTTGCTCCGGATTCCAGTGCTATTACCTTATCAATTAGTTCAGCTCTCGCTGTAAGCATGATTACTGGATTTGAAACAAAAGAAAGACGAATTTTTTTTAAAAAATCAAGGCCCTGTCCATCGGGTAGCATCCAATCAAGGATTAATACTTTATAATTTTTAAGGTCAACTTCAAAAGCTTCCTTTAATGAGGTTAGGAGATTAATAGAATACCCTTCCCCTTCCAAATAATTTTTAAGGGATGCCCCTAGATTTGGATCATCTTCAACTAATAATATATCAACCATTTTTCACCTCTTTTTTATCAATTTGGGGGATTTCTAAAATAAATCTAGTGGGATTTTTCTTAAACTTTAACTCCCCACCCATTTCCTTCATTACTTTTTTTACAATATTAAGTCCAAGCCCCGATCCGGAACTATTTTTTCCCTTGGAAAACTCTCTACACATTTCTTCAAGTGTTTCAAATTGGCTAACACCTTGATCCTCTACCGTTAAGCTAATAAATTTATTTTCCCTGGTTAAAGTTACTTTAATGGGACTTTTACCATGTGCCATGGCATTTTCGATTAGATTTTTTAAAGATATTTCAACCCAATAAGGATCCAATTCCCCTGAGAAATCTTTGGCCAGCGGGTAAAATTCTACTTCACCCTTATAATGTTCCATAATAAAGGAAAACCATTCGTTAAAAGAAGACATTTTCATTAAATTAAAATCAATATGTTTCTCTGGTTTTTGTAATTTAAGATAATTCCTACTTTTTTCAGTTAGTCTTTGAAGCCTGAACACATCTCCTGAAACCCTTAAAAATGATTCTTGAAGGGCAGGAGTTAAAAAGGAAAAACTTTTTTTAATGTTTTCCACCTCCAGGATAAGACTTGATATTGGGGTCCTAAATTCGTGAGTTAGTACTTGAAGTGCCAACTTCTTCCTTTCCTGTTCCGTTCTTTGTTCCTTGATTTTTGTCAAAAGGAGAAAAACCACCAAAATAATTATAAGAATACTGCAGATGAAAAATACGATGGTATTTAAATTAACCCTTTGGAATAAATGTCTAATGGAATATCCCCAGCAAATTTCCCCGTCCCTTGCAAAACATTTTTTTGATTGAAAATAATTTTCAATAGAATAGTCTTTGTTTTTTAAAAATTTTACAAAATTATCCTTGGGATAAAAATAATAAACCAGAGGGGAACCAAATAAAAATTCCTTTTTAATAAATAAGAAATTTTTAGAGAAAATAGACTCATGAGAATCCAACATCGCCTTTAAGGAATACCCCTCCAAATCTTTAATTATTTTCCAATTTCCTTCTAAAGGTATTCCAAGGTATTTAAGTTCTTGTGCGTGAAAAAGGTTTAAATTATTTTTCACCCAGGTAATATTGTTACCTGGTGGTTTTTTTAAATTGAAGGCCAAATAAGCATAACTTTTTCCTGCCGGATGCATAAATGGTGGGAGTTGGAAAAAGGCATCTGGAAGGTTTTTTATCAAACCACATCTGAATTGGTCCCAAACAATTGCTTTTTGATTTTTTAGAAAGGTAAGGGGGGAAGGCGAGTTAAGGAAACAATGGGCGGTGCCTGAATAAATCTCTGCCTTTGAGTTTTTTTCAATTTCATCAATTTCATCAATTAATTTCAAATGATCGATTGTAGGGAAAAAATATCTTAAATTTAAAATTCCGGAAGGATTTGAAGATCTTACAAATTCATCTTTTAACTTTTGAATTTTTACTAAATCACTCCCTGATAGGGCATTTGGCCCCTGAAGAAACAAAGCAAAATATCCAGTGATAAATGCCGTAAAAATCGCAACTACGATTAGATAGAAATAAGGTCTCATGTTGGGCTAATTTACAAACCCTTTTGGGGTTGGTTGTCAATAGATTGTGAACTTCTTGAAATTAAAACTCTTTTCTTTTTAATGCATAGTGACAAATAAAGGCTAAAATCGCATAAGAAGCCAAAAAATGGGGAATTTCTATCCAAAAATTGGAATAAATTGGATTTCCAAGGATAACATCCTTAGAAAGTTCATCAAAAAAACCCACCCTAGGGAGAAAAATATGAAATATTAATCCAAAAAATTTAAAAAAACCTAAATCTCTAAAGGATTCCTCTAAGGTCATCCCAGAAAAAAAATTGTTAAAGTGCCCAACATAGGCCATGGCAAAAAGAGCAACAAACAAACTTTGTATTTTTGAAAGATATAGGGAAACCAAAACTGTAATGGTTACCGTCGAAAGGATTAGTGCCGATGTGGGAATTAGGCCTAAAAGCATTTTAAAATTAAAACTTGCTCCCCCATCAGAACTAAAAGTAAAAACCACCACCGCCAAAAAAAAGGCCAAAAAATAATAAGCAAGAACTAATGCAGACCCACCCAGAATTCGTGCCAACAACAAATGAGTTCGTTTTATGGGAAAAGAAAGAATCTGCAAAATAACCCCCGATTTAATATCGGATTTCAAACAGTTTACTCCTACAATTATTGAAAGAAGGATATTCCAAAGATTAATAGTATAGAAAAAAACAAAAAGCTTTTTATCACTTAAGGTTCCCCTTGGGATAAGTCCTGGCAAATTGCCAGCAAAATTTAAAAAAGAATTTATTCCAAAAATCAAAATAACTGTCAGGATGATAAAAAAGATCATCATCTTGTTGCGATATTCCTTTTGAAAGGTATTAAAAAAAAGGACCTTAATTTTATTATCCATTTTCTGCTACCTTTTGATAAAAATAATCCTCTAAGCTTTTACCTGCCAATTTTTGGTCAAGGTTTCCAGAATCCACCAACACACCTTTATTTATAATTCCAAAACTATCACAAATTTTTTCCATTTCCGAAAGAATATGAGAATTGATAAAAATGGATTTTTTACTTTCTTTTAACTCCCTAATTATTTCTTTCAAATCTTTTATCCCAATAGGATCTAAACCCGAAAAGGGCTCATCAAAAATAAAAAGTTCATGTTCACCCATAAAAAGATTGGCAATACCTGCCCTTTGAAGCTGACCTTTGGAAAGGGTATTTATTTTCCTATCACTTAATTCTTCAATGGATAATTTTTTTAGGGCAAAAGGAATTCTTGATTTTATTTCCTCATCCGTAAGGCCCTGCATTTTCCCGTAAAAATCCAGGACGTCATAGATGCTATAATAAGAAAAAAAGGTAAATTTTTCTGGGAGAAAATAAACCCCTTTTCTGGAATTTTCATTTTGTGAATCAATTCCATTTATTTTTAATGTTCCCTTTTGGTGGGTCACCAGACCCAATAAGGCTTTTACGAAAGTGGTTTTTCCGGCACCATTTGGACCTAAAAGAGCAAAACAGCTGCCCTTTTCTACACCTAAAGAAAAATTCTTTAGTGCCTCGATTTTGCCATAGGATTTTGAAAGGTTATCGGCTTCGACTATATTCATAATTCTGATATAATACCTATATGGCATTAAATGTAAAACCACTCTATCCCTTTGATCATCCAGAGGTCACTCATCCCGAAATGGAAGTGGATAAAGTTGAACCGATCTCCACCCAAAATAACTACAACCCCGATAATGATAAATTAAAATCGGTTGAAGAAAAAATTCTGGAAATTGACCTTAACAAAAAATTAGATATTATTGATTAATAAATGTTCCCGGAAGGCCTCATGAAACACCTTGATAGGATTTTCCAATTTTAAAGGTGAGATGGATTCAACATCCTGATAAATTTCACCGGGAAGCCCACATGGATTAACCAACATTAACGCCTTGGACATTTCCTCATTGCGGAGAATATTTAGACTAATACCGTGATAGGTCACAAAGTGCGAAACGGCCAATCCAATCGAAGCTACTTTTCTTTTTTTAAGATGCCAAAGACCTAATAATTTTTCTTCATGAGACAGATCAGTTATGTGAAATTTTTCTTGCAAAATTTTCTGGGTAATGGATAAGCAGGTATTCATCACCTTATAAACATCTATGTTTTTCCTATTCAAATTGATAATGGGATAAAGCACCCATTGTCCCGGATGATGAAAAGTAAGCCCGCCACCTCTTTTAATTTCGTAAAGAGGAAACGGAAGGCGCTCCTTTAATGTAGGATCAAAATCAATTAGATTAAATTCCTGGGCCCTTTGTAATCCCCTTCCCAAAGTAAAACAATTGGGATGGTTACAAAAAATAAAGATGGACCATTTCGGATTTTGCCTGACCAACTCGACACATCTTTCTTGTAGGTCCAAAACCTCAGGATAATTGGCATTCCACTTTTCAATAAAATAGATATTTTCTCTAACGGGAATTAATTCCATTTTTTTCTCAGAAATTTTAAAAAATCGGAAGCTTTGTAGGAGCTTCGAACAAGTGGTCCAGAGGCCACAAATTTAAATCCCATACCCAACGCGGTAGTTTTTAAATTTTCAAATTCTTCCGGGGTATAATAGCGCTCTACCTTTAGATGTCTCGTAGTCGGCCTTAGATATTGTCCAAAGGTGACAATATCCACATCTATTTTTCTAAGATCTAAAAGGCATTCGGTTATTTCTTCAAGAGTTTCACCAAGCCCCATCATCAATGAAGTTTTTGTATAGATATTAGGGTAATTTTTTTTATAAAAATCCAGGGCCTTTAGGGTTTTTTCATACCCGGCCCTTTTATCTCTTACAACATGGGTTAACCGTTTAACCGTTTCCATATTCTGGGCTATTACCAAAGGACTGCTTTTGGCCAAGGTATGCATATGCGTTTCATCTGCATCAAAATCCGGTATAAGCGTTTCAACCATAGTTTGGGGATGAAGCTGATGAATTTTTTCTACTACTGCGGAAAAATGAGATGAGCCAAAATCGGGAAGATCGTCTCGATCAACAGATGTGATCACAATATAATCTAACTTCATAATTCCTACCATCTCGGCAGTCTTTTCAATTTCATCCTTATTAACTATTCCCTTTGGGTTCCCTGTGTCGACATGGCAAAACTTACAGGCCCTGGTGCAGGTTCCCCCTAAAATCATAACTGTTGCTGTTTTGGCCGCCCAACATTCGGAAATATTAGGGCATTTGGCTTCCTCACAAACCGTGAATAAACCCTTGGACCTTAAATTTTCTTTAATCTCCCCATAATTTTCCCCTGAAGGAAGTGGAACTTTTAACCAGGCAGGTTTTCTTTCAATGGAATCTAACCTGGGAGAATTCTTGGCCAGGTTTGCTCTCTTTTGAGCGATGTTATCCCTGGATTTTTGATAGTCGAACATGGCGCCAAATCTACATCTATTTCAGGGTAAATGTCACCTAACCTATGATTTTTGTGGCTTATATCTCCTAAATTAGGTAATTAAAATTATTCAAACTTTAAAAGGAAAAAGTTATGGCCCCCATAATCTGTGGACTCGATTTAGAAGGAATGAATGTCGATCTGGAATATTCTGGCCCAAATTTGGACAAGGATAGAGTCATCGAAATTGGCGCTGTATTATGGGACTCTGAATACGGCCAACCGGTAAAACAAATGTCCGAGTTAATTTTAGAGGACGGAAAACCTCCAATTTCTCAAGAGGTATTTGAACTTACCGGAATAAGCGATGAGCTTTTGGAAAGATGGGGAGCTAAAGGTGAGGCCATTGAAAAAATTATGTCAAACCTTAAAGTGATGATGGAGCAAGCAGATTACATTGTTGCCCACAACGGAACTAATTATGACAAACCCATGATTGGTGCCATGTTTAACCGTTATGGAATTGCCATGCCCAACACCCTTTGGATCGATACTTTTAAAGATGTAGAATTCCCATCCCGGATTAGATCAAGGTCCCAGGCAATGCTAGAGCACTCTCATGGTTTTATTAATCCGTTTCCTCATAGGGCCTTAACCGATGTTTTGTCCCTCTTAAAAATTATTTCAAATTACGATTTGGAAAGAATGGTGAAACTTGCTAAATCTCCCATTCTAACTTTACAAGCAGTGCTAAATCCTCCTAATTGGTCCGACCAAAAAGAACTTCAAGAATTTAACCTCAAGAAAAATAAAGTCAGCCGGGCACAATTTAAATGGAATCCGGAAAATAAAACCTGGACCAAAAAAGTTCACAAGGTTTTACTCGATGAAGGTAAAATTTCTTTTGAGTTTGATTTTAAAATTATAGATGGATAAATCTTTACTAAACTAACTTAATTTTTTTAGGTTCTTTTTTTAAATTAAGAGAAAACGCCACCAAAATTCCCATTAGAATAAAAGGAATGGATTGAATCTGTCCCATGGTTAAAAGTGCTGAATCCGAAATCATCTGGCTTTGTTCCAGCTTAAAATATTCACAGAAAAATCGGGCACTAAAATACAAAATATTTGCCAAAGCAAAATAGGTTCCTGGTTTATATTTGGTATTTTTCCAAATTATTATAAGAATCAAACAAATGAAAAAATAGGAAAAGGATTCATAAAGCTGAACTGGATGGCGAGGGACAATGGGGAGTCCACCCATGGGATTTCCAAAGGTTACTGCAAAAATGGAATTGGTTGGCTTACCTAAAATTTCCTGGTTGAAAAAATTTCCGATCCTTATTGAACCAAGTGCCAGTCCAATATTTAATACCATTACATCAAATACCTGGGGAAATGTTAAACCTTTAATTTTCTTTTGTGCTTTTTTATAAAATAAAAACCATGCCAAGAAGACTCCTAAAATCCCGCCATGACTGGCAAGCCCGCCATCAAAGGCAAAAGGAATTTCTGAAAGATGATTTTTATAATAAGGCCAATCATAGAAAAAAACATGAAACAATCTGGACCCAATAACCGAAAAAATTACAGAATAAAATAAGGCAGTATTAATTAAATCTTTTGATAAATCCCAAGACTGGGTCTTCTGGGATTTATTTAAAAGGGGAAGAATGGTTCCATGAAATACATAAACTGCTAGGTAATAACTGGCCAAAAATCCTAAAAAGAAAAATAATCCATAAAATGCTATGGGGCGATCAATTATAGGAATAGTAAAAAGAAATTTAGGGGGATTCCAATACATTATAAATACATCTCCACGTTTGGACTCCAATGTATCGTGTCAACATTTTCGGTAGTGACTTGATAATTAGATTCGGGGTTACCTTCCTCAATAATTTCATCAATTTTAGCATTCCAATTATTAATAGGTTTTCCACTTTTCATAAAATCTATTATTTCTTGGATTAAATTATTATCACCTTCTAAAGTAAATTTAACGATATTTCCATCCGGAAGGTTGGATGCTCCACATTTTAATTTTCTTTTTAGGGCACCACGAATAAGGGTCTGGCGAAACATAACCCCCTGTACTTTTCCTTTTGCAAGAAAAGTTCTGATTTTAACTCCCGGCATAATTGTCATCTCCTTTATAAATTGGCATACTGCTTTCCCAAATAATAATAAGGAAAAATTCATGAAAAAACATCTCGTGAGGGTCTATCCTTCTAAAGAACCTTTAAAAAAAGAAGACCAACTGGCCTATAAAATGGCCGCTGTCGCCACTGACCCGGTTGATATTAACAACCAAGTTACCGAGATGATCATCAACAGAATTATTGATAACGCTTCTGTAGCAATCGCAGCAATAAACCGAAGGCCAGTATCTAACGCAAGATCACAGGCATTGTGCCATCCAAGAGAAAATGGTGCTAATTTATTTGGAATGCCTTTAAACCAAACTTTTTCCCCTGAATGGGTAGCTTGGGCAAATGGGGCCGCGGTTAGAGAACTTGATTTTCATGATACATTTCTTGCAGCTGATTACTCCCACCCAGGGGATAACATACCCGCCCTTTTAGCTGTTGCTCAAACAAAAGGTTGTTCCGGCTCTGATTTAATAAAAGGGATCGCCACTGCTTATGAAATTCAGGTAAATCTTGTAAAAGGAATTTGCCTTCATGAGTGGAAAAAAGATCATATTGCTCACTTAGGTGTATCTGTTGCAGGAGGACTTGGAACCATGCTTGGACTTCCAACCGATGTAATTTACCAAGCAATCCAACAGGCCCTTCATGTTACTTTTTCCACCAGACAATCCAGAAAAGGGGAAATTTCTTCTTGGAAAGCATATGCCCCAGGGTTTGCAGGAAAAATGGGCATTGAGGCCATTGATAGAGCTATGAGAGGAGAAGGTGCTCCATCTCCAATTTATGAAGGAGAAGACTCTGTCATCGCATGGATGCTCGGTGGAAAAAATGCAAAATATGAAGTTCCCCTTCCCGAAAAAGGTGAACAAAAAATGGCCATACTTGATACTTATACCAAGGAACACTCAGCAGAATACCAATCTCAAGCCCTAATTGATTTGGCCTTTAAGATGAAAGAAAAAATCAAAAATTTTGAAGATATTAAATCTATTGTCCTGCATACCAGCCATCATACTCATTATGTAATTGGAACTGGTGCGAACGATCCTCAAAAAATGGATCCAAATGCCAGCAGAGAAACATTAGATCATTCCATCATGTATATATTTGCAGTTGCCCTTCAAGATGGATCTTGGCATCACGTAAAGAGCTATGCCCCCGAGCGTGCAAGAAGAGAAGATACCGTTTGGCTTTGGCATAAAATTTCAACCCTTGAAGATCCAGTTTGGACCAAAAGATATCATGAAACCGACCCTTCAAAAAAGGCCTTCGGGGCGAAAGTAGTTATCACCATGAAAGATGGATCGGTGCTTGAGGATGAAATGGCAATGGCCAATGCTCATCCACTAGGGGCACGTCCTTTCAAACGAGATAATTATATAAATAAATTTAAAACCCTTACCGAGGGAATAGTTTCAGAAAAAGAAGTAAAAAGATTTCTGGAAACAGTTCAAGATCTGCCAAAACTATCCGGAAGAGAGCTCTATAATCTTTCGGTTGTTGCTGATAAATTAGATTTACATTGTAAAGAAAGAGACACAAGGGGGATTTTCTAATGCTATTTTCAAAAAAAAATGGATTAGAAAAAAGGAAGGATCTTAAAGCTAAATTAAGTTCTGGAAAACTTAACCAATTTGTTGGTTCCTGGTCTCCGCTTGTTTCAATGTTAATTGAGCAAAAGGGATTTGATGGAGTTTATATTTCAGGAGCGGTCCTTTCCAATGATTTGGGGATACCAGATATTGGAATGACGACTCTAACTGAAGTGTCACAAAGAGGAAGACAGATAGCTAGAACCACCGATCTTCCATCCATTATCGATATCGACACCGGATTTGGCGAACCCATGAGTGTGGTAAGAACCATATTGGAATTGGAAGAATTAGGGATAAGCGGGTGCCATATCGAAGATCAAGTTAATCCGAAAAGATGCGGACATCTTGATGGCAAACAATTGGTTGATATGGCCTCCATGTGTAAAAAAATTCAAGCGGGCGCCAAAGGAAAAAGGGATCCAAACTTTGTCCTTATTGCTAGAACCGATGCTAGGGCCACCGATGGATTAGAGGCTGCAATTAAAAGAGCAAAGGCATATGTTGACTCAGGCGCAGATATGATTTTTCCTGAGGCCCTTCAGGATGAAAGTGAATTTGAAAAATTTAGGAAAGAAATCAAAGTTCCTCTTTTGGCGAATATGACTGAATTTGGAAAATCCAAACTTCTAGATGCCAAAACTCTTTCAAACCTAGGTTACAATATGGTGATCTATCCGGTCACAACTTTAAGACTGGCCATGAAAGCAGTTGAAGATGGCCTTGATTTTATAAAATCAAATGGTTCTCAAGAAGGAATTTTAGATAAGATGCAACACCGAAAACGTCTTTATGAAATCCTAAAATATGAAGAGTATAATAATTTCGATCAAAATATTTTTAATTTTAAAATTTAAATAGGTATTAAAAATGGAAAAAGAAGTAAATGTTAAAAAAGGTTTAGAAGGCGTAGTAGTTGATGTGTCCAACATCTCCAAGGTAATGCCGGAAATAAATTCCCTTGTTTATAAAGGCTACCCGGTTCAAGATCTAGCGGAAAATTGCTCCTTTGAGGAAGTTGCTTATCTTTTATGGCATGGTGAACTTCCAAATAAATCCCAACTTGAAATCCTCAAAGCGCAAGAGAAAAAATACCGGCCAATTTCACAGGACCTAATTTCCGTAATTAAAAAGTTCCCCAAATATGCGCACCCAATGGATACGGTAAGAACCGGAGTCAGTTTCTTGGGGATGGAGGATAAAAGAGTCTGGGATTCATCCGAAAAAATCAATTTGGATAAGTCTCTAATGCTTTTTGCAAAAATCCCCACCATTATTGCAGCTGACTATCGAACCAGAAAGGGATTGGAAGTAATTCCACCTTCAACGGACCTAAGTTTTTCCGAAAACTTTTTCCATATGTGTTTTGGTGAAGTTCCTCAAAAAGAAGTGGTTAGGGCATTTGATGTTTCACTTACACTTTATGCAGAACATGGATTTAATGCTTCCACTTTTGCAGCAAGAGTAATCACTTCAACCAACACAGATATGTATAGCGCAATTTGTGGGGCAATTGGGGCGCTAAAGGGACCCCTTCATGGTGGCGCCAATGAGCAAGTAATGCATGTTTTAAAGGAAATAGCAGATCCCGCCAAAGCAAGGACTTGGATAGAAACTGCACTCGCTGAAAAAAGAAAAGTCATGGGATTTGGCCATAGAGTTTATCGAAGTGGTGATTCACGAGTTCCCACCATGAAAAAATATTCTTCAGGACTTGGAAAGATCAAGGGTGAGACTAAATGGCAGGAAATTTCCGATATTTTGGAAAAATATATGGTTGAAACCAAGGGAATATATCCAAACCTAGATTTCCCGGCCGGTCCTGCCTATTATTTAATGGGATTTGATATTGATATGTTCACTCCAATATTTGTAATGGCCAGAATTACTGGTTGGTCTGCCCATGTGATTGAACAAGTTGCCGACAACCGAATAATAAGACCCTTATCACAATATGAAGGGCCAAAAGAAAGAAAAGTTATTCCTCTTTCGCAAAGAGGTTAAATTTTTCGTCCTAGTTCACAAGCATTGGATTGGCCTTTTTCACAGGCCGTATTTAAAACTCTTTTTGCAACTGGAATATCTTTTGTTTCGGCCAAATATTTTCCCCATAAAAAGCAGGAGTTGATGTCACCAAGTACACAAGACATCATAGAGTAATACCCCAATTTCATGGGATCGCTTTTAAAAATCCCCGCTAGGGTAAGGCAACTGGGAAGATCCCCTAAGTCACATCCATCATCGAAAAATCTCAATGATTTTGCCATACTCTTTGATCGAACTAACTCCCCAGTTTGCCGACAACCCATGGCCTCTTCGAGGTCACAGGAACGTTTGAAAAACTTTAGTGCCTCTTGGTATTTTTTATTTTCCAGTTTTTTAAGGCCCAATCCAAAGCAAGTGCCTCCTCTTTTTAAGATGCAGGCCTTATGTCCAAAAATTTCCGCCACATCTGGAAAAGCGGAAAGTTTTTTAAACATCATCTCGCAACCCTCACCAGAATTCATCAAACATGATTCATGATAGGTTTTCAAAGAACCAGAAACATTGTTTAATTTGGCGTAAAGCTCCCCCAAAAGAAGACAACCTCGGGAATTATCTAAATAGCAAGACTTTTGATAATTGGATTTGGCCAGTCTAGAATTATTAATTAACTCGTAATCAAATCCCAAAAAAAGGCAGGCATTTGAATCACCTCCATTACAAGTTTTCCTAAATAGGGAAAGGCTGGCATTTTGCTCTTTGATCAAAAAACTTGCAAATCCACCTAGAAAACACGCCTTGAAATTTCCAGCTTCACAGGAATATTCCAAAAATTCTAAGGCCTTGGAATACATCCCTAAATCAAAAAAATAGGTTCCTTTTTCAAGGCATAATTTAGTGACAGATGGATTACATTCATATTCTACCGGAGCAAGTTTTTTTAAAACATTTTCATTATAAAAATTAAATTCCTCGTTTAAAGGCTTATTTATTAACTTGGCCCTATCCTCTGGTTTGGCCATTTTAATTTGAAAGCAGTCCCCCTTATATACGGCCGATTGAGTGTAAACCTGAAAACCGGCCCCAATTTTTTCTTTGCATATTCTAAAAATTTTAGTTTGGTGAGGAATACTCTCGCAGTTAGTAACTAGCCTATCCAAGGCCATTCCCCGCGCCTTCAGAGTGGCATTTTCAACATCCATGTCTGCCGCCTCACCCTTAAAAAAGAACCATTCGTTTTCTTCGATTATGACCGGCCCTGACACCCAACTTTTGTCTTTACAATTTTGCCCAAAGGAA
>Ga0180061_1000014_pt1 | contig 53011 bp, 54 predicted proteins | sample EasRivT27_16_10D_FD_121769 | JGI IMG/M metagenome (GOLD analysis project Ga0180061, IMG submission 121769) | Soil microbial communities from meander-bound floodplain in the East River, Colorado, USA - East River metaG ERMLIBT27_16_10D | ecosystem: Environmental > Terrestrial > Soil > Floodplain ...
AGACGACGGTAGAAACGGACGTGGTGGACACGGCGGACGTGGTGGACACGGCGGACGTGGTGGAAACGGCGGACCTGGTGGACACGGCGGACCTGGTGGACACGGTGGACCTGGTGGACACGGCGGACCTGGAAGACATTAATTAGTACCAAATATGAGAGGGCCTTTGGGCCCTCTTTTTTTTATCAATTTTAAAAATCATTTTTTTATCTTTCAAATTTTCATAATATTTATTTAACTTACCAATCTACTTATAAAGATTTTTAATCCACCGATAATGTTGGGCTGTTTTTATTATAAGGAGGTATACATGAAGATTTTGTTATTTTTATTAAGTTTGGCCCTCGTAGGTTGTGGAAGTTTGTCAAAGGAAGAGTCTTCCGTCCGAATATTAAGAAAGTCAGATGCCCCTAAAGAATGCAAGGAATTGGAAAGAGTTACTGCTTCGGGGTCAGAAAGTGACGAAGAAAGAGAAGACGATTTAAAGAAAGCAACCCACAAAGTTGGTGGAAATACGGTAGCGATTACTAAAAAAGATGAAAACAATACGATTTATGGAATTGCTTATAAATGTCCCCAGTAAGCAAATATCATAAGATTTATTTAACTTTAAAATCTACTTAATTTGATTTTTAATCCACCGAAAATGGTGAGGTGGTTTTATTAAAAGGAGAATACACATGAAGATTTTGTTATTTTTATTAACTTTATCTCTTTTAGGTTGTGCTAGTAAAAAATCCGATGAATCTTCCGTCCGGGTATTAACAACTACAGAGACCTCTGAAAAATGTAAGGAAGTGAAAAAAATTACAATTTCGGGGACTGCAGCAGCAACTGAAGAAGAAAGAGAAGAAAAATTAAGGGAAGAAACCTCCAGTGCAGGTGGAGACATGGTAGTAATTACTAAAAAAGATGTAAATAATACTATCCACGGAACAGCTTATAAATGTGACTAGGTTGTAGATAAAATTTAGTCGAAAGGGAATAATTAAATTCCGGGGAAGGATTCCACAAATTTGATTTTAAAATCAGGGAATGAATCTACAAATTGAACTGTGAAATCGGGAAAGGAATCCACAAATTTCCATTCTCCACAGGAATCAGGAAAACTTTGAACCACCTTTACTTTAAGATCGGGAAAACTTTCGACTATTTTTACTTTTAAATCTGGAAAGGAATCCACAATTTTAACCTTACCGTTAAGTTTTTTTCCATTGAAAGTACAATCAGGGTTAATTTGTGCCCATAGGGAAAAGGTAAAAAGAAATAAAATAGAAACTTTTTTCATAAACTAAACCTCAATAATTTTAAATTTGTTGGAGGATATTTAGGTTAATAACATGACCAGTTCAAGATTTAAAACAATCTACAGGAATTACCAGAAAAATTACGGAGATGGTGATAATTTGACCCTACTGAAAGGCTTAGGGCATCCTAAATATTAAGTTGTCCAGCAAAAGAAATACCACATCTCCCATTTTCCAATCACCGTTGCATCCGAACGAATGACGTCGGTAGTTCGCCCTCCACCATCAACTGCGGTGAGGTAATTCCCGGTGAATGTCTGAATGGCATACCATTCGTTACCAAGGGGAATCAGTTTAAACTTCTCCCAGTCTAACCATTTGGTTTTATCTGAATGTATCACGTCGGTAATTTGCCCTCCTCCTCCTTGAGCACTAAGGTAATTCCCACTCCTGGTTTTAATTCCAAATATTTTACCAAAGTTGATTAGCGTGAATATTTCCAATGCATTCCTTTTAGTCTTATCGGTAGTGAGCACCTCCGTTGTTCGCCCTCCACCGTCGACAGCGGTCAAATAATGACCATCATAGGATCTGATGGAACAGGTGGTGGGTGCATCCTTGGCCCAAGAAATGGAAATTAGGCTAAGTGTGTAGAAGACGGTCAAAATTTTAAAAGATATATTCAAGTAAGCTTCCTTTTGGTTAATTTTTTTTAAATCCTGTTTTTTTTTCGGCATTGGGACAGAATTTCTTTTGAAAAATTCCGTTTTTAGGAATAAATAGTCGGCGGAATCAATACTTTTTATTGAATAAAGATTTAAAACAATTAGAGAGATGGAGGAATGGGAAAATTATATTCCTAGGTGAAGATAAAAAAATGTTCCTAGAAACCGCAACCGATAAAAAACGTCTCCCAGGAGCAAATCGCAGTTGTATCAGAATGATTTACATCGATAATTTGATTTCTTCCGCCGCCGACCGCAGTCAGAGAATGACTATCGGGGGAAGAAAAAGAAATTAGGCTAAGTGTGTAGAAGACTGCCAAAATTTTAAAAGCTTCTTTCATTTGATTATTCCTTTTGCTTATTTTTAATAAATCTTATTTTTTTTTTCCAAGGAAGGACAGAATATCTTTTGAAAAATTTCGCAGTTTAGGGATTAAAAGGGGTAATTTGGCTAACTAGTAAATAATCCCGGCCCTCCAAGGAGGCGCCGGAATCCTATTAAATTTAAACCTCAGATACCACATACCAAACGCCACATTTCCCATGTTCCAATCATCGTGGCATTCGAATGAACGGGATTGGTAGCTAGACCTCCACTATTAACTGCGGTGAGGTAATTCCCGTTGTATGTCTGAATGGCATAAGTATTGCCATATTGGTGAAGCACTCTAAACTTCTCCCAAGCCAACACTTGGGTTCTATTGGAATGGATCACGTCGGTAGTACGTCCTCCACCTCCCTGAGCGCTAAGGTAATGGCCACTATAAGTTTTAATTGCAAATATTGAAGATCCTTCACCAAGGTCTATCAGCGTGAATCTTTCCCAAGTTTTCCAAACCGTCCTATTGGTGGCGAGCACATTGAATGTTCGACCCCCACCGCCGATCGCGGTCAGATAATGACCATCGTAGGTCTTGATCGTACAGGTGGTGGGTGCATTCGCGGCCGAAGAAGCCCAAGAAACAGAGCTCTGTCCCAGGCAAAGGAAGAGAGCGCAAATTTTAAAAACTTTTTTCATAGATTATCCTTTTGTTTATTTTTTTATTAAACCTAATTTTTATTCGGTTTTAGGACTGAATTTCTTTTGAAAAATTCGGTTGTTTAGGAATAAATAATTGGCGAAAGAAATAATTTTTATTGGTTTAGGATTTAAAACGATCAGATGGAATTATTCCCCTAGAAGCTGTCTCTTTTTTCTTATAATTGAAAGCCAGCTTCTTTTGGGAATTTTCTATCTGGAGCGAGTTTACTTACAAATTGTAGCAGTCAGCTAAACGAAACATTTCCCATTCCCGTACAATAGTTCTAGTTGCTTGAATTGCATAATAAACTTGACCCCCTCCATTCGTTGCTGTGAGGTATTTTCCCTTGATTGTTTTAAGGGCATAATAAGGGTGGGTTAGGGTAATTAACTTGAATTTCTCCCAGGAACCAACCTTTTTTTTACTCGTAACAACCGCGTTACCCCCTCCGCCGACAGCTGATAAGTAATACCCTTTTACAGTTTTGATGGCATAATACTCGGCGCTACCACCTACACCTGATGGGACAAATGTAAACCTCTCCCAGGCACGGATCCACGTACGATTGGTTTGAAGGGCGTCCCATGCCCCGCTCCCGCCACCGTTATTGGCGGTCAGGTAATGACCATCGAAGGTCTGGATAGCACAGTTAATCGATATCGCTCCCCACGAAACAAAGCTGAATGCGAGAATAAAAAAGATTGATAAAATTTTGAAAATCGTTTTCATGTAAGTCCCCTTTTTTCTAATTAGTGTTTGCGGTTTAGTTTACTGAACTTTTTAATAGGGAAGGAGCTCAATTTTAAACTTCTCCCAATCCCTAATCCAGGTTCTGTTCGAATGCATTACGTCTACCATATAACCTCCATATCCACCTCCTCCTCCCAAAGCAGTTAGGTAGTGGCCCGAATGTGTTTTAATGGCAGTCCAACCGAGATTTCCATTAATAGAAACTAAGCTAAACTTCTCCCAGGCCAATATCTTCTTCGCATCCGAATGGATCACATCGGAAGTTCGACCCCCTCCTCCCACAGCGGTAAGGTAAAAGCCCCTATCGGTTTGAAATGATATAATGTAGTTTCCATTTTCGGTTTCACCAGTGGTGATGCACCGGAATATTTCATCTCGCCCGACCGTTGTTCTCCAAGTATCAAGAGAACCACCATGCCTTGCTCCGCCACCGAATCTCGCCGTTAGGTAAGTACCCTTCCAGGTTTTGATGGTACAATGGCGGGAATCTAATGGTTCCTCGGCCCAAGAACTCAGGGACAGCAAAATAACGATTGCCAATATTTTAAAAGGTTTTTTCAATTGGTTATCCTTTTGTTTGTTTTTTATAAATCTTATTTTTTTTACTGATAAAAAGAAAGAATTTCTTTTGAAAAATAATCAGATGGAATTATTCGCCTAAGAGCTGCTCAAGATAAAGTACTACCACCAAGTTGACATTTTCTTTTGCGATCATAAGGGGAGTTTTATTTTCATTGTTTTTTTCATTAAGATGCGACCCATTAAGAACTAGTGCCTTTACTGCCTCAAGGTTACCTCGACCCACGACAAGATGTATGGGTAAATTGCCGTAATTATCTTTTGCATTAACCAATGCTCCATTTCTTATTAGAAATAAAATATTGGCGGCCGAATTAAATCTTATATTGGCAGCGAAATGAAGGGGAGTCCGTCCTTCGTTATTTCTGGCATTAATTTTGGAACCAAAGTCTAAAAGCATTTGCATAGGAGCAGGTAACCTCGCCATAAAAAGAGCGGTATTTCCTTGATGATCTACTTGATTAACATCGGATCCTTTTCTTAGGAGAATTGGAAGACTTTTGGTTGCGGTAACATCTCTATAGGCCGCAAGGTGCAGAGGAGTTAAACCCATATTATCTTCCATACCAAAATCTGCCCCTCTATCAAGAAGGAGTTCTAATTTTTTGGTGGATTCAAATTGGGTGGCGAAGTGAAGGGGAGTTGCCCCGGTATTATCTTTTCGATCAATAAAGACAAATTTATCCAGAAGAGCTTTAACCCCTTCAGGGGGCCCAAATCTTACTGCCGTATGAAGAGGGGTGGATAATTCATTATCTTGTACTTCCAGATTGGCCCCTAAATTTATTAAAAGATTTGTTGTCTCAATATAACCATTTGATAGGGCCAACATAAGAGGAGTTCTTCCCAGATAATCCCGGGCCTCCAAAGAGGCGTGGTTTTCTACAAAAAAGGCAGCAAGTTCTGAGTGTCCTAAGTAGGCGCAGTAGTGAAGGGGAGTGGCCATAAATCTATCTCTGGCATTAACATCCGCTCCGGCATATACCATTTCCATGACTAATGCTCGGTTTCCAAGTTTTACTTCGTAAAAATATAAATCTGAATCAACCGCAAAAATTTGTGGGGAAAATAAATAAATCAATAAAAATAATGAATACAACCTTTTCATAAGAGGTAAAACCACTTTTGCCTATTATCTCTCATTATTGAACGAAAAATTGAAAAAAAATTATAGTCGAATAATTTCATGGAGTTCTTTGAGGTAAATCAATTTTTTTTAGATAAATTTTTTTAATTGATTTTTTCACCTGGAACTTGTGAAAAATTTTATTGGGAATTATTTCCACCGAAAAAGGGGATATGACTGTGAAAGAGGAAAAGTTTGAGAGATTTCTAAAGGATATTAAGGAGCAGCTCCTTACCCATAGAACTATTGTAGATAATAAATATTGTAAATGGTTTCGGGAGGCGGAACTTACCTTGGATCAAGTGAAGAATTTAATAGTACAATTCTCAGTATTTTCCAATTGGTTTCTAGTCGCCCAACTAAAAAAAATGATCTACTCGAAAAATCTTAGTTCTATGAGGGCGGCAAAAGAGATCCTTGCTAATGAAATAGGTGTAATTTATCATAAAGAAGGATCCGCCCCGCATACGGGATCAGATTACCCTCGTGAAGGAAGTGTCGAAGGTGGAACCTTCCACTTTAGCGCTGGTCATTTCGAGTGGCTTTTACATTTAGCTAAACCGCTAGGTTTAACTTTTGATGATCTGGGAAAAAGAAAATTAGCAACAAAATCAACATTATTTTTCATCGATGAACTGGATCGACTTTATGGCAGTGAGGATTTCATCACCTCTGTAGGTGCCAGCTTTGCCGTTGAACATTGGGCCCAAATGGGATTTTGGAAAGATTTAATTAAGGGCTTTTCAAGCTTTAAGGAAAAAAGTGGTATAGAAATTCCTCTTGGTTTTTTCATTTGGCATGATCAGGTGGAGGATCAGCATGCGGCCCATACTGACGAAGAATTAAAAGAGCTCTATTTAAAAGAAGAAGATTTTGATGAAAAGCTTTTTATTCAAAGTGGTATTGAAATGTTAGATGGAGTGGCAGCGTTTTGGGATGGGCTTTATGATTCTCGACCTATTTAGATTTTCTTCCCGAAAAGGAGAATTTTAGATTTGTTTAAAAGTTATTGATCTGCAATCCTTCCAAAATTACAGCCGTTTTGACAGTAAGTGGAAAGGGCGCTGGCGCCTTGGCATAATGTTTGACAGGCAGTTAAGGCCTGATTTCGGGTGGTATTTAATCCCTGCCACCCCCGGAAATCACCGTAGGTAGTGACCCCTAAAATACATGCCCTGGATCTTGGGACGTTTTGAAAAAACCGATCTTTACAATTGTCCTCGGCAGCTATTTTTTCGGCATATAACCAATTAAAGCCTGCAAAAGAGGGTGATAAAAATAAAATTAAAATTAGGATTTTCATAGGTGAATATGCTCCTTTTTTGAGATAGTTGTGTCAAGCTAGAAAAGAATTGATTCCGTTAGATTAAGAGAGTATTCATAATACCCATGAATATTCCAAAAGATTTAATTAATACTCACGATGGCCTAGAGATTTTTTATAGGACAGATGAATTGTTTATATTACTTGGGCATTCCGCAGCAATAGGATTTGTCCTGTGTTTAATAACTTATTTTACCAATAGAACTCCAACCAAAGAAAAATCCAGTTTAATTCTTCCCACCTCAAATATAATGTATCTATCCACCGGACTTACCGCGATTATGATTTTGGTTAACAATAATCTTGCAAGGGCATTTTCCATAGGTGCGGCAATCGCTTTAGTGCGCTTTAGGGTGAAATTAGGGAGGAGTGGTGCTACGGCAAATATTCTCTTTGCAATAATAGCTGGATTGGCCTGTGGACTTGATGAAGTAAGATTGGCATGGATAATGACCGGAATTTATTTTTTAATTTCCTATGGAACCTATCTATTAATAAAGGATATCCCCGAGGAAGAAATCCAAAAATTACCTGATTCAAATTCCATATTGTCCTAAAAGTTCAGTCAAATTTTAGAAAATCGCTTAGGGTGCGTCAGGCAGTTTTGGTAAAAAACTGAGATTTATTAGGAAATTTAATTCTAAAATTCTTGATAACCGTAAAAAAATAATTTAATTTCCATAAATGCCTAAAAATTACGAACAACTTTTAATCATCACTGCAGGAATTGTTGAAACCGCCCGGAAGAACGCGGGAATGACCCAGAAGGAATTGGCCGATAAGTTGGAGGTAATCCAATCGACCGTGTCACGAATCGAATTGGGAAGCCTTGCTCCAACCCTTTTTCATTGGATGCAAATGTGCAAACTCCTAAATATTCCCCATGATGCTATTTCCATAGGCTACTTAGATAGGTGTACTTTAACCAGATATAATTCTAATCCTGTTGAAGGCGGTTATAATATTCCCAAGGCCTATAGGGACCTTAAATGCATTAAGGTGCGGGGGATCCTTCATTTCCTAAATTATACCCGAAACGAATTAGGAGAAAATGTCTACCTTAGCATTTTAAGCGACCTTAAAATGAAACCTACTTTTTTTGTAAATTTGGACAATCAAGTTAATTTGAACTTTTTAAACGATTTTCTTTCCGCTTTTGAGGACCATCAAAAACTCACCAGTAAAACAAAAAACGGAATTATGAAATATGCCGCCTCTGAAAAAAGCCATGGGGCCCTTTCTACTCTTTATAGAAATGCCGATAGTCAAATTGATTTGATGGGGCGCTTTATTAATAATGCTGCTAAATATGGAAAAGCTTTTACCATGGAAATTGAAAAGGAAAATCCTGATCAGATAACATTTATTACAGGAACGGAGGAACCCCTAAGAAAGGCTTTTGATAAAATGGGAAGGGCAGCAGAGGAACGAATCTGGAGCCTTTTTGATTATTACCTTCAAAATTTTTCCCTTTTTAAATATAAGCATCAGGAACAAAAACCTAAAGAAATTATGGTAAATATCTCAGAGCGAGAAAACTTCCAACGGCAAGTAACCTTAACAGTCGCTTGATTAAAAAATTGTTCTAACCAAAAAACCCTTACCTGAATTCAGACTTAAATTTATAACAGAAAAAATCCGAATAACTTTCAAAGGGGTTATCTATGAAAGTTATTTACTCATTGGCCTTTTTAATTTTCTCTCTCTGGCTTCCATCCTCCTTCGCCGTTTGCCCCGAAGAATGGAGTGCGCTTTATTGTAGAGGAGGCGGAGGGATGTCCTTGAATATTAAATACGATCCAACTAAGCCAGATGAATCTGAAATAGTAGGAAAATTCAAAAAAAACCCATACGCGTATTCCTTGGTGGGTGGCCAAGGGATTCCACCTGGGAGTTGTGCTTGGTCCGACCGGGGAATTGCTGATGCGGAACCTTCTGAATTTCGCATTTTAGTTAGTTTAAAGTTTATGGCCCTCCAAATTCAAATGAATTATTTAACCGTATGTGTTCCCAATTCAAACTGTTTGATAAATATGTGTGTAAGAAATCATGGAGATGGTTTTCTAAGAATCTATGGTGGGGGTGATATGAGAACCACCTTTGGTTCTCCTTAATAATCGAATAGTTAAGCAAGAGTAAGTATTACTAGTCTCATTTGACAATACCCTCTTAAAAGGCGAAGGTCAGCTCTTCTCTGAACATGCTTTGTATATAACCTGGCCGTTGTTAATGTTTAGAGTAAACAACGGGCAATTTTGGAGTATACAGCATGCTAAATTTTAGTGATTTAAACCTACATTTATCTATTCTTTCGGCCTTGGAAAAAAAGGGCTATAAGCACCCAACCCCCATTCAGGAGAAGGCCATTCCCCATCTTTTAGAGGGAAAAGACCTATTAGGAATAGCCCAAACCGGAACCGGAAAAACTGCTGCCTTTTCTTTGCCAATTCTTAATCATTTGGCAAAAAATAGAATTAAGGCCAGACCTGCGAGAATGAGGGTGTTGATTTTAACCCCCACCAGAGAACTTGCCTCTCAAATTTTTGATAATATAAATACCTACGGAAAAGAGTTTAACTTCCACAATGCCCTAATTTTTGGGGGAGTGGGGGAGAGACCTCAGATTATGAGTATGGGCAGGGGAGTGGATGTCCTAATTGCAACTCCCGGGCGTCTGCTTGATTTAATGGATCAGGGACATATCCGTTTTGAACAATTGGAAATCTTTGTTTTGGATGAGGCCGATAGAATGCTTGATATGGGATTTATCCACGATGTAAAAAAGATTATTTCTAAATTACCACCCAAAAGACAAACTCTATTATTTTCCGCCACTATGCCAGCGAGTATCGCTCAATTGGCGGCCTCAATTCTTAAAAATCCCCAGAGAGTGGAAGTTACCCCTCAATCAACTACAGTGGAAAGAATTGACCAAAAAATCAATTTTGTGGCCAAAGGTAACAAACCCGCTCTTTTAAAGGAAATTTTAAAAGATAAATCCGCAAAATCGGTATTAGTTTTTTCTCGAACCAAGCATGGTGCCAATAAGATCGTGGCCCATTTGGAAAAAGTTCAAATTACCTCCGCTGCTATCCATGGAAATAAATCTCAAGGGGCCAGAGAAAAGGCATTAGAGAATTTCAGATCAGGAAGAATACGAGTATTAGTCGCCACCGATATAGCCTCAAGGGGAATTGATGTTCCTGGCGTCTCCCACGTTATAAATTATGACATCCCCAATGAACCTGAAGCATATGTTCACCGAATAGGGCGAACAGCAAGGGCAGGAAGAGAAGGAATTGCAATTTCTTTTTGTGATGAAACGGAAAGGGGACTTTTAAAGGCGATTGAAAAATTAATTAAAAGACGAATTACCGTGGATCCCGACCATTCTTTCAATAGTCTCCAGTCTGCAAATACTTAACAATTGGGGGGATTTTTTGAATATCCTCCCCTCTACATTCATTCATTTTACATTTTTTAACTCTGGAACATTTTTTTCCGTCAACAGTATCTGACTCATAATCGATTTCCCCGCGGACTAAGATCCCCTCCACTATCCCGGTATTGGCATTAAAAACTGCAGAACCAGAATTACCCCCAAAAGTGTCACAATTGGCCTCAAAAAAATAGGTATCCTCATTTTTTCTTACAAATGCACCTGGTGAAACTTTGGTAGGTAGCCCTGATGGATGCCCTATAACCACTAAAGGCTCTCCGGGCATTACTTTGCCTTCGGTTCTTACAATGACGTGATCGATTCCCTCTACTCTTCTATCGAGCTCAATAATTGCCCAATCTTCTTTGGTTGAGCTGTTTTGGGCCCGGGCGATAACTTCCTTACAACCATAAATATTCTCTATCGGAACAGTTAGTTCATTGGTACGTCTTTTTTGATACATGCCAAATACCCAATCATTGGTCTCACAATATCTTTTAGTTCCGCAATGGCCAGCAGTTATAAGGAGCCGCTCCCCCAAAAGAAAACCAGAACAAAAAGCTGGAGTTTTTTGATTTTCAAATTTTTCGCCAGGGCAAAGGCCTTCGGCCTCTTTAAGTATTTCCCCCTCTATATGTACCATTCCTTCTTTAATTACCATTTTCGATTTAGGAACCATGGCAGCGGTGGAATCAGTTATACTTAGCCATAAGAAGCTTTCTACTTCATACACATCTTTGCGGTTGTCTTCTCCATAAACCACTTTATCTGAAGCGAAAGAGTTACCAATTAGGAGCAGTAAAATAATATATCTCATTTGGAAAACATCGGAATTTTTTGTAAGAGTCAATAACAAATTTTTTTGTCAATGAATTCCCTTTAGAAAAAATAAATAACCCTTGTTGGGGTTTTCAATTTATTAATCCTGTGATAAAAAAATGACATGTTAGAAAATAAATTTCATTTACCAGGGCTTAAGCACCGCATTTTCAGAGATGATGAATTCTGGAAGGTAATTCCCGCTTGGAAAGATGTAAGTAGGGAAACTTTCGCGGACCATCACTGGCAATTAAAAAATTCTGTCCATAAAATTGAACAGGTAGAACAGGTCTTGGGAAGTCGAATTTCTAAGAAACTTGTAGATGATATGCATGCTGGTCAGCATATCACCCCAATGAATATCCGGATAACTCCCTATGTGTTTTCTCTAATCGATTGGGATAAACCCTATGAGGCCCCATTGCGAAAACAATTTTTACCTCTGGGATCTCAATTTTTGCCCGATCACCCGATGGATAAAGCGGACTCTTTAAATGAAGATGTCGATTCTCCCGTACCTCATTTAACCCATAGATACCCAGACAAGGTATTGTTCCTTACCACCACGATTTGTCCCGTATACTGTTCTTACTGCACAAGATCTAGGGTAGTTGGCGGTTCCACCGAGCATGTATCCAAGGAATCCTATGGTGCAAATAAAAAACAATATGAAGTTGTATTTGAATATCTAGCAAAGCATGAAGAAATTGAAGATGTGGTCATTTCCGGTGGAGACGTTTACATGCTTCAACCGGAGCAAATTCTCCATATTGGACAAAGTCTTTTAAATATCCCCCATATTAGAAGAATGAGATATGCCACCAAAGGCATCGCCATTTTTCCTATGAAAATCTTAACCGATGATAAATGGTTTAATGCCATTAAACAGGTAAATGACGAGGCAAAGGCCATGGGTAAACAAGTTTTTATCCATACCCATTTTTCCTCGCCAATAGAGGTAACCAGATGGTCCCAACTGGCCATGGAAAAATTATTCAATGCTGGGATTATCGTAAGAAACCAAGCGGTTTTACAGGTTGGGGTAAATGATAAAATCGAGGATATGGTGCTTCTTACCAGACAACTCGGCTACATCAATATCCAACCCTATTATGTTTATCAACACGATTTGGTTCCAGGCACTGAACATTTCCGCACCACTCTAGGGGAAGCAGTAGAGCTAGAAAAAGCGGTAAGAGGAACAACCGCAGGTTTTAATACTCCAACTTTTGTTTGCGATCTCCCCGGTGGCGGTGGAAAAAGACACATTGCCTCTTATGAATATTACGACAAAGAAAATGGAATTAGCGTTTGGACTGCTCCTAACGTAAAACCTGGACAACTCTTTTATTACTTTGATCCAATTCATAAATTATCCAAAGAGGCCCAAAAACGATGGGCGGATAAACCTACCAGATCGGCCATGGTTTCAGAGGTCAAGAAGAAGGCCGGATTTTAAGGCCCTTTGATATTATATTTTTTTGAGAGTTCTTGGTACTGTGAAGTCTTTTTAAAGGCGATCATCTCATCCGAGAATTTTTTTGCTATTTCAAAATTTTCCGGCTTTTTGGAAAATCCCAGGTAATTTTGTGAAACAAAGTATGGTTGGGTTGAAAATCGAACCCTTTTGTAAAAATCCTCGTCCTTAAAAAGGGAATTAAAATAATCAATATCTACAAGCCCAATATCCGCCTCGCCGGAGAGTACTGAGTTTTTTAAATCATAAATCGTGCCGTTATAAATCCTTTGTAAACCCTCAATTCCCTCGAATTCGTAGCCGTAGGTATATCCTTTTTGGATTGCGAATTTGTAATTTTTAAGATTATAAATTGATCGGTCAATTTCAATTGGTTCGGTTTGCGCTGGTTCCTCTCCTTTAAACCATTCTTTGAAATCTTTAAGGGATCGAATTTTTAAAAAGCTCATTTTTTCTTTTTTTTCGGTTTTATCGATGGTGAAAAAATGGACATTGGTGACGGAGATTATATTCCCATCAATAAAATAAATAAATTCTTCCCGGTCAACAGTCTTTGAAACATAGGTAATTGCATCGGCACTTTTAACCTGCATTTTTATCAATGCCCTTTTCCAAGGGACGGATTCAAATTGGACATTATATCCGAGTCTTTTTCCAACTTCCTTTACTAAATCGATGTGAAATCCCTGGATTCCATTTTCATTTTCCCATTCAAAAGGTGGTATATTCCCTGAGCCTCTGGAAACTAGGAGGCTTGGTTGCACGTTGGTATCGGTTGCGGGGGAGGTAATTATAGCTTCCTGCGGTTCGGGAGGTGTCGCTATGGTTTCTTCGGGTTCCACCAACTCCGATTCTTCAATGGCGAAAAGGTTTAAGGAAAAGCTTAGAAAAATCAGGATCAGGAATTTCAAAATAATTTTCCGCTTCTTATTAGATCATTGATTTCATTAGCATCAAGAAGAGTTCCGTTCCTGCAAAGTTCATTTCTCTTGTTTGTACGGCGGAGAATATTATGCAAGGACCTGGGGTTAATTCCGGACATTTTGGAAAATGCCATTGTGGCGGATCCTCTCATATTATTCCCGATTACATCTTCTAGGGTATCCACAACTAATCTCAGGCTATTTCTTCTAAACTCGATATCCTTGGCCACGGGATTTTTACCTACGGCCGCAAGATTGCGATTAAGTTTTTCAATTTCCATTCGGTAAAGTTGGTAACAATCCCCAAAAGCAAGGGAGCTTAGAAAAAAGATTATAACAAAGAGTTTCATTTTTATTTTCCTCCAGAAAATATAAGATACAATTTATCTATTACTTTATGATAAATATTCTCATCCAGCCCTTTTTTAACCCTATCCATGTTCGGTGTATCCTTACTTTCATAGAGTTCTTTCAAAAGCCGCTCCGTCGCCAAAAAGATTTTTGATAAATGGCCGATGTAATCTTTAGGAGGTTCAGGGAACCCCAGACCACTTATATCACCATGATGCTCACGGATAATTTTTGCCAAATCTAGAGGAAAATCCTTTTCCCCTTTTAAAATCTCGGCCGCATCCCTGGCATGATCCAAGATAACCTCTTCCTGCATTTCGCTAAGATTTGCGGATTTAAGCTCGGGAAGGGAAAAAATTAAACCTTCTTCTCCGGAGAGTCTTACGTCATGCAAAAGCGCAACTGCCATTAGCTTTTCCACTTCCCTGGAAATATCCATAAAATTTTGATTTCCAAGGGTAATAAAAGCGCCGCTTAAATTCATGAAATTTTTAAAGTTATAACTATAGGGGGACCTTTCCAACTCTTCGTAAATGGTTGGAATAAAGTGGTGCATTCCTAAAACCATTTTTGCTGAGGCTATTAAATCCTCGTGGATTTGGGCAAGGGCGGAAATCATACCTAGTTTTACCACCAAATTAGAAAAAAGTTCATAGGCATCCGACATGGTATCAAGTCGCTTTTTTAGAGGTATTTGTTGCGACTCCAGAGCTGTTACCAGACTGTCGGACAAAACATTTAAAAGAGGAATTTCTTCCTCCTGGAATATATAAAAATGCGATACCCCTTGGGAAATATATCCGTTAATTGATTCCGCTTTATCCTTGTCGCCTTGGTGATAACACCTTAAAAAATAATCATCGCCATTTGTTCTTTTAAGTTTGAGGAACACATCACAAGGGATGAAATCCAGATATAAGAAAAGGGAGGTTTTTGCGGGAATATATTCGTGAACAATTTTTTTCTTTATTTCCTCAAGTGGTATATTTAGTGCCTTAAAGGAATGGTATAATATTTGTTCATAATCCCCGGAGTTTTCCACTGCAATATGGGGTGGAGGAAATAATTTTTCCATCGGGCCGTTAACTACTAATTTTGTGGATAGTTGATTATCAGAAATAAAATTGGCCAGCATTTTAGCGGTATCTTCGTTTCCGATCTTATTTTTGACAATAATCAAATCGATATTGGGGATTATTTTTAAGAGGGAAATTGCATCCTCGGCATCCTCCCTTGGAAATGCCTCGATATTGGTAAATCTTTTTAGACCATTGGTTAGTACCGAAAGTAGACTTTGATTGTCCTCAATTATAATAATCTGGCCCATAATAAATATGATAAATAAGTTCCGGGAAATGATAAAGGGTTTAATCTAGCGGAATATCTGATCGGATAAGTTTGTCTTTTAATTTTTGTGGAGTTTCGCCCAATGCCCTGGCAATAGTTGATGTTCTTTTTTTGCCAAATCCTTTTCGTTCAAAAACCGCCCATCCTGCTTTTAAAAGTGATTTTCTAATATTGGTGGATGAACTGTAAGTTGAAAGAATGCAATTTGGTCCTGAAAGTCCTAAAAGCAGTGAAAACCATTCAAGGGTCCAAAGCGTTGGATTTTTTTTGGGGGAGAAGGGGTCTTGGTAAATTGCATCCATGGGCCCAATTTTTAATTTAGGTAAAATCTCCCTAGCATCTCCTATAAAAACCCTTAATTCAAAATCGGGACCTAGGCCTAAAAGCCCAAAATCCGTTTGGGTAAATTGGAGATCTTTTAATGCCCATTTCGCCAAATTTAGGTCTATTTCAAGGGAATAAAAAATCAATTTTTTTCCTGGAGAGTATTTTCTTAAAAATTCCAAAGTGGTGAAAAAACCTAGCCCAGTTCCAAATCCAACTTCTAAAATTGAAAGGGTATTGCCCCTATGGTTTAAAATTTCACAACCCTCAATAAAGTTATAAATGGTCTCAGATTTTGCGCCTTCCGTGGAATGAAGATTTTCCTGGAAGGTCTCGTTGAAGAGGCTTTCTGATTGGTCTTTGGTAATGATTAATTGGTGCCCAGCTGGGATCATGATGGCGCAGTAAACCATGGAAATCACGGATTAAAAAGAATTTGTTTAGAGCACCCGTGGGCCAAGATTATGTTATAATAAAATCAAGGGGGTTCCATGCAGATCGATGTCCCAGTCATCTTTGTATCCGCTTTCTTAATCTTTTTCATGGGAGGCTTCTTTTTCACATATTATGCGATTTTGTGGTTTGAAAATGAGGCCAGAAAAGAGGATGAAGAGTTAGGCAAATTGCTTAAACTACCCGATAGAAAAGTCGGTAATGCCTTTTCTAAAGAAAAAGAGGCGGAAGAGGAATTGGCCGAGAGAAAAAAAGTCGCCTAACGGATGCTCCAATCTGTGTATATACTCTCAAGTCTTGGAATTACTAGTCTTCGATAGCGATAAAATAAATCTGACCGAGTCGAGTCTATATTTGCGTGAGCTGCTAAAACTCTTAAAGTTTCCATATAGGATAGCCCCTGGCAAAGGGTTTCGGCGTTTTCCATCAGGCCATTTATCTTCTCTTCTGTTACCCATTTTTTAGGGTTTAAAAGAGACATGTTTTTAGGAGGGTTAAGTTTTTTAAGCAACATTCTGACCAGTTTCTTTTTAAAATTGTAATGGTCTTCCCTAAAATCTTTTTCCCATTTGCTGGTTCCTTTTAAAAGGTCCCGGGTGGGATGCTTGAAGAAAATATTGGCGAAGAATTTTTTTGGTTCTCCCATGGCATATTTAACTAAATCTTTTAGGGCCATCAATGCCTGGATTTGGGAAGTTCCTTCATAAAGTAGGGGAGCAAACGAGTCCCGATGAATTCTCTCTACGGGATAATCTTTCATAAACCCATAACCTCCAAGCACCTGTATGGCCTTGGTTGATAGGGCAGTAAAAGCTTCAGTACCGTAATATTTAAGCAGGGGGGTTCTTTTTCTAACCCAAATTTTTGAGTCCTGATAAAGTGCCTCTTCTTCCTTTGTAAGATCATTGGTTGCGGCCCTTTTAAGGTCCAACTTTTGGAAGATGTCCACGTAGGTTATGGTATCCATTAAAAGTGCTCTGAGGGCATCTCTTTCTGTTTCGAAATCTTCAAGATTTCTTTTCATCAAGGGAAGTTCGGCTATGGGTTTGCCAAATTGCTTTCTTTCTTGAGCATAGTTTCTTGCGTAGGAGAGCGCAGCCTCAATTCCGCCAACCGATTGGATCCCACAGGCAAGTCTTGCAGCATTCATTAAGTGAAGCATATAAGTAAACCCTAGGTTTTTAACACCCATGAGTTTTCCGACTGAATTTTCGTATAAAATTTCGGTAGTAAAAGAGCCATGAAGGCCCATCTTTTCTTCGTTTTTCACTACCTTGAAATTTAGACCTTCTTTTCCTGGGATTTCCTGCTCCACTAGGAACATAGAAATTCCCTTTAAACCCTCAGGTTCACCTTTTATTCTGGCCAGAACCAGTTGAACTCCACCCCCACCATTGGTGATAAAAATCTTGGAGCCGTTTAAAAGGTAGGTACCGTCTGGTTGAAGTTCTGCAGATGTCCGAAGTGAGCCTAGGTCAGAGCCAGCTCCAGGTTCAGTTAAGCACATGGCACCGGAGATTTCTCCGGCAATAATTTTAGGGATTATTCTTTCTTTATCTTCCTCGGCCCCAAATCTATTGACCATATCGGCGATGGCGTAGAAGAAGGAAATTTGAGTCATGGTAGAGGTACAAGCTCTGGCGACTTGGCCCATCAATACACTTACTATTGCTGGAGGGAGTTCCATCCCGCCATATTTTTTGGGAAGAGAAAGGCCATAAAGTCCTAACTCTGTAGCTTCGTTATAGGTCGCTTTTAGATGTTCATTGGGAATAGTTCTGCCATTTTCAACAGTTCCTGGCCCTACCTTGTCTAGTATAGTGGCCCTAGGGGTTAGGCTTTTAAAGGCCCAATCACCGGTGTTGATAAGAATTTCTTCTAAAAATTTTATTACTTCCTCAGGACTTTCAAATCCTTCCTCAGTCGGATATTTAGGATAATAAAGGGGTAATACGTTTTTCCAATCAACAGCATTTTTAAAGAGCCACTGCCACTCTGTTTCGTTGGTATAGTAGTTCACTTGAGACCTCAATTATGCAAAGCGTTTTAAAAATTGGAATCCTATCAAAGGGGTAAAAAAAAGGAAAGGAATTTAAAGAGATTCCAATTTTTCTGCGTCTTTTTCATCCCAACCCTCAATGGGTTTTTCGGCCATTTTCTCAACTTGATATTTCAAAACGGCCTTATTGAGGGCCTCAACGGTAACTCCCTCCACCTCTTTTTTATCATCAGTGGCGAAAATGGAATGTTCAGCCAAACTTTTCTTTAAGGCCTTGATACGCTGCTCTTCCTCATGGTCTTTTTTATCCGAACTGGATTCAATATCCCCCAATTCCCTAAAAATACTTTGAAAGTTTTTAGATTTTTTGCCCTCAAAGGAGACGGTAAGATACCCGGATATCATATTATTAAAATGGATCAATTGCTTGAATTCTAAAGGCCTTGCAGTGAGTTCTTCTAAAATTTTGTCAATTTTTTCTTTTTGTTCCTCAGGTGTGATCTTTTCTAGTGATTTGGCCTCAATACGCTGCCCAAGTTCATCAATTAATGCCTGCTGATCTGCCTTATAGCGGTCGATAATTTCCTTTTTTAACTCATTTTTATATTTTGCTAACTCCTGGATTTTTTCTTGGGGGTAACCTTGTTCTTGAAGGTAAACCTTTAGTTCCTCGTCGTTCATTTTTTCAATTTTATCTAGCATGGCAGTAGTTTTTAAGGCTATTTCTGCGGCCAAATCATAGGTTTTTTCCTCATTTTGAAATATTAACTTCTGACATTCTTTGGGGTCTTTATTGGTTACACATTTCTCTTTTAATTTCTCTACTAAAACCAAATTTTCCTTTTCCATTTCAGATTTTTTAAAATCTGAGGAGGTAATTCCGGTAATCGAATCAATTGGTGTTTTGGTTTCGCTAAACAAATCAAATCCTGCAATATCCTTAAACCAGTCAATCCGTTTGTCTGAATCGCCATCCACGTAGTTGAGCAGTTTTTGAATTTCGGTGACTTTTAAAATGGTTTGCCTGGTATTTTTTAAATAATTCATTACTAAGCATGCCCGTTTGTTGGAATAATCCCAGTCGGCCTTTGATCCTTCAAGTTTGGAAGAGTAATCGGCAACCAATTCTTTTTTTAGGTTTGAATAGGGGGTTTTGTAACAGATATGTTGGATTCCCTGCATGCAGATTTCCCAATCTTTGAATGCCTGGCTTTTTGCCTTTTGACCTTCTCCAAAAATTATTTCAAGATTATCTATATTTTTTTTCCGAATTTTTTCCCTTTCTTCCCTTTTTATAGAAATAATAAAAGATTGTTCTGGGTCGGCCTCGATGCAGTAAGAGGATAGGGCATCAATTAGGTTTTTGGAAACCTGGTTTTTATAAATCTCATAGAAGGTGGAATGTTCGACATATCTTTTTTTAGACCAGGCCAAGGGGTCGTCTTTTTCCTGCTTCCCATAGAGACTCTCATTAAGTTTTTGAAAATAATAATCTCCTAATTTTTTAACGGCACTATCATGTTTTTGTTCCGCAGTATAAAGCCCCTTTCCTTCAAATTGTGGGCCCAATTTTGATTTTAATTTTTCGGATAAATTTGTGATCTGTTCGGCGGTTAGGGGAGGTAATTGTCCATCTCCAGACCCTTTAAGAATACAGCTGGGAAGGTCAATACCTAAAGGATTGTCCTTTATGAGTTTGGTGCAGGTTTCTTTCCGGGATTTCATCTCGGGCAATTCAACAAAGAAATCTTTATTAGAACTTAGGATTTGATTGGTTAAAAGTGTTTCATCACCAAATAAATTTATTGAGAAAAAATAAATCAAAAGAAACATATGAAGGCCTATCGGCTTCAAATTCTTGATCCTTTATGAAGTTTGCCTACCTCCCTACCGCCTCGATACATTAGCTCCCTGACTTTTTCATGGATTAACCTTTCAGTTTTGGTAAGGGTGGTGTTTTGGTCGATTTGTTTTAAAGTTTTTAACTCTTGGTCGGAGAGGTCTTGGTAATTATAATAGAGGTGGTTAAGAACGTCTTTTTCAAGATATGGTTTAATTTTTTCAGCGATTCCCTGGGAAAGGGTTTCTAATTTATCGTTTGTTATGTGTTTGGTGGAGGAGCTCCTTAACATTCCCGCTATAAATTCTTTATTAAGATCCAGCATTTTTGAAGTTGTTTGGGCCTGCTCCTCGTATTCCTTCATTAATTTTTCACGTTCTGGGGAAGGTTTGAATTCCTTGGCAAACTCTGCAATCTCCTTTTCTCCCTCAATCGAGGTTGCTTTGCCTTGCATTTCCCAAACCTTTTTTAAAAAAGGGTCATCAGTTAGCTTCTTAAGTTCGGCCAGATCTTCATCAGTTAAATTTTGGGCCAGGTGGTTCTTCACTACTTCTGCGAATTTGGACCCTGAAAAGTTTTCTTGGATGGTTTTTTCAAGTTTTTCATATTCCTCAGGGGGGAGGATTTCACGGGCCATATCTAATCTGTTTTCCATTAGGCCATCGATAGATTTTAAATCGTCCCAAAGGTTGGTTGCAGCCAAAATTTCTTCAACTTCCTTTTCATGGCGGACTTTATTTTCAACTACCTCTTCTTTTTGGGGAATTTCCAGTTGGTTTGGTTTTTCCTTTTTTATGGCCGAGCTCTTGATGAAAATTTTATCTTCCTGAGTAATCGCATCCTTTTTTGAGGGGAAGATCAAAAAAAGTATTAGAAGTAGGGGAGTTGCTATGATTAAAATTTTTTTCATACAACCTATTTTTTTTCGTCCAATTTTTCTTTTTCAAAGGCCTTCTGAAAACTTTTAGGTAAAATTTCAACGTTTAGTTTTTTTCCCAAATAGATTATTAGGGGAAAGGTAATTGGGGCCAAGGGAAGGATTGCTAAAATTCCCAGACCTGCGGTTTTTAAGATATCCTTAAATTGTTGGTTTGCGTGCTCCACTTCTTTTTTACTGGAATGCCCCTTCGCATGTTTTATATATACATCGAGCATTTTTATTGTTTCTTTTTTTTCCTGGGAGATTATTGAAGAGACCATTTCCAATTTTTTTTTAAGATTTTTTTTTATATCTTTGAACATGATTGCATCATATCGAACAAACGTCGAAGACTGATAGCGTCATTAGGCGCCTTTTTTTAAAAACTTCAACAAGTAGGCCGGGCTTTGGGTTAATGACTTTCTTCTTTTGTTATAAATTTCTGTTGTTTTTACTGAAGAATGTCCAACGTCTAGGGAGACTGTCAGAAGGTCTGCGCCTGCATCTAAGCTGGACCCAATATAGCTGGCACGAGCGGAGTGGGGGGAGATTCGCTGTGAAATTCCACATTTTCTACAGTGAATTGCCACAATATAATCTATTGATTTAGCTGTGAGCCGGCGGTTTAGTAAAATGGGATCTTTGGGATTTTTTGTTGGTTGAAAGAGCCAATCGTTGGGCAATATTTCTCTATTAAGAGATTTCATCCAGGAGAGATAATTAGAAATGGCCCTATAACAATCCGGATGGAGAACCTTTTGCAAAAATTTTCCACCTTTGGCCCTAATTTCTAAAATTTTGTGTTCATTTACTTTTTTTAAATCAGAAAGCTTTAAATTGGTTAATTCTGATTTTCTAATCCCAGTATAAAATAGGGTGTATAAAATGGCGTTATGAAGGGGCCCAGATGGGGATTTTAAATCCACACTTCCTAAAAGCTCACCAATTTGAGCATCGGTTAAATCATTGGTGGGGGACATAACCTCCTGTCTAGGTCTTTTTATAGAGGTGGCCGGATTAAACCCTAAAAATCCTTTTTCCACTAAAAAATCAAAATAACTGGATAGGGAGGAAAGTTTTCTTCCAATAGTTTTGGGTGCCAGGTTTTTTTCTTGCAAAAAATTTCGGTATGCCACAATATGCACCCGTTCAAAATTATTTTCAGTCGAAAAATAATTTCTAAAAAAATTAAAAAATTGCCCTATATCGTTTCTATAAGAAATTCTCGTATGCTCGGACTCAAAATTTTTAAAAAATTCATAGTCCAATCTCATTCCTGATTTTTTCAGACCGTTTAAAACGGTTAATTCCTTGGTCTTTTTCATGCTAACTTTTCGTCACAATAATCCCGCCGCCTTAGGACAGGCTCTTCCCTATAACTTCCATTATAGGGAAGAGGATTTTTGCCTTTTCATAGGAGAGTTTTTTATTTGGATATCTAAAAAAAGAAATCTATAATAATTTAAATTTTATCTACGGAGGTTTTGTGAAACAAAAGTTTGCATTAGTTGCAAGAATTCTTTTAGGTCTTATCTTTTTCGTATTTGGGCTCAACGGATTTTTCCAGTTTATTCCCGTCCCACCAATGCCGGAAGCTGCCGGTGCCTTTATGGGGGCCTTGGCTAACTCCGGGTACATGATTTATCTTATAAAAACTGTTGAAGTTGTCGGTGGTGCACTTTTATTATCCGGATTCTTTGTACCCTTGGCGCTGCTAATCCTGGCACCCGGATTATATAACATAATTTTATTTCATGCCTTTTTAGCACCTAGTGGCCTTCCACTAGCAATTACCATGGTCCTTCTACATAGCTTTCTAGTTTATATGAATTGGGGAGTATTTTGTGGTCTTTTAGTGGCCAGGCCCGATATGGAATGCTGTGGCCATGATCATGAACATGGTCATAGTCACAAACATGAATAAAAACCTTAAGAAATATCTTAAGAAAATTATTATAAAATCGGATCCCCATGCTGGGATCCGATTCCCAATCAAGCCAACCAAGATGATTAAAGACAAAAAGAAATATAACAGGAAGAAAAAACATAAAAAATCAGAGGATTAAATAAATTATATTTAATCTAATTTTCGCCAAGGTTATTCCGATAAAAGTTGACTGGAATAATCATGCGAAAGAAACAATTCCTTATTTATTTTGTTCTCCCTTTGGTGCTAATTATTTTCGTGCAAATTCTCAATGGTCCGAGTTTTTTATACACCTCAAAACCCCCTACTACCTTCCGGGGATTGGCCTCTGTAGAGCTTTTTGAGGCCTTTCAGGTTGAGGAGGGATCCCTTAGAGAATTAGATATTACTAGAAATCGGGCGTTTAGAGTCCCTACCCTTCAAATGTATCCCAATTATTTTTTAGGAGATGTTCTGACTGTTTCCATTGATCCAAATAGAGTTTGTTTAGATTGTACCGGGGGAATTGAATTAGGAGAGGTGGTTGCCTTTAAATCCCCAAAGGATGGCATCACCATTGGATTTGGCAGGGTTTTGGGACTTCCTGGTGATAATATCCAGATGGAAAAAAAAGAATTATCCGTGAATGGAAAAAAAGAGCTTCTAATCCACCTTGAAAATGGAAATACCAAGGTGAATGATGTAAAATTTGATTATTCTAAATCCATTGTGAAGGGAATTCTTTACGTGATAGTTCAAGATCCAAAAAAAAGCTCCGTATTTAATAAATTATCACTAACCGTTCCCAAAAATAATTTGTTCATCATGGGAGATAATCGCGATTATTCTGTTGATTCTAGGTCGCTTGGGCCAATCCCGATAGAAAATATTGTGGGAGTCGAGATCGGAATGACCAATGAAACACGGGCCGAAAAAACACTTTTTAGATTAAGGCCAAAAGATTGAAAATTTGGGTTTTATTCCTGCTCCCTTCCCTGCTATTTGCTCAAAACTTAAAAATTTCAGATAAAAGAAGTGCCCAGAGAATCCTTGACGGTGAATTTGGCAAGGTAGGGCAAACCTTTTTTTGCGGGTGCGATTTTTTTAGAAAGGACATTAATCTAAAGTCGTGCGGTTTTTCTTTTGAAAAATATTTTGACCGTCAAAAACGAGTAGAATGGGTTTCCGTTGTACCAGAGGAGTTGATGGCACAATCTTTTCCCTCCTTTAAGGGGCATCAAAACTGCAAAAGGGTTAAAAGCCTCCCTACCCGATCAAATATGAGGTCAATGGGGTTCTCCACCTCTTATTATAACTACACAACCACACCTAAGCCTTTTGAAGGCATAGAATGCGTGCGTAAAGAGGAGAAACTTTTCAACCGGATGGAGAGTGACCTTTATAACCTGGTTCCCGAAAATGGTGCGATAAATGCTTTAAAGGGTAACGCAAGTTTAGCTGATATTGAAATATTTGCTCCCCAATTTGGGAAATGTAATTTGAAAATTCTAAATAATCGCTTCACTCCCCCAACTTCTTTAAAGGGTGATGTCGCTAGAATTTTTTTATATATGGATTCTTCATACCCGCGTAGAAAAATAATTTCGGATCGTGAAAAAAAATTGATATTATATTGGAATAAAGTAGATCCTGTTTCAAAGGAAGAATGCGAAAGGGCATTAAAAATACAAGAAATCCAAGGAAACGCAAATCCTTTTGTCCAAAAGTTTTGCAAATAAATCCAATTTTATAGCAGTAAGTAAATGTTAGCAGAATGACTCAAGGCTAATATAGACACCGTTTAGAATTTGAGGTTTATAAAGCTCACTTAAAAACACAAAGCGATACTAATATCCATTTATGTGGGAGGATTTCTATGGAAAGTAAAAGAATTATTAAAAAGTATGCAAACCGAAAACTCTACGACACCCAGCAAAGTTGCTACATCACTCTGGATGAGATAGCTGAACTTATCAGAACTGGTCAGGATATCACTGTTGTAGATAACAAAACAAAAGAAGACATTACCTATAAAACATTGATTCAACTGCTTTCACTTTTAGAAGCAAAAAATGCAAAAGTGGGCATCGAACAATCACTTTATAGAATAATCCGAAGCAGTGAAGGAACCTTTTCTGGATATATCCGAGAATTGGAAAAAGAAAGTATGCCTTTTGCTGATTTAGGACCTGCCAGTGGAACAACCGTGCCCTCAATGGAAGGTGTAAGTCCCCAAGAATCCCTAAACAGCTATAGCCTTTAATTTTAAATACTCCCCTCGGGTAAACCGAGGGGTATAATTTTCTTTCTTAAAATCAATAACCATAATAAACTTTTAAAAGTGAACGAACTCAAAGGGCGGAATTATTTTTTGTATATTCTGCTGGCCGTAAATCTTTTTTTTGGCCTGATAATTCTTTATTTTCAGAAAGTCTATTTTGAAAAACCTGTAACCCTTTTGGATCAACCCAAAACCCAATCAGGGCCAGGTTATAAAGCAATTGTTAAATTGCCCCAAATTCTTACCAATATATTGCCTTCTAGGGACCTCAAAAGGTATTTAAGGATTACCCCAGTTCTAATCCTGGATAAGGAGCAGGTTTTAAACGAGATTAAAATAAAAGAAACAATTATCCGGGATAAAGTAATGTCCTACATGAATAACCTATCCGAAGACCAGATACTTTCTGATAATGGAATGGATATAACTAGGGAAAAAATAAGAGAAATTATCAATAATATTTTAAGCCAAAACAAAGTCTCCATGATATATTTCATGGAATTCAGAGTTAACTAGTCAACCTTAAGTGAAAATCAAATTGTTCCGACAAAGAGTTATTTGACGTCCTCCTCTCACTAAGGTGAGGGGATTCCTTTTAAAGCCAGGGTCTCACGCCCGAGACCGAAGTTGAGAATATTAATGGCAGCATTGACATCTCTATCATGCAAACTTCCACAGCTTAAACACTCCCAATTTCTTACAATCAACCCACTTAGTCCGTTCGGCCCGTTCCTTGCGGAACAGTTCGAGCAAGTTAAGGTTGAAAACTTTTCATCGGTAACGTGGAAGTCTTTGCCAAGCGAAATCGCTTTATATTCAAGCATTGCCTTTATCGTCCACCAACCGGAATCATTGATTGATTTACCAAGACCGGCCTTAATCAATTTGGAGGAGGATACATTACCGACAAATATTTTATCGTTTTCTTTTATTAATTTTGTAGTGACTTTGTGTGACCAATCTTTGCGGACATTTTTTATTTTTGTATGGAGATTGGTTACTAGTTTTTTCTTTTTTGCCCTTTGGGCTTTTGCTAGTTTTTCTTCGTATTTTTTGGTCAAGTTTTCTCTTTCAAATTTAGAGCTGTCCGAACAAGACAGTTGGGTTTTAAGACCCAAATCAACCCCAATACTTTTTCCTGTTTTGGCTACGGATTTTTCAGGTGTTTCGCAAACTAGGTTAACAAACCAATTACCCTTTGAATCCTGGTTAAGGCTCCCGCATTTTATTTTTCCCTCAAAATCCCTGGACTTGAAAAATTTAAACCATCTTTTATTATATCTAAAATTATCGTCTTTGACCTTGATGGAGCGCGCTTTAAAAGGGATCCAACCGAGGTTTCTCTTCTTGCTTCGCCAGTTGAGCCTTCTTCTTCGTGCTTTTTTCACTTTTGAAGCGAACTCTTCACCCACTGCTTGGATGGTTTCGCAGGGTAGCTCCAACTCTTTGCTGGAGCCGGATGTTAGATTATTTAGATCCACCCATGTAGGCCATTTTGATCTATTTCTAATGGAGTCAAAATGGGCCTGATTGCAATAATTCCAAACAAAATTAACTTTTCCCGACTGCTCGCCAAGGTAGGTTTTTTGGGTAGAATCTTTAATGCGAAATTTAAATGTTTTAAGCACGAAAAATATCGTAAATTTAAAAATTGGAATCGGCAATTCCTCCTCGTCCTAAAGGGCGAGGTTTCCTTGCCGGGGAAAAGATGAAATACCTTTTTTTAGCCTTGGTATTAATCTGTTCTGAAAGGTTAATGGCCCTTGATAAAGAATTCGATCGCATAAAAATCAAAGGCGAATGGCAAAAAATTTTAGAACAAGATGGTGTAGAAATTTTTTTGGCAGATGTTCCTGACTCAAAATTTAAGGCCTTCCGATCAATTGGTGTGGTGAAAGGAAACATTGAAAAATATCTCGCCCTTTTTAGAGAAGTGGGAGAGATGAAAAAATGGTCCCCCAAAATAATTGAAAAAACTGTGGTTAAAGATGTATCAGATATAGAGGCAATTACTTATCAAATAGATGATATCCCCTGGCCTGCTCAAGATCGCGACCTAATTCTAACCAATAAGTTATTTTTGGATAAAGATGAAAAAACCTTAAAAGTTTTGCTTTATTCCGTGGAAGAACCCTCCTTACCGCCAACCAAAAAATATGTAAGGGCCCAAGTTAATTGGGCGGTTTTTTCCATCAAGTCCCAAACCAAAGAAACAACCCATATAGATTTTATGATTCATGCTGACCCGAAGGGAGAAATTCCTGCATGGATAGTTAATCAAATTCAAAGAAAATGGCCGTTTAAGTTTTTAAAGAATTCTGAAAAGGCCGCAGAGACTTTTTCTTTACCAGTTAGACCGGGTGTTTTACAGCTTTATCAGGAATTACAGACCCTAGCACCCTGAAAAAATTGCCCAAAAAATCAAATTTTTCCACTAAATGTTAAAATAATTCAATGAAGAATTTATGGTTTTTATGCCTTTTATTTCCCATCCTGGCACTTTGCGGTGATTTTTCCGATAACGAATTATTAATTACCCTTCATCCCACAGAAAAACCTAATGAAGTTCTAAAAAGTATAGGAGCGAAAAATTTTGAATCTATTGAGCTTTATAAGAATTTTTTTAAAGGTCCCCTGGTCGTAGAATTTGATCGTTCCATGGATATAGAGGCCAGACTTAAATTGATATTAAAAAATCCTTTAATAGCAGCTGCTCAACTAAATTATAAATACAGTATTCAAAGTGAAATGATCCCAAACGATCCCCTACTTAAAAATCAATGGGAGCATCAAAACGGGGGTATTAAAAAGCTTTGGAATGAAACTACCGATTGCTCCAGGAAAATAATCGCGGTTTTTGATACCGGAGTGAACTTTTCTCACCCTGATTTGAGGGAATCTTATGGTGGATTTGGCTTCAATGCCATAAGTCCCGAGGAAGAACCAAAAGATTTTAACGGTCATGGCACCCTAATCGCCTCAATAATAGGCGCAAAGGGAAATAACGAACTGGGGGGAAGCGGGCTATGCTGGAGCTCAAAAATAATACCGATTAAGGTGCTTAACGAATTAGGGGAAGGATATTCCTCCGATATAATTAAGGGAATTTCATTCGCCCTGAAAAATAAAGTCTCGGTTTTAAATTTAAGTTTTGGTTCCTACTCCGGAAAGGACCTTTTTCTTGAAAAAGCATTAAAAAAATCCCTGGAAAATGGAGCGATAGCGGTAGTTCCAGCTGGAAACGACGGCCTGGATACGGAAAAAACACCCTTTTGGCCTTGTTCTTTTAAATTAAAAGGCATGCTTTGTGTCGCCTCGTCCTCACCAGATGGCACTTTGGCAGAGTTTTCAAATTTTGGTGAAAAGATTATTGACCTGGCCGCCCCAGGAGAAAATATTTTTGGAATTGCAGCAGGCGCATTTGAAAAAATACCAGAAGATTTGGAGAGTGGATGGCTAATTTCTAAAAATTCCGAAATTTTGGGAAAGGATAATTGTCTATTGAGGGACAAAAAAGTTTTGGCAATTCCTTCGAGTTTTTGCAATCAAAGGGGAATGAGTGATGGGGATTTATGGGCCAAAAAAGATTTCGGGCAAATAATTTCTAATTTTGACTTTTCCTACGTTCAATTTTTTTTTAAAGGACAAGGAAATATTATTTTAAGCATTAACGGAGAAACCGCACAGGAATTAGAAAATGAACAGTCGGATTATTTTTTAGATTTGGCCGAATGCAAAGGTAAGAGTCGATGTGTTTTGGAATTTAAAGCTTCCGATCTAAAATCCAAAGTGGCGATTTGGGATATTAAAATTTGGGGTCTAAAACTGGGGAACTCAACCTATCAAAGAAAATTTGGCAGCTCCCTTTCGGCGGCGTATGTAAGTGGTATTGCGGCGTTAATCGGTTCTTTCAATCCCAAGTATTCTCCCGCAGAAATAATAAATTCATTAAAAGAGGGTTCTAAATTTTCGCAAAAACTGGTTGGAAAAATCATCAAGGCCAGATTAGTTGAACCCTATGGCCAAATAAAATTTTTGGTAAGGCCAAAATTAAATTGAGTTTATTCGAAGTACTCTTTCATTAGAGCTCTTAAATCTTCAAAATCATAATCTGAGGTTTTTGAAAACCCATCAATTTCATAAATTTTAGCAAGGAGATCCCCTCCCTCTTTGGTTTCTACAAATTTTACAAGTGCATCAGTAATTTTTTTTGCCAAATCTTCGGGAAAGTCTTTTCTGAAAACAAATGGATCATTGGGTATTTTTCCGGAAACGTATAAAATTTTAACCTTTTCCGCCACATCTGGGTGTTCTTCCAGTAAAAGAGATCTTCCATCCCCTATAACACCAGCTTCTGTTGGGTCATGATGGAAAGTAACTCCGGCATCAACCTCTTTATTATAAACGAGCCTCACAACGTTTGAGTGCGAAAATGCAAAGAGAATGTCTTTTGGCCCTATCTTTCTAACAAACAAAATTTCATGAGGTATAATATATCCTGAAGCGGAGTCGTGGTTGGTAAAGGCTATTACTCGATCTTTTAGGTCACTTAAATCCTTAATTTTATCTTCATTATCTTTATGGATGATAAATTCACTTTTGTAATAATCTTTCCCATCCCTAATTATTTTTAAAAAAGGCTTAACCTGATAATCTTTAAATAAGTCTAGGTATTTAAGTGGTGGTACCAAGGCCCCATCGACAATATGATTATAAAAACCGTCATCTATTCCAGTGCTTGATTTCGGAATGGTTATTTTAAAATAAAATCCGGTCTCCCTTTGGAGGAATTCTGTCAATAGAGAAAAATCTGGAGATTGTTGATTATCTGCCTGAGGTTTAGGAAAATAAAATGTAATGGGAGAATTTTCTGTGCCTATTCCTGGTCCAATAAGGGATTTTATCTTATCGCAACCTAATAAAAGTGTTAGGAGAAGGGCTAATTGAAAAAGCTTCATGCTAATATTTCCACCCAAAAGGGTATATTTTGATTAATTATACGATAAGGGGTTTTTTTATGTATAGAATTTTATTTTTGATTTTTTTTATTTCTTGTACCCAGGAACCTTCGGCGAGAAAAAAAGCTTTTCCAACCCAACTTAACGCAATAGAACATCTAAAAGAGGCAAAAGAAATTTTAAGACAGGAAGAAGGACAACTTATGATTGTCGGTAGAAACCTAACGGAAAAAGAAAAGGTTCGTTATGAAACGTTGATAGATTCCGGAAAAAAATTGGATACCTTGATTGATCTATTAGATAAAACTCAGTAAAAAAAAATCCCTTAGGAATATCCGTAGTTATTGCTGACCTCTCGGTGGAAATCTCCCCTTATCCTCACCATGTGGTCTAATATTCATCCTCAATCCTTAATTTCAGTCCCAATAGTACACAAATCTATATACCTTGGTTTTATAAGGGCCAAATTTAAAAGGCCTATAACCAAAGGAGTATTTAATGAAAAAGTTTTTTTCAACCATTGCACTCTCTTCTCTCCTAACAACCTGTGCAATGGCAGATGACATTTATTTAGGAGAACCAGGTTACGGTGGTTCGGGTTGCCCTGCAGGTTCAGCTTCAGTTACCTTATCACCGGATTTGAAGGCACTGAGCATTTTATTTGATGAGTTTATGGTGGAGGCCGGAGGATTGGATGGAAAATCTTTAGACCGGAAGTCATGTAACATTGCCATTCCGGTTCACGTACCAAGCGGCATGAGTGTTTCCGTCTTAAAGGTAGACTTTAGAGGGTTCTTGTCACTTCCTACCGGCGCAGAATCTAGATTTTCATCTGAATATTTTTTCGCCGGTTCTAAAGGTCCAAAGCTAGAGAAAACCTTCAGAGGAAGAAAGGAAGATGATTTTACCATCACTAACGAAGTTGATCTTATCTCTTTGATTTGGTCCCCTTGCGGAAAGGATGTCAACCTTCGGGTGAATACATCGCTTCTGGTGAAAACCAATAGATTTTTTGATGGGGCCCTATCCACTTTAGATAGTGCCGATATCAAAGCAGGATTAGTGTATCACTTAAGCTTTAAAAAATGTATTTAAGAGGAGGGCCCTTTATTGGGCCTTCTTTTTTTCTGATCTGGAAAGAAATAGAATTCCGACTTTGAAACCGCCGCCATCTAATTCTCTGATTGATTTGACTTCTCCAAAAATAACCCCCAACTCTTCCTTCCCATCAATTGATCTAACTTCAATTTCATCGCCGATTTGAAAATCATCCACCACCACGGTTTTTATGCCCATTCCGGAAAGTGAAAGATCCAACAACTCAAATCTCTTAGGGATACCCTTTTGAAATGCGGTTCCAGTTTCTTTGGAGATAACCACGATTTTTTTCGCTTTAGGAGTTTTTCTGGACTCGCTTCTTTTTTCTCTAAAGGTGGTAACAATTTTTTTAAAAATTGGAACCCTTTCCATATCGTTTTCATTGGTTGAAAAAACCTCCGTCGGAAAAGGAATGGTCAAAATTTCAGGATGGCTATGGGTGATTTTCGCTTTAAACGCCAATTCTTCATCCCTATAAAAAAACATCACGTTATCGTCTTTATGAAAGGTAAAAGAATTTCCGGTGGCGGGGCGAACTTCTATTTTGTCGTATTCAACTTTGGTAAGTCTGGCCAAATGAATGGGTGATTTTTCGGTAAGTTCTTCTAATTCCTGAAAAACCCAAAATGTTACTTTGGAAGTTTGTAATCTTCTTAAAAGATTATAGATTTCTAACTGATCAGTTAAATTTTCCCTTTCTTTTACCATCTCTTAGGTATCGTTTTTTTTTTGGGAAAAATAAAATTTATTTAATTAAAAAGGGAATTTTAAACAGGCTTTGGAGGCCAATTTAACCCGTATATTCGCCTTTTCCACTGATTCGTCAAAAGCTTTCTTTGCCTTGAATTGACAGGCATAGAACTCTTCCTCATCTGGGAACCTAAAACAGTCTTGGTTTTCCCTAGTGAAGATTTCCTTGGCGGTATCTAACTCGCCCTGGTGCTCACCGTATGCACGGTCTAAGCAATCATCATAACCGTCAGCAAAAGAGATGTTTGAAACTAAGGCCAAAAGCAAAATTAATTTTTTCATGGGTTATTTTTAAGGCAAATTGGAATTTTTTTCAAGATTAAATGAAGGATTTATAGGGTACTAAAACCCCTTGAAATTAAGCAGGATTTGGACCATTCTTCGTAGGGGTTCTGCTGCTCCCCAAAGCAATTGGTCCCCTACCGAGAATGCACTAATATAGGGGCCACCCAGATTTAGCTTCCTAATTCGCCCAACCGGGATGGACAGGGTTCCACTTACGGCCATGGGGGTTAGGTGGTTTAAAGAATCGGTTTTATTATTAGGAATTACTCTCACCCATTCGTTGTGTGATGCCAGGATGGATTCAATTTCTGGAACCTCGATATCTTTTTTTAATTTAATAGTGAAGGCCTGAGAGTGGCACCTTAATGCCCCAATTCTTATACAAAGACTCTCAATGGGAATTGTTCTGCCTAATATTTTTGCCGTTTCCTCAGTACTTTTCCACTCTTCCCTACTGCTACCATTTCCTAAATCGGTATCGATCCAGGGGAGTAGATTTCCTGCTAAAGCATGACCAAAATTTCCCTTGGGAAATCCGCTAGAATGCTCAATGGATAAAACTTCCTTCTCCAATTCAATTGCACCCTTGGAGGGATTAAAGGCCCTTCCCAAATATCCCATTTGATTAACTAATTCTTTTAAATTGGCCGCTCCGGCCCCAGATGCGGCCTGATAGGTTGAAACTGATATCCATTCAATTAGGTCTTTTTCAAAAAGACCGCCCAAAGCAAGAAGCATTAGAGAAACAGTACAATTCCCGCCTACATAATCTTTGATCCCTTCATTAAGACCAGAATTTATGGATTTAAGATTTATGGGATCCAAAATTATCACTGAGTCTTTTTTTTGTCTTAATGCAGATGCGGCATCTATCCAAAATCCTTTCCATCCCTTTTCTCTAAGTTGGGTATGGATTTCTTTGGTATAATCACCGCCTTGACATGAAACCAGAATTTCCAAAGAAGATAGATCGGTTAAATTTTTGGCATCCATTACTGTGCCAAAGGGACCACTTTTTCCATGTTCTGATGTTGAAAAAAGAACTGGGCTAAATTTTTTAAAATCCCCGCACTCTTTAAATCTCTCCATTAAAACGGAGCCGACCATTCCCCTAAAACCAATTATCCCAACTTTTTTCATAGGAAAAGAAATAACACTTTTGGTTAGAAATTTACAGGGTTAATTCTAAAATTCCAGGACTCCTCCACTCTGTGAAGGTGGAGTTCCATAATCCTGAGATGCTCCTGCTTCACCACCACCACATTTTCCTAAACACTCTTGTTGGGTGGAATAGCATTTGCCTCGGTCGGTTTCTATTCTATAACACTGTATAAAGGTCATATTGCATTTGGTTTTACATTTCTCACTTTCATCCAGCTTGGTTTTATCGGAGATATCCATGGAATCCAGCAATTTCTTCCTTCCAACACCGGTTGTTCCCTGAGTTGGTTGACCTTGTCCTTGTCCTTGAGTTGTATCTTGCTGGCCATACCCCCCTCCTCCCCCATATTCCTGGGTACCGCCGTATTGGGCATGTGTAATATTAAAAACTAGTAAGGAAACAATTAAAAAAATCCTCATTTTATTCTCCTATTGATTGTTTTTCGGTTCCTTTTTAATAAATTTAAATAACTTAGAGCAAAAAGTTCCAATAAATTTGTTTAATGAATATTGACTTTAAACGGAAGTATGAAAGGATTCTCTTTTATTTTTTAACAAGGGGTTAGCGATGTTTAAGTACGTGCTTTCGTTCTTTTTAGTCGGTTCTATTATGGCAGCTGAGGATTATAAAATTGTTGAAGGTGATATCGCCCTAAAATTATCAAGCGATAAAGCATCTTTTTTGCGGTCCTCAAATAGATGGCCAGGAGGTGTTGTCCCATGGACGATTGATCCAAATGATGCAGGAAATAGACCTCTCATTAAAGCAGTTAAAGGTGCGTTAGACCTTTTAAATAAAAATACTAACCTTGTTTTCAAAAAGGCCACAAACGAAGATAAAAACTATATAGTTTTCACCACAAAAAATGAAGGATGCTTTAGTTATGTAGGCCTGCAAGGTGGTGCCCAGGAGGTAAATCTTTCTAGAGGCTGTCACCAAGAGCTTATCGTTTCTCATGAAATTCTTCATGCAATTGGAATGGAGCATGAACAATCAAGAGAAGACCGAGACAATTACCTAAAAATTAATTGGGGTAATATTAAAGAAGATCAAGTGCACAATTTCGACAAGGTCCCACGGTCTAATTTCGGGGAATATAATTTAAATTCCATTATGCATTACGGCTCTTTTTCATTCACCAAGAATGGACAACCCACCATGATAACCAGAGATGGGAAAACTTTTCAACAGAATTTAAGATATTTCACCAAGGGTGATCAGGAAGCTGTAAATGCTTTTTATCCGGTCAAGTTTAATTTTAATTTAGATCTAGTAGATCTTAGTTTCGAACAAGACGGAAAGGAAACTACCTTTGTTCAGTTAAAAACCGAGCCTCAAATGATTAAATCCATTGCATCTGTGATTTATAAAATTAATGGTGGAGAACCATCTGATGAGGTAACAAATTGGGACAATAATTTCCGCGTTGGCTTTACTACTCTAGTTGGAAGAAATGTAATCCACATCACCTTCAATTTAAAAGATGGAACTAAAGAGGAAGCAGAATTTACTTATTTCTATAACGAAAGAAATGTAAAAGTAGATTGCGAATTTTCTACCAAACGTCTTTTTTCAGATGATGAGACCACTTTCTCGGTTCCTATCACCTACGACGGAGATGAGCCATTAGTTGAATCCCATGAATTGCGAGATTTTTTTGCAAAAGCACAGGCCTCATACAATACGGAAACCAACACCATGGAACTTAAATTGACCGTTGGAAGAGAGTCAGGTCTGATCCGTGAGGAAGAAAAGGAAGAACGCAGCTTTACCATTTCTGAAAATGGAAAATTTTCAGTAGAAATCGATAAGGCCGACCTTTCCTGTAATGTCATTAACGAAGTCCTATAAAATTATTTGTAATGCCAAATTAAAAAATTTGGCATTACATCTCATCTCTTTCAAAATAATAAATAAAGATAAAAATGAAAAAAAAAATGGGCACAAGAATAAATGCCCATAGTAGTTCTGAGCCATCTTCCGCTAATTTTGGAATAACTTCCAAACGAGTTAATCCTGAAAGCAAGGCCACGCAAATAAAATAAAGCGGAATTAAATATCCTGTCACAATAAGAAAATTGTATCAGATTTGGATAATTATGATAGGAATATCCGAATCAATTTTACCCTAGACATTGTCTGGTTTAAAAACAAAAATATGGGTCAAATGAAATTTAAATTAGCACTCCTTGGAAAAGGAAAAACTGGAAGCAAAGTATTGGAACTTTTTCCTACTGCATCAGTTTTTGACAGTAAAAATCCACCAAAACTTGATGAACTTAAGCGCTTTGATGTCATTATTTCCTTTTTACCAGGAGAAATATTTAAAAAATATATTCCGATGCTTCTTAAAACCAAAATTCCTTTAGTAATTGGTTCCACTGGTTTTGATTTTCCAAAAAATATCAATCAGAAGCTTAGAGAAAAAAAAATTTTATGGGTTAAATCTTCTAACTTTGCCCTTGGCATGCTGGTGATAAAACCCATGATAGAAGAAATGGGAAAAATTGAAGAAATTACAGATGATTTCTCCTTTTCCCTAAGTGAAACTCACCATATTAAAAAATTAGACTCTCCATCAGGAACAGCACTTTCTTGGAAAAATTGGTTGGGAATGGATGTAGCAATCGCCTCTAAACGGGAAGGAGATGAACTAGGCACCCATAATTTAACCTTGAAAACTCCTTTTGAAGAAATCACCTTGACCCATAAGACCCTAGATAGGAAAATATTTGCCCAAGGTGCACTAATTGCCGCAAAAAAAGTTTTAAAGTCCAAAAAAAAGGGTCTTTTGGATTTTAGGGATTTATTTTTATGAAAGATCTATCAAAATTTCCACTTTTTACCGCCCTGATAACACCAATGCTAGAGGATGGGAGCATCGATTATCCCTCGCTTGCAAAACTTCTTAAAGAGCAAGAAAGCGCCAATAACGGAGTTTTAATTTTAGGCTCAACAGGCGAGGCCTTAAATTTAAATCTTAAAGAAAGAAAAGAAATTCTTGATTTTACCCTGAAGCAAAAATTAAAAATACCTTTGATGGCCGGAGTTGGGGGAATTAATTTAGAAGAAACCATTGAGTGGGTTGATTATCTGGAAACTCTTCCCCTTGATTGCTACCTTTTGGTGACCCCGCTTTATGCAAAACCTGGCCCTAAAGGACAAACCCATTGGTTTAAATCGCTCCTTGACCGTGTCACCAAACCTTGTGTTTTATATAACGTCCCTTCCAGAACGGGTGTGGCACTAAGTTTTCAAACAGTGAAGGACCTCTCGTCTCATAAAAATTTTTATGGAATAAAAGAGGCCTCAGGAAAGGTTGAAGATTTTAAAAAGTATAAATCAAATGCACCAAACGCAAAAATGTATAGCGGTGACGATGGAATGTTACCTGATTTTGCCCCCCATGGGGCATTTGGTTTAATCTCCGTGGCCTCAAATGTATGGCCGAAAGAAACTAATGAAATCACCCGCAAATGTATTGAAGGGACCAAAGTAAACAGTGAACTCTGGAAAGAAATCTGTGACTGTCTTTTTTTAGTTTCAAATCCGGTTCCTGCAAAAATCCTTTTGCATAAGTTAAGTAGAATAAAATCCCCCATTCTTCGGCCCCCGCTTTCCCATTTAGAGGATTTTGATCGAAATAAATTAATGTGGGCAAATGAGGCGATAAATGAACTTTGAAAAAATATTAAAAGAGCTACAAGAGGGTAAAGTCCGTTCCGCCCAATTTACAAATGGGAAATGGCAACCAAACCTGGAAGTAAAAAAAGCAATCCTTGAGGCCTTTAAGCAAGGAAAACTGGTGGAAAAAGATGGCTATCTAGACAAGGATACTCTCCTCCCCCAAAGTTTTGATTTATCCAGAAAAATAAGACTTGTTCCTGGAGGAAGTTCTGTTCGTGCTGGCGCCTATGTGGCCGAAGGAGTGATCATAATGCCTCCATCTTTTATCAATGTGGGAGCATTTGTGGATTCAGGGACCATGGTCGATAGTCATGTTTTAATAGGATCTTGTGCCCAAGTCGGAAAAAATGTTCACCTCTCAGCTGGAGTAACTATAGGCGGAGTTTTGGAACCAATTGGAGAAAATCCTGTGATCATTGAAGATGGAGCTTTTATTGGGGCAGGCTGCACCCTGGTGGAAGGTATTTTGATTAGGAAAAAAGCAGTTTTAGCTCCCGGAGTTTTTCTATCAAAAAGTGTTCCCATTTATGATGTAGTTTCCGAACGCCTATTGGAAAAAGGTGAAGGAATTCCCGAAGGTGCTGTCGTGGTTCCCGGTTCAAGACCTATTAAAAAGGATCTGAAATGGGCATCAAATCTTGGACTATATCTAAATTGTGCCCTTATTATCAAATACCGTGACGAAAAAAGCCAAGAAAGCCTTAATTTAGAAGACCTACTTCGTTAATCAACTTTCTCAAAGCTCCCCAGTCAACTATAAACTATTTTTCTTTATATCTACTGCCATTTTTCCGAAGTGATATCAGATATTCTCCCTGAGGATTCACCTATGAGAAGTTGGCCTTTGATCCTATTTTTAATTGCTATTTCATGTGGGCCCACCACAATTCAAAAATCAGGATCACAAGGTGTTACCGTCAATACCACTGATTTAATTACAAGAATTTTGCTTCAAACAAATTCGCCTTCAAGTATTTCAACTCCAAGTTTTTTGGTCCAAGGAAATTTTTTAATTGGAAACACAATCACACTCCATTCAGACAGTTCTTGTACCAGCCCAATTGGAGAGGCCACTGCCCAAAACACTAACTCTGTTTATGCAACTACTTTGCCTTTGACCCAGGATGGAACCTACAACATTTATGCAACTGTGACTTCTAGGGTTTCCGGAACTTCTGGATGTTCTATTGTTTATGCCACTTATGAATTTGAAACCGGATCATCCCCTCCCAAAGTTTCAGTTCTAACTCCAAGTGGGGCCAGTTTTAAACCTATCGTATCGTTAACCGACATTCAGGTGGGAGCTTCAATTTTGCTTTATACCGAAAGTAATTGCTTAGGAGGATTAGTCGGAGGACAGGATCTAATTAATACGGGATTTACCCAAATACAAGTCACCCTTCCTCCTAACTCTCAAGATGGGCCATACCAGTTTTGGGCATTACAAACAGTAGGCACCAAAAGTATTTGCTCTGCACCCAGCAATGCTTATGTTCTCAATACCAAACCAGGTTACGTTTCAGTCCTAAACCCAAGCCCTGGATTAAATCTTCGTCCTACCATCAGGGTTGGTAATGGTGACCAAGCAGGAGGAGCTTTAGTACCTGGGGCCTTAGTGGATTTATATCTTGATAGCCCTGACTGCTCGACCTCTAGTTTTGTGGGAACAAAACAAGCGGGATCCACGGAAATTTCGGTTGATATCACCATAAATGACTGGCTCCCAAGTGATGGCAACTATCAATTTTATGCTACCCAATCATTTTTTCCGGAAGGAAGTGCTGCTTTAAGAACTTCACCATGCTCTTTGGTTTATGGCACTTATCAATTAAAAACTTCTCCCATAATTTCCCTCACAAGCCCCACCCCTAGCATGAATCCATTTCCAGATTTTAAAGTATCCGGGATGATTCCTAATTGGAAGGCGGAGGTTTTTTTGGGATCGGGATGTGGTGGTCCAAGTTTTGGTTCTGCAATTTCCTCGGGACAAGAGGTAAATGTAAGGCTATCCAATCCCCTTCCAGCGGTCAGTGGCAGGTATTATTTTTCTGCCAAACAATCACCAATTACGCCCAGGGCCGGGTTGAGCTCTTTTGAATCGTCTTGCTCAGATGTTTCGGGGCCTTATGATTTCCAGGCACCAAAGGTATTTATAAGCACCCCTAGTCCTGGAAACATTATTTCTCCTACTATTGTAGTAACTGAGTTGGATGCAAACGCATCAAATACAGTTTCAATTTTTCCTTCTATTGATTGCACTGGCACGGCCATAATTTCAACTGACACTCTCGGAAGTTTTTCTATTTCCCAAACCATCCCATCGGGCCTTTTACCAATTGATGGTCTCTACTCTTTTTCTGCAAATCAAAGCATCGGAAATACAAACTGTTTAGGTGCTGCCACTTACCTTTTAGAAACCAAGCCGGCCGGCTTTATTTATATAACGCCAAATACTTCAACCGGAAATATTGCCACTCCTATCTTTTCAGTTTCAAATATTGCAAGTTATGCAACACCAACTGTTACCGTTCATCAAATGAATGATTGTTCGGACCTGGCAGTAGGAACGGCCCCTGGGACATTTCCAACCATAAACATTCAGGTAACAACTCCTATAAATTCCGAAGGATTAAAAACTTTCTATTTCCAACAGGCCATCCCTGGCCATACCCCCAAATGCAGCCAAGGCTTTTCTTACACCTATAATATAACTCCATCTCAAGTGGCCCTAGTAGGTCCCACTTCAGGAAATGATCCCTCTCCTATAATTCAAGTAGGAGGTATTTTAAGCGGAGTAGCTGGTTTGGTGGAAATTTACCGAGGAAATACCACGTGTGAAACTTTTATGGGATCCGCTCCATCCCCGGCAACCGGTACAACGGTTAATGTTCAATCTATCGATCTTCCAACTTCAGTACAAGGAGCGGTTAAATATTTTGCTAAACAAATAATTAACGGAGTAACTTCAAATTGTTCCACCGCATTTACCACTTACAATATCGACACCTATCTCACCAGTATAAAAATCATGACCATATCCGGCCCACAATCAGTGGCCACTGGGACTACCAATATTCCCTCAGTTGAAGTCAGTGGCTTTGCAAATGATTCAACCGTTCAAATTTTTTCCGATGCCAACTGTTCCACGGGAACCCTGATGGGATCAGCGCCAATACCTGCCACCAATACCTCGGCTTCAATCACCATAATTTCAAATCCCCTTAATACTGAGGGGTCAAATTTTTATTATGGAAGACAATTGATTGGAGCTTATATAGGGCCCTGTTCTGGCGGGAAAAATATATTTGCAACCTATAATTTAAATTCTAAACCGGAGGCCCCAACTCTTTTAACTGCATCCCCTGGAACCACCCTTACACCCACGGTTCAAGCAAATAATATAATACCTGGTGCACTGATACAGGTTTTTTCTGATAACATCTGCTCTGTTCCGCTCGGATCGGCCACTTCATCTTCAACTCAAGTAAACGTAACCGTTTCCGCGGGTACTCCGCTACTTATGGACGGTGTTTATTATTTTTATATCCGACAAATAAATAACGGCCATGTTTCTCCTTGTTCTAATCCCTCAGCGCCATACACATTAAATACTGCGCCGATTGGAATCTCGGTGGTGACAACTCCCTATGAACTTCTTCCCGAACCAAAATGGAATATTATAAATCCAACCATCCAGGTTTCAGGTGTTACCCCTGGAGCGAACGTTGTTTTATACAAAGATGAAAACTGTACACAGGTTATTGGAAGCACGGTTCCCACCTCCACCCTTGCAAATATCGTAGTAGAGAATGGTGGATTCCCCACAGATGGAAAATATCCATTATATACCAGACAATCATATGGAGGGCATACTTCCTATTGCACCGGAAATACCACTCCCATAGTTGCTGGGGAATATAATTTGGTAACTAAACCAACTCTGGCGTTTTCTACCCCAAGCCCAAATAATTTACTAAAGCCATCGGTAGGGATGCAAAATACTGTTACCGGTGCCTTCTTACAACTTTACAAAACTCCTTCCTGTGACAGTGGTTCTGAAGTTTCTAATATCTATATTTCAACGGGAGGAAATCAAATTCTAGAGGTTGATCAGGGATTAACCGTAAACGGTTTAAATCAAATTTATGGAAGACAAGTTATACCCCTATCTGGTGGAATTCAACAAAGTTCTCCCTGTTCCGAAAATTTAAATTACCAACTTTCATCCGCTCCGTTAATCACGCTCTCCTCCACTTCACCTAGCAGTGTGAACACACCTAGTTTCTTTTTATCCAATTTATTTACTGAAACTGATATTGGAACCAAAACTGTGGCCCTCTACTCCGATGCAGGTTGTACCACTTTGGCCTCTCCTTCTACTTCAATCACCGGCGCTAGTATGACCGTTACTGTGGATCCCATCACAAGAATTGGTACATCAACTTTTTATGCCAAACAGGAGGCCACAAATCCTGCGTTTGTCTCCCCATGTTCTGTCACTGGTGCAAATTATATTTATGATTTGGCACCAGCTGTTTCCATGGTTACGACTTCGCCAAATGATATTTTGGCACCTACTCTGCGACTTTCCAATGTAGTTGCCGGCGCAACTGTTACAATTTTTGAGGATTCATCATGTTCAGATTCAATTGCAACTCTAGTTTCCACCGCCACCACCATAGATTTTACTTTACCAAGTGATTTGCCTGCCGATGGGCCCTATAAGTTTTATGCCAATCAGGCATTAGGAACAACGGTTTCGGAATGTAGTATAACTTTTGGAAGTTATGATTTAGATACCACCAACTTTAATATTAATCCTGCAGTATCCGGCGGTACCGATACCACTCCTGATGTTATTGTTTCCTCAATTGATCCTGGGAATATCATAACTTTATACGCTGATGCGAATTGCTCTCAGGTAATGTCAGGACCAGTTACGGCAGCAGGAACTTCAGTTTCCATAGCTTCCAATCCTATTAGTACTTTTTCGGTAAATCATCGATGGTGGGCAAAAAGACAAATGACTCCCACATTTACTTCACCGTGTGCCGGGCCATCAGGCATTTATGTTTTAAATATAATGCCTTCCTCTATCAGTGTGGTTACACCAAGCCCTGGTACTGACTTAACCCCTACCTTCCGAGTAGGAGGAGTTAATAATAATTCAACGGTAACTCTTTTTTCGGATGGAAATTGTAGTGCGGGATCTCAAGTTGGAGTTGGAGTAACTGGTCCCTCTGCAACCACGGTGGATGTTACAGTAAGTCCTGCAATGACCGCAGATGGTGCACTCACCGTTTGGGCCAGACAGCTCTCCAATGGAAATCAATCATCCTGTTCAACTGTATCCGCAACTTATGTTCTAGATACAGATCCAAAAACTTTGACGATTGTAAGTGCTGGTAACTCAAATCCTACTCCGATTATCAGGGTGACAGGAGTAGAACCTGGAGCAACTGTAAATTTATATGTCAACGACCCCAATTGCAATTCAACAGTAATGGGCCTTGCAACGGTTCCAGGTAACGCCAGTTCAACTGATGTAACTTCTTATCCTCTATCCTCGGATGGAACCTATACCTACTTCGCAAAACAATTTTATCCTGATTCAACTTTTGTTTCCGGATGCTCATCGGCCTCAGTTGTTTATTCCCTAAACTCAGCTCCAACGGCTTTAAAACTTTTATCCACCAATCCAACCTCCGCCGCGACCCCAAAAATATTAGTGGAAGGGGTTAGCTCGGGTGATTGGGTGTATTTATTTTTGGATCCAAATTGTAATTTCCCCTCTGGTTCAAATATTTCACTGGGAAGCTCGGTGCAAATTCAAACTCTTCCAGCGCTTACAGCTTCAGATACTTACTCTTACTTTGCCAAAAGAATTCAAGGAGGAGGACAAGGACTTCAATCAGCATGTAGTACTGCTTCCGTTAATTTAGACTATGATCCAGCCTTTTTCTCCAAGTGGCAATTTACCGATGAGATATCTAAAAATCCACCGGCAGCAGGAGATGATTTTGGATTTAGCGTTTCGACTGTGAATAATTATGCCGTAGTTGGGGCCCCGGGAGTAAATGGAAATAAAGGAGCAGTTTATCTTTATTCCTATTCGGGATATGTGTGGAATTATGTGGGCACGCTTACAAACGCAAGTTTAAGTAGCGGGGATAATTTTGGATTTGCCGTAAATCTCTTCGCTGCCAGCCCAAGCGGAAATATTCAAAACGGAGATTTGCTAATTGTGGGTGCACCTGGAGATGGAACAGGACAAGGGAAAGCATTTGTCTACACCTACTCGAACGGAAATTGGACCTTTGAACAAACTTTAAATCCTGCAGGTATTTTCAATGGATCAAAATTTGGTGCCTCGGTTGCAGTAAGTAATATTATGGCAGTGGTGGGTGCACCTAATGCAAATTCGGGCGATGGCACCTTTAAATATTTTCCAGGGTCAAATGGTGTTTTCTCTGCAGGTTCCTTTCTTCCCAATCCAACTGCCATTCCAGTTGGTTCTCGTTCAGAATTTGGATTTGCAGTTTCTATTTTCGGAACAAATTTTGCTATCTCTGCCCCCAAGGGCCCGGGAAATCAAGTGGTCCAATTTTATTTATGGAAAGCTTCCGGCCCAGTGGAAAGCGTTGCAATCACTTTCACCACGGCCTCAAACCTATTTGGATATTCGGTAGATATTTCGGGAAGTTCTTTAATTGTCGGAGCTCCTGGTGGAAATTTCGCAAATATTTATTCTTTTAATGTATCGGGGCTCGGGGTTCTTACTTACAATTTATCTGCAACTTTAAATGCACCTGTTAATGCAGTCGAATTTGGCCAAAGTGTTTCCATTTCTTCAAACACAACAGCAGTGGTTGGATCGGATAATACATCAACGATTGGAAGTGCTTGGATTTATGCTGGACCGATTTTTTCGAATACGAACAGAGTGGATCTCCCCAAAATTTTCAATAATGCAAATGATCAATTCGGTATTGCTACGGATATTTTTGGTGGAAGCATCATTGTTGGCGCACCGGGTGCTGGGGCCGGTGGTAGCGCTGGCGCATCCCTTCTTTACAGAAATGATCAATAATTTTTTTTGACAAGGATTTTCATAACTGAAAAAGTCTGGAAATAGAAAATTTGACAATACTCAAAATCCCTTCTGAAAGCCATTCTTGCTCTTGTAAAGAGAAAAATATTTTTGTTTGATAAATGCGCACATCGGAAATAAAAATTATAAAAAAAAATTCTACAAGAAATAAAAGTCATCTGTTACCGTTATGACTTATAATAAAAAATGGATTTTTTTTTGATACAAGGAGGCCGGGTGGATCCAATTCTTTCCCCCAATGATCAACGTTTTGTGCTTTTCCCAATAGGATATAATGAAGTTTGGGAACTATATAAAAAACATGTGGCAGTTTTTTGGACTGCAGAGGAACTAGATTTTGCTCCAGATTTAAAAGATTGGGAAAAACTAAATAATAATGAAAGACATTTTATCTCTCATGTTCTTGCATTCTTTGCTGCCTCCGATGGAATAGTAGGTGAAAATTTGGCCCGCAGATTCTACGACGAAGTACAAATACCAGAAGCTAGATGTTTCTATGGATTCCAATTGGCCATGGAAAATATCCATAGCGAAGTGTACTCATTAATGATTGACTCCTATATAAAGGATCCTAAGGAAAAGGATTTTCTTTTTAAAGCAGTTGAAAATCTTCCATGTGTGGCCAAGAAGGCAAATTGGGCCATCAAATGGATGAATTCAAAAAGTAGTTTCGGGGAAAGGCTAATTGCTTTTGCAGCGATTGAAGGAATATTTTTCTCAGGTTCTTTTTGTGCAATTTTTTGGTTGAAAAAACGAGGGCTCATGTTATCTGGACTTTGTACCTCGAATGAATTCATCTCAAGGGATGAAGGCCTTCATTGTGAATTTGCTTGTCACCTTCATAAACTACTCAACAAAGAAAACCAGGTGCCACTGGAAATTATCACTAGAATAATTACTGAAGCCGTGGATATTGAAAAAGAATTTATAATTGATTCTATTCCTGTAGACCTAATTGGAATTAATTCAAAAATGATGGTTCAATATATAGAGTTTGTTGCCGATTTCTGGCTTCAACGTCTTGGGGCCAAACCATATTACAATTCAACCAACCCCTTTGATTGGATGGAGCTTATTTCTCTGGAGGGAAAAACCAACTTTTTTGAGAAACGGGTTACTGAATATCAAAAACAGGGAATGCTTTCTACACAAGACCAAAATAAATTTACCTTGGATGCGGAGTTTTAATCTATGTATGTTTACACAAGAAGCGGCGATAAAGAGCCAGTAAAGTTTGATAAGATAACAGAAAGAATCAGGGCGCTTTGTTTTGATTTAAAAGAAGAGTTTGTGGATCCTGTTTTAATTGCCCAAAAGGTTATTGAAGGTATTTACGAAGGAATCTCAACCACCGAGCTTGATCAACTAGCTGCCGAAACTGCGGCCTACCTTTCCACCAAACACCCAGATTATTCCATTTTAGCAGGAAGGATTGCAGTTTCCAATCTTCATAAGGAAACCAAGGGTTGCTTCTCTGAAAACATTAAACATATGTATCACTTTATCAACCCTAAAACCGGCGAACATTCCCCGTTAGTCTGCAAAGAACTTCACGACGTGGTAATGGAAAATGCCCAATTACTAGATGAAGCCGTTCAGGATAAAAGAGATTTTACCTATGACTATTTTGGTTTTAAAACCCTAGAAAAATCTTACCTTCTTCGAATTAACGGTAAGCCAATTGAACGACCTGGCCAGATGCTTATGAGGGTCTCCCTGGGGATTCATATGAATGATCTTAATTCGGCAATTGAAACTTATAATTTAATGTCAGAGAAGCTTTTCACCCATGCAACCCCAACTCTCTTTAACTCAGGAACCAATAAGCCTCAGCTTTCCAGCTGTTTTCTTCTGACCATGAAGGATGACTCTATTCAGGGAATCTACGATACCTTAAAAGATACCGCTCTTATTTCTCAATCAGCAGGTGGAATAGGTCTTTCAATCCATAATATTCGGGCCAAGGGAAGTTTTATAAAGGGCACTAACGGCACCTCCAATGGAATTGTTCCGATGCTAAGGGTTTTTAACGACACCGCAAGATATGTTGATCAGGGAGGAGGAAAAAGAAAAGGATCCTTTGCCATCTATCTTGAACCTTGGCATGCGGATATTTTTGATTTCCTTGAACTTAAGAAAAATACCGGTAAAGAAGAAGCTAGAGCAAGAGATCTCTTCTTTGCCCTTTGGATTCCAGATCTTTTTATGAAAAGAGTGGAACAAGATAAGATGTGGTCCCTTTTCTGTCCCCATGAATGTCCAGGGCTAGCTGACTGCTATGGTAGCGAGTTTGAAAAACTTTATATCAAATATGAAAGCGAAAATAAGGCGCTTAAAACCGTTCGTGCACAAGATCTTTGGTTTAAAGTTCTTGAGACCCAAATCGAATCAGGATCCCCTTATATGCTTTATAAGGATGCAATAAATGAGAAATCAAATCAGAAGAACTTAGGAACGATTAAGTCCTCAAATCTTTGTTGCGAAATTGTGGAGTTCACCTCTCCTGATGAAATAGCTGTCTGTAACCTAGCTTCCGTTGCACTAAATAAATTTGTAACCGAGGATGGAAAATACGACCATAAAAAACTATTTAATGTCGTTTATCGAATGACCCTAAATTTAAATCGGATCATCGACATTAACTACTACCCTGTTCCAGAAGCGGAAAGATCCAATAGAAGGCACCGACCCATTGGTATTGGCGTCCAGGGGCTTGCAGATACATTTTTCCTGATGAGATACCCCTTTGAATCACAAGAGGCCCTGGAGTTAAATAACGATATCTTTGAAACCATTTATTTTGCGGGACTTACTGCCTCAAAAGATCTGGCCAAGAAAGATGGGGCATATGAAACATATCAAGGCTCTCCCATATCACAGGGAATTTTCCAATTTGACCTTTGGGAACAAAAGCCATCTGGAAAATATTGGGATTGGGATGCGCTGAAAAAAGATATAAAAAAATATGGTGTGAGAAACTCCCTTTTAGTGGCCCCTATGCCTACTGCCTCCACCTCTCAAATTCTTGGAAACAACGAATGTTTTGAGCCTATCACCTCAAATATTTATGTACGAAGAGTTCTCTCTGGAGAATTTGCTGTTGTAAATAAATACCTCGTAAAAGATTTAATAACTCTTGGGCTTTGGAATGAAAAACTAAGGAATGAGATTATAGGAAATAATGGATCGGTACTAAATATTGCTTCAATTCCAGATGAAATTAAAGAACTCTATAAGACAGTTTGGGAAATAAAACAAAAAGCGGTAATTGACCTTTCAAGAGGAAGAGCACCTTTTATCGATCAAACTCAAAGTCTAAATATTCATATGGAAGATCCCAATTTTGGCAAACTCTCCTCCATGCATTTTTATGCTTGGAAGGCGGGACTAAAAACTGGAATGTATTATCTGCGCTCACGAGCGGCAATCAATGCAGTTAAATTTACCGTAACCCAACCTGAGGTCCCAAAAAAATCAATTGAAGAAAACCGAGAGGCAATGGTTTGCTCCATTGATAATCCAGAGGATTGTATTTCTTGCGGAAGTTAATTTGAGCAGTATTCCTCAAGGCTTTCTACACTTTCCACGAATATTTTGGCATTTGGTTTAACCACATACTCGCTGCCACCTTGCATGGACTTTGGATTTCCCCAGAAAAAAGCATATCCCATTTTAGTAAAAGGATAGGCCATCGAATTAGGGTCTTTTTTATAAGATCCGACATATGTTTCGGTTACCCAATTAATATGTTCTCGGGGAACTCCTGGAGGATTTTTGGCCGGACAAGAGGTTGTGGTTATATCAGGACTATAACAGGGTCTAAAAATATCATCCGGCTTAACCCAAAAAGTAATAAAAACTTCTTTATTTGTATCCGGAGGAAGACCCAAATATTTTTCAAGTGAAGACTTTATTTGACGCTTATCAGTTATATTTTTGCAGAAGTTTTTAAGTTCAGGAAAAGCAGTCGCCCATATTATCCTGCCTTGTAGAGGATATTTTCTTTTGCTCCCTAAATACCCCTCATAAATACTTTTTACAGAACCTGCCAAAGTAACCATTTTGACTCGAACATTAGGCTTAAACTTGCCCTTTTCTTCCCAATGGGCCTTATCAGGGACACATTTCCAATCCGGACGACAGGCAACCTCTACCTGGGAGTTTGCAGAGCTAATATTAAAAAGCGGCCTATCCTGTTTTAAACTTTCAAACTTCTCAGCGGTAGCAACACCAGTCAAATATTGGTGCTGAGGACTCCCCCCAACTTGAGAAAAAACCAAAGGGGATCGGATAAGAAAAAAGGCAATTATGATTCTAAACATAAAATCTCCTATTTGTTTAATTTATCGAGCTTTTTAGGAGTTCAATTAAATTTGTTTAAGAAAGTTTCAATTGAAATTTTTAGTAAATCTGGTTAAAAGAAAATTATGGAAAAATCATTTTGGCTAAAAAAATGGGAAGAAAACGAAATTGGCTTTCATGGCCTTGGGTTTAACGATTTATTAACGGCCCATATTGGAAAATTTAATCTTAAAAATTCAAATATTTTTGTTCCCTTATGCGGAAAATCCCTGGATCTGATTTACCTCTCACAAATAGGTAAACAGGTAATTGGGATTGAATTATCTGATAAGGCCATAAAATCTTTTTTTGCGGAAAATAAATTAGGATTTGATCTCAGATCAGATGGGCCCTTCAAAAGATATTCTTGTAAAGACCTTAAAATAGATATTCTTCAAGGAGATTTTTTTGATTTGAATCCTGATATTATCGGGAAGGTTGATTTTATCTACGATCGGGCATCTATGATTGCTCTTCCACTTGATATGAGAATTTCCTACAGCAAAATAATTGAAAATATCGCTCACAAAAATTGCCAGATACTTCTTATAACCACTGAATATGATTATCCGGAGCTTATAGGCCCTCCTTTTTCAGTAACTGAAGCCGAAGTTAGAGATTTATATTCAAATAATTTTGAAATCACGGTTTTAGAACGTCTTGAAAAGGGAATTGAAAATCAACGCTTTTTAGAATTGGGCGTTAAAAATCCTGCTCGAGTGGTTTTTAAATTAATTAGGAAATAGGAATTACTTGTAAAGTTTACGCATTTTTTTATCATTTGGATCAAAAGATGCTACCGAATAACAATTTTCGGTTTCAAATAATGTGACCCTGTGGATAAAAATCCCCTTCCCTTTTAAAATTTTTGGGCAAACTTCAAATAAAAGGTACTTGGCCAAATTTTCAGCTGTTGGGTTTTCTGGAAGAATAAAGACGTCTTTAAAAGCTGGGGCCTTCTTGCAAAGGTCTATGGTCTTCTTATCGTCTTTAAAAAGGATCATGGTGTGGTCCCAATGCTTATCCACCCATCCCCCAACTATTTCTTTTAAAACAGAAAAATCAATCACTCTACCCAATGAATCTAGTGATTCTAGAGGAGATGCGTGGACCCAAATTACACCGTTGTGTCCGTGGAGGGTGGCACATTTTGATTCATGTTTCATCACCCGGTGGCCATAACAAAAATGGATTTTTCTAACAGATGTTTCCATAATGAATAACTTAAATTGGGATTTTTAATGTGGCAAGTTAAAAAAATGCCCCCGTCCGTGGGGGCAACACCTAAATTTTTTTAGATGCTTAACATTAAACTCCTCTTTCCCTTAATATGGTTTTAAGTTGCCTAATGTTTTCGATTCTAGTTACGTCCTCACCCCGACATTCGTTGTCTGAACATTTGTTAACGACCTGGCACTCTCTGTCTTTATCGTTAACATAGTCGTTTTCCCCACGGACTAAAATTCCAACAACTTGGCCGGATTTCTCATTAAATACGGCCGATCCAGAGTTTCCGCCGAATGTATCAAGGTTAGCACTAAAGAAAATATCATTGCTGTTATCTCTAACGTTGGCACCGCCAGCGATCTTAGTAGGAAGGCCTGAAGGATGGCCTATAACAACAATGGGGGTTCTATCATCAATTTTTTTATTTGAGTTTATGCTAAGAAAATTTCTATTTGTTACAGGGCGATCAAGAATTACAACCGCATAATCCATCATGGTTTGGTTGTTTAATTCCTGTGCATATATTTTTTTACATTTGTATACGTTTTCTTTGGGTACTGTTGAATAGTGGTTATCACCGGCAGAGGTAAGTGCGTAATCAAAAACCCAGTAATAATCGTTGCAGTAGTTTTCACTATCCATACAGTGTCCAGCGGTAACGAGTACATCTGGAGCGACTAAAAAGCCTGAACAAATTGCAGGCGTTCCTTGGTCTGCAAATTTTTCTTCTTGGCAAATGTTTCTCTTTGAAAGGGGAGAGTATTCGACTTCAAAGGTATCGTTTCTTCCTTCGGTCATTGCTAATTTGGGAATCATCGCCGCGGTTGATCTCGCTAATTCAAAAAATCTTCCGTTAACTTCAAAAGGCTCCAGTCTGTTGTCCTCACCATAGACAACTTTGTCCATAGAAAAAGATTTTAAGCCACCACCAAGAACCACCAAGGCCAAAAACATCTTCCCTAAATTCATATAATTCCTTTTAAAGAGGATAGGATTATCCTTGAATAAAATTATTTACCTCCAATAAACCATCGACAACTTACTTTTACTTACTTTAGTGTTTTAGTTTTCCACCGATGAAAACCGCTTGGACGGATCCGGGAAAGGTGATTCCCTCGAATGGGGACCAGGAAACTTTTGTTTTTAATTTTTCTTTGGTGATTTGATATGATTTTGAAAGATTTAACACGGTGATATTGGCGTAATATCCTTTTTCCAATTTCCCAAAACCAAGTCCAAAACTAGCAAATCTTTTATCAATGTTTTTTAAGGAAGGAAGAAATTGATTAACAAATTTTCCTGGATTTTCACTGCAGACTTTCGCAGCAAGACTTGGGTCCATTTTCTTCTCAACGATAAGCCAGGTTACGAATCCACCATAGGTATCAAGACCTGTTAGTCCTGACATTCCTTTTTCCTTTTCTTCCAGGCTATGAGGGGCATGATCCGTAGCAAGAAAATCTATTTCGCCAGCAAAGAGTGCCTTAAGCATTCCTTCCTGATCAGATTTTCCTCGAATTGGGGGATTCATTTGGAAAAAAGTTTTTCTATTTTCCGGAATTGTTTCATCATTGAAAAAAAGATGTTGCGGGGTAACTTCGCACAAAATTTTTGTTCCTCTACCCCTGGCCTCCCTAACTTTTTTCATACCGTCAGTTGAACTGAAGTGGCAGAGCTTCCCCTGTAGATTATATTTTTCAATAAGGTTAATGGCAGTTTGAGTTGCCATCACCTCGGCTTCTAAAGGTCTTCTTTTAAGATGACTTCCCTCAGCTTTTCTCTGCTCTAAAATTTCGGGATCCTCGCAGTGAAAACTGACGTGTGACCCTTTATAAAATTTTAAAACGTTATCTAATTCCTCATTTGACCTAAAAAACAAATCCCCAATAGATGGGCCGATAAAGACTTTATAAGGCACCATTTGAGAAAGCGGTTTGGTATTTGGCCCAATCCCAGCATAAAGAACAATAGGAACTAATCCATTTTTGGTTAATTTCAATTTATCAGCATAGGTTTTATCATCAACAGGGGGTATGGGGTTATTGGGCATATCACAGATGTGTGTGACTCCCCCATTTATGGCAGCTTGCGATGCAGTTAGAAAATCTTCCTTGTAGATTTGTTTTTGGGATACATCTTCTCTGGCATGGACGTGAATATCCCCCATGCCTGCGAAAACTAGGCAATTATCATCAAAAAAATAATCAATTTTTTCTCTGGGAATACTTAAATCGCCCATTTCTAAAATAAGGCCGGATTCTTCATCAAATTTGATTTGTCTTCTCTTTTTTATTTTAGAATCGACAATTATACCCTCAAGGCATTTCATAAACTTTCCTTCCCATTAGATATATATCCCTTGGGAGAAGTATTTTCAATTATTGTGGCGCCAATTTGCGCCAAATTAAAAATTTTTGGGTCATGAACTCTTAAAATCAAGGGGTGATTTTTCAATTCTTTCAGATATTGAGATAGGTAAATTAGGTGCAGAAATTCAGAATCGATCATTGGATTATCGGATTTTGGTAAGAACTTTCTAAGAAATGACTTTTTAGAAATGCCAATCAAGAATTCTTGGCCCAATGGAAATCTTTTAATAAAATTAGGCAGCTCAATTAATAACTCCATATTTTGTTCTAAGTTTTTAGAAAATCCAAAAAGCGGATCAATAATCACCCTATTGGAAAGTTTTTTTGATTTAAAAAATTTTTCCATATGATCCAATAAATTTTCATCTGGAGAGGGCGTGTATTTAAGATGATTTGGTGCCTCTTCCCGAGTGGGGCAGAGATTATGCCCAATTACCATGCGGGCATTTTCACATAAATTTAGGATTTCAAAATCAGGGTGACCGGAGACATCATTAAAAATCCAATCAAGTTTTGGATTTTCAAAATAAAGCCATTTAAAAACTTCAGGTCTGAAAGTATCGATGGATATGGTAATATCTTTATCCCAACTTTTAAGAGCAGGAATTAGAAATTTTTTAAACCTTTCAATTTCTTCCTCCTGAGATATTGGGTTGGCATTAGGGGCGGTCGATTGGGCACCAATATCAATAATTGATGCGCCTGCCTTAATTAAATTTTCAATTTTAATTAGAAAAGATCTAAAATCAGGAAGGGATCCGCCATCAGAGAAGGAATCGGGAGTGATGTTTACCACTCCCATGCAAAGACTTACCATTTTTTAGGCCAAAATAGGATCGGTTGGTTTTTTTGTTTCTGTGTCTTGTACTATATCTGTTTTTTCTTCTGGGTCTGGCGCCCTTTTTTTCTTAGAAGATTTTTCGATGATAGGAAGGCCGATATCCTCGCCAGCCACAATTTTTTTCACTTGTTCTAGATCCAGAGTTTCCCAGATTATTAGCTTTTCCGCTAAACGATCTAGAGCATCTCGTTTATCTCTTAGGATTTTGGAAGCCACCGCATGATTGGTATCAATTAACTCTTTAATTTCACTATCAATTAATTGAGCGGTTCTTTCAGAGTAATCAACCGTAGGCCCCATTCCCCCGACCATAAATGGACTTGAGGAGGAT
>Ga0180061_1000015_pt1 | contig 50763 bp, 48 predicted proteins | sample EasRivT27_16_10D_FD_121769 | JGI IMG/M metagenome (GOLD analysis project Ga0180061, IMG submission 121769) | Soil microbial communities from meander-bound floodplain in the East River, Colorado, USA - East River metaG ERMLIBT27_16_10D | ecosystem: Environmental > Terrestrial > Soil > Floodplain ...
CGTAAACGTCCGGTCTCCAGTGCATATTTGGTTTCTGGCGAAATCATCAGTGAACTTACCGACAGGTTGGATCCATCATCTACGATTAGAATAGGGTATTTTGTGGATGTTAGGATATCTCGGGTTACTAATTCAATTGTAGTGGAATTATTTAGAGTGGGAATTACTAGGCATATTCGAATAATCATAAAATTGCACTCTCGATTCTTTTTTGAACTTCGTCCCTTAATTCCCTAGGATGAGTATAATTTTCTGAATTTAAAATATCTAGAGTTGAAACCTTAATAGGTTTACGAAAAAAAATTCCCATTACCCCTTTTGGCCAAGCCTGATCCGTTCCAGAAATTGCTATAGGTAGGATCGACACCTTTTCTGAAAAGGCCACCTGAAATGGGGCCATTGAAAATTTCTGGACACCTACAAAGTTCAAAGGGCATCTGGTCATTTCCGGAAAGATATGAATTATTTCCCCTTTTCTTAGTCGATTTCGAATTTGGTTCATGGCCTTTAAATAGGAATTAACATCTCCTTTAGGCACAGATATTTGATTACTAGTTCGCATTATAATTCCCAAAAAAGGAACTTTAAATAAAGAGCTCTTGGCCAAAAACTTGATTCCTGGAATATTTCCCAAAAGTATAAAAACATCGAGAATTGAACGATGGTTGGAGATTAATAACATTCCCTTTTTGGGAATTATTTTTGGAAGATTAATACTAACATTTGGACGGTACCAAGGTTGATGCTTCATTAAGAAGGCACTTCCCCTAAGAAGAAAAAAATCATTATATTTTTTAAGTTTTTTTAAAAAATGAGATAAAAAATAATTAGGAACATAAATTAAATAAATAAGAAAAAAACCCACGAGTGCGTTGCTAATTAAGAAAAAAAAGAGCCAAAAAATAGCTCCTGGGTGATTATGAGGTTTGACAGCTATCTCCATGGTCGCTAATATTTTCCCTATATAAATATTTTAGTTTGATGTTATGGAATTTGCCAAGGAATTGGTTCTTTTTAAATCAAGTTGTTTTGGAGAATTTTCCAAAATTGTAATGCAATTGTCTAAAAACGGCAATCGAGGTCTCTTCCTAAATCTTTTGGATTTTTATTGTTTGGTCCATAATGACAGTCATGAATCGGTTTGATGTTATCATTATTGGGTCTGGAATTTCCGCATTAACAAGTGCGGTTCTTCTTTCAAAAAAGGGAAGAAGGGTTTTAGTTCTAGAGCAATATAAAAAACCGGGTGGCTATTTGCATAGCTTTAGTCGCTTCGGAGAAATATTTGATACAGGTGCACATTATGTTGGCGCTCTTTATCCTGGCCAACCTTTTCACACCTTACTTAACTATCTTGAAGTTTTCGATCCGAAAGTCTTTATAAAACTGGATCCGAAAGGATTTGATATTTTTCATTTTCCTGAGGGCTCTATTACGATGCCCGTTGGTTATGAAAATGTAATTGAGGAACTGGGATCTTGTTTTCCCCAAGAAAAACAATCCATTCGAATTTATTTTAAAATGATTCAAAGTATTGTGAGGGATTTTCCAACCTATCATTTTAATGACAAATTTGGGGTTGAGAGACCAATACCAAGTTTGGAAGTATCATTGCAATCTGTAGTTGAAAAAATTACTCCAAATCCTAGGTTACAATCTCTTTTATACGCCTACTGTAATTTGCATGGAGTTTTGCCTCAAGATGTTCCGTTTGGTCTTCATGCAGTTATGGTTGACTCATTAATTATGGGCCCAATGGGATTTCCTAATGGCGGGGATGCTTTAGTAAGGCAGTTTGTTGATCGCGTACATGCCAATGGTGGTACAGTCATGACTGGCCAAAAGGTTACTAAAATTGTTGTAGATCAAGAAAATGTCGTGGAGATTCTAACTGAAAGTGGGGAATCTTTTTCCTCGGAGTGGGTTATTTCCTCAATTCATCCCAAGGCAACCTTTCGATTAATATCTGATAATGTGAAATTAACACCTGCTTTTCAGACACGATTAAAAAACTTAAAAGAAACAGATGGTATTTTCGGGATTTATGCAAGATGTCGAAACATCGAGGACCTAAATCCCCTAAGTAATTATTATTTTTTTCGTACTTCGGATCCAAAAAAAATTTTTGAATATGGGGAACCAAAAGACCAACCTCCTTCGGTATTTACTTCAATGTCCCGGAAAAAGAGTGATATTTTACCTAGAAGGACATTAAGCCTTCATTCCGTTTGTCCCTACAACTGGTTTGAACCTTGGAAAAATTCCATTTACGGAAAACGTGATGATGGTTACCATAAAATGAAAGAAACAGTTGCAGCAGGAGTATTTTCTTTGGTGGAAAAATATCGACCAGATTTCAGAGGCCATATTGAAAAATATTCCACATCTACACCCTTAACTAATTTACATTTTAATGGCTCCGAGGAGGGTTCTGGTTTTGGAATATACCACTCGCTTCAAAACACCGGTACGAGGACCATAGGACCTCGTACAAAAATTTCAAATTTGTTATTGACCGGACAAAATTATTTATTTCCAGGACTTTTAGGTGCTTCGATTTCTGCATTGAGAACCTGTGGGCATATAATTGGGATAAAACCAATTCTTGGTGAATTACGCACAATAGGCGGTTCGAAATGAGAGTTTTTGTGACCGGGATGGGTGCAATTACCTCTCTGGGAAATTCTGTAGAATCTTTTTTTAATGGATTGGTCGAGAATCAATCGGGTATCAAATACTTTCCTGAGTGGGAAAATTATGTAGGTTTGCAAACTTATGTTGGCGGCCCTGTAGGGGATTACAATACTTCCTTATTACCAAGAACCGTACGTCGATCAATGTCCCGAATGTCTGAGATGGCGGTGCTGGCAACTTTTCAGGCCCTGGAGCATGCCAAATTTACTGACCTAAAAAAATTACAAAGTTCCCGCACTCTCCTTATTCTTGGATCAACTTCGGGTAGTCCATTTGCCTTGGAAACCTATTTTAGAAAGATTTTTGAAAAAAATGGTCCCCAAGGCCAGTTATCCACCTCTTTTTTTAAAATCATGAATCATTCGGTAGCTGCGAATGTAGCGGCCGCTTTAGAATTTAATGGAAGTTTGCTTTCACCTTCTTCTGCATGTGCAACTTCTACCCAAGCGATGATTTTGGGATGGGAGATGATAAAATCAGGACTTTACGATGTTGTAATTGCTGGTGGTGCAGACGAACTTCATTTTTTAAGTGCAGCTATTTTTGATATTGTTCAAGCTGCTTCTAGAAAATATAAAACCCAGCCGGAAAGTTCCTCCAGACCTTTTGACCAGGCCCGAGATGGATTGGTGGTTTCTGAGGGGGCAGGTATCGTTGTGTTAGAATCGGAGGCATTCGCAAAAGCCAGAAATGCAACTTCAATAGCTGAAATTCGAGGAGGATCCTATATTTGTGATGGAAGTCACATGACTCAGTCAAGTTCCTCGGTTATGGCCCAGACTATGCGTTATGCAATTCAAAGAAGTGACATAACCCAAAATGAAATCAATTATATAAATGCTCATGCTACGGGAACCATTCAGGGGGATATTGAAGAAGCTCGTGCAATTGAAGAAATCTTTGGGGACTCCGTACCGGTAAGTAGTTTGAAGGGACATATGGGACATTCTTTGGCCGCTTGTGGAGCCTTGGAGGCAATCGCTTCCATTAAAATGATGGAACATGATGTCTTGATACCAACAAAAAATCTTGTAATCATTGATGAAGAGTGTCGTGGAATTAACTTGTTACAAAAAATCCAAAATGGAAGGGTGAAAACTTTTATGAGTAACAATTTTGCTTTTGGTGGAATGAATACAAGCATTCTGTTTTCAAAAGTTTAATAAAAACTCAAAAGTTGGAGAAAATATTAATGGAAACTTTCGTGCCCGATGATAATCTTGTTTTGAAAATCAACGATTTAATGAAAAAGGGCTTTGAAATTCCAAATGAAAAGTTAACAAAAAATGCCAAATTGGTTGATGATCTTGGTTTAGACAGCCTAGATGCGGTTGATATGCTCGTTTTTATTGAAGATGAATTTGGCATAAAGGTTGATGGGGAGAAAATGAAATCCCTGCGAACAATGCAAGATGTTTATTTTTTAGCATCCGATGCAATAAAAAAATCCACCAATAAAGTCATTTGATTTAAAATATTATCGCTAGAATTTTTTTCTGAATTTTTCCATTCAAAAGTCCATGATGAATCAAGATTTTTCTGAATTTTAATTGAAACCCTAATTTTTGGGATTACTGGAGATAAAAACTTTGAAGTGATAATTTGACTAAGGTGCAATTTTTGTTCGCTTATAATTTTTAGGAGCTCTAAATTTGCATCGATAATGGCCACTGCAGGTAAAATTGGTTGATTAGGAAAATGACCATCAAAATAAGGCAAATCTCCAGGAACATCCCACCTCCAAATGGAATAATTTTCGTGACAGTTTTTTATTAGAGGGTGAAACTGAAATACAGAATTAAGATCAATCATTGATGGTATTCTGTCATATATTGGTTTTATTGTTAAGCCTCCAAAAAAGGTTGGATTTATGACCTGGATTTCGGCCTATGGCTGCACCTCTGCAGCAGGCTTTTCTACGGAAGAACTTTGGTTTGGTCTAAATAATGGATTAGATCATTCAAGGCCAATTGATAATTCTGGCGAAAATTTTCCTAGGGCATATTCCTTTCCAAACAAAAATTCAAATAAAAATCAAAGGGAACTTTTAGTAGAAAACCTGCTTTGTTCGTGGCAACAATTAAATAAAAAAATTAAATATTCGGAGAAGTTGGGAATCATTTTAGCTTCTACAAAAGGTTTTATAGATGATGTGGTTTGGGCAGAGGAGATTCCATCCCAGGATTGTATTTCACCAATTTTAAATGACTTTATAGAAAGAGCGGATATTTCCCCTAAGCGCACAGTTTGTGTAAGTAATGCTTGTACCTCCGGGATAAGCGCGCTTTTCCTTGCGAATAGTTGGATTGAAAAAGGAATAGTTGAAGAGGTTCTTTTATTGGCCGCAGATGCTGTGGGCCCTTTTGTAATTCGAGGATTTCAATCTTTAAAAGTCCTTACGATGGATAAAACGAGGCCTTTTTCCGATGTTAGATCAGGTTTTTTTCTAGGTGAGGCCACTGCTGCGATTTTGTTGACAAAAAAAATTGGACCCTTTTTTATCCGAGGAGTAGGGATTGATTCAGAGGGTTATGCAGTGACTCGACCATCACAATCTGGGAATAGTCTTAAAAAGGCCATACAAATTGCAAAAAGAAATTTTAAAAATCCATTGGATTTAATTTTAGCTCATGGAACGGCAACACAACTGAATGATAAAATTGAAGACCAGGTTTTTTATGACTTATTTTTTGAAAGAAAAGAATTTCCCACGATTACCGCAAGCAAATGGAGCATCGGACATACTTTGGCAACCAGTGGAATTCTAGACTTAATTTTAGGTTGCGAGGCCATAAAAAATCAAAAGGTTTTTTCGATTGCAAATTCCATACAAAAAGATCCTAATTTTTTATGTGAATATTTAACTTTAGGGAAATCAACAAATAGAAAGGTCGATAATTTTTTGGTTTCTTCTTTGGGGTTTGGTGGACTGCATGCCTCAGTCATTGTGGAGAGAGGGTGAGAATTGTTTTACACAATCATAAAATAATTTGGCCACCTCCAAAAGAACCATCCTGGGCCTCGCGGGTTGAGCGGTGGTATCAGCTAGATGCAGCAGCTTATTCAATAGCGGAAACCTTTTCAATTTTGCAGGATAAAATTTCTAAAAAACCCTCTCTTTTAATTTTGGCCAGTCCACTTGGATCTATGGAAACAGATTTTCAATTTGTGCGAGGTAATTATAGCCCTTCAAAATTTGTCCATACCTTACCAAACATAAGAAGCACTTCTTTGTTGCAGTTAATGGGTTGGCAAGGTCCCGTACTCTGTTTTCAAAATGATCCATTTACTTGGCTTACGGCATTAATAGAGGCCATTGATCTTATAGGTCCAAACCATCAGGAGATTTGGGTAATACAATTTAAAAAAACCAATGTTCAGGGTAATTATGAAGTTTCCTGGGCCCAAGTCCTTAATGATTTCGATGAAGGAAAAATATCGCAGGCTTTCTTGATTGTGTCCTATCTAAAGGGAGAAAATGTAAAAAAATATAATGCATTAAAGGATCAGGATTTTTGGGAATGGATTTCTAAATCCCATTGCTCAAGGCCTTTTTTAATTTCAAAGGAGTGGAGTCTGTCGAAAAATGAATAAAAAATTTATTATTTCCTCGGAAAACATATCCTTAAAAGAGATTACGAGCTTCGTTTTAAATAGGGGGAACTATTTTTCAATTGAAATTTCTAACGAATGTAAAATCAGAATTGAAGAATCACATTTAAAAATTATCAATCTTCTTGAGAGCCGCACCCCAATTTATGGCGTTACCACCGGATTTGGCGATAGCTGCTTTCGCAGTATACCTAATGAAAAATCTGAAGAATTACAAGCAAATCTAATTTCTTATTTACTTTGTGGAACAGGACCAATTTTATCTCCGGAGGCCTCGCGTGCAGTTTTTTTATCCAGGTTAATCTCCTTATCTAGAGGATATTCCGGGGTTAGTTTTGATTTAATAGAAAGAATGAGAATGTTTTTGGAAAGAGACTGGATACCGGTAATTCCTTCACAAGGTTCCCTGGGTGCCAGTGGTGATTTAGTTCCGTTGGCCTACCTGGCAAGAATACTACAAGGGGAAGGAAGTTTATTTATTAAGGGTGAAATAAAGGAAACCAAAGAGGTCCTTGGGAAGGCAGGAGTTAGTTCTTATCGTTTGAAAACCAAAGAGGGACTGGCAATTGTAAATGGTACTTCCACCATGAGTGGACTTTGTTTAGTAAATCTTAATCAAATTCGTTTTTTGTTAGATTTAATTTGTGTAGCGAGTAGTTGGTTGTGTATTTCTTTAAGAGGAAGAAAGGAATCTTTTGGAGTCTTAATCAATGAAAAGGCCAAGAAATTCGTAGGACAGAAAATTGTGGCCCAAAGAATTAGACAGATTTTAGAACAGGAGGAATATCGGACCACCACTTTAGCGGAGATTAAAATTCATGATAATAAAATCCAGGAAATGATTCAGGATAGATATTCTCTTCGTTGTACCCCACAGATCTTAGGACCGATAATGGAAACAATTGAAGAATTTGATTCTTGGTTAGATCTGGAGATTAATGGAGTTTCGGATAATCCTTTGGTTGATGAGGATGGTGAGCTCCAAATGGGGGGAAATTTCTATGGTGGATATTTATCCCACGGAATGGATTATCTTAAGATTTGTTTGGGGCATATGGCCGATTTAATTGACAGACAACTAATGTCTTTAATCGATGAAAAATCTAACCGTGGGTTGCCACCAAACCTCGCGGCCTGGAATTTAATTCCAAAAGAAGATCAATATTTGCACCATGGTTTAAAAGGTCTGCACCAGTCGGTTTCGGCAATTACTTCTGAAGTTTTGGCAAAGGCCACCCCAAATGGAATTTTTTCTAGATCTTCAGAATCCCACAACCAGGATAAGGTTAGTTTAGGAATGAGTGGAGCTGTACAATGTTCTCAAATAATTGAACAAATGTACCAAATTTCGGCCATGTATTTTATATGTTTAACCCAGGCCTTAGATTTGCGTGAATTTCCAGTTAGAGGTGAAATTTCGCGAAAAGTTTATTCCTGGGTTAGAGATATTTGTCCTTTTGTTGAAGGTGATAGACCCCTTGATTTGGTTATTACGGATATGGCCAAAAAGTTAAAAGAATTATCGAAAAACCAAAAAATTTTTATTAAGGATAATTTATGAAAAAACATGACGTTATTATTATTGGTGGCGGTCCGGGAGGAAGTACAGCTTGCTCGATTTTAAGTAAATTTGGTTTGGATGTTGGTATCATCGAGAGGGAAGAATTTCCACGATTTCATATTGGAGAATCATTATTACCGGCGACCATGCCAATTTTTAAGGAAATTGGGTTTTTTGATAAACTTAACAGTGGAAAATATATTCAGAAATGGGGTGCTCGTTTTATAGATTACAAAACTGATGATGAAGTTTATTTCGGATTCACAGATGGATTTAACACAGAAATACCAATGGCCTTTGAGGTGCCTCGATCCGAATTTGACCAGGATATTTTGGAACATGCATTGAAATGGGGGGCCACCCTTTATCGTCCAGAATTTGTAAAGGATGTGAAAATGACATCAACTGGAGTTCATCTTTTTACAGACAAAGATGAATATTTTGCAAATTACCTATTGGATATTTCGGGACGGGATTCGGTGATTGGGAAAAAAATGCGAATGCGCCAAACCAATAAAAAGTTGAACAATGTGGCAGTCTTTGCTCATTATGAAGGTGTTAAACGTCAACCAGGAATTCATGAAGGAGATATTACCATAGGGCTTTTACCGCAAAAGTCCTGGACTTGGTTGATCCCATTTAAGGGAAATGCCACGTCTGTTGGAGTTGTTCGGAGTCAAGAATTTTTCGATGGCGAAAAGGATCCTGGAGCTTACCTGGAGAATACACTAAATCAAAGCCCAACGGTTAAAGTTTTAATGGAGGGTTCAAAAAGGGTAATGGATGTTCAGTGCATAGGAAATTATTCTCATACTTGTGAAACCTTTTTTGGAGATCGCTGGATTTTATGTGGGGATGCTGCAATGTTTTTAGATCCCATATTTTCCTCTGGAGTGCATATGTCAGTCTCATCATCAAAATATGCCTGTGAAGCCTTATTGGAGATTTGGCCAAAAAAAGGAAGTTTTAAAGATTATGGAATTGGCGAAAAATACGAGAAAAAAGTTCGGTTGGGTGCCAAAAGGTTTTATGGGATGATTTCTATGTTTTACCAAGGAAGTTTTGTCGAGCAAATGAAAAAGACTTTGAATAGAAATATAATGAAGCAAGGATTTACTTCGGCCGTGGCCGGGGATGTTTGGAATGAAGATAACTTTTTATTCTCAAAAAATATTTTATGAAGGTTACCATTTGGCGGGGTTATCATGATCAAAAATTGCCTAAGGTAATCAAAGATTCATGGGAAAAAAATGATCTTTTGATTTTATGTCCGCCACATTTAAAAGATTATTCATTTGTAGAGTTTTTACCAAAAGGAAGTAATGTTTTTTTTGGGGGAGATGATTTTTCTGGATTAGAAGAAAAAATTCCACAACAAATTTCTCAGCAAGAATTTGGAGCAGATAAACCCGTCTTAGGTGTTTTTACATCAGGTACCATTAGTGGAACTAGCAAACTAATACTATATTCAAAAAAAAATATTATAAATTCATTAGATGGTATTCTCTCGGTATTTGATAAACCGAAAATAACGTCAATATTTTGTTACCCTCAACCCACCCATACATTTGGACTGCTTTTGGGTTATGTAATGTCCTTGATTAATAAAGTTCCTTTAATTTTTACGGAAGGGAAATACAGTCATCTAAGCCATGTCAATAGAGTAAGTATTAAGGATCCTGGACTATTAACATTAGGTACGCCTACCCATTTTTATGATTTACTTAATTACGTAAAAAAAAATAATATCAAAATGGCACCCTCCTATAGTTGCATCATTGGCGGGGCGCCCGTGACAGTTTCTATTTGGAACCAAATTCAAAAAGAACTTAGGATTTTAAATCCCAGTATCGGTTATGGCTGTACGGAAGCTTCACCAGGAATTACCCATCATCCACCAGGTTTAAAACCCTTAGAAGACGGGGAAATAGGATTTCCATTAAAAAGCATAGAACCTAGAATTTCAAAGGGTGTTGTTATAAAAGGCCCTTCTTTATGTTTGGCAATTATTCAAGATCGTAAAATATATTTCCCTGAAGAATTTCTAGTTAGCGATCAAATTCGAATCCGAAGCGATGGCATGTGGATTTATGAAGGTCGGCTGGATCTGATGGTTAATCGAGGAGGGCAGAAGATTTCCCTGGAGGTAATTGAAAAAATTCTTTTTAATGAGTTGGGTTTAGAAGTTGCTTGTTCTTCCGTTGATGATAAAAGACTTGGAAAAGACATTGGTATACTTGTAAAGGCACCACCAGAAAAAGAAATTATTAAAAAAATAAATGATAAATTATGGGAAAAGCTAGGATTTTCAATTTCAGAGAAAAAAATTTTAAATGTTGTGGATTTTCCTCTAAATGAAAATTTAAAATTAGATCGAAGAGGCGTAGGTCGTTTTATTGAGGGGTATTTGGATGGATAAATTCCATAAGGAAAAAACTTTTACCTCTGAATTAATTAATTTAATTCCCCATCGATCACCAATGGTTTGGGTCGATGAGGTTCTTTCTTTTGGTCCAGATGGCGGCGAGTGTTTGGTCCGATTAAAACAAACAAATCTCTATTTTAGTAACGGAAGGCTCCGTCCATCCAGTTTGGTAGAGTTTATAGCCCAATCCCAAATTTTCATTGGACTTTGCCGAGGTCAAAAAGAGGGTTTTAATCTAGAAACCTTTCAAAAACTTTTTCTGTTATCAATAGCCGATGCTAATTTTAAAAATCCGGACAATTTTCCCGAAATTGAAAAAGATATGTATTTAATTATCAAAGTAGGATTAGTTCGGATTTTTGGAAGTATGCAGCTATTTTCAGGATCCGTCTGGACTAGTGAAGGAAATCTATTGGGCACCTCCTCAATAAAAGCGTTTGCCGAAAATTAATTGTTTCATTTCCTTATGATTACTAAATTTCAATAATTTTTATTTGGTCTTATAAAGATTTTAATTTTTTACCGATAAAAAAATATGAAATATTTTAAAATAATTATTCTTTCAATTGTTACATTAGGTTGCTCACATAATACCACTATTAGGAATATAAGAGCGAACAAAACTGATTCAATGGCCCTAAATAACAAAAAGGTAGCCTTTGTAATTAACGACTCATCATTTCCAGATAGTCCAAAAGTTGCTTTTGGACCTAATACTTTTAATTTTAAAAATTTGCAAAACGTTTTTATTGATGGATATAAACAGAAATTTGATAGGACTACAAACAAATTAGATTTTTATAAAAACCAAGCTCCTTCAACAGGAACTTCATACGCTTTTTATTTTTATCCGGAATTTAAGATTAAATTGGTTAATGATTTCTGGACATCAGGTTGTCTTGTTAAATATAAATTAAGAATTTTAGACGGCGCTAAAGTTCTTGCTGATGAATCTGGCGAATATAAAGTAACTATTTGGAATATTACCCTTTCCAAGGCATGTGAGGAAGCAATTGAGGAGGTCTTTAATGATGTTACCGATCGGGCAATTGCGAGATTGAGATAAGATTAATAACGGTTTAACATTTCATCAACCTATATTTAATTAAATAAAATTCTCTGGGGGAGCCTTGAAATCACATAAAAAAATGGTTTAAATTTCAGAGTTACCGCAAATCTAGGATTTATTGTACCTGCCATATAATGTCTTTCAGCAATACCTTTCCTTTGGTTTTCCCGTCCTCACTTGGGTTTTCGAATACCCTCCTAACTATCAACTTGTAACTTCCTTTTTCTTTTTCTCGAAGTTTACAGATAGCATTGAATTCTTTTACTTCCCTTGCTTTTAGATCGATAGTGCGTTCTCCGGCACCGAAGAAAGCATGGGAGATTTCACCCATCGTTTCCCCTTTAAAACAATTTAGATCATTAAGCATAACGATCAGTCCAGTACCAGAATTATTGGCCAGTTTAATTCTAAAGTCATACTTCTTGCCTTTTTCTTTGATCCACAACACATCGACTACAAAGATATTGAAATCGCCCTTAGGTCCAATATGAGTAGTATTTTTTTTTGAAGCACAAGAAATAAGTAAAATTAAGGTAGTTAAAGCTAAACAAGTTTTCTTCATAAAAATACCCTGTAAATGGATTAAAGTAAGACTCCAAAACTAAAAATAGTTGAAACGGCGGACATATCCTTAACGTTTCTATAAGTTAAATAAATATTGAATAAAAGTCTGGTTTCTTTGGAAACTGGAAGTGCATAGCCCGCTCCACCAAGAAGTCCAAAACCCTCTTGATCATCGTCTACAGCAGTATTCACTATATCTTCCACCTTAAATTTGGCCCAGGTAACACCAATATCTCCCCGAACAAACCATCCGTCTCCAATATTTCTTCCAAAGAAATACATAAAGCTAGGGCCAAAAGTCCATGAGCTTACTTTTGTAGTTATGCCATTATTTTCCTCTGACAAACCTCCCCTGCTATTTAATATCCCCCCCAACATCGCATTTTGCCCAAGGGGAAAATAGAAGCCAAATATGTCTGCAGTCCATGAAATTCCCTTCAAAACGTATTCATCGTTAGCAGCGTTAATAATTGCTTGAGTGGTAAATGAATATTTAGCAGTAGCTAAACCTACTCCCCAATAATTATACCAGCTTTCATTTTTTGAAGGGAGTTCTTCGGTTAATTTTTGATCATCCGGACAATCGCATTTATGTGAATAGGCGGGAAGCGCTATCCATAAGGATAATAGAAAGATTAAGATTTTCATTTTGGATTACTCCCTTTATTAGCTATCTTATTATTAAATAAAAAATTTCTCCATATAAAAATATTAAGCTCACTACTTTAATAAAAAATCTAGATGAATAAATTTTTGCTATTTATAAAAGAAAAGTCAATTTTCTAGGGAATGAAGAGGGGAGCCCCAATTTTATTATCCCACTAAAAGAGTTGCATTAAAGAAAAGGAGAAATGACATATAACCAACCGATATTACATGTTTTTCCTGTAAAGTTTTCATAGTCTCTTAAGAGGGCATTATGTTAAGTGATAGAGTAATTTATGTTTTTAATAATCCCCTTACTTTTATTATTTGGTTGTGGCAAAAATCATTCCACCATACAAAAGGGAAACCTTACGGAGGGTGTGGTAGTTGGGACCATTAATTGGGTTGAAGTAACCAAAAATCTAAGGCCTGAGATTGTTTCAAAAACCAAACCTGTCGCTGATATTTATATCCCAACAAACCAAACAAGGTGTACCGGGTTTTTAATTTCACAAAATATATTGATGACCAATTACCATTGTATTTCCGATGCTGTTTTGGCTGTTGGGGTTCTTGCTAATTTTTCCCACGAGTTTGATTCAAATCTTAGGGAGGAATATTCTTGTGAAAAATTTCTCTACAGCAATAAAGAATTGGATTTTGCTCTTTTAGAATGTGAGGAAAACCCTGGTGAAAAATTAGGTTTTTTAAGTCTGGAGAGCGAAATGGTAGGCCTTGGCGATCCAGTTTATATGATTCATCATAATTGCGACTATATTGTGGAACCTGGGTGTGATTACACCAAGAAGTTATCTTACGGAAAAGTAATAAGGGTTGAAGATGATGGAGTCTATAATACCACCGATACTTTGCTAGGCTCCTCCGGCTCTCCAATTATAAGTGCTTTAACGGGGAAAGTGGTAGGGATTCATCACGCGGGGAAAGTAACTGGGAATAATCAAAGGGGACCCTACAATGTAGCGATCCCCTCAAAAAAAATACAAAAATATCTTTTAGAAAACAGGTTTATCTATTAGGAACACAACTTCCAGTTGAAGTATCGCAAACTGCGTAACCCGCACAGTCGGCACCGGTAACACATTTATCTTTGCATCTTCCTGCCTGACAGGCCATAGGATAGCAATTCCAAGATTCTCCTCTAGATGAGGCAACCACTTCATTACTTGCGCAGAAATAACTTACTGGACGTTCTGGAATACATTTTCTATTTTCACAAACATATCCAGTTGAGCAATTTTCGTTTGAATCACAATTAACTAAACAGTTTTTCCCATTGCCTGCGCAAACATAACCACCACAGGAAAAAGTTAAATCTGGAGCGCCTGCTTGGCTTGGACATTTTTTCTCACCAGTCGTTTCGGCAGTAAGTTGAAAGTCCATTTTTACTACACCGTCGACACAGCTTTGGTGGCAGATTTGGTTTTTAAAAACCACCATTGGAACCGGTTGTACCGTTGGTTGTATCGGCCTTGGGATGTTAAGGTTAGGAATGGTGAAAGCACCCTGAGAAATTGAAGCAAATGAAAGGATCAAAAAAGCAATAAATTTCATAAAAAACCCTCCGTTAAATGAGGGGCTTTTATCACCTATGAATCCATAGGGCAACCTAGGTTATAAATTCTGATATTAATCCTAAAAAATAGGCATCTTAATCATAAGGGAGGCAAAAGCTACAAGGGTTGAGATTAGGTTTGCACCTAAATACATATACTTTTGTTTCTCGTTTAGTTTAATTTTAAATATCCACTTTAAAGCATAAATTTCAATTAGCGTGCTAATTAAGGCCCCAAATATTATGGCAGATGCCCAGCCAAGGGGATTAAAAGTTCCTATTCCAAAGGATTTATAAAGGATCTGTCCAATGGTAAATTCAAAGGCCAAATTTCCTATAGCGGCGCCAATCGCTCCAATAAAAGTTGAAATGATATTAGAAATGGTAGTAACCCAAAGGGTATAGCCCCAACCCTTTTTTATTATTCGTTTTAGAATAAATACTTCAATTAAAATACCTACCGGGGCCGACCACCAAATCATTCTATCGGCGAGGTAAAGACCAGGCCAAACTACATTGGCCAAAGCAATGGAAGGGAAAAAAATTAAAGAGATCCAAAGAGTTTTATTCATTAATTTATGTTAATTTATTTTCTAAATAACGCAAATAATAATTTCCGAATGCTCAAAAAATGAAATATTATTGACCTTAATGAAAAAAATTATTTTCCCCTTAATTTTTTTGGTCTTGGGGTATGCGGTTTTCTTTTTTATTTTTAATAAAAAAGAAATTTCAAAGGTTACCAAATCACTTAAAATAGATTCTTCCCTTTTTGGAAAAAAAGAAAAAGCACCAAAAAAAACCGTTGAGAATTTTGAAGAAATTGAAGAAATTGAGGAGCCCGAGGCAAAAGCATTTGAACCCCTTAAAGAAAAGTCAGAAACTCCATCTTCTGTTGAACGAAGATATATTGGTCCAGATTTTAAACCAATGGAAAACCCACCTTCCAGTATTGTTTATGAAAACTCAGTTAACCCCGATTGGGAAAACCTTTTAATAAAGGAATTCTTCGATGGAGATCGTCCAGACGGAAATATTGAGATCAAAAAACTAGATAGCTTCGCTTACATTAAAGGTAATACGGGCCTTTATGTTGAAAAAGTAGCAGTAAATGTTATTGCCCCAAAAGAAATGGCAGGAACTTTTTACGCCTATGTTAATTCAGGAACCGGGGAGATTATGCATGCCTGGGAAGGGGAGGAGGAACTCCCTTCGGATGAAATTAGTCAGCCATCGGAGGATAACTCTTCAATGGATATTGAGGACACCGCTATGGATATTCCTGAGTCCACAATCGAAGAAGGTGTAGAATTTACCGAAGAAGAGTTAGGATCTATACCTTCTGAAGAGACTTTTTATCCTGATTATAATTAAACGAGGTTAAAAGTTCGCAACAGCCAAATAGGGCCTACAAGGAAAAAAAGAATATTTTTAAAAAAAGAGGGTTTCCTTCCCTCAACCTTATGGCCTATGAATTGAACAAACCAAGAAATGATAAAAATCCCTGCGCTCAAAGGTAGGAGATATTCTCCATTTGCTAAAAAGGAAATTATCCAAAGCATAAACAAAATGGGAATGGCCAGAAAGAAAGCTATCCTCACTCCAAGACTAAGATAAAAAAACAAACTAAATGCACAAAACAAAGTCGCAAAGTTTAAATATGCAACGGATGTAAAAAGCTCTGGTGAAGGAATACTCCAAAGTAGTCCTAAAAGGGAGAAGGTAATAAGGGGAACGCAGACCCAATGAATCTTTTCATTGGTTTTATGTTGGTGGCTTTTGGCGTATTCAGAAAGCCAAAGATCAATTTTTTTCATTATGCCTCCAGGATTTTTGTCCATCATAGAAAATCAATTATAATTGGTCAAAATCTTAGATAAATCAGGGACCTTTTTGAGATTTGCTGCAATATGGTAGATGAAATAAAACGTCTCTTACGGCCAACTTACAAAGGAAATTATTAGATTTCCATTGCCTGGGCAAGGCCCTTTTGGTTCCGGCTGAAAAAAAGGCCTTTTCCACCCCTTCTTCCTTGATGTTAATAACCACCAAACAGGGGGGAAAAAGTCCACTGCCTAGAATCTCTTTTTCCAAAGTTAAAATTAGGTCACCTTTTTTGAACTTATGGCTTTGGGTTACGTAGGTGATATTAAACCTTTTTAAATTTAGTTCTTTTTCTAAAACAAGATAAACATCTGGTTCAGTTGTTCTGTCCCTTATCATGCCATAAACCGAGCAGGAAATGTGTTTGATAATAAAATCCTGACCGGTACTACTTAGTGCCGTGAAGGTCAAAAGGCCGATGGCAAGCTTCCTCAACATCTTTTATTTCCTTGGGGATCTCCCGGGAAAGGTTGATGTTTCCTTTATCGGTTATGAGGATATCATCTTCAATTCTTATTCCAATTCCCTGAAATTCTGGTGGGATACTTCGGTCGTTTAGGCCTAGATATAGGCCTGGTTCCACAGTGAAAACCATTCCTGGTCTAAATTTCATTTCGCTTAAGTCTTCCTCTAAATAAGGATTATGGTCATGGACATCAAGGCCTAGCCAGTGGCCGGTGCCATGTGGATAGTATGCCTTATAATTACCTTTTTCCAAGTTTTCATCTAGGCCTCCCTTTAAAATTTTAAGATCGATCAGCCCTTGGGTTAAAATTTTTAAAGCAACTTGGTGGTTTTCCGTCAGAGTTTTTCCAGGAAGAGAATTTTCAATCACTGCTTTTTGAGCGTTAAGGACGATTTCATATAAGGCCTTTTGAGGGCCACTGAATTTTTTGTTTACAGGAAAAGTTCGGGTTATATCACTTGCATAGAGGTTAAATTCCGCACCGGCATCGATAAGAAGTAAATCTCCGTTTTTTAGGATTTCATTATTATTGGTGTAATGAAGGATGTTGGCATTATCCCCACCTGCAACGATAGATTCATATGCATGGTGGGAGGCACCGTTTTTTTTAAAAATATATTCCATAGCGGCAGCTACTTCAAATTCAAGAATTCCTGGTCGGGCCAAACTCATCGCGGCCCTATGGGCAAGGTTGGAAATGGAAATGGCCTTTTTTATTTGTTCTATTTCCCAGGATTCTTTTATAAGTCTCATCTTGGAGATAAAATTTCCTAGATGCAAAAAATTTTGGGGGGAATGCTTTTTAATTTTTTTTGCTTCATTTAAAACTTTAGATTTAGAAATAATTTTTTTTAAAAACAAAGAATCTCCGAATATATCCAAATATACATTTTTATGATTTTGCAAGTAACCTGGAAGTTCTTTGTCTAAATCTAAAATGGAGTGAACTTTGTCTACACCTAGATTTTCCTGGGCAGTTTCAACTCCAAGCCTTCTGCCTGACCAAATTTCCGCATGCTGATCTTTTGGCCTTACAAAAAGTATAGTTTTAAAATCAGGATGATTTTTGCATAAAAGAAGTACGGAGCCTGGTTCTAAAAATCCAGTCAGATATTTGAAATTTGAATCTTGTCTAAAGGGATAGTCGGTATCGTGGCTTCTGGTTTTATATTCGGCCGATGGAATAATGGCAATTCCATCGTTTAGTTGATTCAGTAAAAGGTTTCTTCTTTTTTTAAAAATTTCCATATTATTTTAATGTATATCCAATCACTGACCATTTTCCATTTGCATTTATTAGTGAAACCGTTTCTGTGGTGGCAGATAAATTTGAATAATCAGATTTAAACCTAACCTCTGCCCGATCTCCTGAAACCAAAGTTTCGATAGGCCCTCTTTTTATTATTTTACCAAATCGTTTATCCACCAGGGAGGCGGCTTTGGACCATTCTGCTTTAGTGAGGGCATTTTTGAAAAAAGGAGCGGCCAATTCCCAACTTTGGTCAAACTTTTTTTCATCGAGCAATTGAATCCAATCTAGGGCGAGCCTAACCAGATTTTGATCTATGGTGGTACCCTTTGATGATTCATTTTTATCACAGTTGATGGGTTTTCCATCGTCTGTTAATTTAATCGCCAATTGATTTGCGAGTTTGAAATAGACATGTCCTTCCAGGCAAACCTTTGAGACTTCAGGAGCTTTTGGTGAACAGCCAAAAAATATTAGAATCAAAAATAATAAAAATTTCATAACCTAAGATACCGGTGTGATATTTGCTCTTTTGTTATAGATTTCAAAAAATAAAAAGGAAATTGAGGCCAGGGATAGGGGAAGCAAATACATAATAGATCTATAGGCAATAAAAGTGGCCAATAATTGGGCTGAAAGTTCGCCATTTGGATCCAAGAAGAAAATTATCATGGCCTCCAAAACACCAATTCCTCCTGGTACGTGGGCCAAAACTGCAATAACTTGGGCCGTTAGATAGATTTCCAAGAAGTCATAAAATGAAATATTGATTCCCTGAGGGAGTAGAATGTAGAGAGCAAATCCTGCCAGGGCCCAATCCAGTGCCGCTACTGTAATCTGGGAGAGGGAGAAAGATAGTGCCGGAAAAGCGATTTTTTGTTCTTTAATGGTAAAGGGCTTATGGTGTTTGAAGCAAAAATAAAGATAGGTGGCAGTTACCATTAAAAAGGAAATCCCAATTCCCCGAACCATTCCCACGGTAAGATTGTATTTCTCAAAAATATCTAATGGTTCAATGGCCATCACGGTCCCGGCAAGGCTGAAAAAGCCTAACCAATAGCTTAAACTGCAAAAAATTATTATTTTTAAAACATCTCTATGATGGATACCTACGAAAGGGTACATCCTAAGGCGAACCGAACTACTTGCTAAATTCGCCATTCCGATAGCGTTTCCAAATGCAAATGCGACAAAGGAAATCAGGGCCACTTTTATTTTTGAAGCTTTCAATTCCAGGTAGCGGACCGCCAAAAAATCATAAAATGATAAAATAAGATAAGTTATAAATGTAATTATTAATGCCAGAAATATTTTATCGATAGGAATAGAACGTAGATGCCCTATTATAGTGGAAAGGGAATGCACCTTAAATAGCCTATAGATAAAAATTGTGGCGACTATGATTATAAATAAGGAAAGGATTGGTGAAAGGATATTTAATACCTTCCAAACTTTAGATTTTTTTTGTTCCTGTTCCAATTTATTTATCCCAAATGTGTTAAAGATATAACCTTATCGCATCAAAATTGCCAATAATTTCAGATTATTAACATAACTTATGGACCGGTTTTTGGGGAGCAGGTCAATTCCTACCCCGCCGCTTCCTTTAATTATGCATTTTCCAAATGTAATTTTTCCTCTCCAATTTCTTTCAATCTGAGATTTTATTCGTTTGAGCAAACTGCAGATGCGGGTTTACACCAAATGTTGCTTCCTTGTTCATCCAAACATTTTTTAACGACTATTGCCAAGGCAATGGCCTTAGTCCTACCTGTTCCAACAAAAGTTCTGTTAAAAACGCTTAACGTGAGGGTGCAAGTCCAAGGGTTATCAGTTCCACTCCTTGGGGCCGTTTCCAGTTTACTAAGGCGATATTCTATATTGGACATACGACCCTCCAACTGGAGAACTCTAGCCTGCAAATCTTGTGCACAAGCGGATTCAATGATGCCGATTGAAAATAAAGATAATACTATGAGTTTCATTTAATTTCTCCTTTTGAACCTTACATACTCGTAAGTAGGGAAACTATGTGGCTAAGCTACCCAATTATTGGACAAAATCTTTTGGAGAGTGTTTTTAAATTCATTGGCCCCCAATTGGGAAAATAGCTCTTCAGCTATTTTCCCAAAGGAGTGACCCAGGAGGATGCCTTCCAATAATGTGTAGACTTTTGGCGACACGTTATGGACAAAGGGGCCATTTTTTAAATTATCAATTACATAACAGTACTTATTTTTAATTTTCGGCTGTAAGTCAAATTCAATCAAGTTTGGAATTCCTTTTGAATTTTTTAGGACTTGATATATTTCCCAAACCGGATAGCGACATTTCAGTAGTTTAAGGTTTGGATTTAGCGAAAGTTTTTTTCCCTGGTTGTCCTTGTACATTAAAAAAACATTTTCACAATTTTTAACCGGGGAGTTCTCATCGGTAGGAACATTTTTCAAAGAGAGAATATATTCCATTTGGGCAAGCTCCGGGACAAAAGAATATCTGTTTTCAAGATCTGGTAGAAAAAGTTTTAGATGCTCTGGAAAATCTTTGGGTGTTCCAATAAAACCTTTTTTCAAGGAATGAAATAGCTCTTCGCCAATAACTTTTTTTGTTTGGAAAAAAATTTCTGATTGCTTCACTATTACCCTCCCTGGAATTAGTGACGAATCTTCATTTTAAATGAACTATAATTTATATCAAGGGTTACTAGAATTTCAGATCATAACCAGATAGAAGCTCTAGGACTTTTTCCTTACCGATTAACCTAATAAAACTGGCAAGTTTGGGGCCTTTTTCCTTGGAAATCAATATTTTGTACAATACTCCAAATAAATTTCCAGGGTCTATGGAATCATCCGATGCTTTAAGTTCATTGATAAATTCATACATTTTTTCATGTAATTCCTTATCATCTTTAATTTTATCAAAATTATCGGTCAAATAATTCTTAAGGTTGGATAAAAATATCTTTTGGTTTTTATCAAGCTCTAGAGATATAGAGTTTTTATTCAAACTAAATTTAAAATCTTCTGGGGCGTAATTTTTGATCCAATAAAGTGCGCATTGGCTTCTTTCTTGGAATCTTCGCTCATCCCTTTCGTTTTTTATTTCGTCTTTGTAGAACTCTTTTGCCTTTTCAATGTTCCCATCGTTGGTTTGCAAAACATTGCATAGATGTCTAAAAGATGGCTGAAATGGCATATGGTCTGGCATTCCTCCAACGGTGGAAAGTTGATAAACTCTTTTGGCAATCGCCATTTTACCTTCATTTCCTTTTTCAACTCCAAAGGCCAGTCTTTCCTGTCGGTCAAAATCTTCATAGGTTTTTAAAACGTCAAGATCAAAGCTGATGGAGAATTCAACGTTAGATCGGTAACTGGCAAAAATCCAACGAATGATTTCCGGCTCATAAATTTTTAAAACATCTTCAAGGGTAACTACCTCACCGGATGAGGAGGACATTTTTCCACCGCCACCTTTTATGGAGACAAATTCGTATTGCAGATAAAGGGGAGCTTTTCCTCCAAATAAAAGAACAATCTCTTTGGCCGTAGTAAAGGACCCGCCTTCAGATGAGTGGTCTTTTCCTCCAGGTTCAAAGTCAACTTTTTCATAAACCCATCTCATGGGCCAATCAACTCTCCAGGGCAGTTTAACCAAGGAGGTGGTGTTGAGATCAAGAGATCCATTATGCCCACAGAGTTCGCAAATATAGGTTAAGTTATGACCACCATCATATTTTATGGAATCTGTTCGATCTCGGTCGCATTTTTCACAATAGATTGAAACTGGCATCCAGCTTTCTTCAAGAGGCTCTGTTCTATGCTTATTTAAAATAGCAACTATGGCCTCACGGTTTTTAAGAGCTTTTTTGATATCTTCTCTATAATGGCCGTTTTTATATTTTTCGGCCTGGTAAATGGGTTCCGGGTAAATATCAACCCGGTGTAATTGCCCCTCATAATCTTTTTCATGGTGAGCGGCATATGATTCATCACGTCCAAAAGGATCGGGAGTATCAACAATTGGATGATAAAGATATTTTTCCAGGGTTTCCTGGTTAGGCATATTTTTTGGGATTTTTCTAAAAGTATCGTAATCATCCCAACTAAAGAAAAATCGTACTTTTTTTCCGCGGTCCCTTAGCGCTCTAGCGACCATATCTACCGTGATAGTTTCCCGGAAATTTCCAAAATGAACCACGCCAGAGGGGGTTATCCCTGAAGCCAGTGTATAGATTTCTTTGTCTCCGCATTCTTTGATGATTCTATTAGCAGTTATATCTGCCCAATGGTTAGAAATTTGCTCGCTCATAATGGAGATAAATTATCAAATAAATTAAAGTTTGCACAGCAAAAATAAGCCTTTGCGTTTTTGGAAGGCCTTAGGTTTACTATTGTTATGCGAATCATTTTCCTTCTTTTTTTAGTAATTTCCTCCGTTCACTCAGGGGTTTGGATTCCAGGACCTATAAGGGTAGACCCCCAAGGGGTTGCCTTTTTAAGTGTCTCCTACCCCAATCCAATGAACATGGCCCTAAATCCCAATGAGGCAAATCAATCAGGTTTTTTTTCTACCTTTGACGGCAATGATTTTGATTTTAAAAGGGTTTTGGCAATTCCCGGGGTGGACTCCGATTCAAATTTGATGGAATATGCGCCTTTGCTCTTTTTGCCTGGAGATAACAAGGACGGATATTTTGTAGTGGAAAATTCCAAGAAAATGTTAAAGGTTAAGCTAGACGGGGTAGTTGGAATCCAACCAGGTTTTTTTTCCATTAGGTTTGTCCCAACATTTTCAAATATTTCGGAATTAAAAGATCCAGATAAAATTCCTCTCAATCCTTCTGATTTTTCCAATTGGAGTGCAGGAGATGTTCTTACTTTTAGAAAATCTTCCGATCTGTTGGTTAATTACGCTTTTGGGGCGAAAACTTTTTTAGATTATGGTGTTTCTGCTTCTATTTCTTCCACCTGGGATATCCAAATTAGTCGCCTGAATTACCCCGGCAAGGTCTTGATGATTAAGGTTAATATTAAAAAAGGTAAGGATGCGCCCTATTGGGTTTATAAGGGTAACTACTCGGAAGAGGTTAATCTCTATAAGCTTTGGGGAAAATCCAATGAATTTACTTATGAGTTTGACCTGACCAACCAAAATATTTCACCGCCGCTTAAAATTTTATCATATACAAGAGAAGGCACGATTGAAAAAAAAGTTGAAAATGCAAACTCACTAATGGCCTACCAGGAAGCATTGAAAGGAAATCTAATTATAGCAAACCTCTTATCCCAAAAGAAAATCTTTGGAGTTAAAAAAATTTTTGAAGAAGACGAAGAAATAAAAATAAAGACCCAGCCAATATCTAAACGGCTTGGAATAACTTGGAAATTTGACTCGAATTTTAAAAAAGGAATTCCCCAAATTGTAGGAAAATTAAAAAGTTTTCCTGGAGATCTTTTGCTTGAAAACGTAGTAGGCATTTATTTTCCTGAAAATAAAAATAAAATATTTGCAGGGTTTCTTCAGCAAATCAGTCATTTAGATGAGGATTCAAGACGAGTTGAAAGAAGATTTGGAGCAAGTTTAAAAACGGTTCATTTTTTTAAAGAAATAGATCGTGTTCAATTAAGGGGTGAGCTAGAACACGCCGTTTTTAGAGGTGGTTTTTCCAACACTCCCCTTTTTCCGGAAATAACTGTGGATAAAATTTTAGGACTAAAATTGACCATGGATTTTCAATTTTCAAATTTGGCCGTTGATTTGTTGCTTAATTTGCCAGAGGAATATCCTTTCAGTGCTTTAATTAATGAGGCCAATGATTCTATCGGGCAACACTTCAAACGATTTGTAGGAATAGATCAGGAACTTTGCAGAGATTATTTAGAAAAAAATTTAACCCAATGCATTTTTAATACCCGAAAAAGAACTTATCAGGCCATGACGGATGGCTACAAAGCACTTTCGAAAATGAAACAATTGCGAAATGCTGGAAATTATATGGAATTTTTTAAGGGTTTCTCCGAATTTGGTAAGGCTTTTGTTGAAAACAGATTCGTGATCGGGACATTTATTAAGTTCATGGGTTGGCAATATGATCCCTCGCTGAAAAGGGACCAAAGGTTCACTAATCCGAGAACAGTAAAAGAAAATAATAAGGAAATAAAGGTTCCCTATTTCTTACATATGGAAATAGTAGGGGAGAACATCCCCAAATTACAAAAAACCATTCGTTCTGACCAATAATTTCCCCTTGACGGAAGCGCTGCCTCGAAATAGTAATTTACCATGATTGCATTCCTGGCCAGGGCCATTTTAATTTATTGTTTTTTTATTTTCCTAAAAAATGTAATTAAGGGAATGAAGGAAACGCGGCCAAAAAGAAAAAGCCCCAAAGATGATGCTATTGAAGCAAAATTTCGCCGAATGGATTAACATAATGTCCGAGAATTCTCCCTCCAAATCGGGCATCTGCAAATGAGCCTAACTCGAATGGAGAGAGATGAATCGGACGCCGCTCGGCGAGAATTAATGTTTGCCTTGGTTTTCATTATAATTCTTTATATTTTGATTTTAGCTCCCTCCCCTGTCTGGAGGAAATAATAGGACCTGGTCCATAAAATTGTGATTAAGTTTCGAAATTGAATTATGTCTTTTTTCTCTCTTGACACTAAATTTAGGCAAGCCTACATTTTTTTGAAATGGAAAAATGGCAACAAGGAAACAAGTTCCAACTTTGCTTGACCAGAAAGCAGGAGATCATCCTTTTGCAGTGGATCGGCTCATGTCGCTTTATTTACAATGCAGGGCTGGAGCATCGGGTTGCCTCCTACAATGCCCAATATCCCAAAAGGGTTTTCTACAGCGAACAACAAGATTCCCTTCCACAGATCAAAGCAGAGCCCAATTTTTTTTGGCTTAAAGATACTCCTTCCCAATCGCTGCAATTCTCCCTAAGAAATCTCGACAACGCTTTTTCCAGGTTTTTCCAAGGACTGGGAAAGTTTCCGAAAAAAAAGAAAAAAGGAAGTGGCGGCATCACCTTTCCCCAAGGGAACAAATTAGGGATTGCCTCAAAATCCAATAAAAAATCCGTCGTAAAAATTCCCAAGCTGGGCAATATCAAATTTATCCATCACAGAAAATTGATAGGAAAAATCAAATCTGCAAACATTTCCCTCAAAGCTGGAAAATTTTTTATTTCTTTTTTGACCGAGGAGGAAAAAATCCTGCCTTTGAGACCCCTTGAAATAGAAAACGCCATTGGGATCGATATGGGGATGGAAAAAAGCATCGCCATCTCCAATGGAAAATACTTTCATCTAAATGTTGAAAAAATAAAAGGGATCGAAAAGAGGGTTGAAAAAATCCAAAGAAAAATGGCAAAACGGGAAAAGTTTTCTAAAAGATGGCACTATTTCCAAAAAATAACTTCCCGACTCCACAGTGAAATTGCGGATATCAGACGTGATTTTCTCCACCAAAAATCCAGAGAACTTGCCGAAAACCAAAGCATAGTTTGCATGGAAGATTTGCGGGTGAAAAACATGACCAAATCGGCAAGCGGAACCCTTGAAAACCCCGGAAAAAATGTGGCACAAAAGTCAGGTCTCAATCGTGGCATTTTGCGCCAAGGCTGGGGGATGTTTCGTACCATGTTGGAGTACAAATGCAAAAAATTCGGCACGACCCTGGAGCTAGTGAATCCTAGAAACACCTCCCGGAAATGTCGAATGTGCGGACACACCAGCATTGAAAACCGGCAATCTCAGGAAAATTTTCTGTGTGTGGAATGCGGTCACAATGAAAACGCAGACATTCATGCGGCCAAGAACATTTTGAGAATCGGACTAGATTCTCTGGGCCTAAAGAGGGCCCTAGAAGCCCCCACTATAATTGGTCAGGCAATTTAGTGGTGGGAGTAGTCACGGAATCCCAATTCTTTGCTTTAAATCCTTATCAGTTATAGTTCCCTTTTGCACTTCGTTGGTTACAATCGCCAAGGCTTTTTCATAAATGGGTAATTCCTCTGCGGAAACCAGAGTTAGATCAATATGTTTTTGATTTTTTACCGCAGAATATTTAACTGTTTTTTTTAAAAGATTGATCGCCTCATCTATAGTCATAAAAATTCTCCTAATGTCCTAAATAGGCCGCCTTTACTTGGTCGTTTTTTAATAAATCTGCCGCATTTCCTTCAAGGAGGACTTTTCCAGTTTGCAGAACATACCCTCGGTTGGCCAGTTTTAGGGCAGCTTGGGCATTTTGCTCAACTAGTAAAATGGTAATGCCTTTTTCATTAATTTCTTTTATGGCCTTAAAAATCGTCTTTACTAAAATGGGCGCAATACCTAATGAAGGTTCATCCAAAAGTAAAAGTTTAGGGGCGGCCATATAGGCCCTGGCAATTGCCAACATTTGTTGCTCACCACCGGATAATGTTCCAGCAAGTTGTTTTTTACGCTTATTTAAAATAGGGAAAAGTCCATAAACGTATTCCAAATCGGGTCTTATGTTATCCTTTCTTAAATAGGCTCCCAATTCAAGATTTTCCAAAACCGTTAAGTCCGGAAAAATTAGTCGACCTTCTGGAGATTGTGCAAGGCCTAGGGAGACTATTTTATTGGGGGGGAGACCAGAAATCTTTTTTCCGTCAAAAATAATTTCCCCCGTTTTTATAGGTATAAGTCCAGAGATAGCTTTTAGGGTAGTGGTTTTACCAGCACCATTGGATCCCAAAATGGTTACGATCTCCCCTTCTTTTATATGAAGGTTAATTCCTTTAATGGCGGATATGGAGTCGTAATTTATAAATACATCCGAAAGTTTAAGCATTTATTCTCCCGGGGTGCCTAAGTAGGCTTCAATCACTTTAGGATTATTTTGGATTTGAGATGGGTCACCGGTTGCAATCAATTTTCCATAATCTAAAACATAAATACGTTCACAAACATCCATCACAAGTCCCATATCATGCTCAATAAGCAAAATGGCAATTTTAAATCGATCCCTTACTTCCCTTATTAGGTTACAAAGTAATTTGGTTTCTTTGGGATTCATACCCGCTGCGGGCTCATCGAGTAAAAGAAGTTTTGGATCGGTGGCCAATGCTCTGGCAATTTCTAATTTTCTTTGGTCTCCGTAAGGAAGATTTTTTGATATTAGGTTTTTTTTATCTTCTAGGTTAAAAATTTTTAATAAATCTAGAGCTTTTGATCTAAGTGATTTCTCTTCGGTTTTAAATCCCTTAGTTCTTAAAACCGAACCCACCATGGAATACTGTACGTGTTGATGAGTGGCCAACACCACATTTTCTAAAACAGTAAGGTCTTTAAAGAGACGGATATTTTGAAAAGTCCTGCCAATTCCTTTTTGGGATACTTCATAGGCCCTATCTTCATTTATATTGTTTCCATCAAATATGATTTCTCCCTCGGAGGGAATATATATTCCAGAGATCATATTAAAAACGGTGGTTTTTCCTGCGCCATTGGGACCGATTAAACCGATTAATTCCAAATTTGAAACGGATAAATCAAGCGAGTCCACTGCGGTTAGACCACCAAAACGCATGGTTAGATTTTTTATATTTAAAACCGCACTCACGCTTTTTTTCTCCTACCAAAGATCTCATGTTTTCCAAAAATACCCGTAGGCTTAATTAACATAAGTACAATTAACAGCAGAGAGTAAATAACCATTCTCCACTGGGCAACAGTCTCACCCATAAAACGAAGCATTTCAGGAAGAAGGGTCAAAATAATCGCCCCAACCACGGCACCCGAAATTGATCCAAGTCCGCCAAGAATAATCATCAGCAAAATTATTACCGACCAAAGGAAGGAGAAATTATGAGGATGGATAAATTGTTCCGAATGAGCAAAAAGGGCACCGGCAACTCCTGCAAAACCAGAACCTATAACAAAAGCTAAAAGTTTATATTTAAAAGTATTTATTCCTAAGGATTCGGCCGCGATTTCATCCTCTCGAATTGAAATGATGGCCCGACCATGGGATCCCCTCATTAAATTTGCCACAAATAAAATGGTTAAAAACGCCCAACCATAGACCCAAAAAATATTGGAGAGTTTTGGGATATTGGTAAAACCCCTGGGGCCGCCAACAACATCTAAATTAACAATAATAAGCCGAATAATTTCACCAAATCCAAGTGTAGCTATCGCCAAATAATCTCCTCGAAGTCTTAAACAGGGGATTCCAATTATTAGTCCGGAAAGGGATGCAAATGTTCCGCCGATCAAGCAGGAAATAAAAAGGTTGATAAATCCGGGGAGAGGAGGTGCAAAAAAAACACTATAGGCAGCGCCGGTGTAGGCACCAATCGCCCAAAAACCAGCGTGACCGAGGGAGAATTGGCCAGCAAATCCATTGATTAGATTTAAGCTAACGGAGAGGATTATGAAAATTCCACAGATAAGGGCAAGGTGAATAAAATAATCCATTTATACCTTCTCCTTAGATTTTTTTCCCAAAAGGCCGGTTGGTTTAATTAAAAGAATTAAAATTAAAATGGCGAATGCCACAACATCCCGATAGGTGGAAATCCAAAAACCAACTACTAAATTTTCAATTACACCAAGAAGGATGCCCCCTAGGAATGCTCCCGGAATAATTCCAATTCCTCCCAACACCGCGGCAATGAATGCTTTTAGCCCCGGAATAAGGCCCATCATTGGTTCAACAGAATTGTAATAAGCTCCAACCATAACCCCTGCAAATCCTGCAAGAGAAGCACCTAAGAAAAAAGTGAAAGAAATTATTTTGTTGGTATCAATTCCCATAAGCTCCGAGGCTTCCCTTGAATAACTAAGGGCGCGCATGGCCTTTCCAATTTTGGTGAATTTTACAAACCACCAAAGAAAAAACATTAAAAAAATCGTGGAGCCCATGATGATAAGTTGTGTGGCGGTAACTGAAACTGCTCCAGCAAAATCAAATGTCTTATTGGGAAATACGCTGGGGTAGGGTTTTGGATCGGCCCCAATAATTCCCTGGCCAAAAAATTGGAAAAAAAATGAAACACCTAAAGCAGTGATAAGGGCCGGAATTTTACCAGCATGGCGAATTGGACGATAGGCCACTAATTCCACGACCACGGCAACTAAACCAGGGATAAGCATGGCCAAAGGAAGGGCAAAGTAGATAGGCATACCGGATCTAATTAAAAAGTAACCGGTAAAGGACCCGATCATATAAAATTCGCCGTGAGCAAAGTTGATTAGTTTAAGAATTCCATAAACCATGGTGTAGCCAAGGGCGATCAGAGCATAAATAGAACCCTGACTTAGGCCATTGACCAAATATTGCAGAAAGTCATAAAAAAGAAAGAGAGTATTTTCACTCATGGACTAAAAGTTTAAACTTTAAAGAAAGAGGTGTTAAGGGTTAATTTTTTCCTTAAAGATGGAGCCATCTTTTGTGGTCTCTAAAACCACTGCACTTTTTTGGGCATCACGGTTTGCGTCAAGAGTGATATTCCCAGTTACTCCTGAATAATTTTTGGTTTCAGCGATGGCTAATCTTAAGTCATTTCGATCAACTTTTTTAGATCGTCTTAAGGCATCTGCCATTACCATAATACCATCGTATCCAAGAGCGGCCATGGCACCTGGTTTTGATCCATAGGCCTTTTGATAATCTTTTACAAATTCAACAACTTTTGGATCGGTATCATCGGGTGAAAAATGGGAGCTATAGTAATTATTTTTAATTCCTTCCACTCCGGCCATTTCATAAAGGGAGTCGGAATGCCAGCCATCTCCACCAAGGAAAGGAAATTTCAAATCCATTGACCTGGCCTGATTTAAAATTAGACCAACTTCTGTGTAATAACCTGGAAGAAAAACTGCGTCTGGTTTGGTTCTTCCTACTTTTCTAAGCAGAGATCTAAAATCGGTATCTTTTTGGCTATAAGAAAATTCATCATCGACAATTTCTCCACCCATTTCTTTAAACTTTTGCCTAAATACTTTGGCCAAACCTTTGGAGTAGTCACTGGATAAATCCACAATGACTGCAACTTTTTTTGCTTTTAGAGTTTGGGTAGCGAATTTGGCCATAACCTGGCCTTGGAAACCATCGGTAAAGCAGGTTCTGGAAATATAATCTCCGGTTTTAGTAACCGCTTCGTTGGTACTAGCAGGTGTAAGCATAGGTACTTTTTCTGATTGAGCGATTGGAGCAGCTGCAAGGGTATTTGAAGAGGCCACATCTCCAATGATTGCCATTACATGGTCAACGCTGATTAGTTTTCTGGCCGCGCTGGCAGTATCTACAGGCTCGCCTTTAGTATCTTCGACAATAATTTCAATTCTTTTGCCATGGATTGGAGTTAGATTAATTTTTTTTAATGCAAGTTTTATTCCATTCACACTTTCCTGACCAAACGTAGCTATTGGGCCAGTCATGGGAAAAACGACTCCAATAACAATACTGGGATCTTTGGCGCTTAGTGCAAAGTTAGGAATTAATAAAATAGTCATCAATAAACTAAGAAACTTCATATTTTACTCCATGGCGGTTTTATCGGCCTAATTTAACATCTAGGAACAAAATTAGCCATAATTTTTCGTATTTACATTTATTTATTATAAATGCAGGGTATTTGGCAGGTCTTTTGGGCCAAATTTGGTCAAATTGGGGAAAATATTATGGTTACGAATTATCGGTTTAGTTTTTTTAAATGGATATTGGCCTTTACCATTTGCGGGAATATTATAGCTGCAGAAATAGAAATATCTGAAAGAAAAATGCCAAATCCAACAGTAGAAGCAAAAGATGAAATCAGCGGAATTCAATTAAAATTTAGAAAGGGATTTGATCCTAACCTTACTGTATCGGCCTCTCCGGATTACAAACCTGATATTAATCATGAATTTGGAGCAAGCTTGGGTTATGCAATCAATAATCTCTTTTCTCCGGGTTTTATGGGATCTGTAAACATAGACAAATTTAAGTCAATAGACTCAGACAATGGTACCCAAAAGATGATTGTTGGAGGTGTGGAAGGGAACGCTACTTTTGCTTTCCATAACTCCATTGTTCCTTTCCTTGGAATAAATTTAAGCCGATTTTATCCTAGCGGAGAAAATTCCATAGATTATAAACCAGGGTTTGGATTTCAGGCAGGCGTTTTTGGGCAAGTATGGAAAAATATTGGTTACACCCTTTCTTATCAAGAGAATAAAAACACTATAAAAGTAGAATCACCGGATTTACCTCCGGGATATAGCCCTCCCAGTATTAAATTAAAAATGAAATCTTTTTTACTAAATGTTGTTGTTACAATCTAAAAATTTAGCCGTAGTTTTCGATATGAATATGAGAATTTTCATACTCTAGGGCCAAAATATTTTCTTTGGCCTCTTTGACCATCTCCGCCCAGCCGCAAATATAAAAATCACAGGGGCGCTTATCTCTATAAATATTTTGGTAGAGGGTATGAACTCTACCTTTTTTACCTTTCCAAATTTCCCTGGTTTCCCGACTTAGAGTTGGATAGAAGTGAAAAGACGGGTGGAGCTTTTCAAGTGCTTCAAATTTTTCACGATAAAAAAGTCCTTCTATGGTTCTATTTCCAAAAATTAGAAAAATTTGGCCTTTAAATCCCCCAAAGATCAAATCCTGAATCATACTTCTCATGGGGGCAATTCCAGTTCCGGTGGCGATAAAACATACATCCCCATTAAAGGTTTCGTTGGGATTAGTTGGCAAAAGAAAATTTCCAAAGGGCCCCTGAATTTTAAGTTTGGATCCGATGGCCACTTCATCAAAAAGCATGGGGGTTAATTCCCCTTGGTCATTTTTTACGATCAAGAGTTCAATTCTTTTGGTTTTTTTAAGGCTTGAGGCTATGGAATAAGATCTTATCAGGCCCTCTTTTATTTCCAATTTTACAAATTGGCCGGATTTAAAATCAAAATAATCAAGGTCATCAAATTCCAAAAAGAACCGTCGAGTATTACCATTTTCATTGATGATGCCAACTAAGGTTACGGTGTGCCAGGGGAGGGCCATAAAAAATTCTCCATTTTTTTCTCAATATTCTTCCATACACCTAAAGCATAACATTTTTCGTTAAAAGTAAGGTGATGGTATTGACGTGAATTTCTAGAACCCGAGGTATCCACTTCGAAAAGCTCCCATCCTGGGATTTTTTTTACTATCCTTTCAACTCCTCCAAAGGAAACTAGCTCGTCCTTACTATCCATAATAACCAATGCCTTTGGTGGAGTGATTTTATCCCAATTAATTCTTCCATAACTAGTCCATAAGGCATCATAGGAAGCAAAGGAAGTATAATCATGGGATCTATATTCCAGAAGATTTCGACTGGGGAGTTTCAAACTTCCCGGTAGGTAGAAGATAAAGGAGAAAAATCGCAAATGGGCCGCAATACTTAAAGCCGGAGAAAATAGAATCATTTTATCAACCAAAATTTTTTCCTTTGAATTTGAAACCAAATCCAAAAAAAGAAGGGCCCCCATGGAGTAGCCCACATAATAAAGCGGTACCTTTAAATCTTGAGATTTTTTAAGTGCCTCTAAATAGGTTTTTTCCACATCACTTAACCAAATATCTCTGGAAACTGGGGCTTCAAGATTTCCAGAATAACCGGTGAGGGATCCCCTTAAAACTTGCATTCCCTGTCGATTGAAAAAATTTGCCAAAAAATCCATGGTCGAGGGTTTGGCGTTCAACCCATGAAAAATAAAGGCAACCCCTTTTATTTTTTTATCTGCAGAATAAAACCACCTTTTTGACTCCAAATCCTGAGGATAAATATTCAGACTGAAAAATAAAAAAAAGAGGAGAATTTTGGCCATTAAATTATTCTTTAGTGCAAAGGCTTTTGTGTCAACCTGACATCTGATAGAATAATTTTAATGAAAGTAATTTTGATTTTTATATTTTTATTAGGATCATGTTATATGGAGTCATTTGGAAAAAATAAAGTTTATGACAACCAAAAATCCCAAATGGTGGAAACTCTAAAAAAGTATGGAATTAGAGATCCCGAAGTGCTTAGGGTTATGGAAAAAGTCCCCCGCCATGAATTTGTTCCCGATTCCATGAAGGAATATTCCTATGATGACGGCCCATTACCCATAGGGGAAGGTCAGACCATCTCCCAGCCTTATATAGTTGCCTATATGACAGAAAAACTAAAATTAGATATGACCCTTAAAGTTTTAGAGATCGGTACTGGATCAGGTTATCAAGCTGCTGTCCTTGGAGATATCGTCAAAGAGGTTTACACCATTGAAATTCATAAACCACTTTGTACTCGGGCACAAGAAGTCCTAAAAAAATTAGAATATAAAAATGTTTTTGTGAAATGTGATGATGGATATCTAGGTTGGCCAGATAAGGCACCATTTGATCGTATAATCCTTACCGCAGCTCCTGCTAAAATTCCACAGCCCTTGATGGATCAACTGGCCCCAGGCGGGATATTAATTGCACCAATCGGAGTTGGATTCCAAGATATCCAGGTATGGGATAAAAGCAAGGATGGGAAATTGACCCACCAATCTTTAATCCCGGTTAGATTTGTTCCCATGACTGGGAAAGCTCAAAAAGAATAAAAGCATTTTAGTCGGTTGAATTTTTCCTGATCCAATAATCTTTGATTAAATTACCCATCCAATAATCTCTTTTTCTTCTTTAAGAATATTGAGATAATTTTTATATGAAAACACTCTTAATGTTATCTATTGTTTGGTCCACATTTTTATTTTCAAGAGGCTATAACGTTTTAGAACCAGGTGATCCTGATCTCTCCCAAGAAAAAAAAGATAGTAAACTTTTTAAACCCATCCTGGAAAAAAATGTTAATGAAAAACCTTTTCCCTTAAAAAATCCTCAAACCACTTTTGAAAGAGGAGTTTTAAAGGCCGGCACCAGGGTATGCCTGGTGGGAGATACAGGAAATGGTTCCAAAAGAGCAAAGCTTATAAGCAACATTATGCAAAGGGAATGCGATCAAATTCGCCTTCTTGGAGATATTATTTATTATGTAGGGGTAAAGGATAGAAAAGATCCTCTTTTGGAATCCCGTTTTTTAAATATTTATAAAGATTTGACGGTGCCTATGTATATAGTACTAGGCAACCATGATTACGGACAAAATCCCGATATATATTTAGACATTGCTAAAGAATTTCCCAAAAAATATATTTTTCCCAATAACTATTACATGGAAATTTTTTCCAATCCGCCAAATAGGGGCATGTGCTTTATCACTTTGGATACCACTCCAATTGCAGATGTTAATCCCAGTATAGGATTTAAAGCACCCAGAGTTGGTGCCCAAATGCAATGGCTTGATTCAATCAATAATTTAATTAAAAACCGATGTTCTTTTACCTTTTCTTTTACTCATCATCCTTTTATCAATGTTTCCAAAGGAAGAGATGAAAAAGTTCCCGAAACGATAAGAATCGAACTTTATGAAAAAAGACTTTTAAAATATGTAAATATGGTGGTGGCAGGCCATGACCACTTTTTGGGCTACCATTCAAAGCTCCCAAAAACGGGTTTACCAGGACAATTTCACAATATTCCTCAAATTCTATCTGGAACTGGGGGAATGCTAGCATTGGATAAAGAAATGGAAATTCCACCTTATGGAAAGGGCTTCAAGGAATCGGGGTTTGTTCAAATGACCCTTCTACAGAATTCTGATAATCCCAAATTCGCTGCCCGGTTTAGATACATAAACCATTTGGGGAAACAACTTTTAGATTTTAATTACCCTTAGAAAATATTGGAATAGAAGAATCTTCATAAACAACTTGCTCTTGTAAATTCAACAATCAATGAAGCCGGTGGGACTCTTATCCCGGGAACTATATAAGTCGGTATATTTAATAAAACTTTTCCTGGATCTACACTACCCATTTCACAATTGGTATCCAGGACGGTAATTGGCCAAATTGATAATAATGTGGGCATTCTGCTGACATCAATTATTGGAACTGGGGAATTTATCGAAGCACCCAATTCGTCCTTAATATCATGAGGAGATGAAGCAATATTTTTGCAAAGGGAAAGAGAAATATTATAACCAACCACGCTTTCACCAACAGTTATCTTAGTGATATAAATTATGTCTTTGGTCCCAAGATTAACTCCGATATAGGCTTTTGAAGGAGATCCCGCGATTGGCGTTGGTTGTAGTAGTCCTAGGATTTGGGTGGTATTTTCTGGTCCTGGCTCAAATTGGGCCGCCGAAAAAGTTATATCGGGAATCCTCACCCCTTGAGGACAAGCATATAAGGAAAGATAAGCCTGAAGGTTTCCAATCGTATTTGGCGGTGTGGAGGGTGGCACGTTTTGAATTGTTATAGTTTTGGATATAGATGTATCAAGCATTTCCATTGGATCTCGAATACCTAAAGACAAATTGCCAGGTTCTGATATCAATATTGGAGTTTTGGCAGACCCATTTACAATTTCAATTTCCCTTAGCACCTCATTGGTATTTAAATCAATTAATTCAAGTTTTCCCTTAAAACTGGAAATTACTGTATCTGATTTATTTTTTACTTCTACAAGAACATCAAAAGGTTCATTCGGTTTGGCTTCATTGGGGGCCGAAAAAACGGCTTTAAAGGGAATATAATCTGAATAGGTTGATAATTTGGATTCAGTCTTAGCAAGGTTTTGATTTAATGTTGTTATATCCTTTTCAAGACCTACTTTGATTTGGTTAAGAGTTAATATTTGATTTTCAAATGAAGCAATTTTTTCTGCAGATTCTTTTTTTGTTTTTTCTAATTCGTCTTGAAGTGCCTTTTTTTCTTCTGCGAAACCACTTAAATTGGCCAAATCGGCTTCTAAGGAAGCTATTTTTCTTTCGGACTCACTTTTTTCAGAGGTTAATTGAACTTGAAGAGAATTAATATCTTGATTTGCCTGGTTAAGTTTAGATTCTCGGTCTTCCAGGGAAGTCCTGTAGGCAGAAACATTCAAATTTAATTCGGCAATTGTATTTTGAAGAGTAATCTTTTCGGCATCCCTTTTTTGAAGGCTTTCTGACAGTTCTTTATTGGTTAGTTTTTCCTTATTTAAAAAATCATTTATCTCGTTAAGTTGGTTTTTAGTTACGTTAATTTCATTTTGTAACATCAAAATTGAAGCCTCCTTTGCCTTTATATTTTCGTTGGCAATTCGGAGTTTTTCCTGAAGGTCCTGATTTTCCTTTTTTGAAGGGGCGGTAGGAGGGGGAGTCGATGAAGGTAATATTCCACCCATTCCAAAAGACGAAGAAATATTAAATGTAAAAAATAAGGTGAATATTATTAACCAATAATTAGGAAAGTTTTTTGAGGACATAAGCCTCCCAGTATTTAACGGGCTTCTTTAATTGTACTCTTTTTATGGGTTGGAATTAAAAATTATTTTTGGTGTTTATAAATAAATTTTATTTTTAAAAAAAAAATCATTTATTAAATTCTTAGAGGATGTTTGTTGGAAATGCCTAAGGTAAATTATTTTGAAGAAATCTTAGAGCGTTTTTGCCCATAACCAATTCTACTTGGTTGGTACTTAGGCCATTTTTAAGAAGGGATTCGGTTAAATAATAAAGATTAGAACTATCCATTACAGTAGGAACTGCACCATCAAAATCAGAACCAAGGGCAACGTGGTCAACACCCATTATTTTGATGGCATGGCCGATTGCCTTGGCGATGGAGAAAATATCTTCACCACAAATGGCCTCTTTCCAAAACCCAATTCCTACCATTCCACCCTTTTCTGCAATTTTTCTAAGTTGATCGTCTGTTAAGTTTCTTGGATTATCACAAGTGCCTTTAACCCCTGTATGGGTGAATAACACTGGTTTAGTTGAAAGATTAAGAACGTCTTCGATAACTTTATCAGATGAATGAGAGAGATCGATTATCATGCTTCTTTCATTCATTTTTTTTACCAACTCAACTCCAAGTGGAGTAAGGCCCATTTTAACTTCCCCATGGTCAGATCCACCAAACTCATTATCAAAAAAATGGGCGATGCCAATAATCCTATAACCAGCATTAAAAAGGACATCTAGGTTGCTCAAATCCCCTTCCAGTGCATGTGCACCCTCAATTGATAAAAGAGCACCGACATTTTTCTTTTTACGATTTGCTAGGAAAATATTTAAATCCTCGCGGGACTTTAAAATTTTTAATTCTCCTTTGGAAAGAGTTTCGTATTCATTAAGCAGTTTTGCCTGATGGAGGGAGCGCTCTAAAAGGGAGTTCCAGGTATAAAAAGGTCTTCCCTGTAAAATTCCCAGAAGGGTAACAGAGTTGGTGAAAGAGGAATTTGAATGTAAATTCATACCAAAGGGAGATTTAGTCACCGAAGAGAAAACCTCAATGGCAACATTTCCTTCCTTAAGTCTGGGTAAATCAACATGTCCATAGCTTGCCTTGGTTAAAAGGTTTCTATTCCAAAGTAGCTGGTCACAATGTAGATCGACGATAAATAAGTTTTCGTGGAACTCTTTATAGGTGGGATTGGTTTTTCCAAACTCAGTTTTAAAAACTTTATTTCTTTGCCGATCTACTATATATGGCAAAAAAATAAGTCCCAAAACCCCAACAAATAGAACTAAAAAAAGAGTCTTTAATCTTGACATCTGCTACCCTGGGGGATTTCTTCCATATTTCTTGAGTACTCCATCAAACCAAAGGCAACTTTTTGGAAAGCAGACATTTCTGGATAAGAGAATTTTCCTTCTCCCTTTTTAATAATTTTATCAAGCTCTTTTAAAAATCTGGATATCTCTGGAGTATCGATAGTTTTTTTGATTTTATTAACCAAATTTTTTCCAGATTTAATATCGTTAAAACTTGGAAGTGCATTCTCCCCCTGAAATGGATTCATAAATTTATAGGGACCGTTTTTTTCAGAAATTAAGGTCAGAGAAAAAATTAAATTAGAAATCTTTAAAAGTTTATTTTGATTGATATATTGGAATTCATCGGCCGATGAGTGGTAAACGGATCCATCCCCATCAGTAAAATGGATAGAGGGAATTCCTTTTTGTATAAAGTTGGTAAGGTCTCCTCTTCCATGTGCAAGCGCATAGCTGAATTCAACAGTATCTAAACCGCTTTTTTGGGAGGCGGCCCTTAAATCCTTTACCAATTTTTCCCCGCCAGTTTCACCACCCATAGTTAAATGGACATTTTCCATACCTTGAAAAGTATTTAGTCCAACTATATCCAAATTTAAAACCAATCTAATGGAAGGCAAAAGGTTAGATTTGGCAAAATAACTTGATCCAACTAATCCATCTTCTTCTCGGTCAAATACAGCAAAAGCAACGGGTTTTTTGATTTGTTTTTTTAATTTTTCCAAAGCATTTAAAAGAATGGATACACCTGCAGCATTATCCGCTGCGCCATTGCATACTGAGGAAAACCTGCCATTTTTTTGCCAGCAGTTGTCAATATGGTCGTAGTGGGAAGTTATCATTACATCAGGAACTCCGGATCTATTATTTTGGGGATAAAGAACTCCCCAAAGGTTTACCCCACCTTGAAACTCATGTTCAAAAACCACCGCGCCTAGGGCGGATAATTTTTTTAAAATAAAGGCCCTTGCTTCTTCATGTTCTTGGGTTCCCGGCACCCTACCAAGCATTGAATCGCTGGAAAGAAACTTTAGGTTATTTTGTAACTCTCTGCATTCTTGAGAAAATACAGGGAGTGAAAGTAAAAAAAGAAATATTATTTTTTTCATGGCCTAGATTCCTACCAAATTTACCTTTAAAATGCTACCGATTGACACACCAAATGGCACGTATTTATTCTTAAGTATCAAAAATTTCTTCAAAAGGACTTGTTTATGAAATTATTATCCATCTTTGTATTCCTTTTCCTATTTTCAGCTACCTCAAATGCCACCCACCATGAAAGAAATGCTGCCTTAAAGGAAATTGAAAAAACCTTTGGGCTAGTGCCAAAATTTTATTCAGCTTATCCACCAGAAGGAGTGGTAGGAGCTTGGGAGGAGATGAAAAACCTCCAGCTTAATCCTAATACCGCTCTTTCCGGGGTTCATAAGGAACTAATAGGGTTGGCAGTGGCCGCTCAAATACCTTGTCACTATTGTGCCTATTTTCATTCCCAGGCAGCGAAATTAAATGGGGGCAATGATCAACAAATTAAAGAGGCCATTGCCATTTCTGGAATTGTTCGTTTTTGGGGAGCCTATTTTTACGGAATGAAGTTAGATAGAGAGGATTTTATTAAAGAAACAGATAAAATAATGGAAATCCAGGAAGAGAGAATGAAACCGGATTATAAGGCCCCCGTTCTTCCACCTATCTTGGTTAATGATGCAGAGTCGGCCAATTTGGATATTGAAAGATCTTTGGGGCGGGTGCCCTTCTTTTTAGGCCCATTTCCCAAAAAAAGTTTTGCCGGATCTTGGCTAAATATTAAAGGGATATATTTTAATCCTAAAACAACAATCCCAATTAAAATAAAGGTTTTGATTGGATTAGCGGTAACTGCACAAGCTCATGACAAATATGGCGTTTATTGGAACACAGAAATGGCCAAGGTTTATGGTGCCACCGAACAAGAAATCTCCGAAGCGGTAGAGATGGCCGGTTTAACTAGACACTGGAGTACTTGGCTTAATGGGAATCTTTTTGAAGAAAAAGCTTTCAAAAAAGAAGCGGATAAAATTTTTGCCCATCTAAAAAAACAAGCTGCCAAAAAGAATTAAGATTTTTTCTCCAACAAGTCCATTTGGACTTGTTGGAATTTTTATCAGGTTTCTAGAAAATCCAAATCATGGCCAAAGGAATCTTTTTGGAAAGAAAGCGCTAATAGTCCAAGAATAATAACTACAATCCCCACAATTAAAGTGGCGTTAACGAGACCAAAGCTATCTTTCATTGCATTAACCGAAAGGGTTAATAACACCACTGATCCCCTTACGAAATTAGGAACAGAGGTGGTAACGGTTGCCCGAAGATTAGTTCCAAATTGTTCGCTGGAAGAGGTAACAAAAACCGCCCAATAGCCGGCACCCGTTCCTAAAAGTAGAGACATTAAATAGAAGAAATTGGGATCTTGTCCTCTGCCAAATAATAAAATTAAGGTTGAAGCAAGGATAAAAAGCAGGAACGGATAAAGAATCTTTTTTCTACTTTTAAAATAATGGGAAATTATTCCTGAGCCCAAATCACCGATGGCCAAACCTACATAACAATAAAAAATCGCTTTGGCCGCAGAGACAACTCCGGTTGCGCCAAGTTCTTTGGCAATTTCAGGAGAAAAAGTGACTAATATCCCAATAACAAACCAAATAGGAATTCCTACAATAAGGCATCTGATATAACGCCAAAACCTTTCAGAATTTCCAAACAGAAGAAGTGAAAGGGATCCTTTTTTAGAGGCGTGATTTGCTGCCCGTTCATACATTCCCGATTCATACATTTTAAACCTTAGAAGAAGTAAAACCAGTCCCATTACTCCGCCGATAATATAGGAAGTTTTCCAAGAAAAAAGATCTCCGATTACTACCGCGAAAAGTGCCCCAAAAATTCCAAAGGTAGCAACGATGGTTGTTCCAAGTCCCCTGGTTTCTTTGGTCATGGTCTCATTTACCAAAGTGATGGCCGCGCCCAATTCTCCGGCAAGACCAATTCCGGCGAGAAATCTCCAGAAAACATAGGAGTCAACAGAACCCACGAAAGCATTTGCAATATTGGCAACAGAATAAAGAAGTATTGATCCAAAAAGTACTGAAATTCTTCCTTTTTTATCACCCAGAATTCCCCAAAAAATTCCGCCAAGGAGCATACCAATCATTTGGGCATTTAAAATTTTTATTCCTGCATTAAGGATTTGATCTTCAGGAATCCCAATATCCTTAAGGCTGCTCATCCTGACAACTCCAAATAAAATAAGGTCGAAGACATCAACAAAATATCCTAAGGCGGAAACCAAAACGATAGAATTCAAAATTTTTTTATTCATAAGGCCAGATAACATTCCTGGCCACAAATTGTCAAAGGAAGGTAATTGCGGCGGATGCACCCATTAATTTGTTGACATCAAAATCTTATATAGCAAAAATTTTTGCAGAAAATTAATTAAAATACAAAGGAATGTTTTATGAAAAAAACCCTTCTATCCCTGTTTTTTGTTGGAGCAGGATTTTTAAGCACAAGTACTGCCCAGGCCGTAACATGTTATGCTCAAAGTCCAGTTGCCTGGGGTGCGGGTTATAGTTTTGATTATTATTATGCTCAAAATTTAGCTATGTATGAATGCCAAATTCGCACACCATATGGTCTTTATTGCGTAAATACCGGCTGCAATTATTACCAAACTGGCCCTGAATATTTTGGAAATGGGGGAGTACCTCGAGAAGAAAATTTATGTCCGCAAACAAATGATCCAGAAAGTCCTGAATTTGATCCGGCCTGTCCTCCGTCCTTTGAGGAGAATTAAGAACTTTATATTTTATGATAAAAGTTTTTATATTTTTGTTACTGCCAGGATTTTTATTCGCCCAAAATATCACCTTGGTTATGACGGTTGATTGGGAAGGAAAAAAAATTTCTGAAAAAAATATTTCCGCCATCCAGAAATTTAGGAATAATCACCCCGAAATACGCATGCTGCATTTTTTAAATCCGGCCTATTTAATTAGGCCCGGAGCTGATCCTGAAAAATTAATCAACCAAATAAATTCAGTGCTTAGGGATGAGGATGAAAGAGGACTTCATATCCATGCTTGGAAATTCTTGGTTGAATATTGCGGTATAAATTATAAAGCATCCCCTTCCTATGCAAATTTTGATGAAAGTTGTAAGAATGGTAAAGAATGTGGCTATACCGTAAGTTTAGAATTTGCCTATTCTCAAAAAGATTTAAGTAAGTTGGTTAAATGCTCAAAAGAAATTTTAATTAATTATGGGTTTGGGGAACCCAAAAGTTTTAGAGCTGGTGGATGGCAGTTTGGACGAAAACTGGCCCAGGCCCTTGCTGAAAATAATTTCAATTGGGACAGCTCCAGAACAGATCCTGAGGTTTTAATGCCACTTTGGCGAAGAGAAAGTAATTTGGTTCAAATGCTTCTTAAGCTTCATCCAAATGCTTCCGGCATTGATCAACCATTTCAAATCCTTCCTGGTCTAATAGAGTTACCAAACAACGGCAATTTGGCAGATTACACTCCACCCTCGAGGTTACTAAATTTATTTAAGAAAAATGTAGAAAATGGCGGTGGTTTTTTTGTCACTGGCTTTCACCTGGATACCGCCGATTTTACCCTTCCAAAATTGGAAAAAGGATTGGAATTAATTAAAAAATATTCCCAAGAAAATAATGTTCAAATAAATTGGGCCCATTTTCCAATTTTAAATTATTTCCCCAAATAAATATTCCCTTATTTAAGGTTTGAAATGATTTGACTGGAAGTCTCGGAAAACTTTTTCATTATATTACTTAAGGTCTCCATAAATTTTGACACTCTATCCATGGCCATTTGAAGGCGTAAGGATTGTTGCTCGCCCATCTCACTCATTGAGTCCAGTTGATTTTTAAGAATATCTTTTTGGGCATTTAATTGGGAAAGGGTGCCACAGTTTGTACTAGAGCATAGGTTTATTCTTTCACCCAGGGATTTAAGAGAATTTCTCAAATCTCTTTTTTTCTTATTGTTTTTTTGCATTTCATCCATCATTGCCCTAAGGTCAGCAGAAGAATCCTTCGCCATTTCGGCCATCACCCACTGAATCAAGGAATCAATATCCATGGCACTTCCGGAAAAACTCTGAATTAAGTTTTTCAAAATATCTTGGTTAAATGATTCCTTGTGGGCTTTTACATCGTTTAAAAGTTGATCCAAAAATTGTCTTTGTGATGGACTTAATTGACTAGGATCGAAACCTTCACCAATTTGATCATTATTAAAATAAATGGCAATTTCTTTTGAAGAATTAAATCTTGTAATATTATTTTGAAATCGAATTCTGGCAAATTCTGGTTTTAAAACCACAGGCCTGGTAATCACCATAGGTCTAATAGGAAAAGCTGCGATTAGGGTACCGGAGAAAACCAAAAGAAAACTGAATAAAACTTTGGCCATAAAATCCTCTTTTAATAAAAATTTAGATAAAAGATCTCTAGCATAAAGTTTAAAAAAACTCAAAAGAGAGTATGGGAAGGCACTTTCCATAGTCTAATCAAGGTCTTAACTGTTTCAAGGCCCGAAAATTCCGTAATATTTTTTATAGGCGATCTGTTTTTTTTACCTTATTAATAGATAAATTCCTCAAAGGAAAATTTATGAAAATGTTTTTTTTGATTTTATTATTTCCGGGCCTTTTATTTGCCCAAAAAATAACCATGGTGATGACCGTTGATTGGGAAGGAAGAAATATTTCTGAAAAAAATATTTCTGCTATCCAAAAATTTAGAAATAATCACCCTGAAATACCCATGCTGCATTTTTTAAATCCGGCCTATTTAATTAGGCCTGGTGCTGATATTGAAAAATTAATCAATCAAATAAATTCAGTCCTTAGGAATGATGATGAAAGAGGCCTTCATATCCATGCTTGGAAATCCTTGGTTGAATATTGCGGTGTAAATTATAAAGCCTCTCCAACTTTTGCCAACTTTGATGAAAATTGTCAGGATGGAAAAGACTGTGGCCATACCGTAAGTTTAGAATTTGCTTATTCCCAAAATGATCTAAGTCAGTTGGTTAAATGCTCAAAAGAAATTTTATTTAATCATGGATTTGGCAATCCCAAAAGTTTTAGAGCTGGTGGATGGCAGTTTGGAAGAAATCTGGCCCAGGCCCTTGCTGAAAATAATTTCATCATGGACAGTTCCAAAACAGATGCCAAGGTTTTGATACCCCAATGGGGAAAAGATAGTAACTTGGTTCAAATGGTTTTAAAGCTTCACCCAAATGCTTCTGCCATAGATCAACCATTTGAAATATTTCCTGGTCTAAAAGAGTTGCCAGATAACGGCTGTTTGGCAGATTACACTCCACCTTCAACCTTACTAAGTTTATTTAAGGAGAATGCAGAAAATGGAGGTGGTTTTTTCGTCACTGGCTTTCATCTGGAAACCGCCGATGTATACCTTCCGCAATTAGAAAAGGGTTTGGAACTTATAAAAAAATATTCCCAAGAAAATAATGTTCAAATAAATTGGGCCAAATTTCCCATATAATTTATTTATCTAAATAAATTTTGATGTCTTCCATTTTTTGAAATTTTAAATAAATCATATTTTGATTTGATAAAACGTTAGTGCAATTTTTTTAAATAAGGATAGAATAGTTTATTAGAATGATCAGTTAACCGAAAGTTAATTAACTTTTTAAGTTCGCAATTAAGGGATATGGTTATGAAGAGAATTCTAATATTATTATCTGTTTTATCATTCTTTACTTTGAATCCGGGATATGTGGAAGCGGGTGGTGGTAAAGCACCGGCACCCCCTCCTTTGACCATTTCCCCCTCAACAAAAGATGTTTTTTACGTTAATCAAAAAATAAAATTTAGTGCATCTGGCGGAACTGCACCCTATTCATTTACTTCAAGTTTTGGGGCCATAAATAAAACTTCTGGAGACTATACCGCCCCCTCAGTCGCTGGAACGGCCAGAGTTACTGTTACCGATAAAAAGGGGAATACGGCGACTTACAATGCACCAGTTTATTTTTATTTAAGTATAAGTCCTGCTAGTTCCTCGGTTCCCACATCCTCAAATTATTCTTTTTCCGGGGTAGGAGGTCTGGCCCCCTATAAATATTCCACCAATAGCGGAACAGTAGGAGCATCCAATGGCGTCTTCTCAGCACCAGGAACTCCTGGAACGGCCGTTATCACGGTTACAGATTCTAGAAATAACAAGGCCACATCCAATGTAACCATTTATCAAAGTTTAGGAATTACCCCTACAACAAACCTAATAATGGTTAACAAAACTTTTACTTTTAGAGGTACAGGAGGAATGGGATCTTATACCTATTCTACTGATAAAGGATCAATAGCATCCACTGGTGTCTATACTGCCTCTGGAACTTCTGGACCTGCGGTGGTTACGGTTACGGATTCTCGAAACGCAAAAGCCACCGCTCAGGTAACCATTTATCCAGAATTAATAATTAGTCCAAGCAGTCTAACCATGGTGGTAAATAAAAGTTCAACTTTTACCGCCTCGGGAGGATGGGGTACTCTAACATTTTCCACAAATAATGGAAGCATTGGTTCAACTAACGGGGTTTTACAAGCTCCACCAATCGCTGGCTCAGTCCTTGTTACTGTGACGGACAGTCTTGGAAATAAGGCAACTGCCAATGTAACCATAAATGCAGATTTATCGATATCTCCAACCAACCTATTTTTAGCAATAAATAGCCCTGCAAATTTTAGCGCACTTGGGGGGATTTCTCCACGTACATTTTCTTCATCTTATGGAAATATAGACTCATCTTCTGGAGCTTATACAGCTCCTGCAGCAGGAGGTTTAGCCACTATTACTGTAACAGATAGTAGCAACCCAAAGCTTAGTAAATCGGCTTCTGTTTGTGTCTTTGCTCCGCTTAAAGTTTCTCCTGCAGAAAAAACCATAGTCTTAGGTGGCTCATTAGTTATATCGGCAATCGACGGATGTGCCCCATACGAATATACAGCAGATATTGGAACTATAAGCACTAATAAAAATGTAAATAATAACACCGGAAATTATAAGGCCCCAAACACTGAGGGTAATGCGAAAATAACTATTAAAGATGCTGCAGGTAATACAGTAGTCGCTAATATCAGAATTAATAATGCTCTTGCATTGGAACCACCTCCATTAACTTTACCCATAAACGGAACTTATAATTTGAGGCCTTCCGGCGGTGTTCCTCCTTATTTCTTTCAGGTAATAAACGGAATTGGAACGATCGATCAAAACGGAAAATATTCAGCTCCAGGAACAGAAGGTACGGCCAATATTACCGTAACCGACGGCGATGGCATTGTTAGATCGGGGCAGATTTGCGTCTATGAACCACTAAAAATTTCACCCGCAGAAAAATCATTGGTTATAAATTCCACACTTTCTTTTTCCGCAACCCATGGATGTAAACCCTATAAGTTTTCAACCAATAATGGTTCTATCAATATTGATTCCGGATCTTATACAGCCCCTGCCCTTGCAGGTTTAGGCACGGTAACCGTAACCGATTTGGCAAACAAAAGTTCAGTCGCCAACCTCACCATCTATCCACCAATTTCTTTAAATCCAATGCTGGGTAAATTGCAAACCGGGAAAACCTTAAAATTTACCGCCAAAGGTGGGGTCCCTGCCCTTACATGGGAAAGCAACATTGGAAATATTAGTGTAAGCCCAAGTATTAACCCTCTAAGTGTTGAGGGCATTACTGATATTACTACGATCATCACTTATACTGCTCCCAGTACTCCAGGTATCGCCAATATTAAAGTAACTGATTCCATGAGTTTTAACCAAACTGCAATTTTAGAAATTTATGCTCCACTTGAGATTACTCCTGCTGATAAAACCCTAATGGTTAATGATAAATTTACTTTTAGTGTGAGTGGCGGCGTACCTCCTTATACTTATGAATCAACTATAGGAATAATCGCTACTACTAAGAGTGTAAATAATAATGTCGGTTTTTATATCGCTCCAGGAAACGCAGGTGTTGGGAAAGTAACCGTAAAAGATTCAGATGGTAATCAAGCTAGTGCAAATGTAACCATCAACCCCGCCCTTTCCATATCACCTATTGCGGCAAATTTGGAAGTAAACCAATTGCTGCATTTCGTGGCCTCTGGCGGGATAGGACCTTATAGATTTATATCATCAATGGATAGAAGGGATTTTGATTTAGAAGGAAATTTTCGACCCATTAAAAGTGGCCTTGCCACCATTACCTTACAGGATAGTGCCGGCCATGAAGTTATTGCGAAGGTAAAAGTTTACGACCCTCTAGATATAATCCCACATGATAAAGTTTTGGCAGTTGGGGATTCTTTTGATCGTTTTACCGCAAAAGGGGGAATTCCAAATTATGGATTTAGTCAGAGTATTGGAATGGTTGATCCGGTATCCGGAATTTATAATGCCCCATTAGGTGGCCCCGGTACGGGGTATGTAGAGGTAAGGGATAGTATTGGCAATACGAAACAGGCCCAGATCACCATTAATCCGGCCCTCTCTTTAGTGGCAGAAAAGGAAAATGTAGAAGTTGGGAAAACTTCAAAATTTACCGCCTCCGGTGGAATTGGTAATCTCACATTTAGCACGGATGCTGGAAGGGGACAGATTGTATCCAATGGAAATTATACTGCCCCCTCAACAAGCGGACCTGCCACTATTACGGTAGTTGATACGGTCGGGCACTCAAAATCGGTTACAATAAATATTTATGACCCGCTAAATATTTCTCCTCCACAAAAAGTTCTAGTTCTAGACGATAGTTTTCAATTTAATATTTCAGGCGGTGTTCTCCCATATACAGTCACCGCAATTACAGGTCAGCCTGAATTTGTAGGATATTATACTGCTAAGCAAACCGGTGCGGACATTATTACCGTGGTCGACAGTATTGGAAATACAGTAAAAGCAGATATAACCATCAATGCGAAACTTGCAGTAAGTCCAACTTTGGCAAATCTGGAAGTGAATAAATCAATGCTTTTCGTGGTAACTGGAGGGATTGGGCCATATAGATATGCCTCCTCAATGGATATGAGAGATTTTGATTTAAACGGAAATTTCAGGCCAATTAAAAGTGGCACGGCAAAACTTACATTTACCGATAGCACTGGAAGATTTGTAGAGGCGACAGTTAAAGTTTATGATCCACTTAATATTTCCCCCACCTCAAAAGATCTTGCTGTTGGCAATAGTTTTCCATTTCTGATCACTGGTGGTGCTCTCCCATACAAGAAAGTTGAAGCGGACAGAGGTAACATTAGTGATTTCGGAAATTATACCGCCCCTAGTGAGGTAGGTAATGGCACGGACAAAATAACCGTTACAGATGCCGAAGATAATGTTGTTACTGCAAATCTAAATATTAAAGCGGGGCTTAAAATTGATCCCGCGTCTGCTATTTTGGCAGTAAATAGAATAATCATTTTCAAAGGTGTTGATGGGGTTGGACCTTATATTTTTAGTGTAAATAATGTGGGTACAGTTGGTTTAACCACTGGATCCTATCAGGCACCCATTGCTTCTGGAACTGCCGAGGTTACCGTTAGGGATAGTCTGGGAAATACTGCTACCGCAGCTGTAACCATAAATGAAGATTTAGATATTAACCCCAAAGATATAAAGTTAGCGTTTGGGAAGACCGGAAATTTTAGTGCTTCTGGTGGGGTTGGGGAACGAAGATTTAGTGCTCTTAGAGGACAAATAGATCCTGTAACCGGAACCTATTTTGCTCCCGAATCAATAGGGGAGGACACTGTTACCGTTACCGATGGTGGAGGCTTTACAAAAACTGCAAAAGTCACTGTTTACGAAACACTTAAAATTTCCCCTACAATAAAAGACCTTGCTGTAAACGATCCATTCAAATTTACAATCACTGGTGGTTTTCCTAAACTGACCGTAACGGCTGACAGAGGAACTATTAATGATAATGGAGATTATGTTGCTCCAGGTGAAGTTGGTAACGGAGAAGCCAAAATTACCGTAACTGATTCGGATAACAACACAGTTAGCGCAAAGGTCACTATCAATGCTGCTCTTTCCATAAAACCTGTAACTGCAAATTTGGAAGTTCTAAAAAAATTAGATTTTGAGGTTTCCGGTGGAATTGGTCCTTATACTTATGAATCTTCTATAGGAAGTATTGCTACTACTAAGAGTGTAAATAATACTACCGGTTTTTATACCGCTCCGGCCACAAAAGGTACTGCAACTATTACCGTGACCGATAATGCCGGCCATAAAATAACCGCAGAAGTTAATGTTTATGATCCACTTAAAATTACTCCAACTCAAAAAGATTTAGCTGTAGGAGATAGTGTTGATTTTGTAATTGAAGGTGGATTTGGCTCATATTCAATTGTACCGGTTGCAGGTTCTATCGATGTAAATAGAAAATATACTGCCATCACTGCGGGAAGTGGTTCGGTAACCGTTACAGATTCGGCCGACAACACTGTTGTTGCAAACCTCACTATTAGACCTGCACTTTCATTAGATCCAACTGTAGCAAAAGTGGAAGTTGGAAAAACCCTAAAATTTAATGCTTCAGGTGGAATTGGTAATCTTGCTTTTAGTGCAACTGCTGGTCGTGGAACGATAGATCCAAGCGGAAATTATCTTGCTCCTGCAACTATTGGTCCGGACACCGTTACAGTAAGCGATACTGCGAACCATTCCCTAACTGCAGAGGTAACTGTTTATGATACGCTTAGAATTTCTCCCGAACAGAAAGATCTTGCGGTTAACAATACATTTAATTTTATTATCACTGGTGGGTTTGGCCCATATACTATAGCTAAAGCGGATAGGGGATCCTTTAATGCTAATGGAAATTATACCGCTCCAGATTCGGCAGGTGTGGATAAAATAACAGTAACCGATTCTGATAATAATACAGTTTTTGCAAATCTAAATATTAAACCCGCCCTAAGAATAGATCCATCTTCGGCCACTTTGGCGGTTAATAGGACCAAAACTTTCAAAGGGATCGATGGGGTTGGACCTTATACCTTTTCTGTAAATAATGTTGGTGAAATTGGTTTAACCACAGGGGCCTATGAGGCACCTGGTGCTCCTGGAGTTGCGGAGGTCACCGTTACTGATAGTCTCCTAAATACAGCGACAGCGGTTGTAACTATAAATCCAGAATTAGTAATTGATCCAGAAAATATAAATCTAGCGGTAAATGGAAATAAAAGGTTTAACGCCACCGGTGGGGTTGGTAATCTTACCTTTACCATCTCTAATGGAACTGGAGATATCGTGGTAGATGGTACCTATACTGCACCTTCAACCAAAGGTTTAGTACAAGTTACCGTTACAGATAGCGAAGGTTTTTTCAAAACCGCAAACATAAATGTTTATCTTCCACTAAATATTGATCCTACAGAAAAAATATTGGCGGTTGGTAATAATTTTGATTTTAAGGCCATCGAGGGTGTTCCACCTTATGTATTTTCTGTGGATTCCACCATTGGTTCAATTACCACCAGCAATCTTTTAGAAATTAATGCTGGTGTGGCTTCGTTACTCGCTGCTGGTTCAGGTCTTCCAGTTGTGGGGTATGTAACATTAAAAGATACTGCCAATCCAGATAATCAAGTTAGTGCCAAAGTCACTGTAAATGAACATCTTTCATTAGATCCAAAACCCTCTTTCTTGGCAATAAATGGAACTTATGATTTTAAAGCTTCCACCAAGGGGGGTGCGCCTGATTATACCTATTCAGCAGACAGTGGAAGTTTTATTAATGGAATATATACAGCGCCAAGTACAAGTGGAACCGCCCTAATAACTGTTAGGGATAGTATGGGTGGCGAGGCAACTGCGACCCTTTGTATTTATGCCCCACTTGAATTTGATCCAAATGAAGATAAAGTCCTTGCTGTTGGAAATTCTTTTACCTTTCAGGCAAAAGAGGGATGTAAACCCTATAAGTTTGCCGCAAGCATTGGATCAATTGGCGTTGATTCGGGAACCTTTAGTTCCGCCATTACAGGTTCTGGGCAAATAACCGTAACTGACGCTACAAATGTAAATACAGCTCAAATTAATATTACCATTGCTCCTCCTCTTTCCATAGAACCCGCTGTTGCAAATTTAGAAGTTGGAAAAAATAAAGATTTTACTGCTGCTGGTGGGGTTTTCCCTTATGAATTTTCTCTTCTCACAGCTACTGGTATGGGATCCATTACTTCAGGAGGATCAACAGTAAATTATGTTGCTCCTTTAACTGGCGGTTCTAATACCATAAGGGTGACCGATAGTTTTGGAAATACCA
>Ga0180061_1000017_pt1 | contig 48665 bp, 54 predicted proteins | sample EasRivT27_16_10D_FD_121769 | JGI IMG/M metagenome (GOLD analysis project Ga0180061, IMG submission 121769) | Soil microbial communities from meander-bound floodplain in the East River, Colorado, USA - East River metaG ERMLIBT27_16_10D | ecosystem: Environmental > Terrestrial > Soil > Floodplain ...
AAAAATAATCCATAAAAAATCTTGCCAATACCCAATGTTCAGGGAAGCACACCAAACTTAAATCAAAATTATTTATTTTGTTTTAGATTTTAAAATTTTTTACCGAATAATTAATAACCTTTAGGGGCTAAATTTAAATTCTTTTATAAAGGAAAGGCCATGATCGATAAATCAGGATCCAATGAATTGATAATTAAACCTTATTTTACCAGGATATTTTTTTTAGCCATAGGAATGATGCCTTTTTTGGTGCATGCCCAGGTTCCTCAAAAAGAGGCTGTTAATGAATGTATCGAAGGAAGGGCCACCAGCAAATGCAGCAACCTTGGTCGTATGGAAGAAAAAAAAGGAAACATTCCTGGGGCCATAAAATGGTATACCAAGGCATGCGAAATCAAAGAGATGTTGGGATGTATAAGACTTGGAAATCTACAAAGGAAAAAAGGCAACTCCTCTAGTGCGAAAAAATTATTTTCTGAAGCCTGTACTCGTGGTGATTCCAGCGGATGTCTTAGTCTTGGTGACCTTGAATTTAATAATAAAAATATTTTGGAAGCAAAAAGAATGTACTCCAAGGCATGTGATAATGGGGAATTTGAAGCCTGCTATAACCTCGGTTTAATAGCATTGAAAAAAGGATATTTTTTAACCGCCGAGCTTTGGCTAGGAAAATCTTGTAGAGGGGGATTCAACTTTGCCTGCTCAGAATTAAAAGAATTATCCAAAAAATCAAAAAATTTACCCCAAAAACAAAAAGGAAAAAAATAATCTAATTTCTTAAAGGATAACCAATAATGAAAATATTAAATCTAAAAAAAATAATTTTACTTTCAACCATCCTATTGCCATTTTTTATAGCTTCAGCTGGTTTATTTGATAAAATAAATGAAAAGAAAACTCTCAATACTTGGAGAGAGGATTGTAACAAAAAATTTGAGAAATCATGCTATAGCCTCATTAAAAAACTCTCGGAAAACCCTTCACCTGAGTCCCAAAAGGAAGCTATGGATTGGACCACGCACTGTTGCGATTTTGGCGGGACGACATGTTGCTCTGAGCTAGTCAAAAAAGGTGATTATAAAGCGGCACTTAAGGGAGCAGATAAGACAAATGACCAGTTAATTAAAAAGGACCTTTTAGAAAAGGCATGCAAAGGAGAGGAGCTTGAGGGGTGTGAAAGATTGTGCAGTTTTGATTATTTGGCAGACCATCAAAGAGTGGAAGGATGTTTGAAAGCCGCTGAAATTGTAGGCAAAAATAATCCTTCCGTTGAACCTAGCGATAAACAAATTACCCTGTGGGCGACGGCATGTAACTTGGAAAGTTATTACGGATGTACTATGGCAGGCGTTTACACAAAACACCGCCCTTCGAGTTTAATTTATTTAAAAAAAGCCTGTAACGCGGTATATGTTTCAGGCTGTTATTATCTAGGTGATAAAGCCAGGGAAGAAAGTGATATAAAGGGAGCTGAAAATTATTACCGCATGGCCTGCGAAAAAAAATTTGAAGACTCTTGTGAAATCCTGAACGAAATCCAAAAGGAAATTCAGGAAATTAGTAATCAAAAAGCGGCCAAACTGGAACCCGTCCTATCAAAATTAAAAGCTGAATGTGATAAGGGAAACCTGAATTCGTGCATCCAGCACGGCCTTACAATGATAGCGCCAGCAGACCAAAAAAATCCTTGGTTTAAAAAAGCCTGTGACGGAGGGTTAATGGAGGGGTGCTTTCAAATGGGTAGGGGGTTCCTAGAACTTAAAAATTTAGATGGAGCTATGAATTTGTTTGTTAGGGCGTGTAACGGAGGTCATTTGCAAGGATGTTATGAGGCTGGATTCCAATCTTTCAAACGAAATAAACCTGCAGATACGAAAAAATACCTTCTACTTGCCTGCAATGGAGGTCATCCAGTGGGATGTAACACGCTTGGAACTCAAGAAGCCAATAAAGGGAATAAAGCGGAAGCAGCAAAATTTTATGCCATGGCATGTGATGGTGGAAACACCTCAGGATGCAACAACCTTGCCTCCCTCCAAATTGATTGGAACAACATTACTGATGCCCGAAAATACCTAAATGAAGCATGTAACGCTGGAAGCAATGCCGCCTGCCAAAAATTAACCGCCTTAACGAAGCAGGGAATGTGAAGTTAGAAACTAAAGGTTTTTAAAATTTAAAAAAATATCATCCATAAGACTATCCATCATCAAGTACCCCTTAGATGATAAGGTTATTTTATCTTCCCTTTTAGCCAAATATCCCGAATCAGACCACTTCCCCAGCAAAAGTTCCCATTTGTTTTTATCCTCAAAAAAATCCGATCCTGATATTCCCTCATTGGTTCTTAAAAGGGTGTAAAGTCTCTCCAACTTATATTCCTCAAAACCTATATTTTCCAAAATAAACTCTGGAGATTTGGTTTGCCACTTATATCTAATTCCCTCTTTTCCAAGAGATAAAAAACCTGTTGCCGATGGCCCGATTGCCCCTACGGATTCGCCTTTCCAGTATTTTAAATTGTGTTTTGATTCCATTCCAGGTTTAGCGTAATTTGATACCTCGTAATGGAGAAATCCCCTTTGAGTAAGATATTCTGAGACCGCCAAATATTCCTTTTCGATTCGCTCTTCTGATGGAAGATTATTTTTGTGAATGTAGTTATCTTTGGTAGTTAAAATATAAAGGCTAATATGATTTGGATTATAAGCTAATACTTTTTCTAGTTCAGAAATCACATCCCTATCTAATTCTTCTGAAAATGGGATTCCCAGCATAAAATCCACTGAAAAATTATATTTTTTATTTTTAAAATATTCCAAAGTGGCAAAAGTATCTTCAATGGAATGCACTCGATCCAAATGTTTTATAAATCTGCCATCTAAAGCTTGAATCCCCAAAGAATATCTATTAACTCCCGTTTTTTTCCATTCTTCCAAGGACTCCTCTGTCCAAGATCCGGGATTTACTTCTAGGGTAAACTCCAAATCATCTTTAAATTTAATTTCCTTATTTTTTAAGAAATCCCTAAGAAAAATCGCACCCTCGGCCCCCCAAAGAGATGGAGTTCCTCCTCCAATATAGAGCGTCTCTAGATTTCCCCATTCAAACGAATTGGCCTTCATTAAATCTTGATGCTTATCAAAAGACGCTTCAAACCATTTATGAAATGAGTTAATTTCGGATCGATCTTTGGGAATGGTTTTATAAAAATCGCAGTAATTGCAAAGATGCCTGCAAAATGGAAAATGAATATAGAGAGAGTTAAGTATTTTCATTAAATGTGGCGGATGGTAGAAAGGAATCAACCATTATGCAACATTCACAGACAAAATTACCCAATAATTTAGAAACCTTATTTATAGATTCCCCAGGTTCTAACGCGGCGAGCGTACAGATCTGGTTTAGGGCAGGTTCTGCTCTTGAAAACCAAGAAAACCAGGGAATCGCCCATTTTTTAGAGCATATGTTCTTTAAGGGAACGGAGAAGAGGCCAGGGAGCGCTCTCACTCATCAAGTTGAATCCTTTGGGGGCGAAATGAACGCTTTCACCTCATTTGATTACACCTGTTACTACATTAATAGCCCCAATAATCATCTCCCCACAGTAGTGGAAATTCTAATGGATATGATCTCCAACCCCGTATTTAAAAACGAAGATATCGTTCCCGAGAGGGGGGTGGTTTTTGAAGAATATAGAAGAAGCCAGGATAATCCTGGGCAATTTGGTTTTCAACGTCTTCAGGAAAACTGCTTTCAAGATGGATATAAACACCCCATCTTAGGCGCAGAAAAAACCATCAAAAACTTTTCTCAGGATCAATTAAAAAATTTTAGAAAAAATTTCTACAATCTTTCCAATTCCCTTTTTGTGGTAGCGGGGGATCTTAAGGAAAAAGAAAAAATAGTTTCTATTATTGAAAAATATAAAGTTCCAGAGGGGCCCAAATCTGATTTCCCAAAATTTTCCCTTAAGGATCAGGATACTTTTGAGGTTCATCAACAAGACGTAAAAATGTCCCGTTTGACCTTGGCCATCTCCACTCCATTGTTAACCGATCCCAAATCACCGGCAGAGGATTTAGTACTAAATTGTCTAGGCCATGGGGAAACCTCAAGGCTTTATCGAAAACTAGTTGCCGAATCTTCCATGGCAAATTCCGTCTCCGCCAGCACCATGTTTATGAACAAAGGTGGAGTGCATTTTATAAATTTAACTTTTCCACATAAAAATCTGCCCAAAATCATTAAATCCATTACATCTCTTTGGGGTGATGCGATTAAAGACGGATTCACCAAAGAAGAAATCGGAAAGATAAAAAATCAATATGTGGCATCTAAAATTTACGAAAAAGAAACCTTGGAATCTTATGCCTTCTCATTAGGATCTGGTTTTGCCCAAACTGGAAATATTTTTGGACATGAGGAGTTTTTGGAAAAATTAAAAAAAACCACTCTTCATCAAGTAAATCAGTCTTTATTGGAAATTTCTGGAAGATCCATTCATATTGGGTTGCAAATTCCCAAGGAAAACTCCATAGAGGATGCCACCGATCAAATAAAGAAATTCCAGAAATCCCTAAAATCCCTGGATAAAAAATCAAAGCCAAAATCCAAAACCAAGACAATGAAGTCAGATTTTGACCCGCAAGTCCAGATTGTAAAACTAAAGGAAGGAATAAACCTTCTTTATAGAAAAAACGAAACGTCTCCCACTTTTGTGTTTCATGGGTATATCAAAGGGGGATTAACGGATGAAAATCCCCAAAGTAATGGATCTTATAACCTAATTTCTGCTCTATTAACCAAAGGCTTTAAAGATATATCCGAGAAAGAAATAAAACACGTTATTGAAAATAACTCTGCAAACCTAAACGGATTTTCAGGCAAAAATGCCTATGGACTTACCCTTCATGGTATCTCGGAAAATTTGCCGACTCTTTTCCCTTTTTTTACAGGATGCTTTCTTAAATCCAAAATGGCTCCCAAGGATTTTATACACGAGCGGGAAATGGTGTTTAGATCCCTGGATAATCAAGACAAAAATCCTCTACAGCAATGTTTCAAAAAAATTGATAATTTGATGTTTTTCCAACATCCCTATTCGATGAATATCCTGGGGAGCAAAGAATCTTTAAAAAAGTTAAATAGTAAAAAACTATTAGGTATTCATAAATCAAACTTGAAAAAAAAAGAAATCCTCTTCTCTTATTGTGGTAACCAGGAATTAGAGGAAATTATCGAGCTTCTAACCGATCCCCTAAAATTATTGCCTGCAAGAAAAGTAAAAGCACCTCTGGCAAAGAAAATAAATCCGATCACCAACCAGAAGGAATTTATAACCTTCGACCGAGAACAGACGCAAATTTTTATCGGTTTTCCCTCTGGTAAAATGGGGGATAAGGAAAACTTATACCTTAAAATGCTTACCACCCATTTTTCCGGTCAATCCAGTGAACTTTTCGTGGAAGTAAGGGATAAAAAGGGACTGGCCTATAGCGCCCAACCAATTCATATGCAAGGACTTGAAGGTGGCTATTGGGGAATTTATATGGCATCCGGACATGATAAAGTTAAGGAAGCCGTTAAGACCATCCATGAAATTTTGGATCGGGTTTCTCAAAAAGGGTTAAAAAAGGAAGAGTTTGAAAGGATTAAATCCATGATCGAAGGACAAGATTTAATTAATATTCAAACCAATGAGGATTACGCAAATATCTACTCCATTCCCCTGCTTCAAGGTCTTGGAGTGGATTACTTTTATAAAAATAATGAAAAAATCAAACACCTACAATATGACGATTTTCAAAACCAAATCCAAAAAATCCTTAGTAGAAAAAGGAATATAGTGGTGGTTGGGAGAGAAAATTAAAGACTTATCTCCTTTTAAGAGTCTTTGGCCTAATAATGTACAATTAACAAACTGAGAACTAAAAATTGGGTTTAAGATTCCCAATCTCCATTTCCTTTTTTGGTTGAAATTAAAAAGTAATTATTGTTTTCATTTGATAATTTAGATTTTTTAGAAACAATGCTGATTAAAATGGTTAATAGGTCAAAATTTGTGGAAATTAACTTATACAAGGGTGGGTCTAGAGAATCGAGCTGATCATAGGCCATTTTCCCAAGATCATGATAATACTTCTCATCGATGATTTTACGATTTAGCGACTCGGAGAAAAATCCACAAAGAAAAAGTGCCGTATCGCCGACATCCTTCAAAGATCTTTTTGCCTGGGTTGGTGGCATATTTTGAATTTCTAAAAGTTTAACCCCCAAAATTTTTTCCCTAAGTTTACCCTCGGACTTTTCAAAATAATTTTCAGGATTCTCGAATTGTTCCATGACTAAGCTGGAATAATGGATGGCCTCAAGAGGCAGTCTTGGAGTTGATTGCATATTAAGCTCAAGAAGCTCTTTATAAAAATAATTCTGCAATGATTTTTCAAAAATCAAATCCGAGGGTTTTTTCTTTATCAACTGTATCCCTCCTTATTATTTTATAATACCACAAAAATTTTAAGCGGCCCTTTCTGTCTTCTTTTTTTCTAGTCCAAATTTATCAACTTTCATAATCAGGGATGCCCGGCTTATTCCAAGCTCCCTGGCTAGTTGTGATTTATTAAAATTGCATCTTTTCAAACCTTCCCTAATCATCACTATTTCTAGTTCTTGAACTGCGTCCCTGAGTTTTCCTGAAGGAGATAAAAATTTCTCCCCCACAACTCCCCTCTCTCCTACTCCACCTAATATCCTGCTAGAAATGGCATCTGCATTTATGATTTTCTCATCACCGGATAGTGCCACAAGCCGTTCAATTTCGTTTTCTAGTTCCCTGACATTTCCAGGCCAAGAATAATCCATAAATTTTTCCTTGGTTCTTTTGGCAAATGTTTTCAAGGGAACTGAAGCGATTTCACATTTCTTTTTCAAAAAATATTCCATAAGAATTGGAACATCCCCTTCTCTTTCCCTAAGGGGTGGAAGAGCAATATTAATGACATTTATTCGGTAATATAAATCTTCCCTGAATAATTTATTTTCAATCATTTCTTTTAAATTTTTATTGGTGGCGCAAATAATCCGCACATCGCAACTTTTTTGGTTATTTCCACCCACTGGAACAAATGTTCCCTCTTGGATTACCCGCAAAAGTTTTACCTGCATGGCCAGCGACGTATCTCCAACTTCGTCTAAAAAAACGGTACCACCATCCGCCATTTCAAATAATCCCGGCTTATCTTTAATGGCACCGGTAAAAGAACCTTTAACATGTCCGAAGAGTTCAGAATCGAGCAGGTTTTCGTTGAAAGCGGAACAATTAACTTCCATAAAAAGCTTTTTGGATCTTGGCGAGTTAAAATGGATGGCCTTGGCGACAAGTTCCTTACCAGTCCCATTTTCACCTTCAATTAAAATATTGGATTCGTTCTTTCTAAGCTTTTCCAAAACCTGGTAAACTTTTTGCATATTTTTGGATTTTCCAATTATATTATGGAAGCGGTATTTTTCTGAGAGTTCATTGGAAAGACTATTGATGATTTCATCCCGTTTATTTTTACCCTGTTGATAATCCACAATTTCTTCACTCATTAAATCCATCAAATCTTTGGTTCTATCTATTTGGATTTGATTTAACCTTTTCATATTTTTCAAAATGGATCTGGCAACTTCGCGATCTAGACTCAAAGACCTTAGAATTTCTCCTTCCTCATTTGGGGTTATATTATCTTTTAAAAAAGGATAACAAATGATGTATCCCTGCAAATCGTTATTTAGATGAACTGCCTTAGCCATCCCAAAAATATGAGGTGAACCTATGGAAAATAAGGATCCCTCACCAATTTTTCCAATTTGATCTTTAATATCTTGGTTAAATTTTTCTTTGGCTCCTGGTTGTTCAAGATAAATTTTTAAAAATCTGTTGTCGATTTTATCATGAGCTTTCAAATTGCCATTGTGGTCGCAAAAAAACAGCTCCAGCTCATACCACCTGGATAGGATGGTATTTAATTTTTTAATGGCATGAAGCTCTTTAAGTCCATTCCAGTCGATCACCTACCACCTCAATTTGTTTAGGTTTCAAACAACGACTGTATAACTTATCGTCAAATTTGATGGATTCTTGACCAAAGCTTTTAAAGTATTAAAGAAAATTTATTTATAATTTTAGGTTACTTTTGGTTTGGTCTATAAAATGGGGAGCATCCCAATCTTGAGGCCCTATAAATTTGGTTACAAAATTCTTATGATTATCAAATAGGTAGGTTTCGGGGACTTTGGAAGTACCAAAGAGGTCCATGGAATTCCCATCGTCCATCCCAATCACAATATTGGAAGGAAGAGGTTGAAATTTTTTAAGAAATTTTTCTAAATCCTTAGACTTGTCATTTATGGCAATAAGTAAAAACTTAACGGAATCATTTTCTGTTTTTTTTGCAAATTTGATTAGCTCGGGAAACTCCGCCTCACAAGGGGAGCACCAGGTTCCCCAAAAATGGACAAATATTCCTTTGAAGGGATCTTTAAAAATAAATTGAGAGAATTCTTCTTTAGTGGAATTAAGTTCCTTAAAGCCAAATTTTGGAAGGGTAGTTAAAATTGGAGCTTGAGTTTTGGTAAACTGCTCGTAAAAATCTTTGGTTACTTTAGAGTATATGTAAGTGGCACTTACGATAAGTACGACAATTAGGATTTTGGCCTGATTAGAAAGGGCCATAATTTTCTCTTTAAACTAGACTGATAAAGCTCATCTTGGAATTATCGCCAACTCGCCCATCGGCCAATCTGATAACTCTAGTGTAGCCACCTTTTCGGTCGACGTATTTAGGGGCAACTTCGCCAAATAACTTGGCAACGGCATTCTTATTTTGGATTCTTCCGGCCACTAGCCTTCTGTTGGCAACAGAATCAACCTTGGCCAAAGTGATTAGCTTCTCAACGTAAATTTGAACCGCCTTGCACTTTACGTGGGTGGTTTTTACTTTACCGTGATCGATAATCTCGGAAGCTAAGTTTTTCATTAAGCTTCTTCTATGTGCTGGTGTTGATCCTACTCTGTATTTATGTCTGCCGTGTCTCATATAAAATATTCCTTAAAACGTTAATTACTCGTTTGAATCCCCTGAACTTTGTCCATCTTTAAGTTCTTTCATAATATGGTCTACTTTCATTCCAAGGCCTAGACCCATTCCTTGTAAAATTTCTTTGATTTCATTTAGAGACTTTCTACCGAAGTTTTTAGTTCTAAGCATTTCACCTTCGGTTTTAGATACAAGCTCGTAAATAAATTTGATATTTGCATTTTGTAAACAGTTCGCAGATCTTACAGATAACTCAAGTTCTGAAACAGGCTTAAGAAGTGCGCTGTTTACGCTTGAAGATTTCTGAGCAGGTCTAGACTCCACCTTTACTTGTTTTTCTTCATCTTTGAAGTTCATAAATACTGATAACTGATCTCTTAAAATTTTAGCAGAGAAAGAGACTGCCTCAGTTGGTTCAACTCCGGCATTGGTCCATACTTCAAGGGTCAATCTGTCGTAGTCAGTTCTCTTACCTACTCTTGATGATGTAACAGTATAATTCACTCTGTGTACTGGTGAGAAAAGTGTATCGATATAGATCCAACCAAGTGGTAGCTCAAATTTTTCCTGATTATCCACGGCCATTACGTAACCTTTTCCTCTGGCAATTTTAAGCTCCATTCTCAGGTGCCCACCGGAAGAAATATTGGCGATAACGTGCTCTGGGTTTAGGATTTCAACGTTTGAATCTACGGTGATATCACCAGCGGTAACTACACCCTCTGTTTTCTTTTCAAGAATTAGAGTTGTCTCTTCAACGTTTTTAAGTTTAATTCTAACTTCTTTTAAGTTTAGGATGATTTCTGAAACTTCTTCCTTAACGTTATTGATAGTTCCGAATTCATGAGTTACGCCCTCAATTCTAATGGCAATAATCCCAGCTCCCTGAAGTGAAGATAGTAAAACTCTTCTTAAAGAGTTCCCTAGGGTCTGTCCGTAACCTCTTTCAAGAGGCTTTGCTACAAACTTCCCATAGTTAGATTTCAAAGAATCGTGATCCACCTCTAGCATTAGAGGTCTAATCATATTCATCCAATTTTTTGCTACAAAATTTTCCATTTACAAAACTCCGATAAGGTAAAAACCTTATTTTGTATAAAGCTCAACGATTAAGTGTTCAGAAATTTGAGACGTGATATCCTCTCTCTTTGGAAGATCTTTCACTATCCCTTTGAAATTTCCTTTATCCACTTCTAGCCATACAGGAACTTCTCTCATGCTGTTTGCTTCAAAAGCGCCTGTGAATTTCACAGACTTTTTTGAATTATCTTTTAGTTGAACCACATCACCAGTTTTCAAAAGCATGGAAGGAACGTTCGCGTTCTTACCGTTTAGGGTAAAGTGAGCGTGCTTAACCATTTGTCTTGCTTCTTTTCTTGAAGCCGCAAATCCGATTTTATATACGATGTTATCAAATCTTCTTTCTAATAGACTTAGGAAGTTTTCCCCGACAATCCCCTTCATTCTTCTAGCGGATTCAAATCTGTTTCGAAGAGGTTTTTCAGCTACTCCGTATAATCTTTTTAGTTTTTGTTTTTCTCTAAGCTGAGTTCCAAAGTCAGAGACAGTGCTTCTTCTTTGGCCATGTTGCCCTGGAGGATAAGGTCTTCTCTCAATGGCACACTTTTCGGTGTAACATCTTGAACCTTTCAAAAAAAGCTTCTCGCCTTCTCTTCTACATAATTTACAAACTGATTCTAAATGCCTGGACATTATTTATTCCTTCCTTATTTATTAAACTCTTCTTCTTTTTGGTGCACGACAACCGTTGTGTGGAATCGGGCTATTATCCGCTACCGAACATATTTTAATTCCAGCTCCAACTAGAGCTCTAACTGCATTTTCTCTTCCAGCTCCGGGACCATTTACTAAAACGTCCACTGAGTGCATTCCAGAATCAGCGGCTTTTCTAGCTGCTTCAGCGGCTGCCATTTGAGAAGCAAATGGAGTGGATTTTTTAGATCCTCTAAAGCCTAACTGACCAGCGCTACACCAAGAGATTGTGTTCCCTTGTGGGTCGGTAAATGTCACGATGGTATTATTGAATGAAGCCTGGATATGACATAATCCGTGGCTTACATTTTTTCTAACTTTCTTTTTTACTGGTGTACTGCTTGGTGCTTGAGCCATATATTTTAAATCCTTTTTATCTTACTTCATTGCCTTAATTGATTTTTTCCCGGCTATTGGTATCGCTTTACCTTTTCTTGTACGGGCGTTTGTATGGGTTCTCTGTCCTCTAACAGGAAGTCCTTTCTTATGACGAAGACCCCTATAGCAACCTAGATCTCGAAGTCTCTTAATATTAAGACCAACTTCTCTTCGAAGATCACCTTCAACTTTATAACCTTGTTCTTCAAGGCAAGTTCTGATCGCAGTTACTTCTTCCTCGTTCAAATCGTTGGAACTTTTTTCCAAATCAACATTTGCTCTAGTTAGAATATCTTTTGCGACATACGGTCCAACTCCATAAAGAGATTGGATCGCAATTCTCATTGCTTTATTTCTGGGAATATCAACACCTAGAATACGGGCCATTATCTGTTCTCCTAATTAACCTTGTCTTTGTTTATGTTTTGGGCTTTTTTTGCAAACTACTCTTACAACGCCTTTTCTTTTTATAACTTTGCAGTCTTTGCAAATTCCTTTTACTGATGATCTAACTTTCATGGGATATTCCCCTCTCCTAAAATTATTTAGTTTTTACTTCTATACGTAATTCTTCCCTTGGTCAGATCATAGCGACTAATTTCAACCATGACCTTATCCCCAGGAAGAATTTTAATAAAATGCATCCTCATTTTCCCACTAATATGGGCAATGATTACATGTCCGTTTGGGAGTTTTACCCGGAACTTAGTATTTGGAAGTAATTCAGTCACTTCCCCTTCAATTTCAATAATATCCTTATTTGTACTTTCGTTCATTCCGTGAAGCCTATCCCCCAAATTTTATTTTGCATTATTATTCTAGGCCAAGCGATAAAGCAAGGGCCTATTTCCTATTTATAAGTCTTAAATACCAAGCACTTTCTTAACTTCACTAAAGATCTCATCAACCCTTTTAGAGGCGTCTATACGCCTTAAAACACCCCTAGATTCGTAGTAATCTAGAACCGGAGATATGGTCGATTCAAATACCTTTAGCCTATTTACCACGGCTTCTTCCTTATCATCTTCCCTATGTACCAAACCCTTATGCCCGCACTTATCGCAAACATTCTCCGCCTTTGGCGGGGTTGATACCAGGTTATAGATAGTCCCACATTGTTGGCAGGCCCTTCTATTGACCAATCTTTTTTTTAAAAGATTTAGATCTATAAAAAAGTACATTGCCAAAGATTCATGGCCTTTTAAAACCACTTCTTCCAAGGCCTCTGCCTGGGCTATATTTCTTGGAAAACCGTCAAATACATACCTATGTTTTTCCAAATCGCAATTAATTTTAAGCAGCTCTAAAACCAAATCGTCGCCAACTAGCCCACCGGATTTCATAATCTCTTTGGCCTTAAGTCCTAGCTGACTTAGTTTTGCTACCTCGGCCCTTAAGAGATCACCTGTGGATAAGTGGTTGTAACCACACTCAGAAACCATCAATTTTGCTTGAGTCCCCTTACCCGATCCTGGGGCACCCAAAAAAATAAGATTCCTGCCCACTATTAAAACCTTTTCCTGTTAGCGCCACTATATTTCCCACGTGCCTTATAAGCCGAGGAGTATTTGTCAGCGTACAGAGAGGTTTGAATATTCATCATTGCCCTGATGGCCACAGAAACTAAAATCAAAAGGGAGGTTCCATCTAGCTTGGTATGCTGGCCTAAGATTGCCGTAGGGGCGATACAAATTACAACTAGAAATAGGGCCCCAAAGAACGAAATCCTATTAAGAACAAAGTCTAAAAACTCCTGAGTCTTAGAACCAGGCCTTATACCTGGAACGAAGGCACTATTTTTTTGAAGCATTTCAGATATTTTTTTGGTCTTAAACTGGATTGGAGCATAGAAATAAGTCATATAAATGATCAAAAACCCAAAAAGAAGATTGAATAAAAGATGCCCTGGATACAGAGATTGCTGCACTGTATCAAAGTAAGGCTTAAATGGGCTGTTGGGGGATATAAAACTTGAAAATGTAGCGGGTGCCGCCAACAAAGAAGATGCCAAAATTGGAGGCATAACTCCTGCGGTGTCCACTTTAATTGGTAAGCTTTGGGTTCCACCGTAAACTCGGTTATTTACCACCTTTTTGGCATATTGAACGGGAATAGATCTAAAGGCATTTTCAATATAGGCGACAATATAAAAACTCGCGATGGTAACTGCAAAAAAGATTAAAAGATAAAGACCAGAAACCTCTCCAGATCTAAAAAGTGTTAGCTTTTGAAGGATAATTGAAGGAAGTTCAACACAAATCCCGGCAAAAATAATTAAAGAAACACCGTTTTCAATTCCGTATTCAGTGATTCTCTCACCAAGCCACAGAAGGAACATGGTTCCTGCCGTAAGGGTAATCATAGTGGAGACCCTAAAAAGCATTCCTGGGTCTGGAATTACAGCGGCACCACTTGGTGCCCTAAATCCTTCAAAAACAGCGGCCATTCCATAACCTTGAATACAGCATAAAATAACGGCTGCATATCTGGTCCATTTTTGGATTTTCTTTTGGCCTTCCGAATCTTCTTGAAGCTCAGCTATCTGGGGAATTACTTCACCCAAAAGGCTAAAAATAATTGAGGTAGTAATATAGGGCATGATCCCTAATGCTAAAACGGAGAATCTTTTAAGCGATCCCCCACTGAAGGTGTTGATCAGATCAAATATTCCTCCAGAAGTTTCCGCAAAATAAGCCTTGATGGCTGCTGCATCAACACCAGGTACAGATACCTGAGAAGCAATACAAAAAACAACCAGAAGTAAAAAGGTAGCAAATATTTTTTTCTTTAGATCTTCGAGTTTACCAGTAGATTCCGTTCCAAGCATTTTAAACGCCTTTTAGTTATTCTATTTTTCCGTTAGCAGAGGCAATTGCATCTTGTGCAGTCTTTGAGAATTTTTCGATTCCCTTGAAGGTAAGACCTTTTTTCTTTAATTCTCCAGCACCTAAAATTTTTAGGGGAAGGGTTTTATTCTTACCTTTCAATAGGCCTTGAGCTACCAAATTTTCTCTGGTTACTTCAACACCTTCGAATCTCTCAGATAATTGAGACAGGTTTACAATAGCATAATCAACTTTATGTGGTTGGTTTTTGAATCCTCTTTTGGGAAGTCTCATATAAAGTGGCTTTTGCCCACCTTCAAAACCAGCACGAACGTGACCGCTCTTTCTGGCTTTCTGACCTTTATGTCCCTTTCCGGCCTGGTTACCTTGTCCAGATCCCTGACCTCTCCCGATTCTTTTGGTGTTTTTATTAGCACCTTTTGGACTCTTTAAATTTCTAAGCGTTAGCATAAATTCCTCTTCCTACTTGATTTCAAGCATGTGAATAATTTTTTTAATCATGCCCCTGACTGCCGGTGTGTTCTCAAGAGTTTTTTCACTCCCTACACGCCGAAGACCAAGACCGATTACTTGGTTTTTTTGAGAATCAGTGCAAGCTATTGGGCTTTTTACTAATTTTACAGTTATAGTTTTCTTGCTCATAAATATTCCTTACTTAATTCTTAAGGTCTTAGGGTCTTTCCCTCTTGCCTGGGCCACTTGTTCAATTGATCGCAGTTGTTTTAGGGCATCAAAAGTTGCCTTAACAACGTTATGAGGATTGTTTCCTCTTAAAGACTTGGTCAAAACGTCTTTAATACCTGCTAGTTCTAAAATAGATCTGCAAGGTCCAGCAGCTTTAACACCGGTACCTTCAGCGGCAGGCTTAAAAATAATTCTACCTGCATCGTAGTGACCTATTACTTCATGTGGAATTGTACCTTTATCAATTGCAACTTTAATCATGGACTTTTGGGCCTCATGAGTTGCTTTTCTAATTGCCTCTGGAACTTCTTTTGCTTTTCCAAGTCCAAAACCTACATTTCCTTTTCTATCTCCAACGATAATAAGCGCAGAAAAAGAAAACCTTCTACCACCTTTAACAACTTTGGCACATCTGTTAACAGCTACAACCCGCTCTTCAAGCTCAGGGTCTGTACTTACGGTACGTTTTTTAGGAGGAGCAGCATGTCGACGCTTTTCACGTTTTCCCTCAGATGGGGTAGGTGCTGCCTCTTCAACGTTTTTTTCTTCTTTTTCTTCTACTTGATCGTTCATTTAATCTCTTCCTCTTAATTAGATAGCGATTCCGTTTTCTCTCATGCTCTCAACCATAGATTTCAAAACTCCATGGTATCTATAACCAGCTCTATCAAATACAGCTTTATTAATATTTTTTTCTTTCATGTTCTTAGCAACAAAAGCTCCAACCACCTTGGCTCCTTCTTTATTAGAAGAGGCACCAGCAGGTGCATTTTTTCCGAAAGTTTGAACGGAAAAAAGAGTTTTGGAATCACCGTCATCAATGATTTGAACAAAGAGATGCTTATTTGATTTGCAGATAGAAACTCTAGGTCTCTCTGCAGAGCCTACAATTCTCTCTCTAATCTTAAGCCTTCTTCGATATCTTCTCTCTAGTGACTTGTCTTTAATTTTACCTTGTCTTTTTCTCATAAATTCTATTCCTTAAGCTTACTTGGCAGCTGCCGCTGTCTTTCCTGCTTTTCTAATTATTTTTTCCTCTAAATACTTAACGCCTTTTCCTTTATATGGTTCTGGTCCTCTTAAGTCCCTGATGTTGGCACAAACTTGTCCAACTTCTTCCTTATTGATCCCAGATATATGTATCAAGTTCTTATCTACTTTTGCGCTAACTCCCTTTGGTAACTCAAAATTAATTGGGTGTGAGTAACCAAGGCCTAGTTCTACAATATTTCCCTTAACGGCAGCCTTGTAACCTACTCCGTTAAATTCCAAAGTTTTAGTAAATCCTTCAGAAACTCCGACTATCATATTGGCTATAATAGTTCTTGTAGTTCCCCAAGAAGAGACACTTTCTTTAGATTTATCAAGGGGAGAAACATTTAGTTCCTTTCCCTTCATTTCTAGTTTTACAAACCTAGGCGCATCAAACTCCAATTGTCCTTTTGGGCCTTTAACGGAGACTTTAAATCCGTTTATTTTAACTTCAACTTTATCGGCCACTACAATCGGTTTTTTTCCTATTCTTGACATAAAAATCTCCAAAAAATCCTACCAAACGTTACAAATAACTTCGCCACCAAGTTTTTTTCTCTTAGCTTCCCTTGCAGACATAATGCCGGCGGAAGTTGAGATAACCGAAGTACCAAGCCCGGATAGGATTCTTGGAATTTCTTGGTAACCTCTATATTGACGAAGCCCAGGTCTAGAAACCCTTTCAATGCCCATCAAGGCTTTTTCTCTAAAAACAATTTTAATTTTATTATCAGTTTCACTGATAACTACAATTTTAAAAGACTTAATAAATCCTTCGTCCTTTAAAACTTTACAGATTCCTGCCTTTACTTTGCTGGCAGGTACTTCAACTCTGTCCTGTCCGGCCATTAAGGCATTCCTCATTCTTGTCAACATGTCTGCAATTGGATCTGTCATCATATAATATTCGCTCCTACCTAATTACCAGCTTGATTTTGTTATACCAGGAATCATACCTCTTAAGGACAATCCCCTAAAACAAATCCTGCACATTCTAAAATCTCTCATGAACGACCTTGGTCTTCCACAGAGTTCACATCTGTTTTTTTGTCTACAAGGAAACTTTGGTTTCCTTTTTGATGCTACAATTTTTGATAATTTGGCCATTTATATATTCCCCGTTATTTTCTAAAAGGCATTCCAAATAAGTTTAGAAGTTCTCTACCTTCATCATTATTTTTCGCAGTTGTTACGATTGAAACCCCAAGTCCCCTTACTTTATCTATTTTGTCGTAGTTAATTTCTGGGAACATAATTTGTTCTTTTAGTCCTAGAGTATAGTTTCCTCTTCCATCAAAACCTTTAGGTGAAACTCCTCTAAAGTCTCTAACTCTTGGAAGTGATATGGAAATAAGTCGGTCTAGGAATTCATACATCCTTTCCCCTCTTAAAGTAACAAAACCACCAAGGCCCAATCCTTCACGGATCTTAAAATTGGCAATTGATTTTTTTGCTTTTGCAGTTACTGCTTTTTGTCCAGTAATTGAACTTAGTTCTTCAAGGATGCTATCAACAACTTTACTGTTGGTAACAGCGTCTTTATTAACCATGTTAACAACAACTTTTTGGATTTTTGGAACCATGCTTACGTTCTTATATCCAAACTTTTCCTGCATCTTTTTCCGAATTTCTTTTTTGTACAAATCACTAAATCTACTCATATAAATTCCGCCTATTTAAGAATGGTTTTGCAAGCTACTGCCATTCTTACGTTCTTACCGTCTTTTTCCACTATTTTTACTCTTGTCGCTTTTTTTGTTTTTGGGCTTACAAGAGCTACATTACTTAGGTGGATAAAAGCTTCTCTTTCTACAATTGAACCAGCTGGGTTTTCTTGTGTGGCCTTAACAGTTTTTTTAATTATGTTAACCCCTTGTACAAGAACCTTGTTGGTTTTAAGGTTAATTTTTAACAATTCACCTTTTTTGCCTTTATCCTTTCCTGCTAAAACTACTACTTCATCTTTTACTTTTAACTTTTGCATTTTCTACCTCTACAGAACTTCCGGTGCCAAAGAACAAATCTTTGTGAAGTTTTTTGCCCTAAGCTCTCTGGCCACTGGTCCAAAGATACGGGTTCCTATTGGTTCATTGTTGGCATCAATTAGCACAACGCTATTTTTATCAAATTTTATATAAGTCCCATCATCTCTTTTAATTGAGCTAACAGTTCTTACGATTACTGCTTTTTTAACTTCGCCCTTCTTAACTTTGGTTTCTGGAAGAGCTGTTTGAACGGCGACAACTATCAAATCACCAATGCCGGCCGTGACTCTTTTTGAACCCCCTAAAACTTTAATACATCTCACCGATCTGGCACCTGAGTTGTCTGCAACTTCAAGTAATGTCTGCATTTGGATCATGATATCTTCTCCTAGGGTCTTTATCCCTTATTTATTAATTTTCAAAAGTTCCCAAGTTTTTGTTTTTGAGTATGGTTTAGACTCAATTATCACTACTCGGTCGCCTTCTTTAGCCTCATTTTTCTCATCATGGGCATGGTATTTTGCAGTTTTAAAAACAAACTTGGAATATTCAGGGTGTTTGAATTTCCGCTGAACAGTTACCACGATGGTCTTATCTGCTTTGCTTGATGTAACGATTCCGTCTAATCTCTTTTTAAATTTTTTTGTCTTTTCCATCTTATTACTTTCCTTGAGCTCTTGAGGTTTTAACAGTTAAGAGCCTTGCAATATTTTTCTTTGCTTCTTTAATTAGATGAGGCTTCTCGATACCAGAAGTTGTCTTTTGCATCTTCATTTGAAAGACATCAAGTCTTAGCTCGGCGACTTTGCGCTCTAGAGCTTTGTCATCCAATTTTTTAATATCATCTTTAGTCATAACTATCCTCTACCCTTTTAAATTAACGTCTTCTTTTTTAACCACTTTTGCTTTAACGGATAATTTATAAGCTGCCATTTTAAGTCCTCTCTTGGCCGCTTCTTCAGAAATACCGCCAACTTCAAACATAATTCGACCTGGCTTTATTACTGCTACCCATTGCTCTGGAGCTCCCTTTCCTTTACCCATTCTGACTTCAGCGGGTTTTTTAGTTAGGGATTTATCCGGGAATACCTTGATCCAGACGTTTCCACCTGTTTTAGTTTCCCTGCTTATGGTTATCCTGGCAGCTTCAATCTGCCTGTTTGAAATGTATCCACAAGTTGTGGCCTGTAAACCATATTCACCAAAGGTGATAGTATTTCCACGGTAAGCCTTTCCTCTCATCTTACCTTTCTGTTGTTTACGCCATTTTACTTTCTTTGGAGTTAGCATCTTAAACCTCTATTTATTTGTAAATCTCACCTTTATAAACCCACACTTTAACCCCGATTTTTCCGTAAGTTGTGTTGGCCTCAGCAGTATCGTAATCAATATCGGCCCTCAAGGTGTGAAGAGGAACCTTTCTTTCTGCATATCCTTCAACTCTGGCCATCTCAGCTCCGCCAAGTCTTCCAGAAGTCTTAACCTTTATACCTTTAACACCAGCTCTAAAAGCTGATTGCATAACCTTTTTCATGGCCCTTCTAAATGCGACCCTTTTCTCTAACTGCTGAGCTATGTTTTCAGCTATCAGTTTAGCTTCAGCATCTGGTCTTTTAACTTCAGAGATATTAAAAATTAAAGTACCGGTAATCATTTTTGCTAGATCCATTCTGATCTTATCGATTCCAGTTCCTTTTTTACCGATCGCCACACCTGGCTTAGCAGTATAAACTGTTACCTTGGTCTGACCTGCGGTCCTGGAGATCTCGGTTTTAGCTACAGCGGCGCCTTTCATGTGGACGTCGATATACTTTCTGATTTTTAGATCTTCATGAAGAAAATCTGCAAATTTATCCTTGGAATACCAGTTTGATTGCCAAGTTTTGATGTAGCCAAGTCGAAATCCATACGGATGTACTTTTTGTCCCATTATTCCTTCCTATATTTCCTTAAGCTCTAAAGTTATGTGAGATGACCTTTTTCTAATTCTAAATGCTCTACCTTGTGCTCTTGTCATGATTCTTTTTTGAGTCATGCCACCGTCAGCGAAAGTAGAACCTACAACTAAGTTGTCGATATCGTATTTCTTAGAGGTAGAAGCAATTGCCAGCCCTGAGTTTAAAAGCTTAGTTAGAGCAATAGCGATTTCTTTTTTCTCACAGAAGCGTAGAATTTTTAGGGCTTCAGAAGCCTTTTTATTTCTAATTAAATTGACCACACCACGAACTTTCCGGGGTGCGATTCCAATTCCATTTAATTTTACCTTTACGGCCATTGTTGCCTCTCTTTATTCAGCGGCTGGAGCTGCTTTCTTATCAGTTCCACCGTGAGCGTTAAAAATTCTTGTTGGCGCAAATTCACCTAGTTTCATTCCAATCATATTGTCTGTTACATAAACGGGAATAAATTTTTTACCGTTATGAACTGCAAAAGTTAGTCCAATAAATTCTGGAACTATAGTTGATCTTCTGGACCAAGTTTTGATCACTTTTGATCCCTTAGCTCCCTTGTCTTCTTGAAGGGCCATTACTTTTTCAAGTAAATGAAGGTCAACAAAAGGTCCTTTTTTTAAAGATCTAGTCATGGGTTATCTCCGCTTAATTAATTCTCTTAACAATAAATCTATCTGTTCGTTTGTTATTTCTTGTCTTGTATCCTCTAGTTGGAAGACCCCAAGGAGTAACTGGGTGACGTCCACCTGAAGTTCTTCCTTCTCCCCCTCCGTGTGGGTGATCGACTGGGTTTGTAGCAACCCCTCTAACAGCAGGTCTAATACCTCTGTGTCTATTTTTTCCAGCTTTTCCGATATTTATTTGTTCAAATTCAAGATTCCCTACCTGACCAATTGTGGCTCGGCAGTTAAACTTAACATTTCTTAGCTCACCTGAAGGCAATCTCAAAAGGATTGAATCCCCTTCTTTTGCCATTACTTGAACATAGGCTCCAGCTGATCTGGCCATTTGTCCGCCAGCACCTGGGTTTAGTTCAACATTATGAACTAACGTTCCAATTGGAATATCTTTAAGAAGCTTTGAATTTCCAACTTTTACGTCAGCACTTTCCGAAGAAATAATCATGTCGCCAACTTTAAGTCCAAGTGGAGCTAAAATATAAGTTCTTAGACCATCTAAGTAAGCGATCTGGGCCAGGTTACAATTCCTATTTGGATCGTAAACAATGGCCTGAACCTTGGCAGGAATATTTTCCTTATTTCTTTTGAAATCTATAATTCTATAATTTTGTTTAGCACCCCCACCTTGGTGTCTGGTGGTGATTCGGCCGTCATTATTTCTTCCGGCTTTTCTTTTTTTGGAAACTATCAGGGCCTTAATGGGCTTCACACCCTTAGTAAGATCCTTTGAATCCATTACCGCCATTTCTCTGACGGATTTTGTATACGGTTTAAACTTTTTAATTCCCATAAATCCCTCTGTCCTTATACGCCTTTGAAAAACTCAATTTTTTGGCCTTCGCTTAATTGAACGTAGGCTTTTTTGATTTTGGAAGTTTTTGAAACGCCTTTAGCGGTTCTCTTAACTCTTCCTGGGCGGATACTTGTTGTAACGTCTAAAACTTTTACGTTATAAAGTTTTTCAACTGCTGTTTTGATTTGATTTTTGTTTGCATTCAAGGCAACTTCAAAACCATATCGATTGGACTTTTCAGTCATCACAGCCGCTTTTTCTGTTATTAAAGGTTTTTGTAAAATTCTTTCTAACTGGGCCATAAATTACACCAATTTCTTTAAAAGAGCCTCAAGAGCATCTTTTTCAATTATTAAATTTTCAAATTTTAAAGCTTCATAAACGCTAAACCCTTCTACAGGTAATCCCTTTCCATGCTGAAGGTTTTTAACTGCTAAAAGAGCTTTGCTATCTTTATCTTTTGTCACAAGAAGACCAGGAAGAAGTCCTTTGCCATTTAAAAGAGCGAACATCTCTTTTGTTTTTCCATTTGATTTAATGGAATCGACAACGGTCAATTTACCGGCTTGAAGTTTGTCTGCAAGAACGGATTGAATCGCTCTTGTCATCATCTTCTTATTAACTTTTTGTTCATATGATCTTGGTTGTGGTCCGTGTGCGGTACCTCCACCAACCATCGTAATGGAACGGTTAGATCCTTGTCTGGCATTACCGGTTCCTTTTTGCTTGAAAGGTTTTTTACCCCCACCACTAACCATTGATTTGGTTTTAGTAGCGTGAGTTCCTTGCCTTCTTGAAGCCAAAAGGGCCTTTACCACTTGGTGAACAACAGGAACGCTGATCACCTCGGGAGTTAAAACCACATCTGATTTTAGCTTTCCGGCAGCTTCGAACTTGGAATTTAATACTGTTATTTCGCTCATATACTATTCCTTACTTCTTTACCGATTTAGATATTCTTACAAAACCGTTCTTAGCTCCAGGAACAGATCCTCTAATTAGAAGATAGCCTTTCTCTAAGTTCACTTCTTGTACTTTAATATTTTGAACTGTTTGAACCTCATCACCCATGTGACCAGGTAGCTTTTTACGAGGATAAACCCTAGCAGGAGTTGCCCTGTTTCCGATAGATCCTGTAGTTCTGTGGAATTTAGATCCGTGAGCTGCAGGTCCCCCTTGGAAGTTAAATCTTTTGATAACCCCTTGGAAGCCTTTACCTTTGGTAACTCCGGTTACATCAATATATGTGTTTGGTTGAAAAGCGCCTAAAGAAACTTCTTTCCCTAAAGCATTCACATCCACGTCTGATACTTTCACTTCACTGAATTTGGTTAGAAAAGAGGAGATTTTTGCTTTAGCCAAATGACCTTTAAGAGGCTTATTGACTAGGCTTTCTCTTTTTTCACCAAAAGCAATTTGGTAACCTTCGTAACCGTCATTTTCTTTGGTCTTAACTTGAGATACCAAGTTTTTGATTAGTTTAATTACTGTTACTGGAACGTGATTTCCATTTTCATCGAAGATTCTAGTCATTCCGGCTTTAACACCAAAATAAACTGGCAAATCTAAAGTGTTAGTTTCACTCATTACTTCCTCCACAGCATCACCCTGTCTCAGGGATGCATCATGGTTATTATTAATTACCTTTAAAAGGTAAAAGCTATACTAGTATTTAATTTCTACGTCAACACCTGATGACAGGGTTAATTTCATTAAGCTGTCAATGGTTTGCTGCGTAGGCTCTATAATATCAACCAATCTCTTATTGGTTCTCATTTCGAATTGCTCTCGTGACTTTTTATCTACGTGAGGTGATCTCAAAACGGTAAACTTATTTATCTCAGTTGGTAAAGGAATTGGCCCGGCTATTTTAGCACCAGTTTCTCTTGCAGTTTGAACGATTTCATTAACTGAATTGTCCAAAATTTTGTGGTCATAGCCCCTAAGCTTAATTCTAAGTCTTGACGATTTCATTTATAGAATTCCTTCTAAATTACCGAGTTAAAGTGTGCAAAATAGGTCACTACCCAATCCTTTGTCAATCAGATTGTAAAAATAAGTACCCAATAATTTTTTCCCAATCCAGAAAGGGGATTTTAAGAGAAAAAATAACAATGTAATTTGAAATCCTTATAGCCATCCCCCTATCAAAAAGCAAGGTTTTCATCCCCCATTTTTCTCCTTAAAATCCCTTTATTTTCCCAAAAAGCCACTTATTGTGCAAAGCACAACTTAGGGGAACTTCGTTGAGTAAGGGTGGTTTTAATAAAAGGCAATGATCACCAGGATTTCATGATTTACGTTTCAATCCCTATTTGATCCTACTACCAACAACCTCCTTTTCTAGAGTTTCCATCATTATATAGGATCCAGTTTTTTTACACTTCCCCAAAAAATCACATTTCAAAAATAGGTCTCTGGGAACCGGCCAATGGAATGCAATTGACTTGAAGACACGAGATTAGGTTATGATTGAAAAAAGTGGTGTTAAGAAATTGTTGTCAGGATTTTAGGACGTGGACATGAAAGAATTTTTCATAAATGGAGCGGACTTATACAAGTCCGCTTATTCAACTGAGCTCATCGGCCAAAAGGCACAACGGCTTATAACTTCAGTTAAGTACGGATTTAGCGTGCCTAAATTTGTGATTGTAACTTCAGAAACCTATACATACTGGTTGGAAAAGCGAAAAGTCCCACAGGGGTTATTGGCCGTCATTGAGAAAAGCTGGCGTCAGGAAAATTGGAGAAAATGCGCTTTTCGATCCTCCGCTGATGTAGAGGACGGGAAAAAAAAGTCCTATGCAGGATTTTTTAAAACTTTGCTAAACATTGAGTTTTTTTCAATCAGGGAGGCAATTGAATCCCTATATTCCGATTGCGAGAAAAAAATCATGGATTCGCAAACAGATGGGAATATCCATTTTTCCATTATCATCCAAGAAATGATCAACACTTCAGTATCTGGAGTGGGTTTTTCTCGTTCTCCCCTGGGCGATTCCTCCTACTCCCTTATTGAATGCTCCTCTGGACTTTGCGAAGGCGTGGTGAACGGGACTGCCGAGATCGATAGCTACTATCTCTCGAGATATGGGCAACCAGTCAAAAATGAAAAAAACAAAGGTCTAATCAGCAGAACACAAATCAGTCAACTCCATAACCTCCTTATGCGACTGGAAGGGAAGTTTGGATTTCCCGCAGACTGTGAATGGGGAATAAGCGAAGCGAAATTGTGGTTATTTCAGGTAAGGCCGATAAATAAAACATTTCCAAAACTTTTTCATTATACAGACTCAAATCTTTCTGAAAGCTATCCCGGTACCAATTCCCCGTTCACCAACAGTATCATTCCCCTGTTTTATGAAAATTGTTTTACCGATGTCGCCAAGATGTTAGGGGTGAAAGATAAACTTCTAAACCGCCTAAGGCCACATCATAAAAATTTAATTCATGAACTTCATGGCCATTTATATTACAATCTGGAAGCCTACTATAGTGGACTTCTCCCCCTCCCATACGGCAAAAAACAAATTGAGCACTGGCATGCCATGGTGGGTGCGAATAAAATCGACATCGAGCTTGATGAGAATAATCTGCGATCCAATTTTTTCCAGAAAGCGACGATTGTTTTAAATATTTTAAAACATGTTATTTTTTATAATAAGATCATGAGAAACTTTTATCGGACACAAGATTCCTTTTGTTTAAAATTCGAGGGGAGGGTCAAGAAAGAGGAAGACTGCAAAAAATTGATTTCCCTGATTGGCGAGACGATGGCCACTCCACTTGGCATGGGAATGGCGTTGATTAATGATCTGTTCATCATGTTCATTTTAGGAATAATAAAAAAATCTGAAAAGATAGGAATGCAAGATTTGCAATTTACCAAGAACGGCCAAGAATTGGCATCAATCCAGCCTCAAAATTCGCTTTACCTGTTAAAACGGATATTGAAACAAAATTCCAAGTCCTGGGAAACCCTTGAAAAGGCGGCAAAGGCGCATCCGTGGGATTTCGCAGAAGTGTTTTCCTACTTGAAAAACAACGGGGAAGGGGAAAACGCGGATTTAATAGCAAATTACCTCGCGGAATTTGGCTTCAGGTTTTTTAATGATCTTAAGTTTGAGAATGTCCCCTTGGCGGATTCACCTCAAATGTTCATGGAACTTATCAGTTCAATGCCAACCTTACCGCCAGGGCCGGCGCAAAATGAAACAGACAAAGAGGATAAGCGGAAAAAGTTGTCTTTAAAGTGGAAAATAGTGAATAAAATCTTGGGCTCCCTGACTAAAGAAAGGGAGAAGATAAGGTTGCTAAGATCAAGACAGCACCACTTAGTGAGAACCGCCATGAACAAAATCATCGATGGCCTTTTAAAATCAGAAGTTTTTGCGCAGATAAATAGGGAGGATTTTTTCAACCTGACTTTGGCAGACTATATGAAATATGCGGAAGGGGAATGGGACTTATTAGAAATTAAAAGAAGAATCCAAGAAGTGAAAAAAAACCACTCTCCCGATGTATTCTTTCCTGAATTGGTTTGTACGGATAGGATCAATTTCATGAGTGCCGCAATAAAAGAAAACGAAAGCGAAGGAAATTTACTTAAAGGCCAGATGTCCTCGGGGCACTCCATTACCGGAAAAATATTAATCGTCGATGATCCATTGGATCTGATAAAGGACTACGGACTAGCTGATAAGATTCTGGTAACGAAAACCACTGACCCGGCATGGGTATTTTTAATTTCAAGATGCAGAGGCGTTATTGTGGAAAAGGGAAATTTGCTTAGCCATACTTCCATCGTGGGAAGAGAACTCAACATACCGATTATTGTCGGAGTTAAAGGGGCCAGCTCGGAGTTAAAAAATGGCATGGATGTCACAATTGATCATGTTCAACAAGAGGTTAAAATTTTATTTTCTCAGTGAAAAATAATTTCACCGGAACTACCATAAATTGTAATTAGATTGCCGGTTTTAAATTCCCTAGTTGCGGCCTTTACATTTAAAACAGCGGGGATCGCATATTCTCTGGCAATGATTGCGGCATGGGATAGAACTCCCCCAAATTCTGTAATCAAACCCGCTGCCAATCCCAAGACCGGAGTCCAACTTGGATCTGTAAATTTAGTGACCAGAATTTCGCCCTCTAAAATTTCCGCGGCTTCGGAAAGGTCATTCAACACCCGCACCTTGCCAGTCAAAAGGCCTCTTGAGCAAGCTATGCCTCTGATCGATTTTCCCCTCACTCCGGCTTTCTCCAAAGGGGCGTCGGTTTCACTGAATATGCCCGGCCCAAACTCGTTTGGAGGCAAAAAATTTCTAAAAGACGCATATTGTTTTTTCCTGAAACTGATTTCCTCCAAAAGGGCCTTATCGAACTTTCTTTCTTTCAGTTGATTGATGATTTCTTCAATGTGCAGGTAAAATACATCGCCTTCATTCTCGATCATGCCGTTACTTTTAAACCGCAGGCCCGCCTCTAAAATGTATTTTCTCAAGACAAAATAACATTTTCCTGACAAACCTCTCATGTTCTCTCGTTGCCGTAGGAACCAACGGGCCTTATTAAGTTTGCTGACAAGTCTTTTGCTTCTCAGAGAACTAAAAATGCCAGTGGATTTGTTTTCCTTCAAAATTCCGTTAAGAACCGTCTGATGATTCCGGGATTCATCCACTGGTCTTATCTTCACTTGGGATGATATGAAGGCTTCCAAAAACTTTTCGAAAAGCTGATGGTTTTCTCCCCAGCGTTCCAGAGTAATGTCCAAAATATTTTCCGAATAATAATAATGCTTTTTTAGGAACTTGCCGATCTCATGGGTTATTTCACTGTCTTTTGCTGCGGAAGCAGTTTTCATTTCAACCAACTTTAGCAGGTCTTTTTGCATTTCAAAATGAGAGACGTCGCCGAGTCCATCGATTAAAGAAAGGTAATTTATTTTCAAGCTTAGTTTTTTGTCCAGTTTTTTAAGGAAATCTTTAAATTCAGTTTGATAATTAGAATTATTGTAAATGGTTCTAAAGTACAGGGTTTCCGTTTGGACGTAATGGTTTTCAAACATCAGTTTAAATGCCGTATAAAATTTTTCATCGGTCATATGATTGAAGTTTTTTATTTCATCGAGATAGTGCTCATGGCTCATGGGAAAACCGTCAAGAGCATTTAAAATGGACCTAGAAACCGCACGGTATTCTTTTTTCAGTCCGAATAAAATAGGAATTGCCCTAGTCAGGGTTTGAATATTGGCAGGAGTCGTATGCGGGAGTCTTTTCTCGTAGTCCTTTTCAATACCCAGATCCTTGTCAAAAGAGTCTTCGGTAAAGCCGGGTATTTTTTTTACAGCTTCCTTTACCTGTCCTACGTTCCAATAAACGATTCCATACTTGTGAACCATCCAACGGCGATTTTCATCCCTGCGAAGCAGGTGCAATTTTTGAAAATAATCATTCATTGATCTTTCCGTACAATAATTGTAGAGCGAATACATCAAAGGGGTGCAAACCCTTGAGGAGATACCTCCATCTTTAAGATCGGCGTTGGAATATTCTCCAAGATCAGTGCGCCAGTTGATGGCACTTATGGGCCTTGATTGCAAAATCCAAATTTTATCCGAACCATCTATGGCCCATTCAATGTCCTGGGGCCGTCCAAAATGAGTGGCGATGATTTGACCTAATTTGGCCAATTCTTCAATGTGCGATTCATTTAATGCCGGGCCAGAGCTTGTGACAACCTTTGATGTCCTGCTGTCAATGGTGTAATGAATGGGTGTTATTTTACCCGAAACAAGCTTATCTCCGGCCCCTTCACAGCATTCCAATGCCATGAACTCTTCTTTTCCCGATTGGGGATCGAGAGTAAAAAGAACCCCTGACCATTTTGCCTTGATGAATTTTTGAATAAGGACATTAAAATTTTTATTTAATATTTCAACATCCAATTGAGCTTTTTTATGATTAGCATAATTCAGCACTCTGGGAGAAACCGCCGACTCACGGCATTTGGCAATGGCAGTTTCCAAACTGGGAAAGTCAGTGATTTCCAGGAAACTTTCATAAAGTCCGGCAAAACTATCACCTGCATTGTCCTCATGAACAGCGCTTGATCTCACGGCAAGGGGAAATCCTCCAATTTTTTTAATGTGGGCAAGTAGGTCGCCGTTGCTTTCACATACAAACCCCTCCGGGATAGGCAGACCGAGAAGTTTAAGAGAATGGAGATTCCTGCTTTTTGACCCCAACAAAGAAAAATCTTCCATACCGCCCAAAAAAATACCGTTGGCCATAGTTTATTTTCCCCCAAAATTAAATAGGTGAGCGTAATTTACAACCCTTCTCTGCGAATCCGGCAACATTTTTTTATTAGTCGAAGGTAATTTTGTCCAATGGACGTTAGGGTACACATGATGCTCTTGATGAAAACCATTATTGAAAGTAAGCAAATTATAAACCCGATTATAGCAGGAAACAGAGTCGCGCATGCGGTCTCCCACATGTGCTTTAAAATGTTCAACATAGTTTTCAAATGAAGCGAAGAAGGAACCCAAATACACACAAACCGCGGTAAAGACCATAAACTTCCATGACCCCATCCAGAACAGTAGGGCGAAAAAAACGATGATCGCTGAAATTTGCAAATAGATCATTATCTTATTGAAATTTTCACATGCCAATTGGTGAAGCAAGGAAAAGTCCGTTCTAAAATAACTGAGGAGGGAATAACTAAGAATACCTTCCGCTCGATTATTTTTACCATGGAGGTAAATCGAAGAGAAATCTTGGGGAGTGTTATTGAATGCGTGATGATTAATGTGATGCATATGATAATAATATTGAGGAACACCGATTGAAATCGAATTGAAAATGGAAAATCCATTGTTTGCCCAATTGGAAAGGAAAAAAGGATGGTGAATAAAATTATGGGCCACGCATTGAAAGTTCAAACAGATAAGCACCGTTTGCAAAATTCCACAAGAAACCACAAAAATGAGCGATAATTGGTGAAACTTAATCGCCAGATTCACATATAGCGATACTTGCAACAGGGACAATAAAACTAAAACCGCATCTTTAGAGCTATAATTAAATAATTTATTTTTTTTCATTTATTTGATTATATCTTATTTTGAATCCTCCCCTTCGTAAACGAAGGGGATTCCCATCCTAGGAGGCGAGACACTTCGCCCGAGAAAGGATATTTTTCGCAGCGTTAACGTCTCTGTTGAGTCTTGCGGTACAGCTGCATGTCCAATCTCTCACACTCAACCCCTCAATGCCTTTTGGTCCCTCTATTGAGCCGCATACACTACAGGTTTGAGTCGTTAGATTTTCACTGACTTCCAGTAAATCTACTCCGTATTCTAAACATTTAAACTCAATTTTATTTTTCAAAAGAGTCCAAGCGTTTTGATACCTTGTTTTTGCAAAATTACCTTTTTTAAACCCAGTGATATTTCCTATCGCTATCAGACTGTTTGTTTTAACCAGGTCCAATGCGAATTTATTAAATCTATCTTTTCTGATATTCTCTTTTTTTTTATGCAAAACCTTTGAACGGGAAAAGTTTTTCGCCCTTTGCATCTTGGCAATTTTTTTGTCCAAATTGTCCAAATCTTTTATATTTAAGACCTTGCCGTTTGAGCAGACAGCGGTATCTTTTAATCCTAAATCGATTCCGACTTTTCCTACTCCTTGGGGGAATTTCAAAATCTTTTCTTCATAAGAAATAGAAACAAACCATCGTCCCAAAGTGTCTCTAGTGAAGCATCCTGTTTTTATTTTTCCAGATATATTAGAACTTTTCCAAATCCTAAATTTTGCTCCATTATATTTAACGGTATCCCCCAGAAGTTTTACAGTTTGCCCTTTAAAGGGAATCCATCTAGGGGTTTTTATCCCTCTAAATCGAAGTTGTTTTTTAAATTGTTTAATGTCCTTATGGAACTGCTCGGTAATCGCCTGAACCGTTTGAGAATTAATTTTTAAAAATTCAGAAGAACCTTTTGTTATCGAGGTGAAAAATGGATCAAATTTGTGAAAATATTTTCTTGATTCTCTCCACTTTTTTCTTGAAGCAGAATTAAGGACATTCCAGACAAAATTCACATCTCTGGCCATCAAATCCAGATCCTTGGCTGTGTTTTTGTCCTTAATTCTAAATTTTACGGTTTTAATCACAATTTTGAAATTATTCTCTTGGTCTTAGGGGAAGGTCAACTGGAATTTATTTGGCCAGGCTTTGTTCAAAAAAACCTTAGGGGAAATCATTTTTGGTCACCAAGTTATTTTGTTGGGAGTTGTGGAGGTGTGACAATCGATGTGATTCGGAAGTATATTGAAAATCAGAAAACAGCTGATTCATCCTCGTCCTAAAGGACGAGGTTTTCTCAGGGAAAAAGATAAAAATAATCCACCTAGAACGTATTTTTTGAAAAGATTAATTTGGTGCTTGGAAAAACAGAAGTTAGAAGAAGAAAAGGTTTTCGCAGAAGGCGTACTTTCACTTCTTTATCATCCTCGCTTTGATAAGCTGATAAAATCCCGCCTCTTTAAAAGGCTTTTAAGTAAATTTTACGGTGCATATCAAAATACGGCACTGAGCAGCTTGAAAATAAAAAAATTTATTAGGAATTTTTCTATCAACCCAGAAGAATTTCCAACTCTTGATCAGTACAGATCATTTAATGATTTTTTCATGCGTCCTTTCAATGAGCAGATGAGGCCATTTTCTCAAGGATGGAATTTCCCCGCCTTCGCCGAAGGCCGTTACTTGATTTTTGAAGGGGTGAAGGCCACTGACGAACTTAACATCAAAGGCCAAAATATCTCACTTTCCGGACTATGTGCCCAAGAATTGGAAAAAAGTGGAAAATATTCGATTCTTATCTGTAGGTTGGCAATTCAGGATTATCACCGATTTCACTTTTTTGATGAAGGAACGCTTTTAGAAATCAAGAGGGTTGATGGCCACCTTCACTCTGTAGGGCCCCAAAGCGCCTATAGAGTTAAGGACATTTATTTGGGCAATACTCGTTTCATAAGTAAATTGTCCTGCCGGCATTTCACAACGGTTCACATGGTCGAGGTCGGGGCCTTATGCGTGGGAAGTATTAGACAATTTAAAAAACCGGGAGAAGATTTTGTAAGAGGTGAGGAAAAAGGACTTTTCCAATTTGGAGGTTCTACGGTGATTGCCATTTTACCCGATAATAAGATTAAATTTAATAAGGATATCTTAGATCAGTCCAGGCATGGAATTGAGACGCTGGTTAAATTAGGTACATCTCTTGGGATAGGAATTGATGAGCACAATAATTGATCTAATGCATTTAATTTTTCCCGTGGCCTTGGCGGGAATTGCTCATATGTTAATCGTAAAATATGAGATTTTTTATTTTTTAAAAATTCCGATTTCAATCCATTTATTTGGTAAGAATAAAACTTGGCGCGGCATTGTTATGTTACCCTTATTAATGGTCGCAATCCTTCATTTGGCCACTTTAGTTATTACTTCGCCCTGGAGCGAGCTAAGAGGGGGAGAACTCACTTTACTAGGATTTCTATTAGGTTTTGGATATATTTTATTTGAACTTCCCAATTCATTCATCAAAAGGAGACTGCAGATCCCCGAAGGTAAACAATCTCCCGTTTGTCCTAGTATTTTTTCTTTTATAGACCAAGCTGATAGCGTCCTTGGATGCATTATCGTTTATAGTCTTTTCCTCCCCCATTCTTTGAATTTTTGGTTTGGCGCATTTTTAATCGGAACACTTATGCATTTGATTTTAAATTATGTTACATTTTTACTGAAAATACGCCATGAGAAATATTAGAACTCATTCATCACTTCAGATATATGCAAATACTCTCAGTAAATAAATGGAATCACGCCTTTTTTTCCCGTTTTTGTGAATTAAAAAGTGAATTGGAAAGGGAAAAGGGAAACTTTAACACCGAAACGATCAAGGATCTGGCAGATGTCCTTGATGGACCCTATTTTAAAACATTTAAAAAAACTTGCTCCTATGCAGCCTATTTGATTTTAGGCGAGGGAAATGACACCCCCTGTGCAAGAGTGATTTGTTTTCACGATCCTTCCAAGGCCCAAGAGGCTTACTTTGGTTATTTGGAGTTCAGGGATAATAGTGAGGCGATTGCCCTGCTTTTTGAGAGCATGGAAAATTTCGCAAAAGAAATGGCCGTGAAAAAAATCTTCGGCCCGATACAGGCCAATATATTCATTTCATACCGTTTAAAAGTTAATGACTCCCCAGGCTTTTTTAGGGAACAAAGCTACACAGAACATTATCAGAGAAAATTGCAGGAGATGGGTTACTGCGAGGAAAGGAGTTGGCATACTCACAAACTGCTCGATCCTTCAAATATTCCTAGGAACTTAAAAAATAACCGATTTTACAATTTAGGAAAAAAAAATTCCCTTAGGCTTTGGTTTTTTTTCCCCTGGCGGTCGAAGGTATATTTAAAAAAATTATACCAGTTGTTTATGGAGTCTTATTCGGACATGCCAAACTATGAAAAAATCGATTTCGCAACATTTCAAAAGTTGTATGGGCCCCTAATTTATCTCATAAATCCCTTCTGCTCCTTTTTAATCAGAAAACATGGGGAAGACATCGGTTTTTGTGTGGCCATTTTTGATCCAACAAAACATTTACACTGGCACCAAACCCGCTCGGTTAAAAAACCAAATTTTTTTTATTCAATCTGCCTTTTGCTTAAGTTGGTTTTAAACAGGGAAAAGCTGCTGATTATGCACATCGGAAAAAGCAAGGTGAGCACAAGTGCCTCTTTAAGCTTGAAAGTATACGGTAAAATCGGTTCAACCTTGATCTCCCTGATAAAATTTTTCAGGATTAAGGAGGTGTATCTTTGCCATTTGAGGGAAAATTCCCCCATATTAAAAACGCTTCCAGAGTCGGAAAGAAAAATCCATTCGCAGTACACTCTCTTTTACAAAATAATTTCCTGAGATTTAATATGAATTTTCTTTTAGAATATTTGTGCCTAATATTCTTTAAGGTAACCTTAGAATTCTTGTGAAGGAGTGAGATATGGAAGTCTTAGATCAAAGTAATCTCCCAGAGGAAGAAATTTATCGGCCTTTTTATAAATCCGCACTTGAAGTTTTACGGCTGGATGTAAAGTATAACAGCGGTGAAGGAAATTGGATTAAGGGAGTAAAAGGTACTGGGGAACAAATTGAGGTCTTCGATTGCACTGGGTCTTATGGTGTCAATTTATTGGGACATGAAAACCGGGAATTGGCGCAATTCGTGGGAAAATTAACCGGACCTGCTTTCATCCAGGGAAGCTTTAGGCAAGAAGGAGCGAGACTTAGTTATAAAATCAATCAATTAATGAACGTCGAAGGGGCCCGGGGGGACTGGTTAACCCTGCTTACCAATACCGGCGCCGAATCGGTTGAAGTGGCCTTAAAAATAGCCCATTTCAGGTTCAAGGCCAATTTAGAAGAAAAAAAAATTAAATTAAATATTAAGAAGAATCTGGTGATGGAAGATTTAAAATTCAGATTCAAGCTCGGTCAGGTCAAAGTCCCAGACTTCAACTCAATTTTAATCGCATCTGTCAAAAAACTTGATCTCGCCATAGATCTAAATAATGAGGAGACTTTGGAAGGGTTGTTAAGAAATGTTGAGGCAGTTTTTAACTACGGATTGCTGGTACTGGAAAGCGAATACAAGATCTTCTCCATTAAAAACTCTTTTCATGGAAAAACCATGGGGGCCCTAAGGGTAACCCATGGCCCTCAATATAAGAAAAACCTGGAAGATTATATTAACGACTCATCAGTGATTTTTATCAATCCTAATGACATCGGGGACTTTAATGAGAAACTCCATCAAATTAAGTTATGGTATCTGGATTTTGATGGCGGAAGGCCCATTCCGGAATTTCATTTGCCCATATCCTCCATGATTATCGAGCCCATTCAAGGAGAGGGGGGGGTGATTGAGTTAAATCAACATTTTTTGCGTGAAATCCGCGAGGTTACTCAAAAGAACAAAATAATGTTGGTTTTGGATGAAATCCAGTCGGGATGCTTTAGAACAGGTACGTTTGCCGCTGTCCATGAATGGAAAATCCAGGGCGATATTTATTGTTTTTCAAAGGCCCTGGGAGGAGGGGTGAGTAAGATTGGAGCGGTGGTGATCAACCAGGACTTCTATCCCGCCCAATATGACATGATTCATTCTTCAACTTTCGGGGAAGATTCTTTTTCGTCCGCGGTCGCCCTTAAGACCCTTACAATACTGGAACGGGACAAGGAACTGGCCAAGCGTCCCTCCCTTAAGCAAAAACTTATGATCCTCCAGAAAAAATTTCCGGAATTAATTGAGGAGGTGAGAGGAAAGGGTCTTTTGTTGGGGATTAAAATTTCCATCTCTTTTGTGGAAAAATATACAGAATTTAAAACTTTTCATGCTTGCTCTTTACTTGGTTATTTGTTCTCATCGGCGTTACTTCACAATGAGAAAGTACGGGCCATGCCCTCTCTTTCAGATCAGCTTTTAATTAGAATTGAGCCATCGCTTTATACCACGGAAAAAGAAGAAGAATTCATCATAGAGCGTTTAGAATCGTTTTTCATCGAACTAAAAATGGCCAATATGCCCTACTTTTTCTCATGCTTATTTCCAGGTGAAAAAATTGGTCCGGGTGAAGCATTGTTCAGACCAAAAATTGAACACGACCCACTCAGGCCGAAGGTCTATTTTTTCACCCACTTCATTGATATAAAACATATCCAGAATTTTTTCCCTTCCTTTAAGGAAGTAAGTGGAGTGACTTTAAAAAAACAACTAGCAAAAATTGAGCCTTTTTTGAGCACATTCCCTTTCTACGCAGATATATTAAAGTTCAAAAGTGGAAAAGAAGTGGAAATCATTTTTGTAGGGCTTCCCCTCACCACTGAAACTATTTTAGAGAAAATAAGGAGCGATCAATACTACGATCTTGTGATCCAGCTGCAGAGTTTTATTAATTCCTGCGGTGTGAATGATAATATAACTTTTGGCCTGGGGCAATTTACTTCAATCATGACAAAAAATGGCCATGCGATAAAAAGCAACGGACACAGCTTAACTACAGGCAACGCTTTCACCACTGCCCTTGCAGTTGAAGGCATGCTGAATACATGCCGGGAAAAAAGAGTGGAACCAAGCAAAAGCACTATCGCCTGCTTGGGCATTTGCGGTAATATTGTTTCAGTTGCTGCCGAATTTTTCGCTGACCATTTTCAGAAAATGATTTGGATTCATCACACCGATATCCACTTAAGCGTAAAGTTTCAGGAAACAGTTTTTGATTTACTTGGAAATATTATTAACTCCAATTCTCCGTCCGGGTCTTTCGCTTCAAGAATGGTGGAGCTTATCCAAAAGTTTCCTTTTTATAATATTGAAGGCATGTTAAATTTTCTAAAGCGGGAAGATGTTTGCGAAGTATTAACTGTAACCACTGAAACTCATGAACTCTTAAAGGCCGACACCATATTTTCCGCCACAAATGCACCCAAACCGATAATTTTTCCTCATCATCTCAAACATAATGCTATCGTGGTTGACATCGGAGTACCTAAAAACGTTACTGGCGAAGTGGAGAGAACCAGGCAAGACGTAACTGTGATATATGGGGGACTTGCAATGCTGGAAGATCTTCTAAACACCGATATACCTAATTTCAAATTCCCTAAGCAATTCCCCAAATTACCTGATTGTGTCTTTTATGGCTGTCTTGCAGAAACCATTTCATTTGCTTTAAACGGCCAAAAGGGAAGAAAAAATGTGGGTAGGATAACAAAGAAACAAGTCTTGGAAGTTGCGGATATGGGCAAGCAGCTTGGCTTTAAAACATTTTTCCCCCTAAAAGATAAAAATATCCATTAAAATTACCTCCGAATTATTGATTGCACAGCATTTAAATGAAGAAATTAAAAGACGACGTCATAAATTTTCTCCACTACGGTAAACGGTAAGAAAATCATTCTTAAAAGTATTTAAGTTTCATAGGGAGTACCTCTTTATCTCTAAAGAAGATGCTCCCTATCTATGCCACAACAAATTTTTGGATTTTAGAGATTCTCAAAATTTACGTTCTCAAGCTCTTTTGCGACACTTTCTCCTGTCCGCCTGGAAGAATATTCAATATCGTTGTACACAACCGTATCGGCCACGCCAGCGCTGATTTTGATCGTTTTAGGTAATTTGATGTTCTCATTCAAATTGTAAACAAAATTATTAAATTCGACAGTTCTTAAAACGGCCCCAACTGTGTTTGTAAGAATTACTTTTTCCGCATAATTTGTTTTTGTATTATACCAGACTGAGCGTTTCCCCACTTTGCGCAATTTTTGTTCAATATTCACAAGATTAGGGTTCATGCGTCCTTTTGACATCTTCAAATTATTTTCCGCTCTGGGATTTGAAGCAATTCCAAAACTTAATGCATCAGCTGGTTGCAATTGAATTGCCCAAGCATTCAAGTTTTGACTGGTATTATCACCTCCAGGCAACCTATCTCTGGTCTGAACTGTCCCATCGGCCCTGGCCAAAATTTCATATTTGTATCCGTCCGGTGCCTCCAGAACTCCCCTAAAATTATAAGTGCCCCGCCTGCTATCCATTTCCTTAAGATAATATTTAAATCTATATGTGGAAAGTAAGGCATCCTTGTTGAACACTTTTAAGTTTCCTTCCGACACTTCACCAATGTAACCTTTCGCTTTTGATAATATATCCCCAATAAATTCATCTGCCTTTTTATCCGCGAAAACGCTGTTTGCCACACTGAAGAGCAAAAGTCCTAAAAATAACTTTTTCATATTTTCCCTTTTATTAAAATGTTATAATTCCTAATTAATTTCATAATCATAACATCAAATTTTATGGATTTAAAAATTTTCCGTCTTCCAAGGATATTACTCTATCTACTTTGTCAATTAACCTGGGGTCGTGAGTAGAAAAAATAAAGGTTATGCCGTATTCCCGATTAAATCTCTTAAATAAATTAACAATTTCCGTAGCCGTTTTTGAATCTAGATTCGCAGTTGGCTCGTCCGCCAGAATAACTTCCACACCATTCGCCAAAGCTCTGGCTATGGCGACACGCTGTTGCTGTCCCCCGCTGAGTTCTCGTGGAAAACGGTTCGTAAATTTTTTAAGGCAAACATCCTCAAGGGCCATTTCGGTCTTTTCCTTAATTAAAGATTTATCAAGTTTTTTAATCCTTAATGGTAACTCAATATTTTCATAGGCAGTCAGAGTGGGCAGCAACTGATAGTCTTGGAAAACAAATCCCATTTTTCTCAGCCTGAGGTCCGTTCTTCTTTCCTCATTCAAAGTGTGGATGGGGATCCCATTATAGAAGACTTCACCGTTTGTGGGTTGAATAAGTCCCGCCAAAAGATTTAAAAGGGTGGTTTTGCCAGAACCAGAAGGCCCAACAATGGCAACAAAATCCTGCTTGTTGATTTTTAAATTAAGCTGATCAATTGCCTTAATGTTGTTTTCAAATTTAGTTCCATATATTTTGCTTACCTCTTTCAGCTCAAACAACATTTTTACTCCTTTTAACAAGACGAAAGATGGGATACAGGGAAGATAAAAGTACGCTTACAACCATGATAACGCTGCTAATTAGGTAATAATCAGGATAAAAACGAAATCTTATGAGGGGGGACAAGTTGAGTCCGCCCAAGAGTATCTTTTTCCCATTGGTAAATAGGGATATCGGAATTGGGAAATGGGAAAAAATAAAATTGAGGACTAGGGCGAATACATTGCCGAGAAAAACCGAGAAAATAAGTAATATAAATATTTCCAACACAATGGAGGTAATAATCCATTGGTGTGAAACGCCGATGGTGATCAGAGTCCGATATTCCTTGTCCCTCTCATTCAAGGAAATTAAAAAAGTGCTGCAAACTCCGAAACAGATCACAAAAATAATGACAAAGGTGATGAGCCAGGTCGATGAGGTCATCGTTTCTATGCTTAACGAGAGATCTGGTAATAACTCCCGCCACATAACCAACTTTCCAAATTTATCGTTGTCCAAAGACTTTAATGCCTCTATTTTTTTTTCGTCGAAAAAGGCCAGTACATGCATTCCGTTTTGGGGCAAAGACGACATTACCCTGGCACTTTGCAGATCAGTCAAGGCGATTTTTTCTTCCAACTCTCCTCCACCGAAATCAAGCAAACCACGAACTGTAAACATGCTAAAGGACATGGCCCCGTTTATAGCTTTCCCAAAAACCGAAATGGTGTCGCCGACTTCTACATCCAATCTTTTTGCCATCCTCCGCCCGATGACTATATTATAGGGGGAAAGAGCGCTGACGAATTGTCCCGCGTATAATGCCTTTGCCAAGTTGGTGTTTTTTATTTCTGATTTCTCATCCACTCCCACCAGAATCGTGCCCTTGCTTTTGTTCTCAGCCGTTAGGTAAACGGGAAACAGGACACGAGGACTGACAAAATCCATATCCTTCAAACCGTTACCTGGATAAGTAAAAAACTTCTCCACCCGGATTTGGGTGAAATCATCTGCAAAAAAATCCTTATGAACGAATTGTGCCATACCCGTAAAGGTTTTGGTCGTTTCAACGATAAAATCTTCATGGCCTGATTTATTAAAAGTAAGGAGCCACAATATTATCCCGGTGCCGGCCACGATGGAAAGTATTGAAAGAGTAAATCTTTTCCAATTGCCACTAAGATTTCTAAAAACATATTTGAACATAAAATTCATCAAATGACCTATGCCCTTTCCAACGTTTTCCGAAGGCCTAGAAAATAGCTCAAGAAGAAAATCACCAAAATAAAACAACAGATTATGGGCAATATTTCGATATTTAATTGGGGATAAATCAGTCCTTCCATGCGAAGTCCCGCCCGATTGATTCCTTTCCCCCCGGTCAAAATTTTTAGATCTATCCCGTAAGTTTTTCCCCAAGAAATGATTATTGTAATGAATGATAGTGCAAGAGCGGCAGATACAACACCTAAAATCAACGCTTCAGATAATCCCAATTTAATGATTTCTTTTTTTGGAATTCCGATGGTTTTTAACATTTGCAACTCACTCTTTCTTTCCTGCCAAATCATCAAAACGGGGGTGATTAAAGTGATGGCCATGGTAATTGCCACAATGGCCATTACCATATTCACCACCCCATCATGGAAATCAGAAACTACCGCCATTTCGGGATTGATGTCCCTCCAAGTTTTTAGGGTGACTTTTTTAGAAAATTTCTTATTTACCTCTTGGACGCGCTTTTGGACGCCCAAAAGAAGTCGATCATTATTAATCCGGACGATCATTCGATTAAATGACCGAGGGCCCTCTATCCCCGTCATTTTTTTTACTGTAGCTTCAGAGGCAAAAATGTGTTTCCGTTCAAATTCCGGGCCGTTTTTATGATAAATTCCCACAACTTTTAGGAAATTTTTTTTTAACATTCCATCAGGATTTTGAAAATGGAATGTAAAATTATCACCAATACTCAGCTGAAATTTAACTGCGAAGTCTCCTCCGACAACCACTTCATACGCCTTAGTGTCCGAGTAAAAATCACCTACCATTTTGCTAACTTTAAAATGAAGTGTTTCTTCGGTCAGTTTCGCATCCCCCCCTATCAGATTGACATCCTCGCTACCTTGCCCAGATGCCACATGGCCTGGAAAAACTATTTCGGGAGAAACCGAGGCTATCCCGTCGATTCCGTTTAAATCGTTCAAATACAGCTCATCGAGCTTTTCAATTGCAAAATAATTTTGGTTATTCGCCAATCCTTCCGTTTGAATTTGAAAGTCACCTACATCACAGTCTTTTACAGCTTCAGCAATCTGTGCGTTTATCCCTGCGAACATGGAATGCACCCAAACGGCACCGGCAATGGAAAAAGCGATACATAGGCAAATGGTGATACTTCTTAAGCGATGCCGGGAAACGGCCCTGTAGGCGAAGATGAAGCGGTATGTCCATCTGTTCATAAAAATCATTTTCCAAGGTATTTCTTTACTTGGTGATTATTACAAAAAGTTAAAGTAGAGTATAGATAAATTTTTTGTGAAAACCAAAACAGATAAATTTCTATAAGGCTTATGGAAATAATACAAAAAAATTCAATTTGGAAAAAATTTCAGAAATATCTCTCAATTTCTTTTCCAACTATAATTTTTTTTAGTATCCCATTCCAATCTCTCGCTTTTTTTTTAATCTTAAGAAAGATTTTAATTTCACCCGCATCACTGGGCGGACAATTTTTAATAAGTGTGCTTTCCCTAATTATTTACTCACTAATTCTAAGAATCATGGACGACCTTAAAGACTATAAGTCGGACATGGTCAATTTCCCTCAACGCGCACTTCCCAAAAAGATCATTGAACCTCGACTCCTCGTTTATTCATTATATGCCCTTTGCCTCTTCGTCACCCTCATTAATTTTTCCCTGCCTCAGGGCAAATATAACTTAATAATCCTCCTCTATTCCCTTTTAATGTATAAGTGGTTTTACTTAAAAAGATACCTGCAAAACAATATCTTGCTGGCCTTGATTACCCACCACCCGATCATTTTTTTCCATTCGCTATATTTAGCAAATTCTTTATTTCCAAACGCTGAAATTCCTCCCTGGCCTTTATTTTTATATCTCCTGCCCATTACCAATTTGGAGATTTCTCGTAAAATCCGCAGGAAATCCGAAGAGGATGCTTATCAAACATATTCAAAATTTTTGGGTGAAAATAACTCTTTGGTATTTGGGGCGATTACCCAATTCCTTTTCTGGGGTTTATGCGTCTATTATTGGAACCAATTGGATATTTCAGTTTGGAAGCAAGTTTTATTGATTTTCCCCGCCTTCCTTTTGTCTGTGGTTTATCTATTTTACAAAAAAACAAAGTTTAAAGTTCTAGATCTTGCACTCTTACAATATGTTTACCAAAATATCGCACTCATTATAAGTTCCATGTTGGTTCAATACTGATAATGGTTGAAGAATCCCTTCAAATAAAAATCCCCTTTTTTTCCAAGGTTGCCTTGGCCAGGGCAGGAGGCATTTCTATATAACGATTAAATTGAAGGGAAAAATTGGCCCGACCCTGACTTTTAGATCTTAAGTCGGTGCTATATCCAAACATGGTGGCAAGGGGCACTTCCGCCTTGATCACTTCTTTGTTTTGTTTGCTTTCCAGGGAGAGGATCTTTCCTCTTTTTGAGTTGATATCGGCGATAACCTCACCAGTAAACTCCGAAGGAGTTGTAACCTCAAGGCTCATAAAAGGTTCCATCAAAATCGGTGCTGCTGCACGAGTTGCTTCTTTAAAGGCTTGAGAAGCGGCAATGGAGTAGGCCATTTCAGATGCTTCTTCTTCTACAAATCTGGCCTCTAAAAGAGTCACTTTGATATTGATAAAAGGATAACCCGCAAGCTCTCCGCCTAAGGAAGTATCCTTTACCGCTTTTTCAATTACTTCCAAATAAAGCTCCGGAAGATCTCTTTTGGAAACTTTTGATTCAAAAAATATACCCGTTTGGGAATTAAATGGTTCTACTTTAAGCCCTACCTGGGCGCTTTGAATTTTTCCGGCAATCTCTTTTTTAAATTCGTTTTGTGCCTGCGCGGATTTTTGAATTGTTTCTCTATAGGAAACCTGCGGTTTTCCAACCCTTACTCCGATTTTAAAATCTCGCTCCAACCTGTCGGCAATAATTTCTAAATGGAGCTCTCCCATTCCAAAAATTAAAAGCTGTCCGGTTTCGGGATTATTTCTATAATCAAAGGTGGGATCTTCTTTTTTCAATTGGTCTAGGGTGATTATAAGTTTTTTTTCATCTGCGGTAGTTTTAGGTTCAATGGCAACGGATATAACCGTCTCGGGAAATTCCATCAGATCAAAAACAATTCCTTTTTGTTCGATACAAAGAGTTTCTCCGGTGATGGTGTCTTTAAGTCCCACTAAGGCCACAATATCGCCAGCGGTGGCCATTTCTCTTTCTTCCCGCTTGTTGGCATGCATGCGAAGAATTTTATTTATTTTTTCCTTCTTTTTTTTCAAAGGATTATAAACAGTTTGCCCCGCCTCGATTTTCCCCGAATAAACCCGAACATAAGTTAAAGATCCTACAAAAGGATCGGAAGCTATCTTATAGGCCAAACCTGAAAAAGGATCTTCCACTGATGGATGCCTGGAAATAATTTTTTCAAAATCTTTAGGCGAATGCCCCTTAATTTCTCCTCGATCAATAGGTGATGGCAGAAATTTTACAATGGCATCTAAAAGAGGTTGAACCCCTTTATTTTTAAAAGCGCTCCCACAAAGGACAGGAATAAAATTTTTCTCGATTACCGCTGCCCTAATAATTTTTTCAAGGCGGGAAGTCTCGATCTCTTTACCTTCTAGATAATCATTTGCCAGATCTTCATCAAAATCGGCCAAGGTTTCTAAAAGTTTATCTTTAAAAGAAAGTGCTAGATCCAAATATTCACTTGGGATATCTGTGATTTCAAATTTTGCACCAAGATCTTCATTTTTATAAAGAATCGCTTTCATATTGATCAAATCGATTACACCGATAAAATCTGATTCAACACCGATGGGAATTTGAATGGCAGCAGCCACTTTGCCTAATTTTTCTCTGATCTCATGGATACAATTTGGAAAATCTGCCCCGACTCGATCCATTTTATTAACAAAGGCGATTCTGGGAACATGATATTTATCCGCTTGCATCCAAACAGTTTCTGATTGTGGTTCAACACCGGATACGCCGTCGAAAACTCCAACAGCACCATCTAAAACCCTTAGGGATCTCTCCACTTCTATAGTGAAATCCACATGTCCTGGAGTATCGATGATATTGATTTCATGGTTTTTCCAATAACAGGTGGTAGCTGCAGAGGTAATGGTGATTCCTCTTTCCTGTTCTTGGATCATCCAGTCCATGGTTGCAGTACCATCATGAACTTCGCCGATTTTGTGACTTTTTCCGGTGTAGTAAAGGATTCGCTCAGTTGTAGTGGTCTTACCGGCGTCGATATGCGCCATAATTCCAATATTGCGAATCCTTTCGATTTGTTCGGAACTCATGATTTTAAACTAAAATTACCAGTTAAGGTGAGAGAATGCCTTGTTGGCCTCTGCCATTTTATAGACATCTTCTTTTTTCTTAATTGAAGATCCACGATTTTCAGAGGCTTCAATTATCTCTTCGCCTAGTTTTTCAACCATGGATTTTCCAGATCTTCCAGAAGAATATTCTTTTAGCCATCTTAGGGCCAAAGATTGTCTTCTAGCTGGTCTTACTTCAACTGGGATTTGGTATGTAGCTCCACCTATTCTTCGAGATCTTACTTCAACGGCGGGCTTTAGATTTGATAGACATTTTTTAAATACTTTTAGAGGTTCTTCACCTTTTTTCTTTTCGATATATTCCATGGCACCGTAGAAAACTTTTTCAGCTTTCGATTTGTTTCCACCTGTCATTAAAATGTTAACGAATTTTGCGACCACTACGTCTTGAAAAACTGGGTCTGGTAATACTTCTCTAACTACTGCTCGATGTTTTCTGCTCATTTTTTCCTCTCTTCAACTCTCAAAATTTGAGAATTTACTCTCCAAATTATCTTCGGAGTGGTTTATTTTTTAGGTTTCTTAGCTCCATATTTTGAACGTGATTGAGATCTTTTCTCAACTCCGGTGGCATCAAGGGCCCCTCTTACGGTGTGATATCTCACCCCTGGAAGATCCTTAACCCTTCCTCCTCTAACTAACACGATACTGTGCTCTTGAAGGTTATGTCCTTCTCCGCCGATATATGATGTTACTTCAAATCCGGAAGTCAGTTTTACCCTGCAAACTTTTCGAAGTGCTGAGTTTGGTTTCTTTGGGGTTGTTGTATAAACCCTAGTACAAACTCCTCTTCTTTGAGGGCAACTCTTCAAGGCCGGGGCCTTGGTTCTTTCAGTTCTTGAAACTCTTCCTTTTCTAATCAACTGGTTAATTGTAGGCATTTTTCCGCTATCTCCTTAAAATCTTTAAATAATCTTGCAATAGCTAGCACGGGGGCATTTCTTATTGCAAGGAAAATTATATTTGTAATAATAATGACTCGCCTTTAGTTTCCTCTTCGCTAACTTCTCTGGCCTCAAAGTCCCTATATCTGGAAATTCCTGACCCGGCTGGAATCAGTCGTCCCATGATAACGTTTTCTTTTAACCCCTTCAACCTATCCTCCTTACCTTCAAGGGCCGCTTGAGTTAGGACCTTGGTGGTTTCCTGGAAGGAAGCTGCAGAAATAAAAGATTCCGTGGTTAATGAAGCCTTGGTAATACCCAGTAGAAGTGGTTTTGCCGTGGCAGGTTTTTCATCAGGGGCCAGTGCTGCGTTTACTCTTTCAAATTCCGCCTTAGTCACTGAGTCACCAGCTATAAAGTTGGTGTCTCCTGGTTCCACAATTTCCACTTTCTTTAACATTTGGGAAACAATTACCTCGATGTGCTTATCATCGATTTTAACCCCTTGAAGTCTATAAACTTCTTGGATTTCATCTACGATATAAGACGCCAGGGCCTTAACTCCCATAACTCTAAGTAGATCGTGTGGGTTTGCCGGACCGTCTAGGATTGGCTCCCCTGATCTAATATAGTCGCCTTCGTTAACAATAATATATCTTCCCTTTGGAATGGTGTAGGTGACCGGATCTGATCCATCCTCAGGTCTTACAATTACCCTTCTTGAACCGCGAAGCTCAGGCCCAAACTCGATGGTTCCTGAAATATCTGCGATCTGAGAAGTATTAGCAGGTTTTCTGGCCTCGAAAAGTTCTGCAACTCTTGGAAGACCCCCGGTAATATCTTTGGTTTTTGTGGTTTCTCTTTGAACTTTGGCCAAGGAGTGTCCGGTTTCCACTTTTTCCCCGTCGGTCACAATAATGTTTGACTGGGCAGGAAGCCTGTAGACAGCATCACGTTTTGATCCTGGAGCTTTTAAAATTTTTCCATCTTCATCGGTGATGACAATTCTTGGAAGAAGTGAAGAGTCTTTGGTTTCGATAACCACTTTGTGGGTTAGACCGGTAACCGCATCGACTTGTTCCTTGATTGTAGATCCAACGATAATGTCTTCATATCTAACATAACCTTGAACTTCAGAAAGAATTGGAATTGCAAACGGATCCCATTCTAAAATCTTATCTCCAGGAGAAACAGTTGCGCCTTCCTTATAGAAAAGTTTCGCTCCATATACCCCTGGGTATTTTTCCTTAACAACACCTAAGCTGTTTTTAACAAAAATTTCCCCGACTTTGTTTAGAATAATCAAAGATCCATCAACTAGCTCAGCGGTTTTCAACCGGTGAAACTCGATAATCCCTGCAGTCTTAACTTCGGTTTTATTTACTTGAGCACCTGCTGTTGCAGTTCCCCCAACGTGGAAGGTTCTCATGGTTAGCTGTGTTCCTGGCTCACCGATTGACTGAGCAGCGATAACCCCGACAGTTTCTCCGATGGAAACCATTTTTCCTCTGGCCAAATCTCGTCCGAAACACTGTGCACAGAAACCAAAGGTTTCTTTACAAACTAGAACAGATCTAACTTTGATCTGGTCGATTTCATATTCTTTTAGCTTTGGAATATCTCTTACCGTGAACATATGATTTCTAGGGAATACTTCTTCCCCGGTATTTCCAAGAACCGGATGTGCGGTAACTCTTCCCATAACCCGATCGGTGATATGGTCAATAATTTCTCCAGCATCAATTCTTGATTGAAGGATAATTCCATCCATTGTTCCGCAATCATCATTTCTGATAATACCGTCTTGAGCAACATCAACTAATCTTCTGGTTAGATAACCGGAGTTCGCGGTTTTTAGCGCGGTATCGGCCAACCCTTTTCTCGCTCCGTGAGTGGAGGCGAAATATTGAAGAACGTCTAGTCCTTCACGGAAGTTTGAGGTGATCGGGGTTTCAATAATATCCCCTGATGGTTTTGCCATCAACCCTCTCATCCCCGCTAGCTGTCTCATCTGAGTGGTAGAACCTCTAGCTCCAGAATCCGCCATCATGAAAAGTGAATTAAATGATGGGGCCTTTATTTCATCACCTTTTTCGTTGGTGAAGGTATCTTGAGAAAGACCGGTTAACATAACCTTGGTCAATCTTTCATTGGTTTGAGTCCAAACGTCTACGATCTTATGATATCTCTCGCCGTTGGTAATAGATCCTTCATGGTACTCGCCCATGATCTTATCCACTTCAGCGTAAGCTTCATCCAAAATTTTGGGTTTGCCTGCAGGGATAGTCATATCGTTGATGTTAATGGAAATTCCCGCTTTAGTTGCGTTTTCAAATCCAAGTCTCATTAAAGAGTCAGCAAGAAGAACGGTTTCCTTCTCAGTTCCAACTCTATAAGCAAGGTCAATTAGTTCAACCAGTGCTTTTTTTCCAAGAATCTTATTGATATCTGAATACTTTAAGCATTTAGGAACTGAATCGTAGACGAAAGTTCGCCCAACGGTAGTTTCAATCATTTCACCACGGAGCCTAACTGTGATAGGCGCCTGAAGGTGAAGATTTCCAGTGTGGTATGCAAATTGTGCTTCTTCTTTTGAAGAGAAAACTTTTCCATAACCTCTGGCAAAAGGTCTGGTTCTGGTCATGTAGTAAAGACCTAAAACGATATCCTGAGAAGGAACAATAATTGGAGTTCCATCTTTTGGAGATAAAATATTGTTGGTCGACATGCACAGAACTCTCGCCTCGACTTGAGCTTCCAAGGAAAGAGGAACGTGAACCGCCATTTGATCCCCGTCAAAGTCAGCGTTAAAAGCTGTACAAACAAGTGGGTGAAGTTGGATCGCTTTTCCTTCAATCAAGTTTGGTTCAAATGCCTGAATACCAAGTCGGTGAAGAGTTGGTGCCCGGTTTAGGAGCACTGGATGTTCTTTAACAACTTCTTCTAGAATATCCCACACTTCTTGTTTTTGTTGCTCAACCATTCTCTTGGCAACTTTTATGGTGGTGCAATGTCCTTTTTCAATAAGCTGATTGTAAATAAAAGGCTTAAATAATTCTAGGGCCATTAGCTTTGGAAGACCACACTGATGAAGTCTTAGGTTTGGACCAACCACGATAACGGATCGTCCTGAGTAGTCTACCCTTTTCCCTAGAAGGTTTTGTCTGAATCTTCCTTGCTTTCCTTTCAACATGTCAGAAAGTGAACGAAGTGGTCGTTTGTTTGCGCCGGTGAAAACTTTTCCTCTTCTTCCGTTGTCAAATAAAGCGTCTACCGCTTCTTGAAGCATTCGTTTTTCGTTTCTGATAATAATTTCAGGAGCATTAAGCTCTTTTAGTCTTTTTAATCTGTTGTTTCGGTTAATAACTCTTCGGTAAAGATCATTTAGATCCGATGTAGCAAATCTTCCTGCTTCCAAAGGAACAAGTGGTCTAAGATCAGGAGGAAGAACCGGTATAACATCCATCATAAACCAAGATGGTTTATTATCTGATTTCATAATGGATTCGATAACTTTAAGTCGCTTCACAATTTTAGTTCTGGCAACTTCAGTGGTTACAATTTCAAGGTTTCGTCTAAGCTCCCGGTACTCGATATCTATATCAATTTTTTGTAAAAGTTCCTTGATGGTGGTTCCACCCATTCCAGCTTCAAATTTGATCCCTTGAACTTTCAGGTCTTCATATTGCTGCTCGGATATTACTCTACCAACTTCCAATCCTCCTTCAACATTGTCTTTTGAGGATTCGGTTACAATATATGATTCATAATAAAGAACTTTCTCAAGTTCCTTAAGTGAAAGATTTAAAATGGCACCAAGTCTTGAAGGTAGTGATCTTAAAAACCAAATATGGGCAACAGGTGAAGCCAGTTCAATATGCCCTGGTCTTTCCCTTCTAACTTTAGAAAGGGTAACTTCAACACCACATTTCTCGCAAACCACTCCCCGGTGCTTCATTCTTTTGTATTTTCCACAAATACATTCGTAATCTTTTATGGGCCCAAAAATTTTGGCGCAAAAAAGTCCGTCTCTTTCCGGTTTAAAGGTTCGATAATTAATAGTCTCTGGCTTTCTGACTTCTCCAAATGACCACTCCCTGATGGTATCCGGTGAGGCCATCTTTATAGCAATGGCCTCTATACTGATTGGGTCTTTGGGTTTGTCAAAAAAGTTTAAAAGGTCTTTCATCTAAAATTCCTCTTTATTCATTAAAATTTAATTTATGGTCTCTTCTTCAGTTGACTCTACAAGCTTTACATCTATGCAAAGTGACTGAAGTTCCTTCACCAATACGTTGAAGGATTCTGGAAGACCTGGCTCTAATACATGCTCGCCCTTAACAATGGACTCATACATTCTGGTTCTACCGATAACGTCATCAGATTTAACG